>Ga0255757_10000013_pt1 | contig 178336 bp, 167 predicted proteins | sample 071ome_27_FD_179957 | JGI IMG/M metagenome (GOLD analysis project Ga0255757, IMG submission 179957) | Coastal salt marsh microbial communities from the Groves Creek Marsh, Skidaway Island, Georgia - 071409AT metaG (version 2) | ecosystem: Environmental > Aquatic > Marine > Intertidal zone >...
GTGCAGAAGAGGAAGAGGAAGAGGAGGAAGAAGTAGGAGAGAGTGCAGAAGAGGAAGAGGAGGAAGAGGAAGAAGTAGGAGAGAGTGCAGAAGAGGAAGAGGAGGAAGAGGAAGAAGTAGGAGAGAGTGCAGAAGAGGAAGAGGAGGAAGAAGTAGGAGAGAGTGCAGAAGAGGAAGAGGAGGAAGAAGTAGGAGAGAGTGCAGAAGAGGAAGAGGAGGAAGAAGTAGAAGAGAGTGCAGAAGAGGAAGAGGAGGAAGAAGTAGGAGAGAGTGCAGAAGAGGAAGCTGAAGAAGAAGAGGAAGCTGAAGAAGAGGAAGAATTCTTCGAAATTGATATCGATGGAAAGACATACTATGTTACGGATGAACAAAACGGCGACATCTTCAATATCGCAGACGACGACGATATTGGAGAAAAGGTAGGAACACTCACAGACGGTGTTCCAAAGTGGATTAAAAAGAAACGCGCTACAAAAAAGAAATAATTATAACTATAACATCACAGATTCACCCCTTTCGTTTTTTTACTGTTTTTGTTTGCTTCTTGCGGCTCCTGCGCTTTCGAGTGCTGCCGCCATCAGCATTATACATCATAAGGGTTTTATTTAAAAACTTAAACGACAACATGTACACATTGTTAAGAAGAATCTGATTTACAAGAGACTTATCATCGCCATCTTTAAAGTCAACCTCTTTTCGTTTTTCAGTTAACTCCTTGTCATACTCCGCAATTCTATTTTTGACTGCGGAAAAATCATCAGTAATTCGGTCAATGAGTTGTTTAATTATTGCCTCATTCTTATTTGAAGGTGTAATCATTGTGACATATGAATATTTTTGCAAAAACAATGATATTACCGCCTTGTTCGTAATCGTATTATCATTTTCATTTATATATTTATCAATTGCATCCGAAACGGCCGGGTCTTCAAGTAATGCAGCAATCACTTCATTCTCAGTAACGTCTATTGTTTCATTCTCAGCTACGTCATCTACATTTTTCTCATCAACTGCGGTGTCTTTCTGTGTATCATTTTCTATTTTATATAAGGGTTCGCGATTATTCGTAGCATACCGTTTGAAACTACGTTCGCGAAGCGGGCGCTGATAAACAGTTTCAATGAGATTCCCGAGTTTGTTGTTAATATATTTGCATGCAAATTTGTTTTTGTTAAGGGATGTTACCATGCCTTCTATAAAGTCGCACATCACATGTACTATATAATTGTCATCCCCTACCTTATTAGGAATACGCAATGCACCTACCTTCAATGACTCGTATCCGGTTGATTTCTTAGCATAACCATATACTTGGTGAACGGGAGATTTCTTAATCACCTTAAGCTTTCCTTTAACATATGGATCAACACTGTTTGTAATGTCAACTGCAATAAAAACAAAAATTCCCATAAGCGCTGTGTTAATATCCTTGTCTGACATATCTTCATCAACATCTTCAGATTTTTGCGTTTTTATGGCATTGATGTGCATCTTGATGTTATCTTCCCAGCCGGTAATCTTTCGTGTAACGAATGGCGCAAATGCATTTTTTAAACTGCGGACCTCGTTGTAATGCCGGGATTTTTCAGTGACCTTCATATTCTCAAGCATATCGATCAGTTTATCGGCAATTTCAAATATACTCAATTCACTCCCGCCTTTTGCAAAATCCTTTCGCATGTAAGAATATACTTCAATAAACTTATCATACGCAGATACAAAGTGTGGGTTGTTTAGTGCGTCATCGAGCCAAACTGTCCGAGAAAACGTGTATGTAGTCCCGCCTATGTCAATATACGAAAAGGTTTGAGAACGGAACGGATTAATGGCATTCACCATTTCCCTTGTAATGCCACGATTGCGAAGAACAAAGTAATCAAACGATGAATATACACTTCCCTTCACCGGGTATTCTGTTGGAAATATTGCGCGTAACATCAATAGTATATTATCGTTTTCTATTTGCTTTCGAGTTTCTGGGGTAGCCGCAATGCTGCCAACCAACCCAGTTGTCATATTATTTTTATTGAAAAAGAATTCGATTCGATCTTTGTAGTTCATACTCAATACACTATGAGGAATAACGTAGTCTGATGTTATGTAAGGCCGATTATTTAACGCAATATTGAGCGTTGGCATTTCAGGATGCGATAACATGCCCAATGAAAACGTAACCCGTTTCGTGCTATCGGGTCCATCTGGAATATTTGTGTCAATTCTAAGATCTACTTCGAGAATTTCCAACGTCATGATACTATAATACCATGACATTATTTTATATAATCATCTATTTACATCAGTCTTGCGCTTTTCGGTCTTTGTAATTCAAATTCGGCATCCTTTATGTCAGTGTAATTCGTAAATCCTTCACCAAGAGCCGTCAAGATGACTTCCTCGGCTTTTTTAACAATATTGGCAGGCAATGAGTCCTTTTTTGCTAAAATTTTTTCAGCCCTGTTTATAATCGCCTCTTTGATTTTCTTATTCTCACCACCATTCTTTTTGACCGCCTTCTTTTCTTTGATACTCATCTTCAAGTTTTCCCTGGTAACGGTTTCCTCCGCCTTTTCCAATACTTTTTTCAGTTGTTTGATTTTCTTAGCATTTTCTTTATTTAGATCCTTGCTCTTTCCTTTATTTTCCATACCTTCGCGTTTGCGGCAACTCATGGTCTCGATAATTTCTTCATCGATTTCTGGTTCTTCGGCTGTGGGGTCAAACATTTCCATGTCCCTGTTCTCGCTATATGGTTCAATATCCGATCCATCTTCGCTGCCTAACTGTTCCATTATTGCCTCTTCATTATCGGCAATCGCGTTAATCATATCAGACTCCATTAAAGGATTGTTGTATCCTTCAGTCTTTTTAGAAAACAAATCGTTGAAGAACAGCTTATCCAATGCGATAAGTGCAAACAATGCGATTATGCCAAACACAATCCCAAATTGGTCGCTAATGTAGAACGCTACAAGAATTCTCACGACACTCTTTTTTATCGAATTATATCTGCTGGGGATTGCATATATTAGCACAAGGATAAGAAACGCCACTATTTTTGTATTATCGAATAGTTTTTTCGACATCGTTATACAATGAAATGAGACAAAAATGTGAAAAAAATATCTATGGATTTTTTAAGTAAGAATGTCCTTATTGAGTAGTGCCTCTGAATGGAATCATAAACCATCTAAAAAACGCATATCAACACTCAAACGTCCAGAAATGCCATACGAGGCGCGTCGCAAAGAAGGCTACAGTGTTGACATCCCCGAATCTATTCAAAAGACTCAGGATGCCATAGAAGAACGAGAAAAACGTGTGAATAGTCTTTTAGAGAAAATGACCCAGAGCGAGGATTCAAATGACGAGTCGAGTTTGGCAAATTACGAACCCATGTCAAACCCCACCGTACAAGTGAAAAAGGATTTCCCTCCCATCCAAGCGAACCAGCTAAATGACGAAGAGCTATATACCCCGTATAGTAATGCATACACCGGTAATGTGTCTTACAAAATGCCTACCATGCCTACCGAGGGAAAAGTAGAGAATGATAAGCTAATGGAAAAAATCAATTACATGATTCATATGTTGGAACAACAGCAACACGAACGCACAGAGAACATTACGGAAGAGTTTATTCTGTATTCATTCCTTGGGTTGTTTGTGGTGTATGTGTGTGACTCCTTTACACGCGCTGGAAAATATATTCGTTAATAAGTGATACTTTATTATTACAGTATCACTCAAGAGAAGAAAATAACCGGACAACTCGATGACTCCATGGTCCTGATAGACATAATACGTACAAACATACGAACTTGAATTCATCTTTTACGTTTTTTACCTTTTTTAATGAATCCTTATTGCCAAAATCGACAATCCATGGAAAGTCTGATTGTAAAAACATAACAATGCCCTTGTCGTTAATACAGGATTTTAAAAAATGATTGTATATCTTCAAGTGATATGCCAATGATTGAACGGAAGGCGATGTATTATATAAAATATGTAATCGTATGAAATCAACAAACATGTGCATACGTTTTCTAACCATCATTAATGGAGTTGTAACGGTATTATAATGCATATTACTCCAATAATAACTAAATATGTGATTCTCTATGTACTCATCCATGCGTAATATACGTTCTTATTTTCATATTTACAAAAAACTGCGATGTTCGAGATGTTTATAATCACGATCCACTTGTGTGGGCAAGGCAAGTGGCGTGACTAAAGTGCTTTGATCCTCAATGTATTTCAGGTAAGACACTGCTGCACCATACACATTTTTCACTGCATAATCAAGTACCACTTTATTAAGATGTTCGATTTGTCCTGGAATATCTTGAACCTTATGTTCTGCATGTTGCATGAATACCGATCGCATAATGATCTTAAGGTTATCCACATTCTGGGGAGGTACCACAATCTCTTTGTTGGACATTGCGTATACGCCAGCACGAAGTCCGTTCTGAATGATTTGGATGTTTTCGGCGCTAAAAAACGCCTTGCTCAAACGGCTATCTTCCATATCACCAGTCAACGCTTCACGATAATCAGATACAGTTGCCTTTACTGCTATTTTCTCCTTCATAGCAAACCAGTCTTCTTGTGTGGGTTCTTTGATATTAACTCGACCGTTCGTTTCAAGTTGTTCTTTAGACAATATTGTTTTCCCGACATCATAATCAACGAAGTTTAAACTGGTTGTATTCATAGTATATAAGTACTACAGAAAATATACAAGTTTTTCTTTGCACTAATGTATATGGAATACTTTTTTGTTGTGGTTCTTACAGTTGCAAGTGTATTACTATTAGGTTCGCTTACGTTTATTGCGTTTTATGTAAGTCAATATGGAGGGGCAAATAAAGTGTTCCCGCCTGTGCGTAAACAATGTCCAGATGGTTGGACTCCGGAAGGAAGTTATTGTGTACAACCCAAAAATGGCAATAAGATGACATATTCCAATAGCAGATTACCTGCAACCAATGAAAGGTATACGTTTGGTCTTAAGTCAAGTGTTAAAACCGCTGATGGTACCCGCCCTGGTGTAGATTTTTCAAATAGTGGATGGGAAACGGGAACACATTCTAAAGTTTGTCGCTTAAAGAACTGGGCAAACAGCCAGCAAATTACATGGGATGGCGTGTCAAATTATACAGGTTGTTAAATATACATGTTTAGATAACATGTATTTTTCTTGATAGTATATATATGGAATTGTTCTATTCTTCAGTTATTATTATTGCTATATCGTTGTTGTTATTGTCACTAACAATGATTGGCGTATATGCGTATAAATATGGCATAACCAGTGAACATCCATGGCCTCGCTCATATAACCTTTGTCCCGATGGCTGGAAAGAATGGTCTCATGCCAAAGGAAAAGCGTGCATTGTTCCTGGTTCGATGCCCGACTTAGGTACGAATGATAAGAATCGTATACGTAACGACCCAAAATATCCAACAAATGACGGCATTTCTCGCAGTGATCCACGCTATACTCACGGGTTGCGTGGACGCCATTTACATAAAAAAAAAGGTAGATATCTTAGACCTATAAATACGAATGGACGACCTTGTTGTAACGGAAATGAGTTGCGCGGGAGTAGGTCGGGTGTGAGTGAAGGATGGTGTTGGGAAGCATGTTATTATAACAATGATTGTGAGTTTTATTCATATGGAAAGTCGGAAATAGAACTCGCTGTTGAAGGTACTGAGTGGGAAGCAACTGACAAAAACGTATACTTTGATGGTCCGTATAAGCCACGCAAAGGAAAAGATGGCAAACTCGAGTTATATAATGGCAAACCTATCTATGTGAATAGAGATGGTGCCAAGATGACATATCATACAGCGGATACGTTGAAGAGATTCTATGGAATTAATTCTCCTGGGTGGCAACTTACTTTCTCTCCTCATGGCAGAGGTGCAATTGCAGATGATAGTTCTTCTCCAATACCTCCTCTATACAAAAATTGGACTCGTCGTTCAATCCATATGAAGGGCAATAGATTTATTATAAATAGAGTGGATACAGTTGGTACAGATTCAAAATATTGTCAACTATGTCGTGATTGTTCTACTTGGGAACCCAATACAACCCCGTCATCAAGCGGTACTAAATCGCGCGAAAAGATACATCATCCGAATGATACACCTATAAAAGTCATGTATATGATTGACGAAGGTTGGAAAACAGGTGGGAGGAGCAAACGATGTAATTTTAAGCGGTGGGCCAATGCAAACAATGTACGGTGGACCGGAGTATCAAATTATAACAAGTGTGATTAAATGAGCATATACTCGATATATACTCATTGATTTATGGTGCTATAAAGCTCTCCACTGTAGGAACTGTATCGCTAATCATGATTGCCAGATCAGCTGGGGTGGACACGCCAACATTTAATTTCTTATTGTCGTTCTCCAGGAGAATTTCATTTGTGTTGTACTTGAGTCTGTGTATTCGGTTGCGTATCGGCAATAGACTGTCTTTGTATACCTGTAATACTTCCTTTATGTGACCATGTGATCCGTCTTCTTTATATTCATTGATATGATTATCAATCTCTTTTGCATACAGGTAGGCCTCTTCTGTAAGTTTGGCAATGTCGGCAATATTCTCACGATTATGAAATTTGGATTCGTATACGTCCTCTGTCTTTTTTGCTTGATCCGACCAGAACGAATACTCCTCCATCTCTTGTTTGATATTCGCACCAGATTCAATATCTGATTTGTAGCCGAACACATAATCCAACGAATATTCAGCGATCAATCCTCTTGATTCGATGACCTGGTTATGAGAATCATTGAGATGTTTATGAATGGGCATCCATGATCCGGTTGTAAAGCGTATGTCTAACTTGCATGGGTCCATTTCGCTACCGCACCTTATGGTATATTTTGACTGTGTTTGGTCAAATACCATACCAACCGCACGTTTACAGTATGCACATTTTCCTACCACGTTTTTCGCCTTTGATTTGGCAATCTTTTTCGATTGGTTTTTTGTCATTGCCGTATTGTATGCACTTTTCGCTTTTTTTGACACATCTTCTTCGTACATATTCTTAAGGCGGAAATAGGTATTGAGGGCTGATGTTATTTCAGGAACCGTGCTCTTTCTGTTTTCCTTTGTCTGAGCATCGGACGAGTTATAATATGTAATAGATGGATTTCCTTCGCTTCGGAAGTCACTCACGGTTGACGGCAAATTATCCACAACTGATATTTGGTTGCCGGTAATATCAACAACTTCAAGCTTCTTTGCATTTCCAAAATCAATATGCGAAAGACGGTTTTCAGAAATATGCAACTCGATCAATCGGGGAGGCAGGTCAGAGATCTCCTCTAAATTGTTATTTGATATTTGCAGACGTTCCAGACCGGGTATAGATTCAAAAGATATAGTTGATATATAGTTTTTCGTTACATTGAGTGTTTGTAATGTAATGGGCAACTCCGGAAGGTCTACCAACAGGTTCTGGGGAATTTCAAGTACACGCAGTCTCGTCGGAACATTCTTAATTGATGTAATCTGACCGGGACTAAACTGTAAAGTTCTCACTGCAGTCGTTTCGAGATCACTCAGATCAATATCTCCATCCAGTGGCTCATTGACAACCAACTCATCAGCGCCCTTATTAAGCATATCGAGAATGTTCACGAAACGTTGCTGTGCTGTGTTATTATTGGTTATAATGTCATTACGTTGCTCTTCAATGATATTCATACTATATAGTGCTGTTATACTTTATTCGGTGGATAATTATGCACCGGTTCATATAAGGGTAATTGTGTTATAAGCGTTTCTTGATGCGCTCTTGCTTTTTCCACTGCATGTTGGTTCTGTATTTCGTTAATTTTTGCCAAGATTTTCCTTTTGTTTTCCTCATCTCGTTCCTTACGTTCAGATTCGGTTAATTTATGAGACTGTTGTCTGTACCACAACCATATCAATATGCACACAACTACAATACATATGCCAATGTTAAATATGACATAATACCATTCAATGCGTCTTTTATGCATTTCAGCCAATGATGCATTTAAAACATATCTACTTTCTCGCTCAATTAAATTGGGGGTCATCTATACTATATGGAATATAGTATGGTTTTTATGATTTACGCGGTTATCATTAAGTAGTGAATGACCGCAATGTATGAAAATATTCCCATTACAATTGCAAATATCCATATTGGGAGTACCGTTTTGTGTTTAAACCCAACGCCAAATTCCCTAAAGCTACCATCACTATTATACACCAATGAAGGGCGCATGTAGTGTAAAATATTGAACGCTATAATGAATATTAATGCTGCAATTGATACTTTATTATCTAATATGAAATCGCGCATCTATTATAATATAAGCGAATAAAAATTGGGTGCACAATGTGCGAATATTATTGGTCCTCCGGATGGACTATTCCGTCGGCATAATCCTCATGAAGATTGCTAATATCAATACCTTCCATGTCATGTTGATCCGCAATTTCTTGCTCATGGCGCTCAATGTCAAGCACATCTTGTACCATGGTTTTTACGACGTCTTCACCGTCCACAGTATCGCCAGTAAGCATTTGTTGAATGAACTCGTTTCTCTCTCGTTCGTACGTATCTTTATCATAATGAACCAATCCTTTTTGAAGACCCACGTTCCAACGACCCATCTTATAACGCTTGTACATATCTTCAATCTTTCGATTTTCAATTGACATGTCGCCTAAAAACTTGATGATACGTTTCTTTTCGTGATCTTTGCTGCGACCCGTGCGCTTCTTGATACTATCATAATTATGATTACTTGTTTGTTTATTTGCTATTTCTGCATGCAATAATGCCGTAATGAGTTTGGATACTGACTTTTTCGACATATCACTTTCGCCCATTTGAATATCAACCTCGCGCAAAGCAGAAGTCTGTTCGGCAACCGTTTCAGATGCCAAATCCGCCCCTTCCATCATCACTTCGTTGCTTTGTTTGTTCATTTCTCGAATATTCCTCTTGCGCATCTCCGTATTGAGTTCCCTCAGCGTAGGGTTCTCCGATGCATTGATAAATTCAACAAAGATGGAGAAAAATGCATATGTTAGCACCAATTCTTGGGTACGGATATCGAAAAACATTTCGTTGTTATTCAGAATGGGGAATGTATCGGCCAGTTCTACCAACCGTTCCGTTTTTTCCAATACTTCAATTGCAACCTGCTTCAAAAATGTATCATTCATGAATTTTGTAAGGTTACCATACTGTTCACGCAAAATTCGATTAATGTCTCCTAAATGACTTTTTGCCAGTTCTCCATTGCGAATTCGTGGGTTGTAACTGTGAACCGGTGAGTTCAAAATCATGTTGGGTGCAATAATGCCGGCCGTACGTATCGCATCGACGGAGAACGAGCTCATGTTGTGATGTCGTATTCCTTCGTTTTGTTCCGTCCACATTGAAAATGCAAATAGGAAATCGCTAATAGGGTCAAACTCATCATTCGACAAGTCACCATATTGTTCAATAAAATCCATAATCATGTCGTACATTTTTCCATTCGTCATCATGAGATAATCCTTCAGCTGTTTTTTCCTCGTGCGTATTTCATTAGAATCAACGTTGTCGCCTTGACGCAACGAAGCCGTCATAAGTCTGATTATCGGTTCTTCGATAGTATCGGTGTCTTCTGCGGTGATCAAAAAATCTAACAATGTTTGGACTGTATCATGTGGTTCATGAACAGGGATTGTAATTTTGTTCGCGGTGTTTACAATCAACATAAGCTGGGAAAGGGACCCGACGTCAAAAATCTTTCCATTTTGCTTGAGGAAGGTTATCTTATCCTCAAGGGATGCATTTTTGGGATACCCCTTTGGCTTGTTATCGCATAACGACTCGAACATTTGGGGGATTGGTAAATCCTTATCAAAGTTGCAATAATGAATAAACGCCGCATATATTTCATTTTCTCGCACCGACGACGTCAGATCAGGGTAAGGCACAGAAGTATCTTCTTGATGATATAACATAGGCGCCTTGATCATTTTTCGACCATCCTCGAGGATTGCCTCATTCATCTTGATCACCTCGATAAATTGGTAGACCTCTGGATATTTTTCACCAAAATACTTAAGAGGGGATTCGTCGCCACTGCAACAAGCATTGTGAGAGAACGGAATGCCGCGATACGTCTTCATCAATGGTTCATGATGTGCAACACTGTTATTGATCGTCTTTATGAATTCCGTAGTGTATACTGAAATCTTCCCATTAACCACGCCATACATTTGATGCTGCTTCTTATTACCATGTTTAACAGCATGGATAAGCATCTCATGAAACTCTTTGGTGATATTCTCTACAACTGACGCAGTATAGCGAACAAGTGGCGGTCGGAAAGATGTCCATTGAGATACAGATCGTGTAGTTGTAACACTACCCGTTCCTGATATTTGCTCATACATACGTTTTGTTTTATACATTTCAGATACGTCTGTACGTTTCAAAATCGCATCGACTGATTTTTTGATCCGTTTTACAATGGCGGACTTCGATAAATTTTGGATACTGTTCCATGGCTGCACAGATGATCGCGTTGCTACAATCACACATGAAATATATTCAATGCCAGAAACATCTTCAATGCCCGTATATGGATACCCGGTAAAGCTATTGACGCACCCGGGGAATGTTTTGCGCTTTGTTATACTCGGAACCGACGTCTGAATAATCACGAGGATTGACGCCGATATAAACATGATTAGCATATCATTGTAATAGTCCTCGTACTCAACCGTTGGCTTTCCGCCAGTTTTTTGCAAGTATATTTTTTCGCTTGCAATTTGGCTCACTGCCATTTCATGAGCGAGTTTAAGAACCTTATCTTGGATTTGCGAGTGAGGGATATCCATCATTTCCGCCAAAAACATAAACACGCCGTATATTTTTTCCATCAAAGGATCTTCAAAGGTTGCAGTCACCCGTTCCAACTGACGAGCCTTCAGTGCAATTAAATCATCATCCATAATATCGCGGGTACTAACAATGAACCCACTTTGGTCATAACCCTCTTCGGTACTGAATGTAAGTTTGGCAATTTCCATACCACTGTATCTGTCGCGGATCACATCGCCGTCAATAACTCCATTGGAACGGATATAACCAGCAAGAACACTTCCATAATCACCATTTACAATAAAGGTTTGTGCAAGGTCATAGAGGAATACTGGAACGAGTGGTACGCCACTTTCAATGCAATATTTCCATTGTCCACTCTCACCTTCTACGGCAGTACGTGTATGTTTATCAGCAAACAGCACAATATTCCGCTGTCGCATGGAGAAATCAGAAGTAGACAATATCGACTGGAACAATCTCGCATTAGGAGATTTGATATTACCGCCTGCCGCGGCCGTTAGACCATGAATATACGCAATGTTATTGACTCGTTCATTACGAAGCTCATTAATAATGCGTTGTTTTTTCACCTGTCGAGCATATTTCAACAGGGCCTGAGATAATTGCTCGGCGTCCAAAGAGGTATCATTGTCCATTCGCTCAATGATTTCACGAATGTCGCGATTCTGAGCGTTGATGCGAATGCGTTCCTCCGCAACCGTATTTGACTCACACATACCAGTGTTTTGGTTTTTCATACACGGTGCCTTGAGTATATTGCAAAATAGATCATTATCGCCGAGAAAAGACGCTTCGTCCACCGTTGCATCGCTTATCCACTTACCGGATTTATAGGCATAGTAGCGCGATTGACGTGGCATATTCTCAACCATTGCATAATCGCCGTCCGAGATTATCTTCTTTCCTCGAATAATTGTCTTTGCCAATTTCTTAGAATAGCTGGGGTGTGTCTCGTGTTTTTCCACCAATACTTCCGAGAGAAAATCAATGAAATTATCGGGAGTCATTTGTTTTTGCTCGGCCTCGTACTTTTTCAAGAGTTCATATGGGGTTTCGTCATACTTTTCGTCATATGCTATTTCCTTATTCTCGGCATCTTCGTTTAATGCATCTAATGATTCATAGCTCTTTGCAAGATACCGACGATCACAACGCGTAAATTGGCGGCGCTTGGAATTGGAATCATAGTTGTCAGCAAAATGCTCAATCGAATCGGCGTGCAACCGCATATGCTGCTTGCCAAGAATCGTGTAGAACAGGCTGGCGTTGTCCATATGATTCATAAACTGTAGAAGCTCGGAATCGCTTGGCTGTGAGATAACTCCGTATGTTTTGCCTACAATTGTTTCTTGATCCTGGACATCAATAAGCTTCTTGATATTATGAACAATTTGTTTCGCATCCCGGGACCTGAATCTTAGTGAACGGGTCATTTCTCCGAGATAGTTCACGTAATCTTTTTTGTACTCATTGATGTTATCCAGTACAACATGTTTGAGGGCATTGTAGTGTTCATCAGTAATATCACTAATATATACCATAAATGGCTCCATTTCAGTAATACATGAAGAGAGTGAGTATTTATTTTTCATGTACGGTCTCATCATTTGAATGATATCACTTGTGCTTGGTGCGATTGAATTGGCCATTCGCTCGTGTTTATCCTCTCGCTCTTGTGTATTGGTACTGAAATTATAAACACCATTAAATAAATCCAAATCAGTATAATCAACGTCTTTGTCAAGATCATCAACGATGACCTCATTCACTTCGAGTCTCGGATGCAGCATCCTGAAGAGTCCCGTGTAATTCGAAACCTCATTGATTCGCGTCAAAATGGTAGAGTTGGGAAGTCTGGTTCTCGAGTATTCGAACATGGACCTTGGTAACGCGGCAAAAGAATGTATGTGAGCTTCATCTGGACTCGTTGAATGTTTTAAGTACGTCTCGATCGCGAACCTGCGCGATATAAATTTTCCATACTGTATCGCCATCGATTTGAAATCATCAAGATTATTAACAATACACTCAATGTTTTCATTCACCGCGACAATACCGAGAGATGCTGGATCGTCGAGGGGATTTTCAAATGGACGTAGTATATCAGTATCCAGTCGCTGTTTGTCACTATAATTATGTGCATTATTGAGCTTCTTATTGTCTTCGTCAAAATCTGCTTCGATCACATCAATGTATTCGATATCTTTTCCTCCGTAAATTTTCTTCCTGCGTTTTACTACAGGAATGAGCCAACTCAATTTATTATTGAGCTCCTTTAAATACTTTGCAAGCGGCTTGTGAAAACGACCCAGCTCCTTTGGCTTCAAAATGATATAATCGTTCTGGAATACGGAGAAATTAGAGCGTAGCTCTTTAAAACGTGCAATCAGAACATGGATATTGTTCTCCAGCATAGGAGTACGTTTTGACGGAGGAACCGTGCTTAATAATTGCTCCATGAGATCATTTAATTGAATCTCGATATCAAAACGTTTTTCCTTTTCGTTAACTTCTACCACCTCTACTACGGATGCCAATTTTTTGCCAAATATAATTTCATTGGTTTCGTTGTACAGACTTTCAAGATCATCCATGATCGTCCTATCTACTTGCGTGTACTCTTCATTTACATCTTCAGTATCTACTTCTACTACCGCATCTTCGTTGGTAGTAATCCCACTGTTCCATTGCTTTGGGGGTTCTCGTGTCTCAATCTTTTCGAGAGGAATGTTCCTCGGCAACCCTTGGTACTGGAAATCAATATACGCGGTTTCCATGTCAGGAAACGTCGTAAATTCCAACATATCATTGATTACGTTTGTCACCTGGGCAGTTATAATCGTAGGTAAATCCCCATTGAAGTGAATGTCGATCCAATTGCCAGTCTTGATATTATTCTGCGCAATATACCCCTTTACGGGTGAACGATCAAGAAGGTGTATCTCTTCAATGGTTTTATCAAGAAGTACGCCGTTTTCAATTATCAGTTCGTATCGTCCTCCGTCACGTGTGCGAGTAATAACAATTGCATCGGTATCAATATAATCTATTAGGAATACTGAATTATGATAGGGTTGACTGTCAGGAGCAACAATCTGTATAATGTCCCCCAATTCTAATTCTGTCTCTGACATATATACTATTCCGCTAAATAATATTTATGTCAAACGGAATAGAAACAACATGTGATGGTCACATAATGACTTCACAAACGCAGCACGGTACAAGTTTTGTAATCAATGTTAATAAACCGCCAAAAAATGTAAAACATAAGAGCTACGTATACGACTCGCGTGTGTATAATATATTACAATACAACCGGGACATCCTGACAGTTGGCGATCCTGCAGAAAACTATAAATCCGTAATTTATGATGACATGGGAATCATTAGTGTTTGTCCCAATAAGTCGGTATCGCTACAAGCCATGAATGATGGTCCCGATATTGAATGCAGTCAACTCATTGAAGGAACCATGATCAATCTATTTATGGATCGCGATAACAAATGGAACATACATACACGCGGGGCAATCGGAGGAAACTATTTTTACTATCGGAACCAGTATTACATGGACCAATTTTCTGATGCACGACAGGTATCATTTCGCCGCATGTTTATTGAGGCACTTGGCGGAAATGAACATGTTGACCTCAATTCTCTTCAACTACTTGATGATCTCGACAAAAATGCTGTATACACATTTTCAATGCAACATCCCGATAACCACATTGTGCTCCCAGTAAAAACACCGAGACTATTCTTAACCCATGTAACATACATTTACGGGAACAGAATAACGTGTATGACTGCACATCAAGCGCATCCTCTTACAGGGCTTGCAAAGAGTGTGATAATGGTACCACAATTGTATCCCATACAAGAAACAATTCAAGAAACAGTGAATAAATTGTGCGGAATCCAAGTAGATTATACAATGACAGGTCTGGTATTCTATGACAGGGGAACCGGTAACAGAGCAGTTTATGTAGCACCCAATTACAAAGAAATGAAATCCATAAGGGGAAATAACCCGAATTTACAGTACCAGTACATCTGTCTTCGACGCGTTAAAAAGGTAGACGAGTTTATAAAGTATTTTCCGTGTTATTCCAAGATATTTTACAAATTTTACCTACAATACAAGGAATTCATGCAAAATATCCACCAGAGTTATTACAACTTTTATGTAAAAAAGATCCCTGAAAAAATTAGCAATAAATACTGGCCTTACGTAAATCGCCTACATAGAGATGTGTATATACCAAGTGTTCGCAATGGAGACAATGATATAATAAGTATCTCTCGTGTTTATGAATTTTTTGACAAGATGAGCCCAGGAGAAGTGCTGTATGCACTTAATTATGACAATCGTAAATTAACTAAGGATGTAAAATAATATTTTCATATTAACATGTCGTGTAAAAATCACGATATGTTGAACGATTAAGCATTCGTATATGCATCAGACAGTTTGCATAGCTTTTGTAGATACTCCAGTGTAGTTTCCTGGTTAGCTTCCCCCATGTTTTTGATAGGTTCGCGCAATGCCTCGATTAGTTTTGTAATATCATCTCCATTTGACATGTCTTGTACATCTTCGCTATAATCCTTATCTAAAAAATATTTAATATCACCCTCAATAATTTTCTGACCATATCTGCTTGTGATGTGTTTAAACCACATTTTGACAATGATACTTGGGTTTGCCTTTCTCATAGTGTCAACCGTCGTTTTTGCGGTCTTAATATTTTTATCATGAGGGAAGATAAGTTCTACATCTTCCATAAAATCAGTAAGAAGGGAATTAAATGCTTTTAAAATGGCACTTTTTGACATATAACATGTATTCCGCTATTTTTTTATATATTTGTTCGCATAGTTATCCTAAATAATCCTAATATGTAAAATCCGGCGTCGGTGGGATAGGTTTTGTAGATATTTCACCGGCTCTTTGTTGTTGCAGTTTATCAACAGTGACGTCTTCGCCCATTTTACTTGAACTATAATTCTCGGGAGGTGTTTGTATTGGTATAATTTGTTCATTCGCGCGCACATAATTATGCATTGGTCGTCTTGTACTTTCACTCTTACCTTCCAATTCTTTCGGTGACATGTCATAAAATGTAAAGGATTCAGACCGAATATCAGCACCACCGCCAAATCCATAACTTTCTGGTTCTCGGGCTTCTTGACTAATATTATCGCCGGTCGTAAGCATTGGTCTTAAATGTTCAATAATCGCATCCCCGTAAATAATCCGGTACTTTTCATTAACAAGAAGCATTGCCGGAACAAATGCTAAAGATGGTGGCATGACAACCTGTGTACCATTTTCTAAAGGAATTATTGTTTTTCCTGTCGATCGGTCGACCTTTCGGCGATCAATGCAAATAAAGCTAACTTTATCACCTACATTTGACCTCGAACATGAATGTAATATTTTTTTAGAGTGCTTGCAATGATTGCTATAGTATAGAATATCCATAATATAGCAAATATTCACTTAATTTTATGACAACGCATTATTATTTACTTAGAGAGCGGAAGTGCAGATGCGGTACTGAAGGCGAGCCAAGAAGTACACAAGCGAAGCGGTGGCAATGCCAAAGAACATCTGAAATAAGTCGCGCATGCTCAATTTACCGAACCCCGCCATCAGACTGGTGATAACACCAAGGATTACGGTGGTAAGCACGAACAATTGGAGAGCAGCGAACGCAAGGAGAAGGTTGCACCACTTCTCGTCAAGAGGACCAAAGAACATTTCGAAAAGGTTCGACATTTTATAACTTTATATGATAAAAAAATTATAATACAATTACATATCGCTAAATATGAGACAAACGACGGCAAAAAAAATTTTTGTATATTTACTGGAATCAACGGACGGCGGGACTTATGTAGGCGCAACCGTGGATCTTGATCACAGACTACGGCAGCATAACAAAGAAATAAAAGGAGGCGCACATAGAACCAGCAAAGGAGTTTTGCGCGGCGAACAATGGATGCGCGTATGTTACGTGAAAAACTTTCCTGACTGGAAAAGTGCTTTACAATTTGAATGGAAATGGAAAAATGTATCACGACGTCTAAACGGAAAACCGCTTGAAAAGCGAATACATGCACTTAATCAGATTTTACGGTCGGAGAGAAGTACGAGCAAAGCAACGCCATTTTACACATGGCCTAACCCACCGGAACCCATTTTTGAATGTACGGATTGTGCCAATATTTATAAACAATATGCAGGGACATCGAAAAGTGCCTAAAAATAATATGACCAGAAAGTGTATATGAACGAGGCTGTATGGAAAATTATTGATCAGCAATTCAAGGATAATTATCAGACACTGGTAAGTCACCAAGTGGAATCCTATGACCACTTCTTTAATCATGACATATTTAAGATCTTCCGTGAAAAGAACCCTCTTGTGTTTGGATCGAATTATGACAAATCCAAGGATGAATTTGCAAACGAATGTAGAATGTATTTCGGAGGCAAAAGTGGAAAGGCGGTATATTTCGGAAAACCCTGTATATATGACGATTTGGGATTTCACTACATGTATCCAAACGAGGCGCGTCTCAAGAATATGACATATGGTATGACAATCCACTATGACGTGGAAATCGAGTTTATTACACGAAAGAAGCGTGCCACTAAAGGAAGTGGTCCTGTTAACACATACGAAGATATTGAAAATGCGCTAAATGAATATCAATCAAGTGGCGGTACAAGAACTGCAAGAAGACGGAAAGGAGAAGAGATGGAATCGACCAATGTAAATATCGCAAATCTTCGCGAAAGTGTATCTGGTGATGTTACTATGCGAACAGTAAAGCTGGAAAAGATGTTTCTCGGGCGATTTCCTGTGATGCTGCAGTCGAAATTCTGCATTTTACACGAGCTACCAAGAGAAATGCGTTTCGCGATGGGGGAATGCAAAAACGACATTGGTGGATATTTTGTGATTGAAGGAAAGGAAAAGACAGTTGTGTGTCAGGAGAAATTTGCGGATAATATGATGTACATACGTAAAGCCCCAGACAATGACAAGTTTTCATACATTGCGAATATTCGATCTATTTCTGAAAATGCAGCCAAACCTCAACGAACCCTCAGTATTGCAGTGGTTGCATCCACCGATAAATATCAAAATGGACAAGTTGTTGTAAACATCCCGAACGTCCGCGCACCGATGCCATTGTTTATTGTATTCCGCGCACTTGGCATAACAACTGACAAGGATATTATTCGACACTGCTTACTTGATCTCGAATCAGAAAAGGACCTGATTGATTTGTTTGCGCCAAGTGTTTATGATGCTGCCACCACATTTACACAACGTGCGGCTCTGCGATATATCAGTACATTCACGAAATATACGACCATTGAATATATTCATGAAATTCTCAGCGATTATCTTCTACCGCACATTGGTGAAAATAACTACAAAGAAAAAGCGTTGTTTCTCGGGCTCATGACAAAAGAGTTGCTCCGTGTCTCGAGCGGGAGAGTCGAACCAACTGATCGAGATAGTTTTAGGTTTAAGAGGGTTGAACTTCCCGGGGCACTGATGTATGACCTATTTCGGGAGTATTATGCGATGCAATTAAAGACGATACATGTTGAGTTTGAAAAACCGCTTATGCTCAACAAATCCATGTATGAGAATAATCTCCCCGGTCTCATCCAAAAATATGCGCCTACTGTGTTTGCAAACCGAGTCCTCGAGGAAGGATTCCGCAAAGCGTTTAAAGGAAACTGGGGCGCAACTGCACACACAAAGCGAATAGGTGTGGTACAAGACCTCAACTACCTTTCACACGCATCAATGTTAAGTCATCTTCGAAAAACCAATCTTCCACTCGATGCGAGCGTTAAGGTGGTCGGGCCGCGTGTATTACACGGGAGTCAGTGGGGGTATTTTGATCCAATTGACACCCCTGATGGTGGCAATATCGGTCTCCACAAACATTTAAGTATCAGTACGTATATTACGCGAGGGATTGATCGCGAAACCATGATCGCATGGGTTCTCGATAACACAGATGTGCGTCCATTGGATTCCACAGAATTAAAGGACATGAATATGTACGTAAAAGTGTTTGTAAACGGGTATTGGCTTGGGACAATCAGAGAACCGCACACCCTTATTGATAAGATACGCCTTTACCGACGCAATGGCCTAATACCTCTTTACGTTAGCGTAGGTTTTGACATGCGGGCGAAAACCATCAATATCTATTGTGATGCAGGGAGAGTCACACGTCCTCTGTTCTATAAAGACGGCGATGGCATGTCATTTGAACGCGATGGCATAGCGGAAAAATTGGGGAATGACTTTACGTGGACAAATGTTCTCACCGGGTTTAATGATAAAGCGCGGAACTTTAAGATTGATAACTATGGGTTCTATAAACTGTCTGAACTATACAGTACGAACGGGGAGAATAATCCAAATAAGCTCCAGAGATTCCTTGATCATAAATCCATCATCGATTACGTGGACAACAATGAATGCGAAGGTGCACTCATTGCTCTTGACGATGCTCAGCGCAATAAGAAAGACAAGGACTATACACACATGGAGGTTCATCCCGCAACCATCATGGGTGTCATGGGAAGTCTGATCCCATACCCCGAAAACAACCCGGCATCAAGAAACTCCTTTTCATGTGGACAGAGTAAGCAAGCTACCTCAGTGTATCATACAAACTATCAGATGCGCATGGATAAGAGTGCAATTGTTCTCAACAATGGGCAGGTCCCTCTCGTGAAAACCCGTTATATGAAGTATATCAATAACGAGGAAAACGTATATGGCGAAAATGCCATTGTCGCCATTATGACATACACATCATTCAATGTCGAGGACGCAGTTTTAATAAACGAAGGTGCACTGCAACGGGGACTATTCCGTACAACATACTTTACAACATATGAAGCGCACGAGGAACATAGTCATATGGGGGATGCAACAACCATGAAGGTATTTGGATCAGTTAATAACGACGCATCTGTTCGCGGTACAAAACCGGGGTTTGACTATGAGAAGCTTGATGATAACGGTCTTATCCGGGAAGGCGAACAAGTAAATGACGAGACTATTATTATTGGCGCGACCACGTCGGTGTCTAATGTGCCAGGAAAGCGCGACGCATCAAAGACCCCTAAGAAGGGACAACTTGGTGTCGTTGATAAAGCATTTATTACAGAAGGGGAGGAGGGGCAGCGCATCGCAAAAGTGCGTGTACGGGAAGTGCGCATTCCCAATTTGGGAGACAAATTTGCCAGTCGGGCGGGCCAAAAGGGGACCGTTGGGTTGGTTGTTCCCGAATGCGATATGCCATTTACACGCGATGGACTGCGTCCGGATATTATCGTTAATCCACATGCGCTTCCGTCGCGCATGACCATTGGACATCTCGTCGAGGCAATCATGGGAAAGTCAGCGAGCCTTATGGGCGGATTTGCCGATGGTACGGCATTCATCAACAAAGGGCCCAAGGTGGAGGTGTTTGGAAAAATTCTCCAACATAACGGATTTCATTCATCGGGTAACGAAATAATGTACAATGGAATGAACGGGCAGCAAATAGAAGCGGCAATCTTTACGGGCCCTACCTATTACATGCGACTGAAACACATGGTCAAAGACAAGATCAATTTCCGCGGAAGAGGACCTCGCAATATACTCACACGTCAAACGGTGTCTGGGCGCGCCAATGACGGAGGGCTGCGTATTGGAGAGATGGAACGTGACGGGGTATTGTCACATGGCATGTCAGCGTTTGTTCATGATTCCATGATGGAACGCGGCGATAAATACAAAATTGCAGTATGTAATAAAACAGGTGCCATTGCGGTCTACAACGAGAACAAGGATTTATTCTTTAGTCCTATGGCAGACGGCCCCGTTACGTTTACAGGGTCCCTGGAAAACGATGACATGCGTATCAATGTCGTAAGTCGATTTGGACGAGACTTTAGTATTGTGGAGGTACCCTATACATTTAAACTGCTGATGCAGGAACTGCAGGTAATGAATGTACAGCTTCGGTTGATTACTGATGCCAATGTTTCTCATCTTTCCAATATGAAGGCATCCGATAATCTGTTACGCCTGACGCAGCAAAAAGTAGATAAGGACCAAGCCCTCGCAAATGCAGGACTGATGTCAACGCGCGAAATCATTGATAATGTAAAACACGCACCCAATATTAACTGGGTCCCCGATATTAAAATTGGCGATACCGTAAGTGTGGCAACCGACAAACATGGTCGCATATGGACCGTAATGAAGCTAACCCCACTTGAAATCACAGTAGAAGCCCCCAAACCTGACGAACCCGGAAAAGAGACGCGCGCCGTTTCATGGGACAATGTGAGAGAAGTTACACAGGCCAAACAAACAGTTGACGAACAACCGGTATTCATGAAAGGCGATCAAGTGTATTATTCGGGAGACTCCAAGCCTGACCGAGTATGGAATGTATTATCGGTTGTAGAAGATGACGTATTCTTGAAAACAGAAGATACGGAAGGTCTCGATAACCCATTGGTAATTGCCCGTCGTCAGGATGTACTAACTGAGGCCCCCGATTGGTCTGCTGCAGACGCGCCTATGATTCACGCGACTCCCGCAATTACCACAGAGGTCTCGACCGATAGTCCGGGCTATCCCCTGGATAACAGCCCCGATTACCCCGAACCCATTGTTGAAATCGAGGAGAAGTCAAGTGAGGGTTTCAATGTTGGAGAGAAGGTCAACTTTCGCGGAGACTTTAAACAGGCACGCGTCTGGACGATTACGAAAGTGGGTACTAAGTTTTTGACTATATTTACAACGGATCGACAGGGACTTGGCGAGGGAGATGATGTTCGGGTTGTCGCTATTTCTGATGTGTCTCGCCCAGGAGATTTCCCTGCATCCGAGACCCCCATAGTCGCGTCAAAAATCAATGCTCCTACGGGCGGAGCACAACACAGCGCTCCGGTCATTGGAATGGTACCTATTCATCAGGCCCAAGTTCCTGCCCCACAACCCGTTTTTCAACAAGAACCAACCATTGTAGTACAAGAGCCCGAACCGACAAAAATATCATGGGACGATCTTGAACCGGAACCATATATCGAAGAGATGCCGGAGCCAGAAGAACCAGTGGATCAGTCTGATTTACGTACAAGCGATTTGGATTTTTCGAAAATAGTAATTAAGAAGACCGAATGAGCGTAACAATAAAATTGAACGACTTATAAAATTCATGTTATAGTATATACACCATGAATAACACAAGCAGCAACCGCATTGCATCTATCTTTAAATCTCGTACGACCATCGTAACCCTTCTTAATGACCAGGGTTACGATATGTCAAAGTATGATAGCATCAGCATAAATGAGATCGATGCAATGACAAACAACCAACAATTGGATATATACACTTCCGCCAATAATGACAACAGTCGCAAGGTATACGTGAAATATTTGATTTACAGCAAAGCCATTCGTTCGCAGAACATTGAAGATTTGGTAACCCAACTATATGAGATTGAAGGTAAGTTGGACAAAAACGATATGCTTGTTATTGTCGCAGATGAACCTCCTACAGACAACGTGACAAATACCATAAAATACTTGTACGACAACAGTGGAATATTTGTTGTATTATTTAGCATGAAACAGTTACAATTTGTGGTAACCCAACATTATCTTGTTACACCTGGACGCATTATGACAAAAGATGAAGTAGATAGCTTAAAAACACGTTATAGTATTGCAAAATTAGAACAGCTTCCCGAGATTTCGCGTTTTGATCCTCAAGCGCAAGCATTAGGTATACGTCCCGGTGAGGTATGTGAATTTACTCGTAAAAGTTCTACAACCGGGACCGCTCTGTATTACCGTGTCTGTGTTTAGATTAAAAAATGTGTTATTTTTCTTTCGCATTATAGGGTATATGAATAAACCCACATTAGAACATTATGATCCACATAGTTTTGCGTATATTAGCGCAATGAAACGAGGGGAATTCGAACCCGCTGAAGATTGTAAAGAGGAATCTCAAGCGAGATTGTTTCCAGATACTAACATAGAAACACTTAATATTGATGAACTTAGACTCATGAGAAAGAAGCGGCTCTGCGAAAACTATGATAAGGCAATGGAATATCAAAAGGTGTTGGGTGCGGATAATTTAATTATCAAAACCAAAGAGGATCTGGATAAAAAATACAACGAAGAACTTGCGACCACATTAAATCTGTCACTTGGCAGTGCGCTATTGATTGCATTTATCGCTCACCGTTGGTTTTATTCAAAATAAATGATAATTTTGTATGCATACTGTATACATATGTCACAACAAGTACATTTGGCTAATTTAGAACCATTCAAAAATGAAACCCTCGTCAAGGAAGGGTTTGAAAAAGTAACCCCCATAAAAATGCGCGGGTCAGCCGATCCAGAACATCTTCAATGGACATATGACAATACTCTTGTAAAGCATTTTAAGGAGTACAGAAAATGCCTTGGTAAAACCCCTGGTCATAAACGACTAAGGGATTGCATGAATAAGTATCCTATACGCACACAAGGCCCGCAACCGCATGTATATGGAAAAGCGCAACGAGGTGGTTGCTGCAGAGGAAAAGAAATAGGGAGCGGTGGATTTGATACAAAAGCCAGGGGTAAGAAGGGTCAGACGGAATGTCAACGTGCATGCGATGACATGAAAAACTGCACGCATTATAGTTATGATCATGGAGCTGGCGTGTGTGCATTGTGCAACGAATGCGATATTGATAGAAGTAACAAATTGGATAAACGAAGTAACCTCAGGTATCTTTCCTATAGCAAGGGAGTACCTATATCCGAGCAATATGGTCCAGTTACCCCCAATGATAGCGCCCGCGCTACCACAAAAACAGCATTTGATGGACGCATGAAGCAACTTGTTAAAACAAAAAACTATGTAGATAAAAGACAGGTCGCTTTAGACAAAGCAGAGCATGAACTGGAGGAGGGTGAAATAACACTAAACAAAGAACATGCAAATATTCGCACTCGAAGCAATTATATCTATCTCTTTTACCTAACTGCAAGCGTGTCATCTCTATATTATTTGATCACCGGGCTGGATTAATATTTTTTCATTGTGTATTATATACCCAATGAACATATACATTTTATTCACAGTACTTATACTTATATATACATATATTGCGTATCGTGCTATAAGAAAAACAAGGGAGGGGGCTTGGAATCCTAACATAAGTGAAGAAGCACGAAAGAAGGGAATCGCCAGAATACGATCAGCGACATATATGAGTCCGAAGGACAGGGAAAAACTTATTGCAGATATATATGGTACTCCGCCGAAACCAAAACCAAAACCAAAACCAAAACCAAAACCAAAACCAAAACCAAAACCAAAACCAAAACCCAAAGTCACTCCACCTCCGCCACCTCCGCCACCACCTGTACCAAGAACCCCATTATTAGTACGTTCAGGACTACCGGCGGTAGATGTTACACAACGTAACGCCCAAAACCTTATTGAACAATACAACAATACGGTCGTAATAAGTAGTAGTTATTCAACCAAAGATCAAAATATAGTTAGGTTTGGCGGTGTTGTCGATTTAAAATTAATAGACGGATATACAAAAACTCCCCTTCCTTTATTGAAAATAGTGGACCCGGCCGATATAACTTTTATGGGAGGCATTGTAATAGCACACCAACATGTCACATTTGTCGACGCCAAAGATCCAACAAAAGTATTGGTAATGAATAATAGACGTCCTGTCATGACAGATCTCGCATTACACCCAAAACCTCCCACATTCAAAATAAGACCAGGGTTTGCAAAAGGTAATGTAAAAGGTAAAGAGCCACTTAGATACGGAGATAAAATATCCCTTGCAATCGAAGGTAAAGCGCCACTTAGATACGGAGATAAAATATCCCTTTCAACCGATCATTCTATGTATAATCAGTGTGGTTGGTTTGGTTGCAGAGTCTTGTATCCAGAAAAAGGATGGTTTAGTCATGGCGGGAAAATCCAGTCAGCTGTACCCCAAATGACAATAAAACAAGGCCCAAAATTGTCGACAGAAGACGATCATGTGTCAGAATTTACAAAAGGCAAAGATAGTATCTCCTGGAAAACAAGCGCAGATTATCGTGATTCGACATTTGGAAGATTTATTTATCGCGGCACCAGCATAACCGCTACCACACCAGGGTTGAACATTCGCGGCGAATACCTTGATGTAAAATTCACTACCCCGCTATATTTACAAAACATCGTGTTAAAAACAGATGATGCGAATACACGACCAACATTGACGACATTGATGGGAAAATATGGGAACAGTTGGAAGACTTTGCGGACATTGTTTGTGGGAGAAAATCCAGTATTTGTCAATGAGCCCACAAATGCCTATCGTATTGTAGTAAGCGAAGTGTATAATGCGAAATATGCAGATCTTTCTGCAATTAAAATGTTTGGGACAGACACCCTCGCAAGCATAGAAGATGATCCAATCGCCCAGGATTTGAAATTATGGAAGGACGGGTTTCGGGGTTCAAGAAACAACACTTATCCAGAGTGGATAATTCCTGCTGCATTTGGTTCCATATTTGCAGCTACTACAGCGCGCGTTGTTACGGCAAGACCATAATATGTGTATCATTGTATAGTTATTATACAATGAACAATACTATTCCAACATTCTATTCAGAAGACCATCAAGACGAAATTTTAGAACGTTTTGTATTTGCTGGATTTAAACATGGAATTTTTGTCGATATTGGCGCATTTGATGGCATAAAACACTCAAATACCCTATTCTTCGAAAGACAACATGGATGGATCGGTATAAACATAGAGCCTAATCCAACCGTGTTTAAACAATTAGAAACAAACCGACCATACAGCGTGAATGTGCAATGCGCAGTCTGTGAAATAAACGGAGAAGAAGAGTTTACCGTAAACAAAGGTCATGCAGAAATCACCTCGGGGATTACGCGGTTCTACGAAAATCGTTATGTACAGCATGAAAACAATTACGCGTACTATACAATTACGGTTGCTACCAAACGCATGGATACTCTATTTAGAGAGTATGAGTTGAATCGTATCCATTATCTTTCGATTGACGCGGAAGGCGCAGAATTCGAAATCGTATATTCTATAAATTTTGATTTAGTCTTCATTGATGTGATAAGTTTCGAGGATAACGGCACCGACCTAACGAATAAAATAGGGGAGCATCTCATTTCCAATGGCTATCGGCAAATTAGCAATGTTACAAATCAGTTGGACATGTTTATGATCCATACAAGTTCTCCGTTTTACATTCGCATGATGGAAGAAGCAAACATACCCATTGAACCTGTCGATGAATCCCAATTGGAAAACATATTTATCGAAAACACCGAAACTCCTGAAGAAGAAAAGGTATATCTATAATATAGAATGAAAGACAAAAAGAATTGCGGTTGTGAAGGGTTTGAAACACAATCAAGTGATCCCGTTGACAAAAATGACATGCATGAAGATCATGAAGGGTTCTTTGTAAAATCAGATGAAACCAACGACGTAATCGAAGGATATACCGGTCTATATCCCGAATTCTCGAATACGCGAGAGTTTGAAAAAAAGGATAAAATAAAGTGGCTGACCAGCATGGTTATGAGATCACAACGAAATGCAGAGGCACATCGAGGAAAATGGAAAAAATACAAAAAGCGCGTGTATTTTGGCGATAACGGAAGAGTCCTTAAGAGATTTCACATGATTGGGTTAAACCAACGTTCACGACAAAAAGAATACAATAGTTTGTATACTTACCATATTGCAAACAAGGACACTATATTTGGTTATAGAGTTGATTTAAATGGCGGTAGTATAGATGTAACCACAATTGGTGTGACTGCGAACATGTACCTTATTCCTGTCGGAGCCAGTACTGAGAATACGAAAAAGGTTTCCACGGATAAGGTTCGTGTCAATTATGTTGATCATATGCCTTATGATAAAAACGGACTCCCAATAACCACAACCAAAACCTTTAAAGTGTCTGTTTCGAGTGATGTTGTTAGTGTAACACGCACGGATAAGAGCGAGGGATGGAGCGACGATGTGCATTTTAGGGGTTATGTAACCCCTGACGGAAACCCAATCGAATTATCGGTTGATAACCTTGAACTGCGCGGTCAAGCAATTAAACTTGCAGAGCCAGATCAGGGGTTACTTATACATAAAATGACTCCCTACCTAAATCACACTCTCGTTAGAGGGCACATCCGCCTGAATAACATTCCATCCACCTTACCCTATGTTGATATCGAGTATGCGAAATCTCAAATGTCAACAAAACACGGAAAGCCCATAGGTGATCACAACCGATATATGCAAAAACATGGTCCGCTCCTTATGGAGAAGAATGACCGCCATGACGCATACGAAGAGGATGTTGAAATTATGAGGAATCGTACCACGAGCGTAATGGCCCTTGCTATTTTAGCAACAGCAGCGGCAGGTATTGGGTTCATTACACTAACACGCAATTAAACGTCCTATGATAATTAGTAAATTTATCTCATTATCATAATATATGAGTACCTCCGCCAATATTTTGACACACCAAGATCAGATAATCGGTTATCTTCGTAATGAATACGATCGTCTTAATACACGGCTCGAACGGGCGGGTAATAAGGTCAAAACCCAGAATCGTTCGTCCGAGCTTTATGAAAGTGCGCGATTGAAACAAGAGGATAAAATAGCCATGCTTGCATATATCACTGCATTATTTGTGGCTCTTATTATTATTCACTACTTGCGCAATACATTGATATTTGTCCCCGACACCATATTTGATTTACTCGTGTTAGCTGCAATCCTATACACCGGGTTTTCATTATACTTCAGATATTCCGATATGGTTCGAAGAGATCACATGAACCATCGCCGCATTGCGACCCCGGCTCCTCGCGGCTCTCCTGGCGGAGCCGGTGACCGTGAGCTCGGCATCGATTCCAATTTCGACAGGATTTGCATTGGCCAAGCTTGTTGTTCGAACAACACATTCTGGGACGGAGCACAGGGGAAATGTGTTACCAGAGAAGTTGCAATCGCAAAAGGCATTGATGTCAATAAGAAAAAGAAGGAGAGCAATCTTTTTGGACTTTAAGTAGAATCAATATATCCAAATGATTTAGATATATTTTGTGGGTATCAGTATATGACCCGTTTATTGGCGTTATTCGTTCTTTTTGCGTCCGCGTTTGCGGATACTGCTTCTCGTTTCGAGGAGTGGTGTCAGCGCTTTAACCAGCGCTTCGAAGATAGTAAGCACAGACAGCATGTGTTTACTAACTGGATCAGCAATGACCGTTTTATTGAGGAAACCAATGCTAAGAACCTCACGTATACTCTTGGACACAACCAACTTTCAGGCATGAACCAGGAAGAATACAGTGCGTTTATCTCTCGCAGTGGAAAGTACGACTCTAAGATTGACGCCATCAAGTGCGTCAAAGCCTGCTTAGATGAGGATGCGTCTAATATGGACAAGATCAAGTGTGTGGCGGCCTGCAAGCCGGAAGACAACTATGATCATGTCGAAATAAATGCTGCGACCTCTATCGATTGGCGGAGCAAAGGTGCAGTGACTGATGTGAAGGACCAAGGTCAGTGTGGATCGTGTTGGTCGTTTTCCACCACCGGTGCTCTTGAGGGTGCCTATGCGATCGAATACGGAAACTTGGTTGCATTCTCCGAACAACAGCTTGTTGACTGTGACAAGCTCGGTAACGGCGGCCGTGACCACGGGTGCAATGGCGGCATCATGGACAATGCGTTCGACTGGATCGGCAAAAACAACGGACTCTGCACCGAAGCCGACTACCCCTACTTCTCGGGAACCACCAAGGACCGCGGAGACTGCCAGACCAGCTGCACCAACGTGAAGGGCTCCGACATTCAGAGCCACACCGACGTCCCTCCCAGCAGCGACAGCGCTATGATGTCCGCTCTCACCAAGCAGCCCGTCGCCATCGCCATCGAGGCCGACCAGCGCGCCTTCCAGATGTACTCGAGCGGCGTGTTCACCGGTGCTTGCGGTACCAATCTTGATCATGGAGTCCTCGCCGTGGGATACGGTTCCGACAGCAATGGCGATTATTACATCGTCAAGAACTCATGGAGCGCATCCTGGGGTGACAAGGGATACATCCGCCTCGGACGCGGACCTCAGTACAACAATGGCGACGGACAATGTGGTATGCTTTTGATGGCCAGTTATCCATCTGTATCAAGTAAGAGCGCATCCAATGTTCATTTCCGCGGCTATGTTGGTGGATCTACTTGCACTGGTCCCGGCGAGTTCTGTTGCGAGGCACCCAACGCCGATACCAACAACTGCCCTTCCTCGGCATATACTTCTGATTGCGCCAAGAAGAATAGCTGCTGCTGCGGTTAAATCCACCTTATTTTACAAGACATAAAACATACGTATAATACGTATCCTTGAACCCTTTGCGCATGTTCTTTCGTATTATAAGATCACCTACGGTGGTTGATGTAATTATAAACGCAATAACATTTTAGGAGTTTTCATGTATAACGATATACTTGAAAACACACGCGCGAATAATTCTCTAATCGTATATTAACGTATGAAAGAGGGATTTTCGCAAGAATATGACGATTTAATGAAAAAAATTAAGGATGTAGAAGCATCAGTCGACACGGGAATGAAAAAGATCAAGGTGCCTCGAATATTTGTAGAAGGTGATATGCGCACTGAAAAAGGTGTCAAGCTTCGGGGTTGGTTCAGACAGGGAATTAAGCATGGACGTCCAGAGACATTCGATGGTCTACCCAAATATTATAATGAAGGAGATAAAAACATAACGATGAAATGGGGACATGACCAAGGGTTCAGATTTTTGAACTCGTGGAACCCCCACGCTTCTGGTTGGATAATCAGTGCTCGCAGTCACGGTCGTGCATTTTTGTGGGATAACCACCCAAAAATATTTCCTCGGCGTGGGACCAACATGCACACAAGAAAATGGCACGGCTATCCCGCCGACAAAGATTGGCGGTCCCCATGGGCTGAACATCTTTATACTCGTAATTATCGGTTATATGTAAAGCATCACACATGGGTAAAGGAGATTGTACCAGGTGAAGATATGGGAGTGTTTCCTCAAACCAAATATTATCCTAATCCCCGACCCGTTACCGAGTACTATATTGTGAACGACAGCAAGAAAAGTCACCAACAACATGATGAATTAGCAAAAAGTATTGGATGGGAACTTGTTCCGATAAACAGTAAGGAGGATCTACAAAAGTTGCGCGACGTGACGTCGCTGCCCGTTTGGGTTGCATCAACTTCCAAGTACATACCCAGGGTTACCATTATAGATGGTAAAAATATTAAAACAGAAGCGGAATTTAACTTGTATATAGGCGATCTTAAGTGCCCGCACATTGATGGCAAAAACATTAATCTTGTTCGTTACAATGTGGACGTCGATAAATGTATGGCGGCGCGCCCTGCAGTATACCGGAGGTTAATTACCCCCGACTACCAGTCAATTGCCGATCACGAAACCTTGTTGACCCAACTCTATAAAGATATTGATACGCTGAAGGAGATTCAAAAAGAACGGTACAACACCGAATATTCGTATGACGAACCCACGTTCAAAGAACTTGAAGACCAATACGGAGAATTTGATGAAGGGTTTGAGAACCAGGAAGGATTTAGAGGAGATAATCTCGAAGATGCATATGAAGCAGGAAAAGCCCGTGTCGTTGAATTAAAACGGAAGTTGTTACGCAATAAGACTATCATGGCACCAAGAACCCGTGTTTATAATACATATTTTTACAAGTACAATGAAGTGCAAAAGAACACAGCGGATGTTAAAAAGGAGGCCAAATTTTGGTTAACCGAAAATAAAGAAAATATCAAGAACGATATACATCAAGTCGAAGGACAGACCGCGCAAATCACAGAAAAGTTCGATCCATACAAAGAATACTTTGCCATGGCAAAGCGGGAAAATACATACATGTTTAAGGACTATGATAAGCTCCACTATATTAATCGATATGTATTGATATGGGTTTACTTTGCACTTCTTTTAATATTATTCGCTGTTGTAACAACACGCGATGGTCACGTGGCTGATTATCCATTCTACTTATTTTTTAGTTTCCTTGTGCTATTCCCGTTCATTATATACCCCTTCCAACTGGCAATGATGTACATATTCAAAAAAATATACGCAACGGTTTCGACAAATAAATTATCAAAAGCATTGTCATAATCGGCTTATTATATTGTCTAAGAATATAATAATTAGTATGATAGGATTATTTTCTGGGAAACAATGCTGTCGCGGCAATACATATAAACGTTTTCCACAGACTTCATTGAAAAAATGCAAAAAACTTTGTATAGAAGACAAAAACTGTAAACACATGGATCATACTTCCAAATGGAGTTTCTGTGGTCTTTGTAATACTGACTGCGACTATGCAGGAAGTGTAAAATTATCAGGTACTACAAAACACTATGACACGTATATAAACACTGCACATAAGTCATTGGAACCCTTCACGACTGAAAACGATAATGAAGAATCGATAGATATTGATACTAACTGGAGAAATGCATTAACGCGTGTAAAAGACGAAGAAATTGCAGCAATTGAAAGAACAAAGAAGTATACCGATTATGATAAAAACGACTTTAAATTACGATATTGGCAAGGATATCCAAAGCCCATTGCCAATATTGACCCCAAAGATGCAGCCGAACATTACAAGGGTGCGCCACTCCATATAAGAAAAATGGCAGGGGATGCTGTTAATATGGTACAAAATAGACAAAAAGTACTCAAGAACGAGTTAAATACTTCATACAATGGACTGAACAAGGGTCTATATGCATTGATTGAAGACCAGGTTGATGCGATCAACAAAATACATGACGAAAACAACATATCAATTAAAAACTTTCAAGCGGCCAAAAAAGACATGAACCTACTGAAAGACATTGATCTTCCAAACGCACTTCGCCTTAACGACTTAGCGCACCATGATCTTCGTGAACATAAATACAATGAAGGGTTTGAATCCCGTCCATCTGCACTTCGAAAGCGCATGTTGCAAATCAAAGATATTGAATACGAAACATTCAAACTTGGTGAGGAACTTAAGAAAACTGATGTGACTGCCCAAACAGTCGAACGCAAAGTAGTACTTTACGAACCACATTCGAATAATTATGAAAGAATCAATCACATTCTTTGGTATGTATACTATGTGTCGTTTATTGTATTTGTCGCAGTTGTTTACTCATTAAGCATGACGCTCAATCGAAAGGTTGTATACATCGCAATAGCACTGACATTTCCCTACTTTGTAAGGTACGTTCAATTAAGGTTGGGCGAGGCATATCATATGGTGTCATCCATCATTCACGGAATACCGTATGATAAGTAAAAATAACACTCCAAATATGTTTGAAGTGTTAACCACTTTCTTCTTCGAGGAATGCAACCTCATCATCTCCATCAATATCGTCGTCCGACTCATCATCTGTTTCTGTATCATTACCGTATATGATCCGAATATTCCTCCATACAGTGCCTTTGGGACGCCCAAACTGCTTCGAGAAATAGTCATATAGATCACGTGCCGTAGGCCCTCCTCTTCCGTAAGTTGCTGTATGCCATGTACTGAATTCGCTGGCAAGGTCCGACTTGGTAACCTTGAACCCCGGTTCGTCCGTAGTGCGGATCTTGTCTCGAATGAATTCCAGAATTGCGTCCTGGCTTGATCGATACTCGTTTGACCGTCCCATAACCTCTTCACATTCTGACACGTCGCCCTTTGTGGTCATTGCCCGTTTAACAAGCATTGCCGCAAATACTTCTTTCCAGCGGATGAACTTGGTTGTCATCTCGCGATCCACTTTATATTGGTAAGGTTTTTCCGGATCGTTTGTTACTGGGTGATCCGTAAATAACGATTTGAAGTCGACCACCGCGATACGCCTCCATGTACCATTATCTGTTGCATTTATCTTCATCAAATAGTTTGTTGCCACTACTAACTTGAATTGCGCTTTGAACGTGACAGGATCACTCGCATAAAGCGCTCTGCCACTAATAGGGTCATTCGCGCTGGTTAGCTGCTTGAAAACCCCCTCATTCAGCACGTCGTCTTTCGATGGCTCCTGAATCACCGCCAATCTCTTTCCTTGGAGCGCCACGATTTCAGGGGCCGTACCTCCAACCTTCGCGCGGCGGTCGATAATCAATGACGACGGTACATCTGCCTTGTACTCGCCAAGGACCAAGCTCATAAGTTCAATCAATGCAGACTTACCATTTGCACCAACTCCAATATAGAAGTGGGCATTCTGACGCTTGTTATGTCCAGTCAATGTACTTGCCAAATGTTCCCACATGTACTCACGTAGATTGGTCTCGGGGAACAACTTATGTATGAAATCATTAACTTCAGATACTATATTGGAATGCGATGGCCCGAGATCACTATAATTAATTCCCGTTGACAATGACAAGTAATCATCCGGTCTACCTTTTCGGAAACAACCCGCCGCAAAGTCAACCACACCATTCTCAAATGCAATAATATCCTTGTTCGTGTCCAACTTGTTGATAAAGTCCTGGTCGTAAAAGAGACATTTTGCCTCCTTCATAATGTTTTCCTTGAGTTTGGTGGCACCGAGATTGTTGACAATCTTCACTAATCGCTTAAGAAGGGCGCGCTGTCTTGCTTGTTCTTCGTCGCCATCTTCAGAAGGTACAATTGGTCGGGCTTTCTGCTGTTGCTGGTTAATACGGTTCATAAAGATGCGTTTTATGTCGGTAATTCTCTTTCGAAGGCTCTGACCTGCGTCATCGCGCCGCCATCTCCCGTTGCAATACTTGAACCAGTTGTTCTTTGATACGGATACGCATACATATTCGTTCTTGTAACTTTGATAAAGCAGCTCCGCATATACATCCTCCCCGACGTTCTCGTTGTCCTGACCTATAACACGCCCGCCCGTCGCTCCATAAATCACTTGATCAACGTAAAAGTCCAGTGTTGATGTATATATTTCACGATACTTGTCCGGATTCGACTCTCTTACCCAGTACATAATCGACCTGAATGATAATGGGGCGTCCATTGTCTGTGCTCGCGAAATCGCATCATCCCATCGCTCAATCAAATCTGGTATACCAGTATATCGAAATCCAGAGGCCTTTGCACTGAACCGCACCCATACAAACAGAAGTCGTTCGCGCTGTCGAGCAACATCATCAATGTTAGACAAACTGTTTGCCAGTGCCCAGCAGACCCGGATCCATCGATTGTATGACCCACTTTCATAATATTCGGGCCCAAGCGCCATGGTATACTCATATACCTCACGCACATTTCTATCAACCCCTCGGTCGCCAAGAGAATCTACAAACATGTCTTCCGCAATCTTCAGAGATGCATCATCAACAATTTTCATGATAATATCGCGATTGCTCCCGTCAAATGCAATCCCCACAGGAGCACGCGGAGAACTTGGCATAGCCTTGCCAGTAATCTTCGACTTGAACTCCTCATACTTCTGTACAAATGTTGGTCGTAGAAACAGTGCCGGATGGTCGCAACAACGGGCAGAGAGTTTGTATAGGTTCTCTGGGTCCGTCGCGTCAAACATCTCTACATCCAATTCGTCCATACTTATCTCACCATCTGTACTGTCATATGTGATGTCATAAATACGGTATAGCTTGTATGGCTTATTTTGAGGTTTGGTAGAACCAAATAGTTGCCAGTTTACATGACCTGCCGCGATACCATCATCATAAACATCTTCTATGGTATTTGTCAATGGCAGTTTTTCAAACACACCACCCATCGTTTGCAACATCTCATTTCGAAGCATTAATTGCATTGCTCGATTCGACTTTAGGGTAATGATGATATGTATACCGTCTTTTGTAATCTGCTTTTCTTGGACACAATTCACCGAATCCTTTTGTAGCACAAATACTTGAAAATTCGTATCATCATCCATCTGATAAGCATTTTTCAAGAATTCCAACACGTCTGCAATGAAGGACTCCACATGATCTTGTGTATGCTGTCTTGTTTTTATACTAAAATCATAGCGGAAATCGAGATCAATAAGGAATGGTCCATCATCATATAGCTGTTTCTCTGTATAATACTCTTTTTTCCCTGGTCGTAAAATATCGCGAGCATAAAGCCTCAGAAATTTTTTATAATCTTCTTGTGTCGGTATAGATAGCGTCCTTCCTAAAATAGATGCCTCTTTGGATCCAATGCGGGTATTCGTTTTTTTCGCCGCATCTATATTATTGTTACGGGTTACACTCACACTACGTACAAATTCTATAAATTTTAAATCAGAATCGTCGGGAGAGCTCATTGTCCCAGATAGAATATGCATACATATTCGCGGACGTCGGAATCAATTTTCCACTACAACGTATGTCTGTCCATTACATGAGTCTGTTTGTAAAGTGATATAGGAAATAAATGGTATTTCATGGTGCAAAAATTGAACCACCCTCCCTTCTTTTTTGTGAAGTAATAGTAAGATGAGATTCTGTGATAAATGCGATAACATGCTTTATCTTGGCGTAGGTCGTGAGGACAACAATGAGGTGAAGTATTACTGTCGTTGCTGTGGATATTCGGAAAAAAGCGGAGAATTATGTGTTATCAACATGGATACCGATACCCAAAATAGGATCCCCATTAATGAATATACCAAGCACGACCCCACCCTCCCCCATTTACATGATATGCTTTGTGTGAATAAAGAGTGCGAAACTTATAATGGCGCTGATAAAGATGTAATATACATAAGATATGATGAAAGTGACATGAAATATGTATATATGTGTTGTATTTGTGATAGTACATGGACGTCCAGTGAAAAAAACGTGTAATTTTAGAAGTGGGTAAAATTGATCCTCTTTTTCTATTCTCATAATATTATAAACAATATGGCGTCTATGCCCGATTTTGAAGACAAACTACCCGATGAAGATGCAAAAATAGAAGAGTCCGAAGACGAAAAAAGTGTAGTCGAAGATGATACAAGCAGTGTAGACGAAGATGAAAGCGTGATTGAGGATGAGATTGAAGACATGTTTGAAATTGAAGATCCTGCTGAAGAAGAACAGCCTGCGCCTGTTGTGGAAAAGGTAATGTCCGACGCAGATATGTTGGGTCTCGGGGACGATTCGGATATGTCGGACGATGAATATGACGATTATGAAAAGTTCGGTAGCACAATAAAGCAGGATGTGATTGCAAATCACTACCCTGAATTGGTTCAGCACAACTACGAAGAAATCAAGAAACTTCTTGATATTACGCGCGATGATACTGGTGTCATCCGAGATCCATTTCACCGCACGATTCCAATCATCACGCGGTATGAAAGAGCTCGGGTGCTCGGTGAAAGGACAAAGCAACTTGATGGAGGTGCACATCCTATGATTGCCATAGAACCCAATATCATCGACAGTTATACCATCGCAGTGAAAGAATACGAACAAAAGAAAATCCCATTCATCATCAAACGCCCCCTTCCGAGTGGCGCATGTGAATATTGGAGACTACGTGACCTTGAATACATTTAAGCAACTTGTTATGACTTGTTTTTTATAACAAGTTATTGATTTTTATAAAAAATTGATTGTGTTGACAGCCCAATACTGTATGCATACAAGCAAACAAACAAGCAAACAAACAAGCAAACAAACAAGCAAACAATGGAATACAAAGGCGAAGAACTCAACTTATTCTATCTCATGAAGAAGGCATTGGCTGATCACAAGCGACGCACCGTTCGCATGAAGTACTATCCTCATAACATGGATGAATGGGAAGCCGAGCACAAAGTCATTGAGAAAAACTATCGTGAACTCATTGGTGTAGTCCGAAAAGAAAGACTTGCCAAAGAGCGCGAAGAAAATGAACAAAATGCGGCACAAGCACTGCTCATGTTGAAAGCATCTACCGAAAAAAAAATGGATGCAAAGAAAAAGCGCCAGGAAAAGAAAGCTGCCGCAAAGAATGTGATAGTCGTACCACGAAAATCATCGCGCATCGCAAATAAGAAAAAATAATTGGGTTGGTTATCCCATAAATATACATTGATTTCAATGTATATTTTTTATGATTATGCTTCTTCAGCGACGGGAGCCGGATCGGAAATCATTTCATTTTCGAGTTTGTCCAGATCATCCTCGTTTTTCAGAAAATGCTTATGAATAACATTGGAAATGGACGTTCGTTTCATGACGTCATGTGGATTAATGTTCTTGTAAAACTTTCCGGGATTCTCCAACACATCCTTAATTAGATGAAAATCTACACCGGGATGCCCATTTAATGGAATAGTCATATTCGGGAGATATTGTTCAATGCGTGTACAGCCATAATAAAGTGGGGTACAAAGGTTAAGAAGCGGGTCAATAACCTTTTCCGAAAAATAGGCCGGATATACTGTGTTTTCAACGGCGATTGTAAACATATAATCGCGAAACATCTCTTCCGATGATTCAAATGAACCTTTAAGACGGGGGTCCGTAACCCCCTGTTTTATTAGATTCTCTGCGCCCCTACCATAAACATCAATCGGAAAATTAGAACGAAGTATCATGTCCAAGAGAGTTACTCTATATGCATGACCTGGCATAAAATCCTTGTTTGATACCATGATGGACATCAATTTTGTTTTTCGTGTGGGTATTTCCTTTGGAAGAGGAGCATGCAATATATACGCATGGTCGCATTTAAATTGTGACGGAAGCCCCCTATAGCAACCAATATAGTAGTTAGATACTCGTTTATGAACATAGTAGACAAATTTTAAGCTGAGGCCCAGAATAGACGGTGGCTCATGAGCAAGACCAATCACATTTTCAATAGGTAGGTTATGATCAATAGCCGCAGTATTTAATAGTATAACATGTGTGTAATCATCTCCTTCCGTAAACTTGTATCGCACATTATATTCCGGGTCTGACATTAAGTCATGGTTTTTCTCAAACTGTTTCCATATGTCACTACCACAATATGACGAAAAAATGCGTATAATAATCATTATGTTTTAACACGATGTCTATCTTTATTCCATTATCGAGGTACATATACATCCTTGAGGACGCTTTTTACCAGTTTTGATTTCGTTGCTTCATTTGATTCATCGTCGTCGCCGCCCAATGTTTCGGTAATTATTTTTAAGTATGCCTTATTTTCTTCGGTATCGCATTCAAGAGCCGTAGGATGATCTCTCTCCCATTGCGTGACATTTTCGTAGTTTTTATCCTCCACAGCTTTAATGATTCGACGCAGCGCAGTCTTTTCATCCGAGTCTTTTTGCCACGTATCCCCCTGCTTTATATACAACGTTTCACGTTTGAGATCTGTGCAGTGCAATGGTCTTCGATACAAGTCCATGCACGACAATGAATTGTTCAATATAGAGCGGATGCCGTCTATATACCCAACATTTCCAATATGCTCCAGCTCCTTCACGCCAATTTGGAGATTTTGAATAAAATTCTGTATAGGTATCGCATCCTTACATTGCGTATTAAGAAAAAAGTTGATATTGAGATAATTGTTATTGACAACGCTAACTGGCTCAGACGATTTTGTTATAAGAGTCTCCAACTGCTTTTGTTGTTTCTGTACAATTCCCATAATATTATTATCCTGCTCTATTGTTTCATTCTTAAATTTACATTTTTTCTTATGGTACCACAGTCCATTTCTTGCTGAAAATGTGCGTCCGCAATCGCATTTATACTGTCGTTTTGTCGGTTTCGATTGCAACAAATTGCTCCCTGCAACTACTGGGGTAGCACTTGGTTGTGGTTCGACATGACTGGCCTGTTGCAGTTTTAATTCGTTATTTTTACAGTGCTTAGCAGTATTCAGGTGCATTTTGAAATTACTCGCTTTTGTACAACTGAAATTACATAATTCACATACATATTTTAATTGATTATCTTCACTCATATAAGATCTACCTATATTGTTTGTGAGTATTAAACCATTAATTGCTATTTTTAAAACACTTGAAATTTTTATGAGCATGTTTCAGTAAGATGTTGAAATTTGAAAATTTCGATATTTTGGTTTCAAAAAATCGAAAAAATGTGAAAAATGACACTAAATGATTGGCTTTGCTAAACATTATATCAAATGCCAATAGTGCTAAAACCGGCATTTTTTGGCATTTTTTTTCGATGCAAACAAATGTTATCAAACCCATTTTTTTCTGAAAAAACGCCTTACTGATCAGTCACAAAAAAAAATAAGAGCATTTTTGATTTTTACGAGAATACTGATTAGCAGTTTTGCTGCAAAATTTTTAAATTTATCGGTATTTTTTGGACTTGCAAAAAAATGCCAAAAAATGCCGAAAAAATGTCGCGCTTTGTTACTATAAAATGCAGTGCATGTAGTCGCCTATGAAAAAACTCAGTAAGGTCTCAGTCTTGTTCAAAAAATTTTTTGGGGATTTTTTTCGAACATTTTCATTTTGGTTTCTGAGCAGTTATGCTCAGACAGTTGTTCGGCAATGGAACGCAAAATTTTGGGGCGTTCAAAAAGCGTTCAAAAACGTTCAAAAAATACACCCGAAAAATGCGAAAATTGAAAAGAGAGTGGAAATGTGGACAACCATTTTCAGTCACAAAAGTGCAAAATTTAAAATAGTGTTGTGAGCATCATGCTAACAACCACTTTTTCATTTTTTACAAACTTTTATTTTGTTTTTTTGGAAAATTTCGTTGTCCATTTTTGGAAAAACGAAAAAAGTTTGTAAAAAAACAAAAATTTACAAAAATTTACAATTTCAAAATTGACTTTTTTATCATTCCGATAATGGACAATAGCAATATTGCAGTGTTAAATAATTTTATTATTTCAGTTTTTAGAATTATGCTCAGCTCAGTCACAAATGCCAAAAATGTGCATTTTTCGCATTTTTGAGGTTATTTAGCAACAATTTTGGGCCTATTTTGGACCACCCTTCGGACTACACCAAAAAGTGCTTGTGAGCATAAATCCGATCCACCCAAGCACTTTTATTAGCATTTATGCAGAAAGACATTTTAACGAATGGTCTGATAATTGCGCACAAGCTGTCCAATATGGACAATCCTACTCTCTTTGGGAGCATTTCCGATGATTGCCCACTTTCGAAATTTCTTTGAAAACTCGCATAGTAAAACAGCGGTTTTATCCAGTTTTACATATTTATGAGGAGATGTATTTTGAAATTCTTCTTCATCATCGCTTTCTTCAATGGTATCAAGATTGTCGTTTTCGCGGACGATACGAAACATTTTATTCAACTTTACACTGGTTTCGTAATTGTTCACGGTGGCCTTTCCAAAGTATTCACGTGACCCTTTTTTGCCGTATGCAAACAGATGATATGTGTCTGCCATTGGATCTGCTTTCACTTCAAAAACAGTTTTATGTCTGTACTGCGGCTTTGTAAAATCATGAGAATATGCGCAACTTAGTTCAAGACACGAAAGCTGCCCCTTTGGTTTTGATGGTGCAGTTGCTTTTGCGAGAGGAACGTTTAAGCATATTGTGCGATCTTTGTAAGATTTGTATTGTATGTGATGTACGCTGTAACCGATATTATCTCTTACACCTTGCGGTAAAACTCCATTGTACTCATTATCCGCTTTCCAAATATAAGGCATGAAGAAATGTGTTCCATACTGCGAAAACATGCCTTTGCATGTGTCCACAATACTGGATATTAAATACCATTTTTCATATGCATGATAACCGCGCATAGACAGTCCGCTATAATATAACACATCCTCAATTACATAATAATTATGTGTTGAATTGTTCGATGAAATCATACTGCCATATACGATTGTCCCAAGGGCTAATGGGATGTTGTCGTGATGAAAACATGTGCATCTCCCCAATTTCCGTTCCCTATCCATGTCAAAAAATAAGGCTACATATTTATCATCCTGAAATGTAAACCAACATAGCACTTTTTTCCCGTAAGGAATGGCCGTACATATGTCGTATGTCGTATCTTTCTTATGACGCATAGTTTCATAGGAAAGTTCGTATTTTGGAATACGATTCAAGAATTCCATCGTTTCATGTTGTTCCAGCTCCATTACACTGCATAATCCATTAGCTTTATGTATATTTCCTAAATACTACATATTCAATGCATTGTTAAATTCTGCATCAAGGTCGTCGTCGGAATCAGAATCATTGTCATCATTTGAGTTTTTCAAATGCATTGTAAACTCGTCGTTCAGTGAGTGATCATCATCAGGCGGTTCAGTCAGAACAGTAGATTTCATAACGGGTTTTGTGAATGACGTTTGTACATATATATACAGCTTATGGATGGCAACAATAACAAGAAGATAGAGTATTGAATAAAATAATAGGCCCATAATAGTATTATATAACATAAACTTATGTCACGAACGCAAAATTGAATTGAACTGTGTATCAATATACCGGCATACAGCAAAATGATTGATATTATCCTAATTGATAAAAAAGGGCAGGTAAAGAATGCATCTGTCAAGAGTACAGAGTGTGATGCATTGTCGCGTAGAGCGGGGTTTAAAAGTGTGGATGGGTTTGAAAAGCGCACCACATGGGGATGTACTGTAAAAGGAAAGAAATTTTCAGTTGCGTTATATGCAAAAGACGCCGGTCGAGCGAATTATGAGAATAAGTATGATCTCCCCCCGCCAGTTGATTCCGTCCTGTATTTTGGTACAATGGTACTTGTCAATTACTCAGGTGATAAGCCAGTCAATATCTCGGTAGATGATTGGAATCATATATATGAACATTTGTTCGGCGGGTTTGAAGATTTGGGCAACGAAGAAGAGAGTGAAGAGAGCGAAGAAGAGAGTGAGGAAGACCGTCCGCGTACTAAAGAGGGGTATGTCATTGATGACTTTGTTGTACCCGACGATGAGCTTAGTGAAGAGGACTATATCTAACCTAAAAAATTGAATAGATACTTACATGTTTTTATTGCATACAACAATGGCGTCTTACATAATCAAATACCCAGATGACTTTCGCAAAAAAGTGGCTAAACGTCTTACTGATCTACTCGACAATGATCGACATGGTATAAATCTGGAAAAGGGAATCTTTAACTTTACCATACGCGAGGCACAATATCGTAAAGTTATTAAAAAATGGTCGAACAGGCATTTTGTAAAAATATATCAATCAAAGCTCTGGACGGTTCTTAGTAATGTAACCAAACCGGCAATTATAGAGGCAATCAAAACTGGAGATATGGAGTCCCAGCAATTGGCATTTATGACACATCAAGAGATTAACCCCGAACGTTGGAAAGATCTTATTACACGAAAGATGAAGCGTGACGAAAGCAAGATGTCGCAGCGGATTGAGGCAAGTACGGATATGTTTACGTGCAAACGTTGCAAATCAAAGAAATGTACGTATTATGAATTGCAGACGCGAAGTGCGGATGAACCAGCCACGATCTTTATTACATGTATTGATTGCGGCAAAAATTGGAGGAATTAGCTCCTACCCCCAATTGATGCGTGTTTGGTTTACCAACCAATCTTTTTTACAGCTTCCATCGAAACATGATTCTTAATAAATTCCCATACTTCAAACCGTGTCATAATCGGTTTTACAAACCCTTCGTACCCGGTTTTCAGTGCGTAAAATGCAGGCCATGTGGATCTCATATTTTCAAACCGAAACATCCATGTCATGAAGAACATAAACTCCTGGTGACCGAAGGATCGTAATGAATTTAATATAATTTTTCGTTCCAGTGCATTTTTTCTGGTATTCCAACATATGAATAAGTTTTGAATTTTACGGGCGGCTTTGTCCGCCGTCGCATCTCGATATTCCAATGCAGATTTGCAAAATGTCAAATCGTGATATCCAAGGCACTTGAATATCAGCGGCTCCACGTCTTGAGGTATTATGTCCATAGCAATATTGTTAGTATACAATAAAATACAGGGAACAAGTTAATCAATTTTATGCAAATAATCAATGGTGTATATGGAGGTTGTACCATCCGTATTTGTTTCCTATTTTATCCAAATAGTATGCAGACGCCCAGCCAATGAATGCACCAATCGTATCTCCGATATTATTTATAAAAGGATCAGGGCCTGACTTTCCGCCTGGCCAGAAAACAATGTACCGATTAATAATATTTATGCCCATTTCGGTATTTTCCAAAAACTCAAATACAGTATGTAGAATAAGCCAGAACAGTAGAGATATGTTCCAAAAATAGGCAACTATACCGACAGCAAAATGAAGGTATGTAAATTGATCAAATAAGGGTATCATATAACATACAGCCATAAATTATCATTTTCCGTCGTTTTTGTAAGATTTCTTAATCTGTAAAGAATACTAAAATTTGATAAGACACTTGTTTTTTGCCTCTTTTTTAACGGGGGCATTGGGATCATGAGATAGACGCCAATTTGTATCAGTCATGGACTTGTACGTGTCACTGTTTGACGTGAATATCCGATACCCATTTTTTTTGTAAAACGCGCGCCGTGCGTTCCATTGGTTCATAAAGTGTTCGTGGGGATCGATAAGATCTACAACCACTGGGTTGTTGCCGCGCACGCGCAGGATTCGCCCCACAGATTGGGTGATGTCGGTTTTAGGAGATGCCATTACCAATGTGGATAGTGTTTTGATGTCAAGTGCTTCTGCTGCCATTGCATATGTTGCGAGGACAATCTGTTTACCTTCGCTTTCTTCCAGTGCGGCTGGCTTCATACCACCTACATAATAACCACAAGTTGCAAACCCTCGATGTTCGATTGCCTCAAACATGTAAGTAAGGAGTGCGCGTTGATGTGTGAGCACGATGATTTGCTTATTGTTATTTTCTGCAATGAGGTCTTCTAACATTTTTACCAGGAAATCGCTACGAGGGCCAAAATTACTGACTTTTGACAACATTGTGCTGTATTTAGGTGTCCCTCGCCAATCATATTCCACCTCGTTAAAATCACTATCTTTTGATTTCCAGTATACCCCTCTTACCATAACCTCATCATCACCCGAACGTTCTTCGGAATAAATGCGTTCTCCAATAAACATGTATAATACATGCGTAAGTTTGTCCTTTCTCTCGACGGTTGCAGAAATACCCAGCATATAAGGCGTCACTGCTTTGAATAGCGCTTTTGAAAATTGTTCGCTTCCGATTCGGTGAACCTCATCTATAATTGTGAGACCGAACTCACTGAATGCGCTTTTCCCAAAGTCCTTGATGTATAGGGTTTGCAGCATACCGATTACAATGTCCTTATCTTCAACATCGAATGTGCTTCCTTGGATTCGCCCCACGCGTGCGTTTGGTAGGAACTCCTGAATTCGCTCAACCCATTGATTGAGGAGAAACTCTTTGTGGACAATCACGAGGGTTTTTTGTTTGAGTTCACTTATTATTTTGAGCGCCATTACGGTTTTTCCTCTACCGCAAGGCACTTCAAGAATGGCTCCGCCGCCCTTGTCGGTATTCACATGTTTTACGTATCGACTTACAATATCCTTCTGATAATCGCGGAGTTCCTTTGGGAACGCAAGATGCTCCCCATCAGATGCATGAATGCATAGATCGGTTGTGTCTGGGATGCCAAACATGCGTTCGCCATAGAAGCGCGGGATGTAGATCTTCTTCTCGCTTTCCCGGTAGCAATAAAACCCATCGACTGCACCACCAATCATGGCGTTTACTTCGGGTTTGGCATATAGATCTTTACGAAGTGCGTCTAACTGATCTTCCGATAGTACACTTTTAGCTATAACGTAGCCGCGCGACCCCATACGAGAGGTTTTGCGAATGTTTTCTTTTTCATCAATAGTTAATTCCATAGGTATATGTAATACAGTAAAAATCCGTATATCATTTTGCGTGAAAAAATCCTGGAGTATAGTATATAATGAAATTTCTCCCCGAGCTTACTGTCAAAGAACTCGTTGTGGTTGGAGCCCTACTTTTTTACATCACCACTGACCTGGGAACCCCTGGTTTTATCGCGCGCGTCATGGACTCTGTCGCAGGAAAGCTCATTGCTGTACTTGCGGGACTTATGTTGTTTAGGAAACAACCTGTCATTATTGTCATTCTCGGCGTATATGCCCTATACATTCTTGTAGAACGTTCGGGATATGTTGTGGCACGTGATGCTATCCAAGAGCATACTCCCAGCCAGCTTGAGAAGGACATTGTTATGAATGAACTTCAGCCCGCGGATGAGGTTACGTTAGAGGAAGAACTCGTGGCAAAATTTGCCCCGATTAACAGCGAAATTGCCCCCTTGATTGACACCTCATTCAAGCCTACCGCTGCTGATGTGAACGGCGCGTCTGCTATCTAAATCTCTGTAATTTGATGTTAACCATCAAATCGCATTACTTGCTGAAACCAAGGTCCTGGTTAATTTTGAATGCTTCGGGTTCGCGATTGAATACTGTGGTTAAGAACGCCGTGATTGCAGTTGTGTAAAGTATTCCAGAAAAAACGATACCGCGAATGCTCATGCCAGTTTTTACCGTTCCTGTCAAAGGCAATGTCAAGAATACAGTTAATAATGATACGGCAATAAGGAGTGCAATAACATACCACCGAATGCCTTGACCCGTAAAGTTCTCTGGATGCGCCATAATTTTTAGCCATGAAGGTAGGATACTTGCAGGAAGCCAATTAAAGTTGGCATATTCGGTCTCCCGGGGAGGATATAGCTGTTCTCCCTTGTAGAAATAGAATTGTGGATTCGAGCCGCGTGTCATAATTGACATCACTGCTGCCACAAAACCAATAAATATGTACATGGAAATTGCCAGTTGGGTAGAATTTTTCTCAATGAGCCCTTCTGAAAAGTGAAGCATGATGATTGCAAAAAAGATGTACCATATGATTGAATTTGATTCCGCGATTCTCTTATGGATACATTCAATAAATGAGTCTTTTTCGTTTGCTGGACATATGGTATTACGGGTTTTTTCATCTTTCCCCCATATGATGGTGCTCTCAATAATGTACGAGCGGTAAAAATACGGTACGATCATATAGACACCAATAAGCGAAATCAAGAACATTCCTGAGAACGTTGCGTGACGCTCGAACATACTGTTGGCGGAAATTTTCGAGTATTCACTGTTGATGGGGATATTGTATGCAGCAATGGTGTCAGCACTTTCCCCGGTGGGATTGCAATCGATGTATATTTGTTCATCGTTTGTAAGGTTAAGTGGAATGATTGAATAGTCCTTCATGTTGGGCGCTTTTATGAATTCTGGTACTCCTCTGAATGTATCTGGATATTCGGGTACAAATAACGGAGTAGTAAATACAACCGAAATAATGTTGTTGTTTTTGTAATAAAATGCGTTCTTTTGCTTATCAATTACGCGAGCAAAATTAAACGGCTGTGTGGTATCATCATCCTTGTTGAACTCTACAACGGACGAGATTAAATTGCTTACTGGAGTACTTTCGGCAACAGGATCGACCATGATAGGCAAGTATAAATACAACTCACTTTCATTTGAGTGGGTGTGCTTAATTACAATCTCTCCCGCTTGCGTGAGACCTGATATATTATGTATTTTTCCCGTAAAATAGAATTCGGTTGGTAGATAATCGACCCCCTCAATCGTTATCGTCTTATCCGGATAGATGCTATTAAGACGGGTAATTTGTACATAATCATTCAGTTTACGTAGTGTATTATTGTTAAGGTTAAGGGAACGAGACGTGCTAAAATCATGAATGAGTATTCTATTTAAATCTGGTTCCTTATTTGGGTTAAATGATGCCATATACTGTATAGGTATACAAAATATAACAATAATGGTGTGATTACAAAATTGTGGGGATGTATCGGAGAGTTGCGTTTTCGTATTTGGTTACTGTAAATACGTCGTTGTAACCGTCAACAAATACCGTATCGCCACTTACAATGGAATCGCAGCCGTACTGAGAGCTACAATTTTTGCCATTTACCTTTATGGGGAGGCGCGTATTTACGGACCCGGTATTAGACGTGGTATAGTACTCCCATAAATCACGACCCCGGTCAGATGCCCGGCCCATTAGGGGTAGAATCAAGTTTTCCGGAGAACCTTGACGGGTGAGGATACCAATTTGTTGAAAGTTGTCGTCTTGACCGCGCGTGCGCGTATTAATAGGGACACCTTGTGTATGGTCTTTAGGTGCTCTAAATGGATCCGAAAAAATATTGTCTTGTTTTTCATTTGTTACTTTTACGTTTACTTCCGGTATAACAGAAGACTTTTGTTCTGGGATACGCATTACATAGTACGTAATACCAATTGCGATTATTAACATGAATAAGGTCATGTTCTCAATACATATTACGCCAGGAGGACAATGGCTTGTCATTACAATACAGACATATATTTACCCAAGCGCCTTTTTGATGAACTTGAGTGCGTCAATGAATTGAGAACCACCTTTCTCCATTAACGACAATCCGGGCTTGGCGTCATTTGGAACGTCTTTAAGAACGACTTCACTTAATCGTGCAAATTGACTTCCTACAGTTGATGTTTTTAACCGTTTGCAGTTGTAGCAGAGATCCCGAACCCAACGAGGGAAGTGTAAGAAATGATATCCGATGAGTCCGAACACGATTCTGTCTAAATACATAAGCATTCTCCACATTGCGGCCTCAGCGGGTTTCAGATCAATGCCGAATAGTGCCATAATGCCAATCAGAAGACCAAATGTGCATAGGTAAAGAATCTTACCGAATGTTTCAAGAGCATACCATAATAAGCATGATGGCGCAGTAAACAGTATTTTCATAAAACAGAAGAGGTGAGACAATGAGAATTCTATTATGTAAAGAGTTAGCACGAACCATTCCCAAAACCCCTTCATGATTGACATGATAGATAGCGACACTGCCATTATAGCACCCGTTACTAAGAATAATGTCCCAGTAGACAGATTTACAAAGAACTTCGCGAGTCCCAGCACATTCGTCAGGATTTTTCCTATACCGATAAAAATCTTAACGATTTTACCTACAAATGCTTCTCGTTTTGGTCGTTTTTTAAGCCCTACTGTGTACAAAGCTTCATTGTAATAATGTTTCGTAGCTTTGTGTATACTAACGCCGGTCGCTTCTTCATATAAATATGCGCCGACCAGCGAAAATATTGCAATGATTAAAATTAATTGTATAAGATCAGGGTTCATATACAATAAGATACGATTTTACTCCGATGACTCATTCATGAATTTACGACCAAGATCCTCAAGGTGTTTGTATTTGTTGATAAATGCTTCCGTTTTTTTCATAAGGGGCTCAAGCTTTTGTGCACCACCAACGACCTCATTTTGGATCTTCAGAATATTCGTAAGGTCCTCTTGAATGTCTTTTCTCTTACTTATCATGTCCTTTAATTGGTCCTTGGACATATTTGCAAAATCATCCCCCATGTCATCGTCTTCGTCAATGGGGTCTTCTGGTTCATCATCATCTTCGGAGTTTTTCTTGGACTTTTTGTCCTTATTTTCTAAACCTTCCTTCCGCTGTTTCTTGTACATAATAAAGGTGTGTGCTGCAATAATAGCGATGGTAAGCACAATAGTTACATTACGCGTAAAAAACGAAACAATAAGGCCGGTCAATAAAAATGCAAACATTGCAGGCATATGTTTATAGTAAATGAGGTATGCTGCATTGAGTAGCGCAAACAATACAACAACATTTATAACGGTAGTTTCTTTGATCAATCTCATCTTTATAGTATAACAGTCGAATAAAAATGAGACATTAAACAGAATTTTCAACGGCAATTGCAATTAGATTTACTACATCATTTACAATTGTAGCACACACTTCTGATGAGTTTACATCAGGTTCTCCTGTATGATCTACCTCTTCTGGTATTATATCGTCAGATAGGTCGCTTGTGCTGTCCATTTCATTTTTTGTGGAAATGAATAAGGGATCGTCACGATATGCAGGTGGAATACATTCATTCTCGTATATATCAAGTACTTCTTTCACTACTTCTTCGCGCTGAATATCGTCACTTTGAAATTCAATACTGGTAATACTTGAACTTCGGCGCCCGCGAAATTTATTGAGAAAGTCTTCCAGACCATTCATTGCTTCTCCTCGGTCATGTTGTTGTAAATCGCCGGTAATAACGATTCTACTATTTTCTCCGATGCGCGTGAGAAGCATTTTCATTTGAGCAACGGTGGAGTTTTGCATTTCGTCGGCGATAATCCATGCATTTTTAAAGGTTCTCCCGCGCATGTAACCAAGAGGAGCAATTTCTATTTTCTTCTCCTCGATAAGCTCAGTCACTTCTTTTACGCTCATAAATGTGTATAATATATCATAAATAGGACGTACCCATGGTGCCATTTTGTCTTCAAGGGTACCAGGAAGGTATCCCATGTCCTCATCTACTGCTACCGATGGCCGTGTGAAAATAATTTTTTCTATAGTGCCTCTCATAAAATAACGAATACCATATTCAGTTGCAAACAATGTCTTTCCTGTACCTGCAGGTCCTGTGGCAACAACAATCTTGCTTTTCTTTTGTCCTAACACTCTGGTATATCGTTCCTGACTGATATTTTGTGGGCGGGTAAACATGTTCTCCAGACGCTCTTTTTCACCTACGGATAGGTACTGATAATTATCGCCTGTATTACTAACCGTTTCGGATGTTTCGTACATATCATCCATAAAGCGGGCATCAATGTACTTTTTGCTGCGTTTGTTACGCCGGGACCCATCAGTCTTAGAATTTTTGTTGTGCATGGGAGAGGGCGCTAATATATATTGCCTCTATATAAAATAAAAAACTGAAAACAATTCATAAAAATATTATTTATTACCGTTAATGCTCATGTTACACAGGAATAATATTAAAAATATATAAAAACCAAGTATGGATGTATATAATGAATCGCATTGAGCAAATGGAAATGGTCCAACGCGCCGGACTTGAGCTATTTAAGAAGAAAAACGCTGATTATGGAGACGCTTTTGCCAAATATGGTGTTATTGGGGTTCTTATGCGGATCGGAGATAAAATCCAGCGATCTATGTCTATTACAAATAATGGAATTGCACTGGTTGATGATGAGGGTATCCGTGACACACTTGTTGATTTACATAATTATGCGGCAATGGGAATTATGCTTCTTGACGAAGGTCGAGACATAGAAAAACCCAACAACCATTAGTAAGAGCTGTTCTTATCACAAATTCTCAACGCAACGAGCTCTTAAAATGTTATATCCTAACCTATTATAATTAGAAATATATTTTTATTAGCATTTTTGCTGTTAAAACAATTACAATTAATCAATATATGCTAACAAATATTCATTTATGAAAAAACATAAAATCTACACCCTCTTTATTGTAATTTAGGAATGACGGATTCCACGACGACCGAACCCTTGCTTACTCCTGACGATAGCCGCTATGTAATGTTTCCAATCAAGGATAATGACATCTGGAAGATGTATAAAAAATCGGTGGATAGCTTTTGGGTTCCACAGGAATGTGATTTGTCTCGTGATTTGGGTGACTGGGAAAAGCTGAGTAAGGACGAAAAACATTTTATCAGTATGGTGTTGGCGTTTTTTGCTTCATCCGATGGAATTGTATTGGAAAATCTGGCCATTCGCTTTATGGGTGACGTGCAGCTGGCCGAGGCCAGAGCTTTTTACGGCTTCCAAATTGCTATTGAAAACATCCATAGTGAAATGTACAGCCTATTGATCGATACGTACATCAAAGACAAGCAGGAACGCGACAAGCTATTTAATGCACTTGATCATTTCCCCTGCATTCAGAAAAAGGCCGACTGGGCTCGAAAATGGATTGGCGACCACCGCAGCTCCTTTGCGGCCCGGTTGGTGGCCTTTGCAGTGGTCGAGGGAATATTTTTCTCTTCAAGTTTTGCTTCCATCTATTGGATCAAGAAACGAGGCCTTATGCCAGGACTCACATTTTCAAATGAGCTGATCTCTCGCGACGAAGCTCTCCATACGGAGTTCGCTATTCTGTTGTATACCAAGCTTCAAAAGAAGCTATCGAAGAAACGCATTCACGAGATTGTATCCGAGGCTGTAGAAATTGAAAAGGAGTTCATTTTGGAGGCTATCCCCTGTCGTATGATTGGTATGAACTCCAAGCTCATGAGTCAATATATCGAGTTTGTTGCTGACCGTCTGTGTGTGCAACTTGGATACGATAAAATTTACAACAGCGCTAACCCATTTGATTTCATGGAGTTGATCAGTGTAGAAACCAAGGTGAATTTTTTCGAGCGCACCAACTCTGAATACTCGCTTGCCAATAAGAAGGTAGATGCGAATGTATTCGATTTCAATGCCGCATTCTAAGTATATGGAATGTATGTTGTTGAAACATACATTCTACTGCAAGAAAACTACAAAGGTAAACGTAAGATAGAAAACTGCAATTACAGAAACAAATGCGTAGTGTAAGTAAGGTATGCGTTGCCACGTGCCTTCTGGTACATATTCTGGAATAAGATCACCATGATGGTTCATGAAACTTGCAAATTCCTGTGCAGCAGACATACCAATAATGATGGAGATGATGAGAATTGCACTCCCCAATGCGGTCATCAATAACCGTAAATTACGATCGGAAAAGGTGTTACTAAAACCGATAAGTGCAATTGCAACTGTGGTACTTACAAACATATTTCTTTGTGATGAAATAAGTGCTCTATATACGGCATTAGGATCAATTGCGGTATCTTCTTTCATATACCATACATTGCGAAAGTATTTGGATAATAAAGCTTTATGTATAATATAATGTTTGTATCTTCTCATTTGAACATTCTGTGTCTTATAGCTTATTTTGGTGCAGTTATGTGCAGCAATAAGGATATTATTCTAACGCCAAACGATGCGAGTAGGGGCAGTGATATAGCCATGATTCTCGCCCCTGGTTGTGGAATAGGACCCGATGCTTACATCCCCCTAATGGAGTCCCTTCAAAAGCTGATTCCTGGTTTATGGGTGGGCATTCCGTCTCTACCCGCGAACGTGTCCACACTCGGAATGAAGAAGGCGGTAAATCGTGTAGCAGGGTCGCTTCTGGAGGCGGGACTACCCGCCGATCACGAAACTTTCTACAGTGGTCACTCTCTTGGGGGCGTTGTAATTTCTTCCCTGGTTTCTAAGCCAGAGAAGCTCCCCGATGGTTTCAATAACCCGAAGGGGATGGTTCTTATGGGATCATTCTTGACACGATCATTTAAGTCTGATGCGGTGGCGGAAGAAGGACCTGGTCAATATGCATATCCTACTTGTCCTGTACTTACAATCGGGGGCGAGCTTGACGGACTCTGTCGCATTTCTCGCATTGCCGAGTCTTCGTTCACGATGATTAACATGGCAGAGGATCCTGTGAAGAATGCACATTACTTCCCAGTAACGGCCATCAAGGGAATGTCTCACATGCAGTTCGCCTCCGGGGAAATCCCTTTGCTCGTTAAGGAACGAGACTTTGTTCCGGAGATCACTTACGACGAAGCGCACGCACTGGTAGCCGCTGATATGTCTTATTTCATGCAGGCCATTCTTGGGGATGCTTCGTTTAGCCAACTGGATGCACGTATGCTTGCATCGCAAGAGCTCTTTGCGCCCCTGATTGAGGCTCTGCAGATGGAGGGGTTCCATCAGTTCAAGCCTCCATGCTACTGCGAGGCAGTCGATGAGTACGGAGGTCTTGAGTACGGAACTTGTCCCGAGCAACCGGGTTGTACTGCGGGCACCCCATGGACAGCGCGGGCAACAACCATTATGGGTGGCGATGTGAAGGGTCTTGAGTTTACCACGATGGATTCGCAGCATATCGTCACAGAGGAAGACCCGTCCTGTCACTTACCCAAGGTGCATGCGGGCACCGACCACGCCACGGGTGTGAAGACAGCGAACACCCCCTCGGGGAACCCTGGTAACGGCAAGGAATCGGCACTGTGCGATGATGCGTCGCGCTGCACGCTTGAAATGACCTCCGTCACCCAAGTGTGGTACGAGACGGGATCGGAGTTGGATATTTGGCGGTTTTCTATCGGATCCGATACCGTTGATTCAGGCTTTCTTCCCGTCTCTGCAAAAGAACTGAAGTCCAAGATGAAATCGCGGCAAGCGATTTGGCAGGCAGCCAATGTCACGGGAGCCATGGATTTGGATCTCGACGTATCAGACGGTTTGGAAGCAGCCCGCTGCGCAGAAATCAACCAGGCTGCAATTGATTATGCACTAAACCTCATTCCCGACGCCACCCGCAAACGCTATGAGAGCGTGGGACAGCAGTTAGTGGTGTCTCAGGCGGACAAGAAAGTCTGTGCGGCGGGTCCGTGTTGGATCTGGTCTGGGCTCGATTACAACGATCGCGGTGATCAGGGGGTGGAACTTTTTTCAGCTTCGTTTCCCTACAAAAATTCAAACCCTTTTCCCTGTGGGGAAAAAGGAGTAGAGGGAAAGCATCTGCCTTGCCCTGCAGGAATGCACTACTGCAAGCTACTCAGTCCAGCCCGGGCAGTGGAGTGGATGTACGTTGACTCGCTTCGCTTGCATGCTTCTCTTAAAAAGCAGATGTCTAATGTTGGAGCAACTTGGAACCCTTTTAAACCCGACACTGATCCATGCTGTGAGGAGTGTGACTCCTCTGTTGGTCTCGCGAAATTCTGGTCTATTGATGACATATTTAATCAGTGCGGCGAGGCTTGTATGTCGCCCGATGATTACGACCTGTACCATAAATTTGAAAAGAACTTGTTACCAGCGGAAGGTACCAATACGCCATGTGCCGACCACGGTTACCCGAACTATAAGAAGACATTGACTCATGGAGCAGGGCCTATTAAAATGACCTTTGATATGTACACAAGTTGATATTAAATGCTGTATGTATAATATAATGTTTGTGAATTACTTTAAACAAGACATAACGAAAGTTCCGGCGTGCGTGAATAAACATAATTATAAACAACCGTCGACGCGACCGATAAGTTCTGATCCAGTGAATGACTATATTGAGCAATGTGGTTCCCTTGATGAAAACCAAATACCGTTTATCACATTTTTACCCGAAGATGATGATGGTACGGATTACCGTATTATTGACGCAATTAAGAATAACGTATTAAATAACGTATTAAATAACGTATTAAATAACGTATTAAATAACGTATTAAATACCGTCTCGATCCATGCATATGTTGGAGCAGTTACACTGGTTGGAACATATATTGTATATAAATTCATGAAAAGAGCAAAATAAACATTTTTCTCAGTATTTGAGAAAAATGTTGCTGGTTTACAATGCACTGTCATTGTAGTTTTTTGCAGTCGCGCGTTCACGACGATAACGGGTATAATCGCCCGATGATGCGGTAGTGGCCTTCTGATATTTTACGTCATTGTAATTAGTTCCTGAAGGTTTCCACGATAAACGCACAACACGACGCGTGGCCGATTCTTGACCAAGTCTATACCCGAGTCTATTTTGTTTTCCTGAGAATCCTTGTGCGCTTCCTCCTAAATTGGACATTATACATTACCGCGACATTTTTTGATGATTTGCGGTTACTTTAACAACTCAAAACATACTGATTGTATATATGGATTATATGGAACAGGAGGATGATTGCGATGATGTTAGTTTATTAGAAGAAGAGGGAGATAAAGTGAGTGATGATGAAGGCACCAACGGAATGAATGATATAACCCTTCAATGTTTGTTGAACGCAAAGAATTACAGAAAGGTTATGGAGGTAAAGGAGCCTGAAAATTACGGCGATACGTTTCTTAAAGATATGCAGAAGGAAAAAGGTAAGATAATGTCCCAAGTAGAGGACATTATTGACGGGAAAATGGTGAATAGCGATATGTATGTTTTGTTTCGGTCATTTGTTAAATGCTTGCATAGAACATGGGAACTTGAAAAAATACAGCAAGAGACTGATGACGAACGAGAACGTTATGAAGAAGAACAGGTACAAAAATATGCGGGTGCTTCTGGTTGGTCATTCTGGAGTTCTGACCGTGTGGTTAAACGAGGATAAATTCTACGGGTATATCAGATGCCAACTGCAAATACCAAATCAACGCGTCCGCAAAAACGAACGCCTAAAAATAAAACCCGCTGTGCTCCCAGATATAGAGGAGGACCAACATGCTTTACGGAATCCGCACTTCGAGAATTAGTGACCCAGTTTAACCGGCACAATAGCTCTCCCATTAAGGCGGATACCAAAAAGGGAATGTTGAGCGCATTAAAGAGGCGTATGCCAAAATGCTCGGAAAATGAAATGTGCTGGCTAAATACGCTTCCTATTGATGTTGCCGTGCGGCTGCGGTTTCTCCACTTTGCACCATCTGCGCCAAAGAAGTGGCGGACAAACATGGACACATGGCTCACGAATGTTGATATAGACTCGGTAATGTATCAATACATGGAGGCTTACCCTGATTTCATCTATTTTTCCCCTGCGCCCATTGATTTTGCGCAACGTACATGGTCAGGCGCATGCATAACTCCTGAAATATGCAATTTTAGTCCCAAGGGCATGGGCGATTATAAGCGAGCGGGATGGGTATTTAACCTGGACACGCATGATGGCCCGGGAACACACTGGGTGTCATTGTTTGCCGACTTTAAGAAGAAATATATTATGTATTTTGACAGCGTGGGTAGCCCTTGTCCCGGGGAAATTCGGGACTTTATGGATCGTATCAAGCGCGAAGGTGGAGGAATGACTGAATACGAGACGATACGTGAGCATCAATTGGAAGATGGTCAATGCGGTATGTATGCATTACACTTCCTTGATACTCATGTAACACAAAAGATTAATGGACGTAAATCAACACCAGAAGAGATTTCAAATTATTTTAATGATATACAAATTAGTGATAAGACAATGTCTCAATTGCGTACCAAACTATTTAACATGTAATTCATGAAAATATGTATAGGTAGTGTATACTTATACATACCATGGCTGATTTGTCTCAATGTAAAGCTCATAATTATGACGTGGACCAAGCATGTACAGAAATGGAAGACATTGGTGATGAGAAAATATTAAAAAAAAATAGTCAGCGCGCATTCTTAAAACTCCATCCTGATAAAAATGATAAGTCTGAAGAGTGTCAGCAGATAGCAAACGAGAAATTTATCAAATACGGCAATTGTTATGATGCGCAAGTGGAAGCTCTAAAAAATACTCCTTTACAAGGTACGTCGACTGAAACTTCTCCCGAAACACCTATGGAATTGGGTGCTCCGGTTAAACCCAGTGAAGGAGAATCCAGCGAGGAACCGCCTGCGCAATCCAGCTTCGACAGTTCCAGTAAGCCTTTCGACGGTTCGACTGACAATGCGATGCCCAGCGACAGTGACGATCCCAAGCAAGATGCGGCGTCTGAGCCTATTGATAATAGCGCTCTCGTTATTCAAACAACTTCCGACGATGCGGTAGAGGGGACGTCTAATGAATCTGAGGAGGTGTCTTCCGAAGAAGCAAGTGGCGATGCCAATCCCGAAACTGCGGACCAAGAGTTTAATATTATTGACATAATGCCAGAAAAGATAGCCGAATTTAAAAACGCAATTGAAGAGACCGAAGGTGTCGAAGAATCGGAGGAACTGCTTAATCATAAGGAAAGGTTGGATGTGATGAAGACTGATTTTGATGCGTCGGTATTGGTATACGAGGAATCTATCTATAAACTCGAGGACGTAGATGAAGCAATGGAAGAAAAAATACGTAAGATCGAAACCGGTATTACCGATATTTATAATGCACTTACCGAGTTCAATAACCGGTATAAGCGGATTTTGCAGAAAGAAGCGTTTGAGAAAGAAGCATTTGTTATATACACCCGCGTATTCCCGGCACCTTTTGTCAACTCCAAGGGAAACAAGGTGGGACGCATCGAACATAGTTACGAAGGTCAGGTGCCATACGGACCGACTGATTACGTGGACCACTTTCTTGTGAATCTATACCGCAATATCGAAAATGAGACTGGGGCACAAAATGGGACGGATGCATTTGAATATACCGAGGCAGATCCTCTAACAATATATCCTGTCAAGGGAGCGGGAAAATCAAAGACCCTCAAAAAACGACACAAAAAGAAGTCAAAGAATCACCGAAAGTCCAAAACTGAGCGAAAGAAAAAGTAATATTATTAGGCTTTCATAATAATATGTACCCACTCAAATAAATTAAATACAATGAGGTATAAAACTCAATGGCAGCATTTGTAAATGAAGCAAATCAAAAACGATTGTGGGATGTCATATCCAGTCATCCGGATGTGTCTCGTGCGTTCTCCGACATTGAAGAACAGTCCAGATGGTTTAGAGAATTTATTCGAAAAATGCACTCCGAAGTAGGGCCCGTAGATGATAAAAAGCTGAGAAGAGTCAACAGGAGAACCTTGCAAAAAATGGCAGAAGACATAAAAGGACGTCTTGATCCAAAGCCAACGCAACAACCCCAGAATGTAAACACGATATATGAAACGCGACAACAAGAATATGCTACAATGTTTGACCGACCCGTGCCACCTGCGCCAAATTTTTCGGAACCTACCAATGATGAACGGCCGTTAACGCAGAATGAAATGAATGCATTAATGGAGAGTAGGAACGAAATCACTATAAGTAATCCATTTGCAAGCGAGTTACAATCGTTTCGTAATGATACAACAACCACGCTATCTGATATTGTGAAAATGATTTCCGATTTAAAGATTCAAGTAAATGGCGTGAAAACGCATCTCGAAGCAATCAGTGGAGAATTGGAATCAATGAAAAAGAATAGTGACAATGGGTCGGCAATGCCATTTATGTTTAATCAACTTAGCGATGATAGTGGTGTTGACAGTGACGTAAGTGTCCAAGAAAATATCAATACGGATCACGAGAACAACCATCATACCACAGATGTTCAAACGACCAATGAAACAAAGGAGGATAGTTCAGTGGAAGAGGTGGTTAATATTTCAGGCTGATTTTATAAGTACAATATATATGCTATTTAAATATCTATTTGGCGACTTCGTGTCGGAACACATACTCATTTTTCTTAGCTATTTTGCCATTATCATATTTATATTCCCTCTTGAAGGCATATTGTTTCCAAAGGTAACTGCTCGGTTGTATAAAGCAATACAAGACACGAAAAAGTTTGCTGATCCGTATGATATTTTGAACAATCTTAAAAAACTTAATGCGGCCGGTCTCATTATAGCGACAATACTCATTATGGTACTTGGAAAGCTGGCGGACATTGCAAAATTTGCGATCGAGTCATATTTGAATCCTTTGTACTTTAAGTACTTGCGAACTGCCATGTTTGCGGGTACTGTAAATAGAAGTGCATCTGATTACAAGGATATTAAAAGTGCGGAGTATTTGGCGCGAGGGATGGAACTCACACGAAATGTGCGAGACTTGTTTCATTACTTACTTGGTCATTATGTTCCATATGTTGTCATGACTATAGTGTATGGCGCGTATCTGTCGTACACTGTCCCGGGAATATGGAAAATCATGGCAGGTGGTAGCTTATTATTGCTGGTTTACAGTATTCATGCTGCATTTGAAGCAATGCATCTTGCAAAAGATCGGGAAGATTTTTTCACGAACACGGTTGCCGAAGAACTGCAAAGTAAGCTCAGTAATATGATGAACATAGTGGTAAACAACCAAGGAGATGAAGCAATTGCAAGCAATGATGCAATGGAGGATACCAACTGTAAAAAACTCAAAAAAATCATGGATCACGAAACGATTGCCATGGGCATTATAGACACGATCATGACGGTCATGTATGGTGCAGGCGCATTTACCCTTTATGGACATGTAGCCAATGGTACAATTAATGTTGAGACAACAATTGCATCGCTTCTTGTGTTAGGAAATTTCACGTCTTCATTGAACACAGTTGGTTATGGTCTTATGTACAATGTAGCTTACCGCGCCGGCATTATTAACTCCGGGAAGGACTTTATCAATGATGCATTCAAATATAGCAAACTGAAAACGAAGACAACCAATATTCCTCCCGGTGACATATATTTCAATAACGTTACTTTCTCATACGGAAAGGACGATGATGCTGTTCTTAACAATTATTCCCTTCAAATTTCGGAAAATGAAAAGATTGCGATCATGGGAAAATCTGGATCGGGGAAAACAACCCTTATGAAGCTGTTGGTTGGTCTTCACGCTCCGAAATCGGGAAGCATTAAAATTGGCAATACCGATGTATCAAGCATAGACAAGAATTCGCTGCGCGAACACGTTAACTACAATAATCAGCGTACGGCCATGTTCAATGGTTCAGTAATTGACAACATGAAATATGGCAATTCCCGCTCTGAGAAGGAAATTCGCGGTATACTTAAAAAGTATGATCTTGAAGGGGTCTTCGTGAACGGTGTGGATGCGGATGTCGGTGTATCTGGCGGAGAGTTATCACTGGGAATGCAAAAGGTTACTATGATAATACGTGGTATCTGCAGAAAATCCAAAGTGCTCGTATTAGACGAACCGTTGGCTGGTCTTGATCGCAACACACGTAAGAAGATAATGAAATTAATTGTGGATGAAACGGGAGACAGGACATTAATTGTTATTACACATGATCAGGACATTCTCCCTTACATGGATCGTATTATTAACTTGGACGATCGATAAGTAAAATAACATAAACATAGAAAATATATATTTGTAACTACATGGAGTACTTACAAAAATGCCTTTACATAAATCTTAATCATCGCACGGACCGCTGTGAGCACGTGGAAGAGCAACTCTCCAATATGGGCATTCCAGGCACACGTTTCAGTGCGATTAAGATGGACGATGGTGCAGTCGGTTGTACATTTAGTCATATTAAATGCCTTGAGATTGCCAAGGAAAAGGGATGGGAGCACGTGTTTATTTGTGAGGATGACATCCATTTTCTCGACCCCGAGACATTCAAAACATCGTTTCGGCAGTTCATTAATTCGGGTATAGAATGGGACGTCATTCTCGTTGCTGGCAACAATTCCATTCCGTACCAAGTAGTTTCGCCATTTTGCATAAAAGTCTATAATTGCCAGACTACAACTGGGTACGTGGTAAAACGAGAATATTATGACACTCTTATTTCAAACTACAGGGAAGGTGTAACAAACTTGTTACGAAATCCTCAAAACAGGAGAGAATTTGCTCTTGATATTTACTGGAAACATCTACAGAAGACGGGGAAATGGTTTTTAATCACACCAATAACAGTGTCGCAGCTTGCTGGTTATAGTGACATAGAATGTCAACATACTGATTACGGAGCCCTGATGACATCAGTCAGCAAAGAGTGGTTATTTCAACCACGAAGGCAACCATATGATACTAATTCGTTAAGCGATAAAACAGCGTAGCCATGACCTGACCGCTATTTTTTTCATGCTCGATGGTTTTTAAAGTCGCGGCATGGCGTTTCTGTGCCATTCGCTCTTCATATGCTTTCTTATGTGCAGCCTCCCTTGCAATAGCAGATGCTTGGTCAAGAGGTTCTGATTCCTGTTGTTTGCGCGACCTTGCAAGATGTTCCGCATTTTTATATTGTGTAACATGATTAATATCCGTCTCGCGCACATTGAAAACAGTTTCGTCTTTATGGACCCTTCGGAGATCATCAAACCGGAGTTTTCCGAATGGGTCTGAACCGATGTATGAACCGTCTTCATCGTCATCATATAGTCCGGACCCTCCACCACGATTAATCTCTTGTACATCTCTCCGAACAACTACTTGCTGTGATCTCATAGTATCAAGTGCCTTACCCATTGTAGCAACCGTAATATTTTCCGGGATGTCCATTGCAGGCTCGTCTTTTTGAAACCATTCATTCTTGCTCTTATCAATATTGCTGGGCGCAACCTTTTCATAAACTTCATTGAATGCTTTTGAGAACTTTTTCGTATCTATCTTTTCAAGTCGCGTTTTGATCTTGATGGTTTCTTCATCATCTTCATTCATTGGAACATATGGTTTATCTTCAACAATTGCCGACTGTTTGGTTTGTTCTTTGTAATAACTTAGGACCATATCATATGCCTTTTTATAAAACAAAAAATATTCGCTCGGCAGTTTCGATTTATCCGGATGTGTCATAAGTACCTGCTTTTTCGCAGCAATCATTTCATCATGTGTTGGATTATATGTTTTAATTTTAAACAGTTGTAAGAGGTCTTTGAGGGAGTACATTGATAATTCCAAATTATGTTCCATTTATCATACAAAGTATTTTCTTTTAATATTTTTGTGTCAAAAATAATAAATATAAACATTCTTTATGGTAATTATAAAGAATGTTTGGAACTTGTTGTGTATGTCTATGTGTACTCAATAATGAGCAGGGATTGCCGAGTGTACTCAATAATATACAAAAAATGCAACGACTATTTACAATCGAAATTATTGTATACTATGACAAATCTCATGATAAGTCACTTGAAATACTTGAAAACTATCATAGAACACATACCAATATTACTATCATTAAAGGGGGTTCAAAATTATACACGGGCGCAAATGAAAGGACAAAAAATATATCGACTGCACGCAATTTCTTACTTCAAGAGATAAGAAAATGGGTTATGCGTCCAGACTATTTTATTATGATGGATTCAAATGAATATGCATGCGTTGGTGATATAAATATAGACATACTGGAAACCGTCTTAAAATATAGAGAAGGTTGGGACTCTGTATCATTTGATAGAGAGGCCGGTTATTATGACTATTGGGCACTATCTATACAGCCCTTTATCTATAGTTTTTTTCATATGTGTCCAAAATCACGTGATATTGATCTATGTAAAAAATATCTTCATAATATTTTACAAATTTATAAACGCATGGGCGAGAATGCATTTATTCCTGTACATTCCGCATTTAATGGATTTGCAATATATAAAACCAGTAAGTTTATCAACTGTTATTATTCGGACATAATTGACTGGACCTTGTTTCCAGAGGGTTCTGTACAGACACATATGGCATGTGTGTCAAAAAGTCTCATTAATGTTTTTGATATGGATTGTGAGCACCGGCATTTCCATTTACAGGCAATTAAACAAAATGGTGCCAAAATATACATATATCCATATTCGCTGTTTAAAAAAGTAGAGAATCCACCACCAAACGCACGCGGGCCGTGCTGATTATTTCAACCATTTATACTTGACAATTAGTCTGGTTCATCGTGATTGGCGTATTATACTTTTTATTAAATCCAAAGTTAACTAACGATTTCAGTACATTGTAGTCGTATAACTGATAGTACCGTTTTACATCTCTTGTCAATACAAATAATGATAACGCCTTGTTATCCGAAATAATTGAATAATCATAATAACCATCAAATACTGGTCCTAATTCCAATACCCAGTAAGGTGCGTCAGTTGCGCCGTCCAAGTGCACCGTTAAGTAGCCGCAACAATCCCCATCTTTATAATACGCATACCCGCGAATATTATCATACGCTCCAGCTGGATCTATCTGTTGGTTAAATACTGATACAGTACCATTATCATTTATTCCATATTCTGCAGTTGCACATTTTCCGTCTTTTTGAAATAATTTATCGAATTTGTCTTCATACACTTGATACCATTTACCAGTATACTTGGTAAGATCCAACACATCGACCGCTTTGTAATCGCTGCATAAACTAACTCCTAATATTGATGCCAATAATAGGAGCTGACAATACATAATATGGTGTATACATAGATGTTTATTTGTAAAACACATAAACAATATATCACTGTTTATGTATACTTATGCTAATTGAAGAAATATCCGACAAAACTGCATTGCAATCTATAATCAGAGGATCTCCTGGACCAGTTGTACTGAAATTTGGAGCAGAGTGGTGCGGTCCTTGCAAACAAATTGAACCACTTGTCAAAGATTGGTTCAATCGGATGCCCGATAACGTAACAAGAGGAGTTCTTGACGTTGATGACAATTTTGAACTATATGCTCATCTTAAAAGTAAACGGGTGATTCCATCTATTCCGGCAATGTTGATGTATGAACCAGGAAATGACACCGTTCATGCCCCGGATATTATTAACCTTGGTTCAAACAAAGAAAGCATTGATGGGTTCTTCACTCAAGTTATTGCACGATCGTCCCTTCAATCTTAACAATCGGTTGTTCGTTGTTGAGTTCGACAGGGTTGGACCAACGATGTCTATCAATAAATGTAAGAAACGCCATCACCATTGTAGTGATTGTCATTATACCATACGCTAAAAAAGGCATATTATTCTCCATCGTGATTGTTTGAACTATACATAGATTTTTACACCATTGAATGGTTAAAATGCCGAGAAAAATATACAATATACAATATATTATATGGTTGAATATATTTTCACAATTGGTTGTTTTGATAAATTACATAAAGGTCATATAAAATTATTAGAAAGCATGCAACAACATACTGAAAAAATTATTGTAGGGTTACATGATAATAATAGTATTGAAAAAATAAAAAATGTTTCTGATGTTGATTCTTATGATAATCGTAAAAAGAATTTAGAAAAATATGTATATGATATTTTTATTATTAATGATATAGATCCAACAAACGCTATAAAAGAATATATAACAAATAATTTTACTGAAAATTACGAAATTAAAAATACAAATATATTAAAAAATACCGATATAGGTATTTTTGATTATGATAATTTTGAAATATTTGCTACTAATTTTAATAATTTAATCCCACATAGTGATAAAAATAGAAATAATTCATTTTGGGTATATAAAGGACAAAAATCTAATATATGGGATAAAGGACAAAAATCTAATGTATGGGATACATTAGATGTAAATATGTGCAAAAACCATGAATTAATTGATGATTCTAATAAAAAAATATTAAAATATAGATGCCTTTGTAATAGTAAATTTACAACATTACCTATTGGTAATAGATCAAATCACTTGTATAAGGATGACAATTATATTATATATAATGAAAGAGACTATAAAGGTCGTTTATTTGATGGAATTGGACGTATGGTAATGAAAGAAACCAAAACTGATTATAAGTCAACTACTTTTGATATACATAATAATAGCACTATACACGGTGGATCAGAAGATTATAGATATATAATATTTAATGAAGAATTATACGTAATAATGAATGGTTTACCAAAAAATAGTAAACAAAGACAAATGTATTTGTATAATGTTAAAAAAAATAAAATTTGTCAATTAAATATAAAAAATTATGATGTGAGTAATATTTATCAAAAAAACTGGATTCCTTACGTTTATAAAAACGAATTATATTTTATATATTCTTTCCTTGAATTATGTGTTGTTAAACTGATAAATGAAACATCAGGTGAATGTGAGTTAGTATATGGAAATCCGTCATTGTTTACAAACAAAACGTTATTTGGCGGAACCAACTTGTGTCATTGGAAAAATGATTTATTTATTGGTTTTTCTCATATTAGAAAACCATGGTATGCTATTCCTATCATATTTGATGCTAAAAACTATAAATATATTACGACAACAACTCCTATAAAAATTAAAACCCCATTTGAATTAAACTTATTAAAAGATAAAATCGTTCAGTATCCATACTATTTTACAAAGTGTCAGGATAAATATGAATTATCTGTATGCCATCAAGATTTTTTTTCTATTAAATATGAAATTAGCACAGATAAAGTACATAGTTTATTTACTAATTTATTAAAATATGAAAATATGTGCTTTATGAGAGCAGATGATAACAAAAAATTTCCTGGTATTGATTATGTTAAAAGCATTATGCCTATTCAATATTTACCATATTCAAACGAAATATCGGCGACTAAAATACGAGATTTTACAAAGAGCAGATTAGGTTTAATGAACTATCTTTTACGTAATGTAGTTGATATTTTGGATGAAAATAATATACCTTATTATTTAGATTGTGGAACATTATTAGGTTGTATAAGAGAAAATGGATTAATGGAGAAGGATACAGATATTGATGTAACAACACACTTATCAAATTGGGATAAATTAAACTCAATAGATTTTAATAAATATGGATTAGAACGAATAAGAACATATAATGATTTTCCCCAAAAAGAATCTGGTAATATGATTAGTGTTAAAACTAAATATAGTAATTTGTATTGTGATATATATACAAATCCAGCATTTCCACAATTAGACAAAAAAATTTTAAATGGAAAAAGTTACAACATACCACTAAACAGCGATTTATATTTATCGCAATTATATGGTAACTGGAAAATTCCATCACAGAAACATGCAACAACGAAATACCATAGAGGAAATGGATTAGTTAATTCGGAATATTTTGAATTTTGGGATAAAGATTTTGAAATTTTCAAATGTAATATGTAATTATATGGCTATACATAGATTTTTAAAACACATTATTCCATTCATGCATTAGGTCTTGAAAGTGCATGCTATACATGTCTGTATCAAACAGATGCTTGTTCTGTTTGGCAAGACGCAATTTTAATTCGTAGTCCAAGTTTTCATTTAATAGTGTGTTCAATAATTTTTTCTGTTCGTACTGTCGTGCAATATTAAGTTTACATGCGCGTTTATCATAGTGGTATTCATCATCACGCATATCAACACCCTCATATGGGTTATTATTGTCACGGAAAAGGGCAAGCACGAATGTAAATAGGTGAATAAGACCGAGCATAGTTAGTTGTTATTGGTTATTGTAGTCATTAACAAACAATTTTATATGATTAGTATTGTTTAAGAATGTGATCAATATATGAAAAAACTTAAAATAAATCTATGGTTTATATGTATATGAAAGTTTATGATAGAGAAAACAAACAATACTTTATACAAAAATTTTTACAGAGGGCAGTATACAATGATGAAAGTGATGAAGATGACTATCAAGAAGAACCGCTTGGTATAGAGCCACGGATGGTTATTGATGATAGTATCAGAAAGGATTTTTCATTTGTTCTAAAAGAATTATCTGTGCAGGAAATTCCTGTAAGGATTGTTCCTTTTCGCATTCGGTCTTTAAAAAATGATGTCCCGTTTGTGCAATTTTTTATCGATGGCAATGACATGTCGTTATACAAATATTCTGTAACCGCGCAGGATTTTGATGACATTGAACAGATTGTTGAAGATGAACATCCGGTTACTACAAGGTTTCGGTTAATGTTGGAGGACGAGTCTATTAAGATGGGCATAGTGACCCCGAAATATCACGGGTTTATTGTAGTTGATGGTACGGTGATTGCCTTTATTGATTCCCCTCAGGCATCGAATGAAAATGGTATATGGATTGTTCCGACCCCATATGATAATTATGCAGAGGATGCCACAAAATTATTTGCCGATACGCGTATTACAACTGTTACGATAGACGGTGATATTGCCCCAATTCCGTCCGTCGGATACATTTGTACCATTGAAAACAATGTATTAGTAAATGCACGGGACGAAATCTACTTGGAAAAACCTATCGATTTTCAGGGAGATTATCAATATGTGTTTTCTCAACTCCCTATTGGCAATGGTGGTATACGTTACGTCTTATTAGGAACAGAAGTGGAAAAGGATGGTGCTAAATACTATGTAACCCGTAATTACGATAATTTTATAAAAATGGTCGCCTGAATGTAATATGAAAATTGTCATATTACATACGCTTACACTTCGCCTGCTACGTAGTCACGAATATAGTTTTCAAGCGCGTCTTCATTTATTTCGTCGGCCATATACGTTCTTGTGTAGGTTCGTATCTCTTCTGGTATGGGATTGCGTGTATATATATTTCTGAAATTGGTAACATACTCATCAATTTTTTCTGCATCTTCTTTGTATTTATTTTGAGCTTCTTCTACGCTGCGCTTAAAGCTCTTGCGCGCATGCTGTTTGCGGATTTCGGTTTCAATGAGACCGTGCTCTTTTTCCTTTATTGCTCGCTCCTGCTCTTCAATCTCTCTTTGTCTCCGCATGATCTCTTCGCTTGGATCATCGGGTATTTCTAAATACCATTTGTGACGGGCTTCGTGCGCTGATACAATGATATTACATATGTCGGGTTTTTTCAGCTGTTCATAACGGTCCCTCTGTTCTGTTCCTTCAGCACCCTTAAACGTTGCCATAAATTCATCAATAACCTTTTGGTCAATGGGTGGACTGGTTTCCACTAACCGATCAAACTCCTGTCGGGTAAGTTTAAGAAAGCTCCCTGCATCAGATCGCTCAGGTGGAGGCTTGGCCAATTCAATCCGGATATTTCGGGCATACTTGTCCCATGCAATCGACATCACTCGATGGGATTCATTAAGCTCGGAAATTTTCAGGTACTGCTGAATAGTTGTTAGAATACCAATGAAGATATTCAGTGATCCAATCGCGAGCGGCGCAAGGGCCTGGAAATTGGTTGGCATACTCTCCTGTGCAAACGATGCGGTACCGCTAATCGTTGAGAGAATAATCGCGGGGATTGTGAACCATGCATGCGAACGAGAATATTTGACATGCGAACGGGCATGCAACCACTTATAACATTGTGCGGCATCGCACCACTCAACCAGGATTTCCTCGTTCTCAGGGGACCATTCAACCTTTATCTTACTTTCTGTAGGCACACTTGAGTTTCCACCTACACTTTCTCCATCTACTTGTTTTGAACTCATTAAAATACAACTATAAAAATAAACCTATAATTGTACGAAATTACGCGTTTACTCTTTCATCATCACTGTCATGTGTCAGATCAGACACATTTGTGCGAGGCGAGGTCACGCCGGGGTTCTCTATTAGTTCGTTTGTGGCGTCATCAATAGATCCTACATCAATGGTTTCTTCTAATATGGCATTACTTACTTTTTCTGAAACGGGTGCAAGTATTGTTGGCTCCGTTGCATCATCATCGGCGTATTTTGTACGGATGTCTTCGGTAAGTTCATCGGGTCTTCCGTGTACGTCATTAATTGAAAATGTACAGTTATCATTTACAGTATCTTCTACCTCGTCACAAAATGCTTTTAATTTTTGCTTGCTACGCTCAAGATGTTTTTCATGAGAAATCTGGAAAAAGGCCATGTAGTTCATAAATAACCCAATCTTATTTTGAAGCAATTGGTTATCGAATTCAAGAGTATTGATCAAGTTGGATATACAATGTCCTACTTTATGATTTATGTAATAGTCTGCAATTTCCTGTCGCTTGGTTTGATAGTGATGAAAAAGATCTTCAATAATGGATAATACTGTATTATGTATGGATACTATATCATTCATTGGGTATTCTCGAAATGGCTCAAGATCTTTGTACAGTATGTACTCTCTAAATTTTCTTGATGTCGAATCAGGTAATTTTGCTTCACGGTAATATTTAATTACCATCATAAGCAGTTTGTAATAGTCACAATAAAGGCGGTTTTGTACAAAGGACACGCCTCGTTCGATGCTTTCCAACTCATATTGAAACGATTTAAACTGAAAATAGAACGAATCAACACAGAAAAGAAAGGTTGAATCTGCTGTATGCTGGACCATTTCTGCATAAGCTGATTTCAATGTACCAAGTGTACGTGTTGATTCTGTACGTAAATTACTGCACTCATCTACACTCTTACGTATATGAATAAAACTATTTTTTAGTTCTTCTCTATGATGTGCATGGGATTTGTCGAACTCCATTGTAATATATACGTATATATTCACCGTACATATGAAATGAAATAATTATTCTAAAAAAAGGTATGAAGTTTCTACGCGTGTACATTATACATGGAAACCGAGCCAATAGAAAACTTTTGCAAAATTGTTATTGACATGTTACAAGATGTCGAACCCGTATTTCCCGAGTTTAAAGACACAGTTCAAACACTCGTGGAAAGCTGCAAAGAAGACAAGAATACAGTTTATTCATACGCGATGGGCGTAATCCCGCCTCGGTTCTTCGATATTCTCTATCATAACGATGATATGTTTAGTGATGAAGATATTGATACGCAGTTTTTGCCTGGTCTTGATTTTTCGCATCTTTTCAATGCAGAAGGTGTATCTGATAATACAAAGGGTCAGCTATGGAAATATCTACAATTAATTCTTCTCTCTTTGGTAGAAGGTGTAAAGGATAAATCCGAATTCGGCGACTGCGCTGATCTATTTAGTGGCATTAATGAGGATGATTTACATGAAAAAATGAAGGAAGCATTTGAGGGGGTCGGCGAAATGTTTGATAATGAAGAAGAAGGTCAGCAGGAAGAGGGAGAAGAAGGAGAAGAGAAGGAAGGGGATGCATCTGGAAGAAGAATGCCGGGAGGTATTCCTAACATCGAAACACTACAGGAGCATTTGAAGTTTGTTTTCGAGGGCAAGATTGGTACACTCGCAAAAGAATTAACGCAGGAAATGAAGGAAGAACTATCTGATCTTATTGGGGATGATGGGGAAAATGCAAATCCGAAAGAGGCATTTAAACGCCTTGTGCGAAATCCCAAGCGCATTCAAGATCTCATTAAAAAGCTCACTGCACGCGTAGAAGAAAAGGTAAAGAGTGGAAATATCAGCAAAGAAGAGCTGATGTCCGAAGCCAAAGAAATCATGGGTAAAATGAATGAATTTGGCGGAAAGGGTAAGTTTATGAACATGATGAAAGGCATGGCCAAGTCGGTAGGCGGCAAGGGAGCCAAGTTCAATATGGGCGCGTTTGAGAAAATGGCGAAGCAGGGAGAAGAGCGTGAACGCCTACTGAAGAAGTTAGAGGAACGCAAAAAGGCTCGAATTGTCGAAGAAAATAATAAGAAAACATTTACTATTGCAGGGGAGGAACAAGAGAAAAGTCAACGTGAATATGCAGACAAGATTATTAATGAACTGATTGCCGATGATGAAATGTTACCTCCGCCGCCCAAGACAAAAAGTAAACCAAAGAGTAAAACAAAATCAAAGAAGAGTAAAAGTAAAAAATAAACGGATATAGTAAATGAATCTCCTTAACTTCATTAATCTGCGTGTTTTTATCATTACTTTTTTGACCGGTCTTCTTATTCTATACTACGTAATGCCTAATGAGGACATTGTTTACGTGTATCCTACTCCAGAAAATGTAGATTTGATTCAGTACAAAGATAAGGCCGATAATTGTTACTCGGTAAATAAGAAGGAAGTTGAATGCCCTGAAAAAAGTAGCTTTTTATCACATATCCCTATCCAGTAAAATGCACATCTATAATATATGCACTTTGCCAAACTAATTCATACTGACGCGGGTCGACTTATATTTTCTGCCATTTTAGGACTTGGTCTTGCTACCATGTTTAGAAAAACTTGTCGAGACAAAAACTGTATAAAATTTGCTGGACCCGTATTGCCGGATTTTGAAGACAAGATTTACAAATTTAATGGCAAATGTTATAAATATAATGCGGAACCTATGCCATGTGCGAGTCATAAGAGAACACTTGAAATGAAAAAACAATAACTTATTCGTTGCAATTGTAACAAATAAGTGTTCTATTGTTGTATACTATATGAACAACGTCACTCGTATAAGCGACTTACCTACGAATGATGCACAGCATCCGTCTAATTTAAGCAACACTCTTGTGAAGGAACAAAGTACTAATTATGTTCCCATTAATGTGCATCCCAATCCTTACGGTATATCAGAACAAAACCCTATTATGCCACAACAGGAACAAGACCGAGGAAATATATATCAAGCTCCTGAACAATACGGTCAACAACAATACGGTCAACAACAAATGGTCGCAGAACAAGCACTTCCGTCACGTGATATACCCATGGATACAACCAACGTTACGCAAGATGCTCAGACACAACCTAATTATATTCCGCCGCCGCCACCGGTTCATGATTACATTGCAGAATATGCAAAGGAGGATGAAAAAATGCGAACGGCGGAAGTAAATGATAAAGGCAAATTATTTGATGCGTTTGTATCGGAGATACAAATGGCTCTATTTGTTGCTGTATTATTTTTATTGTTCCAGACATCCATGGTAAGAAAACTGATGTGGAATCAATTTACATGGCTTCCGATATTGAACGCTGATGGAAACCTTAACATGTCAGGACTCATATTGAAAAGCTTCATGTTTGGTGTATTCTTTTACGGTAGTCAAAAAATGGTGGACTTCTTGACCAGCTTATAATTACTTTCTCGCCTTGCGAGTCTTACCACCCTTCTTCTTTTTATTAGACGGGTCGTATTTCAAAAACCAGGACTGATACTCTTTGGACGTCTTGTTCTTTATCGATTTCATTTTGTTCCCTCGCTGCACCATAATATCTCGCAAGGACATTTGCTTTCCTATGCAAGGAAGGGTATACCGACGCATTAGCGGTTTCCCCATAGACTCTCTGTCACGATGCATCTTAAATAATTGGTATGACATGCACATAAGTCGGTCTACGTTATACTCGGTTCCGGCGTATATGAATGCGAGATAAAATGATAAAATGGTATCAACTGTTGCAACACGAATCGAAATATCACCTTCATGAATAACGTTATAGTTATGGCAAGCAATTGGCTTGTATACATATATGCGCGCCTTATCGTTCACAATGAATGTGTAGTGTTCGGGTATAATCTCATTAATCTCTTCGTGTTTTTCAATCTCAATAGTTACATTTAATTTGCGAATGTTGTTTTTCAGCATATCAATCATGCGATTGGGGTTAGTGGCAAGTACATCAAAACTCGGCGTCATACCCATGCGTCCATTCTTCATAAACATTCCTGCGGCAAACGCGCCAAAGAATACGCCCCCTTGTTGCAACACGGTGTCAAATATGTTTTTCTGAATGGGATCATTGTTGACAATACCTTTTGAAATGTTAACGGGCGGACAATTCTCGCCCCGCATAGGGTAATAATGATCAAGAAGTTCCAGGCGTTTTACAATTTTCTCCCATCGTGAAACGTCTCCCATGGGACGCGATAACTCCAAATGCATGCTCATTCGGAGAAAATCCGGAGGGGCGTAATGAATATGGTCTATAATCATGGCCTCTTTTTGCAATTTCTTAAATAACGTGTAAGGAATCATTGTAATATCAGCAACTGGTACATAATCCGCAAACACCTTGTATGTCCCATGATGCACCCCGGCTTTTGCCTCTATATTCCCATAGCCAGCCCTGTGAAAGATATCAGCAAGTTCGATTGCATGCTCCATCGCTTTGGGAGAATAAAAATCATAATCAGGGACGTCCAATTTTGGATTGTAAAATCGGGCGTCCGGAGGAAGAATATCATTGATCGCGGACCCACCATAACAAACAAGTTTCTTATTGCGGATGAATTCACGCGTTATCTTCAACATGTTCACTACACTTACATCTTGCGCAACATTCTTTTTCTGTATATCCGAAATCGTATCGGATCGCTCGCGGACAATTGCCAATTGGCAATCGGCAAAGTCCATATCATCTTTGCAAGGTTTTGGCATTAGTTATATAGTCATTATATTTTTTCATGCATTATTTACAATGCATGAAATTATTCAGTTGCCCGTTTCGCATATGCGATCGCATTTTCTAATGGCACAAACGCACTCCCATGGTGATTAAAAAAATTATCATATTCAACTAATTTGGGAGATTTAAGGTGAATCCGATAGCACGGAATCTGAACCGCATGAGAACTAAGCAATTTATAGATCGACGGTGCGCCGCTATCATTATCGTTATAGAATTCGGGTACACCAATGACTAATCCGGTTCGGTTGGTCAATGCCCCGTTTTGATTAAATGCTCCATGGAACGCGGGCTCATCCATAATATCAACAAACCGCTTTTTTCGGCACAGTTCTTTGGTACCTGACTCGATGTTCATAATGTTTCCCAACTCAAAACATTTGTCAGTAGCATTACAATTTGATCGTGTTTTAAATGAGGGGTCGTATGTGTTGTCAACAACTAAAATGACCTTTCCTTGTAATGATAACAATGGCGTGGTTGACGGGTTGATGGTCCCTTTATATAATCGATCCCCGACAATTTGCGTAATACTCTTGGCAATGTCTGAATATGCATCATAATCATCCTCAATTACCTTTATACGAAGATGAATAAACATGGGATCTGATGGATTTGGCGCAGTTAGCACAAACCCATATCCCATCACTGCCTCTAATGCAGTTTCGAGGGGTATATGATTTCGTGTCTGTGTCGTTTCATAGTTTCGATCGGTTGTTTTACCAACGACAATCTGACCATCCCGCTTCATAATCTCAAAGTCAAGAAAACGGCATCCGCGATTGATTACATAACGGATTGCGTCCTTGCTTACAAAGTCACTTCCGTCAATTGCACTATTATAACTACTTTTAATTAAGTAATTCTGTATAGGAAGTTGTCGGTTACCAGTATAACTATTGATATTGACTGCATAATCAAAAACATGGTCCGGATTAAACCCTTCTTTCTTTGGAGAAAAGTACCATATGACAAAAATTATAACAATCGCCAGCATAAAAACAATTTTCATATTTATAGTTGCCATGATTATATAGAGTATAGTATATACGTATATAATAATGGCTGGTGGACTTTTGAACTTAAAAGCGACTGGTGCTAACAATGTCATTTTAAACGGCAATCCTACCAAAACATTTTTTAAAGTGACCTACGCTAAATATACGAATTTTGGGTTACAAAAATTTCGTATTGATTATGACGGACTACGTGATCTGCGTGTTACCGAGGAATCCACATTTAATTTCAAAGTGCCGCGATATGCCGAGTTATTGATGGATACCTATGTATCCGTCACTCTCCCCGATATATGGAGCCCCCTCTACAACCCATGTACCGAGACAAATAACCGCTGGGTTGCATATGAATTCAGATGGATTAAGGAAATCGGCTCACGTATGATAAAGGAGGTTGTTTTGAGTTGTGGCTCAAGTGTGATCCAAAGATATACCGGGGATTACATAGCGGCCCTTGTAGAGCGCGACTTTTCTTCTGAGAAAAAAGAGTTATTTAATCGCATGACCGGAAATGATCCCGAACTGAATGATCCCGCAAATGTATTGGGTCGCATCAATACATATCCATCCGCATTTTATACACAATCGGCGACTGGCGCGGAGCCCTCTATCCGCGGGCGCACCTTATACATACCTATCAATACATGGTTTACTCTTGACCAAAAGCGGGCATTCCCGCTCATTGCACTGCAATATAATACTCTTAATATATCCGTTACTCTTCGACCTATACAAGATTTATTCCAGGTACGTGATGTATTCGATTCGCAATACAATTACCCTTACATGCGCCCGGACTTTAACGAAGACCGTTTTCAGATGTACCGATTTTTACAAACACCACCAAGTGTCCTGAGTGACTCGTCATACTATGAAAACCAAGTGTCCACATGGAATGCAGACATCCATTTAATGGCCACTTATTGTTTTCTATCTCCTGAGGAGGCAACCAAGTTTGCGCGCGAAGACCAGGTATATCTGATAAAGGATGTATACGAACATAAATTCGAAAACATAACCGGTACACAAAAACTCAAGATAATATCCTCCGGTATGGTATCATCATGGATGTGGTATTTACAACGTAATGATGTTAAGATGCGTAACGAGTGGCATAACTATACTAACTGGCCTTACGGAAACCAACCGGGAGTGCTACAATTGGCTCCACGAAACATTTACTCTCTCATTCCACCAAATACCATTCCAAGAGACTATGGGCCATCTTATGATCCACAAGATGGTAAAAACACTGGACATTATATCACCGGTGATTTCAAGTCCATAAACCAAAAGAATATTCTACAGACAATGGGAATTTTGATGAACGGCGATTATCGTGAAAACATCCTTACGCGAGGCGTGTTTGATTACATCGAGAAATACACCCGAACACAAGGGTACGCAAAGGACGGTTTATATTGTTATAACTTCTGTCTCAACACTGACACCCGCGAAACCCAACCAAGTGGCGCAATTAATATGAGTAAATTTAAATCGACCGAGCTTGAGATTACAACACACGTACCCGAGATTGATTTAGAGAATTCCAATATAGATGTCATCTGTAACGAGAACGGAGAAACAATTGGTGTTCGTAAGTTAAACTACAAGCTATTTGATTATGCATACAATTTTGTTCTCTACGAAGAGCGATATAATATTCTATCATTCATCGGAGGGAATTGTGGTCTTATGTATGCCCGTTAATGACACACTCTTTTTTACCTCATTCATATTATATACTATGAATGAAACAACTTGGAAGACCGACAATCAATCCACTACTGTCGAAGACTTTTCTACCCAAGATATGCTTGACAAGCTTAGTGCATTAAGATCGAAAAAAAGGTACGAAAATTTTACAAATGTACCCTTGGTGGAAAGCGTTCATGACAAGAAAGTGGTAGAAGGACTTGATAATGGTTTTCTTAATGGATATTTTGGACTTAATGATTCTGATTATGATGGTCACGATAACGTAAAAGATGAAAAAGAAGACGTCAATAAGGCTTCGCCATTTTCTGCTGCATCAGACGCCATTTCGAGAGCCATTAAATACATTATGGAAATTATACCTCATTTCATTTATTACATGGCCATTCTCATATATCTTATATTCAGTGGCGGAGATACAATAAATACTGACGGATATGGCCCAGACGATTTGAGAAAATCTCTTAACGATGATCAAAGACACGACATCGATTTGATTTACAATTACATATGCTGGACCATGTCGATCATCCTTGCCATTCCACTCACCTATTCGCTTCACTTTTTCTCTTTTTATAAGGAAACCGTTGTTGATGAAAACCCTGCGCCAAAAGAAGCGTTCAATATTAATGATCCAACGGGGACGCGACCAACGTTTGATAGTCCGGGAGGCGACTGGATACCGCTATTGTTTGGATTCGATTATAAGAAAACAATGGAACTGTATTGTGGGTACGGGAACGATGAGGGCGGCAAGTTCACTGGCCTTCAATTCTTGCTGATTCCCCTATTTTTGCTCTTTGAACCGGCAATTCATGCACTTGACATCATTCATAACACGTTAATGGTGAGATTCCCCTATTGGATCAATTCCGCCAGAGAGTCTCTACAAAGGTATGGAATTCGCATTTCTCTTACAATGGTATTTTTTGTGCTCGCGGTTCTCTTCTCGAATGCACTGTATTATGGAAGCGGCTACTTGAAGAAAATACTCCCAGAAATGTTGAAATTCAAGTTTACAAACAAAAAGGGGGCGCCGTATCCACTGGTCATTATTATATTATTCGTTACACTGTTCCCGTATCTTTCTACCACACTCAATCTCGGAAAGATGTTTACGTCACCCACTGCCGATATATTATCAAAAGAAACGCCCGACAAAAAGGAAAGTGAAGATGGAGACAGTTGCAAAACATCCATGTTTGGAAACGGTCTCTATATTCCCTATGTATCACTTGGATTTGTATCGGCTCCGGTAGCATTAGGAACGAATATTCTCATTTTCATTGCAAATACATTACGATTCATGTTTAGTTATATGACATCTATGACAATTGTACCATTGTATACAGTATTCTATGTATTGATGTATGTAATCGTACGCCCCATCACAATATTTGGTAACAAAATAGGGTCCCTCATGAAGAATATCGATATTTCTAAGCTTGCTGATGGAGAACAGTTCAATTCGTTCTACACAACGGCAGACGGTATTGATGAAGATATTGACGAGGCGGAAATTCGGCGTGTCCTCGACAATGTCCAGCCCACCGGGTTTATAGGATGGATTACAAATATGTCCAACCTGGTTTCAAGACTTTCTACCACATTGTTCTTCCCAGTGTTCACGCTTCTATTCATGTCACTTCTTGGTAAAGCATCAAAGGATTTCTCCATGACCAAAAATGATAACATCCGTGGAATCTCAGTACCATTGTTGAGTGCATCAACTGTAATGATGTTCTTGGTGTATATACGCGGCATACTGAAATCCGACCGCCCTTCCGCAAGAATGCTTCTTAAGTATCTGGGGGTGTCGCCAAGCGAAGGTCTTACAATCGATGACATGGCCAAACAATTAGAACTCATAATAAATAAACACGGGAAGGACACGGAAAACCGATGGGACTATATTAATGAGGAGTTCAAAGGGTTTTTCAATGAAGAAATGAAGGACAAATACCCTGCAGGAGACTGGGCAAGATACGGAAAGGAACGAGACCCCAAAAATAAGGCACCCTACAAAAATATGCCAATTTCTGATTTCAAACAGGGCGTATATAGATACCTAACGCATGCCGCACGGAAATACATGCCCATACATGCACTAATGCGTGACGATTGTACTATTCGTAAAATGTTTAATATGGATATGGTCCAATGTGAATAAAAATATTGTGTTATAAATGGCATAGAATATAGATTCTATGCTGTTTTATATGCCGGAGAACAAAAAATTCTATCCATTCGTTAGCGTATGTACCCCTACATTTAACAGGAGACCGTTTATTGAAAATGCAATTCGCTGTTACAAAAATCAGGATTATCCAAAACATCGTATGGAATGGGTAGTGATTGACGACGGCACGGACTGTGTGCGCGACATCTTTGATAATGCCAACATTAAAAATCTCAAATACTCGTACGTTGATAAAATGCACTTGGGGCAAAAACGTAACTACATGCACACAAAGGCAAAAGGAAGTATTATTGTTTACATGGACGATGACGACTATTATCCGCCCGATCGCGTATCACATGCAGTGGAGGTACTAACAAATAATCCCACTGCACTGTGTGCAGGGTCAAGTGAGATTTATATTTATTTCAAGGGCCTTAAGCGAATGGTGCAATTTGGGCCATATGGTCCCAACCATGCCACTGCAGGAACATTTGCGTTCCGAAAAGAACTCCTTAAACAAACACAATATGAAGACTCTGCTGCAATTGCGGAAGAACGCAATTTTCTTAAGGAGTACACGATCCCCTTTGTTCAGCTGGACCCTATGAAAACAATCTTGGTGTTTTCGCACGAACACAATACGTTTGACAAGAGAGAAATGCTTGAAAATCCTAATCCCCAATTGGTGAAGGATTCTCCCAAAACAGTGGACGACTTTATCAAGAATACGGACGGTCGTGAATCTCCGATAAAGAAATTTTTCATGGAGGACATTGATGCGCTTGTAGATGCATACGAACCCGGGAGACCGGAAAATAAGCCTGAGGTGATTAAGCAAACAATTGAGATTAAAAAGAAACGCAAGGAACTACAAGAGAACCTTGAGAATGAGTTTAAAAACCAGGCTACTGGCATTACGATGGATTATAAAGGTACACCCAATAAAAACCTTAGTAGATTGGAAGTATTAGATGTAATACGGACTCTAAAAGCCGAATTACGCAAAGCAATTGAATACCAACAAACAAACCCACCTGTTAGACGTCAGGATCCAGATGGGTCAGAAACAATTGTTACGACCACTGATTTAGTAGAACTATTGAGAGCATCCAATGCACAACGGGATCAAGCTATTCAACGATGTCAAGAACTCGAGAAAAGATGCGCGGAGCTGGAAAATAAACAGGAAAAAGAGTAAATCGTTTACTCCAACTGAACTATTGCTGGCTCTGTGGTAATAGACTTATCCAAGTAACGATATATCCGCTTTATCTCCAAGCGACATATATCATACCCATCGAGGTACTTTTCAAGTTTGCTCAGATTTTCAGACGACGTCATATCGGGATAGAAATAACGAAACTCTTGAAAGAAACATAGCATATCCTTCTTATCCAGGCCAAGCTTCTGGCACAGTAATGAAATAAAGTTGTTGTTGCTATATTCCGACGAATACTTAGTAAGAACCTTTGTAAATCGAATATCGCCGGTCTTTCCCTTTTTTACGAGTGCGGGTTGTGCATGGAGTATTCGGTTGTTGCACATGAGTTTCATGATATAACTCATCTCATTGAACTGCCATATCTGGTATCGAAATGTAATTCGGTCAATATAATCAGCGAAACAAATGTTCTTGAGAAGTTTACAGTATATGGGAAGATGACTATATTTATTCCCAAACAAGTCTACAACATTCTCGTGCCATAACAATGAAACCGTGGTGCGTTCCGTTTCGTTCATAATGTCACCAAACTTTGAAAATGGTATGTCGGTATTGAACATTTGTTTGGTGATTTGTTTGACATCATCGTTGTAATTTTTTATCTGGAAGATCTTTACAAACGATACCTCATCAACAATTTGTTTATTCTTACTGTATAAGTCTGTAAGGAAGTACAGTTTTCTTAAATCTCCTTGAATGTAATCCAATGCAATGCGTTTCATGGTGTCACTAAATGCGCCGAACTCAGGGAGAATCATATCCAAACATTTTGAAATCTGAGAGTTTGTAGGTTTGGATATCTCGAATACATTACACACCTTCATGAGCTCCTTTGTTTTTTTATCTGATAGCACGTTACCAATGCATATGATGGGTATATTGCTTCGATGTTCGCTCTGTTGCTTCTTGGTTTTCTTTTGTCGAATTAGTTTGATAAGTGATGTGATGCCCCCTTTATCCCCGCTATTCATACCATCAATTTCATCCATGATGATAGCCAAGTGGCGCTTTTTCTTACGCATCATATCAAGAACATTGACATTGGCCAAGTGGTCGCTTGTAAGTGACTCAATCAAATTCTTATTACGAACATCACTTGCGTTGTATTTTATAACATCATAATCTATTTCTTTCAATAGTCTTTCTATAAAGAAGGTTTTTCCTGATCCAGGGCAACCGTGAACATAAATACCTTTTTTATTATTTGATGCATCGCTATATTTCTCGAATGCCAAGATTTGTTCTTTGATGTCTTTGTCAATTTCGTTGCGACCAAGGATATGATTGAACGAAGGGCGTTGTTTGTGCATTACTATTGATATACTATCTCCTTTATACATATTTGTTCCTCTGTAGTGAACAAATATGGTGTTTCTATCGTCCAAACGCACTAAAATCGGACGTTATGGGTAAAAAATTATTTTCGCCCTTATCTGGGACGGCACCGAACCGGTTATCTACTCCTTGGCTTACTTGCTTTCCAAAATATTGAGTACGCTGCGTAGCACCGCTGTCCGTATTCGTTAGAACATTGGTCTGAGGCGCAGTCATTGGTGTAGTTGTTGGTGCAGTCATTGCATTTGATGGCGCGCTGCGATTACCAAGTCCCTTGATACCAGAATAGATGTCGGTGATTACAGTTTTCACACCCCCATATACATCTCCCACTACACTTCCGGCGACTTTAACCCCACGTTTCCCGGCGGCTCCAACGTCTTTAATTCCGACACCGGTAGTTTCTTTAATGACCTCGTCGGTCTTTCCAACGGCAGTGGACACGGTATCACCGGCCTCATTGATTGCTTGCTCAGCGATATTCCCGCGTTTTTTCGATTGTTCCTTAACTTCCTCATTTGCGGCTTCGCCCTTCGCCATAGATTCGCCATTTTTATCGACCATTCCTGAGCCACCGTTACCACCGCATGTGGTACATACACCAGCACAACCCGAGCAGTTAGGGCACTGGGGGCATACAGGAGGTACAATCTGCGTTTTCAGGATATAATCATCAGATGGCAGCTCGGTGTTATTAACGGCGGGTTTTTCAGTAAGAGCATCGTCAAGGTTCTTAATCACAAGATCACCTACATGTTTCATTAGTCGATCAGTGAGCTTCTCCTGAGGGGAGCGATCATCCTTTTCCGCTACATATGGGGTTTCCGATTTAACAGGAAAAATTCGGCTAACTATGCTCACTCCATTTTTCTTATGGATAACATAAATGTTAACATTGTCCATGTAATGGTTATACACAACCACATTTTGATCAATAACTTTATACCATGAATGGGTTTCAATGTGACTAAGCTTTTTATCAGTATTCGCTTCATTACCGTTGGGGTCAATAGAAACCAGGGTATCATCATCATTTACATACAATACGCTTCCGGTCTCGGGAACATATGCAAAACGATCATTCATAGCTTCAACGCCCGTATGAGTTTTAGTAAGGTTTGAAATAGCATACGTTTTATTTGCATTGGAATTATCAGTTTTCGACATGTCAATTGTTTGGTTGTACATGGTAGTGTTCATTGATACTAATTCAGGACAATCACAACATTCCATTTGATCCCCGACTTTTCGTCCCCATCCTGATGCGCAGTTTGGTGCTTCAATGCACTGAGAAGGTTTTCCTTGGAATTTGCAATCCTTTTCTTGTGGAATTGACTTAAATGCCATGGTCTTTACAAATTTGGCACTTGTGACATCATCCTCGAGTTTACCCTCAAAGACATGCAAAAACGTGGATTTTCCGACCGCGGCATACATTACTGCCGTTGCATCAATATTTTTAGGCGTCGATTTTTTGTCAGAGCGTAACAACACTTTCGGTACTGAAGCGATGTCTTTCCCGCCATGACTAAAGAAACCCGTTGTGGGATTCAATACTCTGCAGCCCCAATATCCACAGCCATTCCACACACCTTTATCGTATGTAAGGGACATCATATCTCCAATTTTAAAAGTTTCACCTTTACCTTTGTAAGTTCCATCCCCATTAACTTCGGGTCTCATAAGGAGCTTAACTATATCATCGGAATCTGTTAATGTTGTTAATTCCGCCATTCCAAGTTTCCTCGTCTTATGGTTAGTATATAACACTTTTTTTGAATCTGTTGCATTGACAAACATGACCCAGCTACTTACTGGGATAGGTGAAGTTGAATCAGGGTCGGCGGGATCAATAATTTTCACCAAAGGTACTTTCTCCCTTGGTTCGTCTCCTGCGAAAAACATCTCTAAATCGAGAGTGTCGCCGTATTTAACATCAGCTGCGACCCCTCCCTTTTTGTAGGAGGTATACTCGAGGTTCTTTGGCCAATCCATTAGATTGCTTTTATTAATATCACATCCATTGCACATTGAACACCAGCCGTGTTCTTGTGCATAACTATAATGTGTACAGTCCCCATTCTCATCGCACTTACGTTGACATTCTAACTGACCCGGCCTGCCCTTTTCTTTTGTGTGAATTCCGCCCCCTAATTCTTTCCCCCTGCAGCAACCACCCTGTTGTGTTTCTTGCGCGTACATATATTGGATACTTTCTTTGTTCTCCGTACCCTCACTCGTCGCACTAACAGGTTTATCTTTTTTTAAGGCATTGAATTTATAAAATGTGGGTGTACTTTTGCTAATCATAACACTCGAATATTCAACGCTGGGGGTCATTTCAATGTTATCCCCATTTCGGGTCATCAATTTAAGTCCAGTTCCCTCATCGCTAATCAAATTGCCATTTACGGGATCAAAATAGACATTATTGTGCACATGTTTTACTGCACGATTTCCTCCATAGTAATTAGAGAGTGTTTTATCGGCGCTCTCAAAACCTTCAATATTTATGCGCGGTCTAATGATAAAGTATACCATGAGTACCACCGCCACGGCTATAATTATCATTAACCATGGTGACAATGCAGATAACCACTTCATATGTATATTATACCGGTACAAAAAAACGGGTTGAATATATATAGTTAGAGTAATCTAAATGCCACTAATTGACTTTTACGACGAGCAATACAAGTATGAAATCTGCGTTGATGAGGTTGGGCGCGGTTGCATGTTTGGAGATGCCGTCGTTGCATGCGTTATTCTGCCTAAACCATGCACATTTGCACGTGGAAATATCAAAGACAGTAAGAAATTTTCATCGAAAAACAAGCTATTTGAAGAGGCGGAAAATATAAAACAAAATGCCCTATACTACCACACATTCAGCGTTCCTCCAGAAACAATCGATGATATAAACATTCTTCAAGCTGTCATGTTGGGAATGCATCAATGTATAGATTGTGCAATTGATTTCATTTTAAGTATAGATCCACATGTTAACTGTAAGGATATTATTGCAGTTATTGATGGTAATTACTTTCGTCCAATGAAATTCAAAAACGAGTCATTGCCATTCGTAACGATAAAACAAGGAGACGGAAAATATGTTGGAATTGCTGCAGCGAGTATAATCGCAAAGACCACACGAGATACCAATATCTATACGTTATGCAAGAACGCGCCGTTCCTTAATTATAGATATGACCTCGCTAAAAATGTAGGGTATGGCACAAAATCGCACATTGATGGTATTCATAAATATGGAATTACAAGTGCGCATCGCCGATCATTTGGTATATGTAAAACAGCAAATGTAACTGAAAACATCAATAAAAATATGTATAGCGAAGAATACTTTAGTGGTTAATATACATCTTCTTCTATTAGCTCATCCTCTTCCTCTTCTTCGCTCCCTTCTTCAAGGCTCATCAGATAGTCATCATATTCCTGCTCATACTGCATAGTTTTTGCAAAACTGTCTAATTGGCCCTCTTCCATGTAATAAAGTCTTGATTCTTCAATCCGTTTCATCAATGCATCATCTAACAATTTCATAATCCTTTCTGTTTCCTCTTCGTTTTCGTCGTCTACCATTTGTCTGTTTTCATCTATTGTGAATGCCGCATCTATTGAATCGTGCCATCGGGTATGATCAATACTATATTCAGTAGTGCCTGTGGTATATATACTGCTTGCTCCTGGATTTAAAACATTATTATTAATACGCCTCATGATAATAGGTCCTATCCATGTATTGTTTTTCCAATAAGTTGGATTATTTCGGTTGTATTTGTCATCTTTCGGTTCGGTTTTAATTTCGTTCAACACAACTGATTTCCAAACGCTTGAATCGGGGGTTGGATTTGCGCGAGCAATTTCATGCTCACGCACAAGAAACGACGGTAAATAGTGTTGCACTGCGGGTTCTGGTTGTTTTCTTCTTTGTGGACGGTCGTCGTGGTTTTTACAGAAATTATCAAATTTGGGCGCTTTCGAACGTTTGGATACCTTACTATTACGTTGCCACATACTTTTTGTAATAGTGTACTTAGATTATTACAGCATCAATTTTATAGATTTTTTTAGGAATATATAATAACTATGTCGTTTACTCGATTTTATGATGACGAGACCCGTATAAGAAAACAACTCGCAGAATCCACGTTTTTAGGAAAATATATGCTGAACGCCCCCGGGCCAGGGAAAACGCCATTTATGGAGGATTGCTATTTGCGTCTTCAACGTTTTGGCGCAAATGTGCATAACAATGGAACCGACATCGAAAGTGATATGAGGGGTCTTACAAGAAAGATCACCCGTGATGATGTTGAATCTAATAACTTTCGTACTCACGCAATTGCGTCAAGTCCTATTACCTATGGTACAGAGAACCCATTCGTTGAGGAATCGCGATATTCTCACCCCGTATGGGAGACTTTAGAGACGGATTTCAAGGATTCCCTTTCTATAAGACCCAATGAGACCCAGAAAAATTACTTTGAGCCTCCATTTAATCATAACCTTTCGTCTCGTAATGAAGACAAGGATATGCATGACGCAGGCCTTAAGAGACCCAAAATGCATTCCAATAACATGTGTAACATGTTCGACAACCATTATTGCCAATTTGAGAATATGTAATTGTAAGAGAAATTACATAATGTGCAGTTAGTATATATTGCATATTATGACCGACGCGATCAAAAACATATTTTCATCAAAAACTCTTCCAGCCATGTCAATTACGGCGAGCGATGTCCACTACATAGCATCAAGGGATTGGGTGAACAAATTCAAATCATACATAGAAAATGCAAATAAAATACAAGAATCTCTGTTAAAGCAGATCGATACCATTCTTAATACCTTTCGGGATGATTCAAAAGGGCGTATTGTTATCATATCAGGAATGCCCGGATCTGGAAAAACCGATATTGCCAGGGCGCTTCAGGGTCTCAAACGACCATTTAAACACATACAGATTGGAGAAAACCGAATAAATAACCATCAAGAGCTTCTGGAACGAATTATAAAGGAGACCACCCGGAAGAGCAAAACCCGACTCGTCATAAACGGAACGCTTCTCGGAAACATGGCAATTGAATCAATTGTTGATGCCGTAAAATACGCTGGCATTGAAACACACGTTATTGTTGTAGATGTACCCATGGAATATGCGTATTTCAACAATGTAAAACGCTCCGAAAAGGCTGGTTCAAACTATAACATGTTACCTCTTCAAAAATATGAACGTCTGGATATCATGAATCATTTGACACCAATGGACAATGTAATTATGCATAGAGTTCAACATGACGCAAATATTATGTAATCATTCTATATACCAGTAAAAATATGGAAGCAGTTGTACCACTATTTGCTTTAGGATCACTATTAGTAGTCAACAGAAAACAACGAGCAAAGAAGGAAGCGAAGGAGGGGTTTAATAACACAAAATTGCCCAATGCCAACGTTCCCGATCGTAATTACTCACCTGCAGCCGGGGATGTATCAACAGAAACCGATAAAACGTCGCAGCTGTCAACTGTAAATAAATATGTGAACCCGGCTGGTGCATATACCGACAAGTATTTCACAGTAAACGACCAAAATGCCTCCGAGGAATTTACCTCCATTTCTGGAATGAATGTGGATAAGTCTTATTTCCAGCACAATAACATGACCCCATTTTTTGGAAGTAGAGCGCGGGGTTCGATGCGCGACGATACCGCCAACGAGGCAGTTTTAGATAACTATACCGGCTCCGGATCTCAGGATGTCGCAAAGAGAGAACGTGGACCATTATTTGCTCCCGAAGACAACCTTCACTGGACCCATGGTACCCCAAATCAAAGTGATTTTCTCCAGGAGCGCATAAATCCGAGTATGCGCAAGGCGAACGAGCTGCCATTCAAGCAGGAACAGGTAGCGCCCGGTCTGGGTCTTGGTCCCACCACGGAAGGAGGTGATGGGTTCAACTCAGGAATGATGGAACGAAGCGCATGGATGCCGAAGAACGTCGATAATCTCCGTACGGAGAGCAATCCCAAGGCAGGAGGCATTCGAATGATCGGGCATGAGGGGCCCGCGGCAGCCCGTGTGAAAAACATAGGACGCGAAGGGAAGTTTGAGAAAAATCGACCTGATAGACACTATGAAACTGGCCCCGAACGTTGGTTTACCACTACCGGGTTAGTGAAGGAACAGACCTCTCGTGCTGAACAAGTAGATAGAATCACCAACCGTCAAGATACTACCCGAGAGCATGTACCGGCTGCTGCCCAATATACCGCAGGTGAGTACATTCCAGGTGAATATCGCGAAAGTCATAACATCCAACTTGGCGAGGTGCCATTGGGTCACGCCGCCATGACCGGAAAGTCTGAAGCGCGAGCAAATGAGCATGGTCGTGAATCCGCAAAGGCGTATCCGAATAACCGCACAGTTGGGCAACAAGAAACCTATTTTGGCGCACTTACCACTTCGGTGAGCGCTGCGATGGCTCCCATTCTTGATGTCATGCGTCCCAGCCGTAAAGAAAATGCCATAGGTACTCTACGACCTTACCAAAATCCTGGTACGCGTGTATCGGAATCATATGTCTATAATCCCAAGTCGAAGGCCCGCACTACTCATCGCGAGTCTATGGTGAAATCAGACAGATATCTCAATATAGATGGTAACCAGCATGGTGGCGCATATCAATCCACCGAACATCAAGTTGCGTACACCACTCGTGCGGAAACCGGCAACTACGAATATTCTGGAGTTGCAGCAAGCACCCAAGGAAAGAAAATGAAGTCGTACGATTCCGTTGTGAAAAACCAGCGAAATAACGACATCAAAAGCTCAACCATTGAAGGACGCCTGGTCCGCGGAAACGCCAAACTCCTGAATCATGAAGCAAATGTTCGTGTGGCAACAAACCGAGCAGAAATGCTTAAGAATAACCGCGCGCAGATTGCATCCATGCCAACGCAGGTACCCACCGCGAGACACATTGGCGAATCTTCTGTCGCAAATAACAGTCTTGATATAAATGTCCAGGCTGAGCGCGCCGATCCATCTATTTTGGATGCCCTGAAGAGTAACCCTTATGTTATAGATTTCACAAAATTCAATTAAATAATCATAAGCTGCATTGCAACGTATGATTTATACACCCGATTGTATGTTATTCAAATTATATTTTTAAGGTACGAACGATATTCTATGAGCGTAGTACAAGTGTTTTTATTGATTTTTCTCATTACTAAACATTTATCCAAATTAAAAAATTTTTTATTCGCCTCTTTGAGAGACAGCATCAAATAATATTCTCCGCGTATGTATTCTTCCCAATAGGCATCTTCTTTTTTAATAAGATAACTACTACTAATAATTGGATTAAACCGGTAAAAATTAAAATCTGATATATCGCCAACGGGTATGTTAGACACGTGAGAAATATCCCCAAAATATCTGCATTTCGTACCAATAACATCATGTGTATGCATATAAGGAAGTTGGCATGATAGTTTTTCCGGGAGCCAATAATCTGTGACATGTAGTACCGCAATCCAATTATGTTTGGCGTGTAGCATCATCTGATTCAATGCAGGCGTCTTTCCCTTTATATGTTCTAAATCTAATATCTGTATGTCCGTAACATCATTACATACACGTTCACTTATTTCAACAACTTGTTCATACATTTCTGAACCAGGAACATGACCGTTTACGCCAACAACTATTTGATATCCACGATAAGACTGTGAAATAACCGATGATATGCATGTTTCATAATCTTCAACGCCATGATATATAGGTATTAGTATCGTAATCATAGGTAAGCATGTCATAGGTAAGATACATTATACAAACATACGTTTATAGTCTGAATTTGACCGTTTTAAAAATGTGAACCTCTTCATATACCACATGAGCGATAATCAGGGATTTTGTTATCCAATCGAGATACGGATTATTGATAGGCGAATAATCAACCGCGGTCAATATTGACGCAAGTCCGCATACTGCTATTATTGTTTCTGGCAAAGCATGTTTTATGTGTTTGTAATTCATACGATAATGGTTAGGTACATGAATGAATATCATGTAATATATGAACAAATTCCATGACATGATTGATGCTGTAGCCACAAGCATACTACTGCAAGTGAACTTTATCACATTCTTTGTGCTTCCTGCGGTACCAAACGCGGGCATATCATTACGAAAATGTATAATCGAACTTCCAAGAAAAAGAGCATTTATAAAATCGTCTTGATGAAAGAAATGACATGCAAATATTCCCGCAATTGTTGCGGCGTTAATACGATATAGTTGATCCAATAATTTATATTTATTAGCATGTATCAAATCGGTCATTCCATGCGGTGCAATTATTGCGGGAGGGGCAATGTTCATGATAAATTGGTGCAAAGATGGAGTAGGAAGAATGATCATATAGTACGTACTACGGTATATTTTTTATACTGCCACGTCATCACTTAATAGTTTACACATATTTTCAGCCTCAATGTTTTCTTGCTGTTTTCGAAACAGTCTTTCGTATATTGTATCATCGCGGAACCTCACTGAATACATATGCTGAATATGCCCGCGCCCAATTCTCCCGAGCGACTGAATCGTCTTTTGTTGTGTCATATCGCAAAGGTCCTTTCCAATAACCCCGTGACAAAACTGGTAATTCGTACCGTATATATAGTCACTTGATGCAACAATGATAAACAGACATTGTTTGCTCGCCAACCGCTTCATGATTTCGTCGTAATGTCGATTGCTCTTTTCCCGCGGCCGTAATACACCAATGCCCAATAAGAGAAGAATCTTAAGAGAATTATCAACGCCAAGAGACATAATCTCCGTCGCAGAGTCCTCATCAATCGAGGGAGAGAATGATTGTTTGTTATACTCACCAATGCTAACCCATACACTCTGATGTTCCTTTGTGTTTGGGACATACCTTCGATCCAGTGTTACTGACATTATCTGTCTTCTCAAACGGTTAATTTCAGACATATGACGTTTGGTTTCGTTATTAACATTATGTTTGATTTTTCCCTTTCCTTTACTGTCAGGATCAACATGCTTCTCAAATTCCTGTTCAACCAGTTGCTCGAGATGGTTCATCTTTTTATATACCGAATTGTTTGTCTCTATTGTTTTTTTCAGCTGATCAAGAACAGTAGTTGGAATTCTTGACTGTTGTAAATAAAAGTTTCCGATCTTCTCTGTGTCTTCACAAAGGTATATCGTAGGTCCATCTGTGAGTGTATGTGCATCTTGTGTAGTTAACAAAACCCCGCTATCGCTTGCGTTGGGATACTTTGGTTTGTCCTTCTTTAATAATTTGTCTCGTGCATGTATCCACTGGTCCTCAGTAAGAGACAACAAGGTATTGATATACGCAAACTTAATTGTGTCCATTGTAATTTCTTCGATTTTTGTAAAATACTGTGCTATGTTTACGACATCATCTTTGTGCACCTGATATAGGAAATCGGCAACTCCTCCAAGATCAAAATACCTCAACAGCGTTGGGTGGTCATGACAATATTGCACCGTACTTTTCATATCTTCATATGAATCACAAAGGTTGTGGACCAAAATACATTTTCCACCGCGGTTCACAAGAGGTATGGATTTTGTATAGTCATTGCTTCGAATGTCATGGATACGCGCGGAAGGAAATCGCTTGATAAAATTATCCTTAACCGGCTGTATCTCATTATTGTCCGGAAGAGTTGCGCATGATAATACCATGTTTGGGATTTTGTTGCTGTGCCAATTTTTTGAGATTGTCTCGTGTAACTCATGTTCTTCGTGTTCAAGCGTAATCGTGGGCTCATCCCAGAACACAATGAGTCCCTCTGCTGGTCCGAACCGCAGCATGTATTCCATGCTTATCAAATACGATTTCACGTCACAGATAAGGATCTCCACATTGTCGCCCACACTGTTGTCGACGCGGTATATGCCGCCGCTCTTCCAATTACGTTCGTAGTCTTTGGCCGCAAAGTAGTGCAGACGAATATCCTCATCAGTCTTACACCCAAAGGCAAATGCCACTTTGCGACCCACAGATATCGCTGATTTTGCGAGTGACATGCCTATATGACGGGCCACGCAAACAAATATAACTCGAAATCCAGACGCCAGACCAATGGGCGTGAGAGTTTTTCCAGTACCTGTAGACGCACAATACGTAACAAGATTTCCTGCTTGTTCTGTGTCATTGGAGAATATTCGATAAATGTCTTTTTGGTGTGTGTATAATTGTTGATCTTTGTACTTTGTTACATATTCGTTTTGTTCTATAAATCTTGATGCATTCTTAATAATATGGGATGGCTTTACCTCATCATAATACTTGTTAATCACTGCATTTGAAAATGCCAATACCCCACGATTTATATCTTGTATAGACACGCGGAGCACCTGCACCAACGAATAGAGATACGACACATAGCACTCCCTACCCTTCTTGTGGTTACGCGCAGTTTGATAGCAGAGCTCAATCAACGTAAATTCAAATATTTTTTCTTTGTTTGCATCAATGTTTTTGTCCAAGTTTTGCAGACGCGCAAGATCAACGCTGTTTAGTTTTTTCAAAGTGGCGGCGGGAAGAGAATATGTCACATCAGGGCAGTATTTGCGAATAACTGTCTGAATGCGTTCGTGAAAATGCTTCTGATAAAGGTGGAGATGATAGACATCCCCCTCCATTTTGAGGAATTGCAGGAGTGATTTATGATCGTTATGACGAGCATCAGGATTGTCATAACCGCGTACAAGCATGTCAAGAACATTTTTTTCCGATTCGGATACTGGCACCTCCAGACTCTCCCATTCTTGTTTGGTGATCTTTGATTGCGTTAAGTCCATTGTTTGTATACACATTTCATGAGACTCCCTTCAAATCAATTTTCGAAAGAATTCACATAAAACTTTCCCCAGCACTATACTATGTTCTTTTTCTTTTCATCAAAGGTTACCCAGATAGGGTACCCAGACATCCAAAATAGCACAAGTCGAAGCGATGTCCTTATCATAAATACCCTACCCGCAAACGAACAAGAATGTCTCATAAGCGGCACACTCGCATGCCAAGATGAATCAACTACAATCAATCAACTAATAACGAGAATGGCATACAATACAAACGAAATTATCGTATATGGACGCAACACGTGTGACGATAGTTGTCAAAAAAAGGCGGAACAACTTGTTAAGCTCGGATTTCGCAGAGTACATGTGTACAGCGGAGGACTCTTTGAGTGGTTGCTTCTTCAGGATGTATATGGGAGCGAATGGTTCCCGACAACATCGTATGTTACTGACATTTTAAAGTACAAACCTGGCGTCACACTAAGATGACAGCATAGTACATGAATTCATAAAATTGACTGTACACGTTAAAAATGATGAATTAAAATCATCATCTTTAGTATTATGTTTACGCAGATTGTCTCTATCGAAGGAAACATCGGGGCCGGTAAATCGACCATACTTGACTACCTCCGATCTCTCTACGGGGGAAATAACAGCAAGGTTTGCTTTGTCGACGAACCCGTGGATATGTGGAAAGATATTCGCGACGATGAGGGCGACATATTGTCGAAGTTCTATGCAGACCCGTCAAAGTATGCGTTTGCATTTCAAGTGATGGCATTTGCCACACGGGTGCAAAAGCTGAAGGCGGCCATGCGCGAGCATCCAGAGGCAAGAGTGTTCGTTTGTGAACGATCCCTGGAAGCAGACTACAATATCTTTGCGAAAATGCTAAGCGACGACGGGAAAATCGAGTCCATTGAGTACCAGATATACCAGCAGTTTTACGAGGCATATACTTCAGATTTTGTGCATGCAGGAATCATCTACGTCGAAGTCCCTCCTGAAACATGCGCGGAGCGCATCTTGATGCGTGGAAGACCCGGCGAAGAAAACATCGAACTTAGCTATCTCCAACGATGCCATAACTACCACTCAGACTGGCTTGATGCAGACACCAGAGATAGAAACATGCTGCGCATAGATAATAGTAAGAAAAATGTAAACATCATTAATACCTACGGAGAAGCCGTTCGGAAATTCATCGAAAACGTGCCGGGATTCTAATCAAATGATACCTTTATCACAACATCCTCTTTTTTAATGCATTTGCATGCCGATACAGACAGCTCCTCGCGCCGCTTTCGGGTCTTGCCGCCAGATGGAGTCTTTGTCGCCTTCCGTCGCGATCCGCTGCGTTGGTTCATGTCCGCTTCTATTTCATCATAGTGCTCGAGTATATACTCTATAACCTCGTTTTCGAATATCCAGCGGAAAAAGTTCAGCTGACCAATTGTCGTCTCTATGCATGTATTGTCATCAAACGGTATCGTAATGCGCTCCCACCTACAGAAAGGGTCGAACCGCTTTTTTGAATACCCTTTTAAGCACAGCCTATACTCGGGGAACACGCGGAACCGCTTTCCCGTTTTAAGATTATACACAATATGCTCCTTTTTTGAATAGTTTGTGGGGAACCAGTCGAACATGCGAAGAGAAATCACGAACTCCCCATTGATGATCGATGCAAATAATTTCAGTATCTTGGGATCCTTGTAGTATTCCATGAGACTTCCTATTAGTAAATCATTTTGTGTTGTGGTATAACGAATCATTGCATTCATGATGCCACAATGTTTATATTGTTTGGTTACCTTGAGTTATTGAAACGGACAGAAGTAGATTTATCCGTTGGATAATAGAAAAATGAGTAACGTTATTCTGCTACTCATTTTTTAAATTTCAGATTTGGCATAAATGCCTATTTAGTTAGTGGTTGGGATGGACGGAGTCGCCTATAGTTTCTCTAATTAGAGTACGCCACGCCCGCCATTCCTGAGACCACGCGAAGCACGTTCACGCCGCGAGCATACACACGGACCTTGGCGGTGTTGGTGGAGTCAACGGTGTTGGAGCTAAGCACAAGCTGAAGCACGGCATTGTCGATGCGGGAGAAGTTGCAGGTTCCCGAGGGCTGGTGCTCCTCAGGGCGCAGGGCGAAGGAGTACACGTTGATACCGGTATCGGGGTTGCGGGTGTGGTGCTGGAAGGGCTGCACGGTGTCGAAGTAAGATCCCTCGCGCTCGGAGAATCGGTCCTGGCCGTTAAGCTGAAGCTTGGCGGTGACGACCGGGTTCTCACCCCAGCAGTGCATGGAGTGGGCAGCCTCGGCAAGCACGACGCTGGTGGCGTCAGAGATGGCCTCCTGGAACTCGTTGCTGTTGATGATGGTTTCGGCAGAGGCAGAGGAGGCGAACTGAGTGAGCGAGTTCTCGATGACATCAAGGGCATCAGTGTAGTTGAAGGGCTGGGCACCCAACAGCTTGAAGAGGGGCTTGCCACCCACAAGAGAGTCGCAGTAGTTAACGTTGGCATCAGGCTGCACAACCCACACAAGTTCCTTGCACGGGTGGTTGAAGTTAAGCTTGATTCGGTTGGAGGACGAACCCACAGATTCATCACCAGTGAACTGCACCTGCTCGATGAGGTACTCGTGGGGGTTCTGGGCCATCTTGCGGCGCTCATCGGTATCAAGGAAGATGTAGTCCACGTACAGAGAAGCGGCCACAAGGGACTGCTGGTAGGCGGTAGAAAGGGCCTGGTTCCCGCTGGTGGCGGTAATATCAGACACAGCCCACAAGCATTCGCCGATGGGGCGGAAATCGATGTTGATCTTCACCTCGTGGTACTGAAGGGCAATCAGGGGCAGAGCAAGACCGGGGTTGTTGCAGAACCAGAACTGAAGAGGGATGTAAAGGGTGGTCTCCGGAAGCGCATTGCGGAGAGCGCAGGTCTGTCCGGGCACACTCGAGGCAGCGCAAGGGGTGTCAATATCAGCACCGCTGGCGTTAGTCAAGTAGGTAAGCTGGGTGGTGTTACCAACCATCTTGTTGTAGCCACGCTCCTGCTCAGAGGTCATGGTAAGCTGGTTCCAGATGTGCATCCAGTCACCGTATTGGCGGTCGATGCGCTGGCCACCGATCTCAACCTCAACCTGGGCGACAAGCTGCTCACCCACATAGTCCAACCAGCGGGCAGTGACACCGTTGGAGCCCGAGACCTCCGGCAGAGTCACCTGCAGGCAGGTGCGGTAGGCAAGATCACCATTGCGGCTGATGGTGCAGGTCACACGGCGGCCGAAATCGGCTTGGCCGGAGAAAGTCTGCTCGATCGACTCCATGGCGAAGTTGGTGTGGCGGCGGTAAGACACCTTCCAGAAGGTAATTTCAGGGGTACCAGTCAGGAACACGTCCTGGGCACCGTACGCGACAAGCTGCATAAGAGCACCTCCCATTGTTATATACTTTAGAATAGAAAAAAATCTCAGAAATAAGCGCGAAATTATCCTAAATACAACGGAATGTTAATATACTATTTACCGGTTGAATGGGTCAATCGGTAAATCAGTTTTGCATAGCAGGTTCAAATTATTTGTTGGTTTTTAATTATAAAGTTTTCTAAATAATCCTTCTGAAACACCTCTGTTCTGTTTTCATGTTTTTTAGTAAATATGTATGTATCTGCGCCGCGTTTTTTCACCATCCAACCATCTTCAATTGCATTATATATGAATAACATCTTTTGAAATTCAGTATGGTTAAACTTTACCACAGGATCAAATGCAGGTATATGAAACTGTTGTTTATGCATGTTTATTTATTCAAAGGTTTTATTATCAATGTTTTAACGATGATAATAAAGTATGATTTGTCTGTAATCATATAAACCATCATGTTATATTATACCTATATGACATCAAATATCCAAGGAGGACCATCAATTGATGTAAAACATGATCAAATGATGGAAAAGTTCAAACATATTGAAGAACATGTAATACCTCAACTGGAAAGTGAGAAGGAAACAATGAAGAACAAATACGAAACTGCAGACGTAGATAAAAAGAATGGTATGCGGTTAAAACTCCAGTCACTCACAAACAAAATCAAGCGGTTAAAGATGGAAAAGAACAATTATTTTCTGGAAAACTCTAAATATATATTCACTTATTTTGAAGAAAAACAGAAGATTAATAGTGGTGATCAAAAGCGTTCAGATGATGGAATAATGCGTTCGTTTTTTAGAATCAAAAGTACAACAGACGAAGAATCCACCAATCATAGTCGATATAATACATCTCGACAGTTATATCAAAAATATTGGAAGAATATTAATGAAGAGACCATATTAGTAAGAGATTTCACTATTGAACACGAAAAATGTAATTTTTGCAATGCCGGTGAAATGATTTCTCAAGAGGACGAGGGGGTGCTGATATGCAATAATCGAGAATGCGGAAAATTTGTAAGACATATTGTCGATAGCGCAAAACCATCAAATAAGGATCCTCCAAATGAGGTGTCGTACACTGCCTATATACGACTCAACCACTTCAAGGAGATCCTTGCGCAATTTCAGGCAAAGGAGACCACACAAATTCCAGACGATATTATCGACATGATCCGCAACCGTATCAAAAAAGAGCGCATTACCGATTTATCGACATTGGATTACAATAAGATGCGAGAGATTCTGCGAAAACTTGGGCTTAACAAGTACTTTGAACATATTCAGTATATTAACTCCATATTTGGTATCAAACCACCGGTCATGGACAATGATCTTCATGAAACGCTGTGTGTACTATTTATTGAAATACAGCGACCATGGGCACTTCATTGTCCTCCAACACGAACAAACTTTTTCAATTATACATATACGCTGTACCAATTATGCGTGCTTCTTGATCAAACGCAGTATCTTCCGTTTATCCCAATGTTAAAAGACCGCGAAAAACAGTTGGAACAAGATATGATTTGGAAAGATGTTTGCAAAGAACTTGATTGGCAATTCTTTCCAACGGTATAAATTATTATATGCAGATGTTAAATGCACATAATAATCAGTGTATTACATTATAAAATGCTTATTTAGGAATAGCGGGAAACCCAACAAGGTTGGCACCAATACCGAATCCGGCACCCGTGCGGGCAGAAGCACCAATGGCAGGCACAAACACGTCAAGGATGCTAAAAGTCATGGTGGCCACAAGGGCAATCACCACAACCTCCTCAAGGGCAAGTCCCTTCTTGGGGATACCGTAAGCCACGGCCGCCACCACAAAACCCTCAATAAAATATTTCACCAATCGTCGCACAATCTCTTGCAAGTCAAGCTCACCGAACATTATATAGTATTTCAAGAAAAAAATACAGTGTTCGTAAAAAAGATATAAATACCATCTCAGTAGAATGCATATAATGTCATCGTTCGAAAGAAAGATGGTTGATGGAAAGCCCAACCCTAAATATGTAGATTTATGCGACGAAGATCCAGTTATTTCTGGTCAAAAATTCGCATGCCTTTCGTTTGTTTCTCCCGAAAAGATTTTGGAGCAACGAGACATGTTCATGTTTAATGAATTTGTTAAATCGTGGGATTTTACTAAATCAATGAACAAATTCGTTGAGTTCATTCAGTTCATGTGCCACAAGTACAATCTAAATCCTGAAACGGCAATGGAAAGTTTCAAGGAATTTGTGGAATCGGAGAAACAGGTGTTGCGATCCACACCGGTTACCGACGATTTCCGCAACTTTATGGATCAGCACGAAGAAGAACTTGGAAACGAGTTTAATAAGAAGCATAATTTCCAAACATCGGTACGAGGTCTCAAAATTCGCGGAGCCTTCAATACTCAAGAGGAAGCAGAGGAACGATGCAAGTTCCTTCGCGATATGGACCCCAATCACGACATCTTTGTTGGCCCAGTAGGAATGTGGATCCCATGGGACCCCGATGCATACAAAACCGGACGCATCGAGTTTATGGAAGAGGAACTCAACCAGCTCCACAAAGAAAAACTCGAAAATGAGAAGAAGGCCAAGATTGAGTTTGAAGCCCGTGTTCGTGAATCAAAGCGGAAGGCAATTGAGAAGAATGTAGAAGAAGCGAAAAAAGCGGGCAATGTGCTTACTCAGAACATCGATGAAGATGGAAACCTCCATGGTGTTTTGGAAACCGTCGACTTTGATAGTCGCGAAGTTGCTGATGACGAAGAGCGCAAAGAACATAACACCAAGGTCATTGAAGACATGTTGAATCGTGAAAAGAAAGATTAATTATTATGTCTAACCAAGTAATTGTGTATTCATTTAATACACAACTATTGAATAACTTACCAAGCGGACTTCGATTTCTTGACATTAATAGAATTTCCCGGAGTCTTCTTTTTTGATTTTCCCGGATCGTACTCATCCTCATCATCTGACCCAATATTTTTAGACAATTCCCAGAACTCTTTAGACCCCAATTTAAAATCCGGTCGATGCTCTGCTTTGTACCAGAAGATTTGTTCATTCAACTTATTTGACTTAGCATTGTTATTGATCACAAGGCACTCATAATTCTCCGTAGTTTGATCCATCACTGAACAAAAGGCATCGAGTGTGGGAAACATAGATGCATAATTTTCCCATATACGCTTACGATTGGTCATATAAGGCTCACGAAGAATGAACACATAGTCAATATTGGTGCGCAAATTAGGTGGAATACCCAATGGATACTGCATGGTGATGATAAGCATGATCTTCCAATGTCTGCCATTCATAAACAGCAACCGCATCAATTTATCACGTGTCCACGACTGATCATATAGACAATCATCAAGGATGGCAAATGTACGCGGGTCGATTTTAGTTCTACCATACTTTGCAATCTCGGCCTTGGTCTGTTTTAGTACAACTTTCTGGCGTCGCAGGATATTTTCAATGAGAACCGAGTTGTATTCTTCATGAATAAATAGCTTTGGTACGTGCTGTGAATAAAAACCGTTACCTGCCTCAGTGCCTGACATTACCGTACCAATTGGAATATCGCGATGATGATAAAGAAGATCCCGAACAAGAAACGATTTTCCAGTATCACGACGTCCAATCATCACAATGACTGGTCCTTTATTCTCATCAGGCTTAAACGTAATCGTTTTCATATCAAATTTCTTAAGCTCAAGTGTCATATATTGTAGCGAAATACAATAAATGCATGCAATGAACGTGTAATGTGTTTAAATGTTGATTAAAATACATGCATGTACAATAATGATTATACACAAACTCAGACCGGTTCCCGATGTTTCGACATGGGTATCTACAACGGATGACTATAATGAATTTGATATGAAGAACCTAAAGATGGGGAACCCCATTATTGAAAATTTAGTGGGCAGTGGTAATGATTTTTTGATAGGTCAACATGTCGTAGATGAAACCCATGTATGCGATAATTCAGGGAATGTAACAACCGCCAACCTGTTTTTCAAACATGCACCGTTATATGACCCAATACATTACATGATAGGTGCATATACGGATGAAAAGAAACAAAATAAACTAAACGACGTCCATAATGCATCCTATGTTGATTATATGGCATACTTATTCCTCAGCAAACTGCATGATGACTATGGATTTATACACAGTCTCAAATATTACGGATCATTCACAAGTACCCAAGGTAAATATCGCATGAATATTCTGGATGACCTCGACTATATCCAAGAGCACGATTACTTTCATAAGAATCTTACCAAGCTGTTCCATACAAACATACTAAGTTATCAAACGACCAACTTCAAAAACGAATCGAATAAGAATCGCCCCCAATTAACAATCGAAGATGATGTCCCATTAGAAATTACGGACGAACCCACGATAGAGTCGGAAAATATTACAGACAATGTTGTTGAAAGTGGAATGCATGAAGTTGATCTTGATAATCTAATTGGAGAGGAAAAGTTTGAAATTAATATTCCCGCCAATGGTTCTGACTCTGATACGGAGGATTCCGGCAATGATGAATCCGAAGATGAAGATGAAGAACAAGATGAATCTCGTTGGTCGGATATGCAGTCGGATTCAGACGATGATACAAATGCGGACGACGAACCGCTTTACGCATATATCTATGACTTCCCTGTTCAAACCGTTGTTCTCGAACGTTGCAAAGACACGCTGGATAAACTTTTTCAAACAGCCCAGATCGATAAAAATTCAGGACGCGCTGCGATGTTCCAGGTAATTGCGTCCCTCTATGTATTCCAGAAAGCATTTCAACTTACGCATAATGACTTGCATACAAACAATATAATGTACATCGAAACGGATAAGGAATTTATAACATACCGCATAAAGGGAACCCTGTACCGTGTACCTACCTATGGTCGTATATACAAAATTATTGATTTCGGACGAGCGATATATCGTGTAGGAGATCATTTGTTTTGTAGTGACAGTTTTGCACCTTCCGGTGATGGAGACGGACAATACAATACAGAACCATTTTTCAACCCGGAAAAGAAACGGCTCGATCCTAACTATAGCTTTGATTTATGCAGACTGGGCTGTTCTATTTATGATTTTGTGATACCGGATGGTCTTGAAAAACATGACATGGACGAGTTTCAAGAGCTCATTATGGAATGGTGTCATGACGACAAAAACAAAAATGTTTTGTATAAGCGGAATGGAGAAGAGCGCTATCCGGATTTCAAATTATACAAGATGATTGCCCGTACCGTAACAAAGCACACGCCAGAAAATCAATTAAACCGCGAGTTTTTCAAAGAGTATCTGGTAGATGCGTGCGACGACGAGATTATAGATCTCGATAGAATTGAACGGTATTCTTCGCTGTAATTTTATGACTATATACATAATCATAAAAGCATTTATTTGTGTTTCTTGTGCGTCTTCGCCTTCTTTCCGGCACGCTTCTTCTGAGTCTTCCTCTTCTTCCCGGCACGCTTCTTGTGCGTCTTCGCCTTCTTGTTATGGCGTTTTCCTCCGTCCAAAAAACTGGGATCTGCCAGTATACCAATCACGTCCTCGTCAACTTGTTTCTGGGTAATACGCCTGCGCTTTGCGGGATGTGCTTCTATGGCATCCAATTCTTTTACGCCGGTGGGCATAAGTTTGGTGAGGTTTTTCGGGTCCCGACCACTTAAAAACCCAGGCTCTTGGATGATGTCATAGATCTCCTGTTCAAACTCGGCATCAAGGCCTCGGCGACGATCTTCATGAATCTCTCTAAACGTTCGTTCTGCTTTGGGTCCGTCCGTAAGACGCGCGAATGTCTCGACATCGTCGTCGGTTATCTCCATCTCGTTTTTCTTTTCCTCTTTAGGGGCCGCAGTCATTCTTTTACGGGTAGATCTGGCGCTCATGCTATAAAACATACATACATTTTTCTTTCACGTCGTCAAATCCTATTCGGTTCCTCGTTGTTGTAAAAGGTCCATCGCGTTTCCTGCACAGGATCAGGCATTCGCCGAAAATAGCGATAAATTATACGTGCAAGAGTAAAACCTAATCTGTATACTCCAAAATGATGGTCAAATAGTGAGGGTGCAATTCCTGGATCTGGCATGATAATTACTCAACCTATTGTCATATGTTTACATGGATTATGTTTGTGTTTACAAATCCTATATAGAGCCATCGTACACGTATACGTATATACCTATGCCAATTCATTACGGAATAACTGATCCAGACGACCTCCTTTGGGGAAGCAATGTAATGGCAGGCATGCCGCCTGCCCCTGATGTGGACCAAGCCATGCCTATCGCCGACATTCTCCATAATCTATTTGATTTCTTGGGTCACTTGTTCCATTTCATCTAAATGCGCTCTATCTCCATGCGTCATGGAGATAAAGCTTCCAGTGGGGTTCGAACCCACGATCTTTCGCTTACTAAGCGAATGCCTTACCACTTGGCCATAGAAGCACAACATATACAAGCGTATCCTCTTTATACCGGTTTTTCAAAAATTTGTTTATAGCCTAACATCCTCACTGTACCTACGCACTTTCAATTTGGCCAACTCACGTAGCTGTTCCGGTGTGTTTACACCAGCCACTTCCCATTGTCGCTCCTTTGGAATATGAACAATGTCCACCTCGATGATTTCGTTATCCGCAATCAGTTTCACGACGTCCGTGAGGTAGTATTCGCTTTGCTTATTGTCCGTGTTGAGCATAGGAATGTATTTATGCAGGTCAGATCCACGAAATGCATACACACCGCAGTTCACCTGTTTGATCTCCTCCTCTGAATAACTGCAGTCCTTTTGCTCGACGATTGCGTGAAAAAAAGCACCATGTAAAACGATACGCCCGTATCCAGTGGGGTCATCCAGGTTTGTTGTGACAATGGTGAGCGCGCGGAATGAATTCATCATTTCCTTCATTGTGTATGGCGATAACAAGGGCATATCCGCCGAAAGCACGATGACCCGATCGTCTTTTTCATCTTGCAACTTGTCCAAACAAGAGCGCACCGCGTCGCCCGTTCCGCGGGGCTCTTCCTGCCTGACCATCTCAATGGCCATTTTATTCATATCAAAATGTATCGCAAGTGTTTTGTGAATTATATGTTCGTGTCGACCAACCACCACCAGGATACGCGACGGACGGAGCACATAGGCACTTTCTACCACACCGACAATCATCGGCAAACCGTTTATTTCCCGGACCACCTTAGGTGGACCGGGACCCATCCGTGTACCCTCGCCTGCAGCCATGATAATTACTGTAAGATCAGTCATAATGTTACAAGATATATTTTTGCTTCTTTATTTCATTTGTTTGTTGTCTTACATGTACGTCTTTCGGAACTGCTCCAAATCCATCACCGGGATGTTGAGATCGCGAGCCTTCTGGATCTTCGACGAGCTGTCGTCAGCGTCCTTTACGATCACCAGTTCCACATTCTTGCTGACAGCACCGCTGATCGTGGCGCCGTATTTCTCGAGTGCGGCAATGACCTCTTTGTCGCGGGTCTTGGACATCACCACCTTCTTTCCCTTGAGAGGATGATCCTCCACGGGTTCGATGGCCTCTTCTACCGCACCGTCAGCAACGGGCTCAGATGCCGCTGTTTCCAACTTGCCATCAAGGTTGCACTCACGGAGGAAGTCCAGTAGATCGGGAATGTTGGTGGCGAATGCCTTGGCGTTTTCAGGTCCGATGCCAGGCACGCCACGGAGGGCATCTTCCTTTTCCTGCATGGTCGCATCGCTCGTGAGGATGTCGGGGAGCGCCTCCATGACAGGTCCGATCTTTCGCTTTCCGAGGCCGCGACCCAGTTTTCCCGAGGCCGCCATGATCTCGACAAGCGACGCCCCCTCCACCTTTTCCTTGATGCCAGTGTGCAGCTTCTTGGCCATGCGGCTCTGGAAGCCGTCCACGGCCTTGAAGTCATCCTCAGTCATGGCAAGGATTTTACAGACCGAATCATGACCGGCATTGGCGAGCTTCTTCACATTGCCCTTTGATAGGCCGTCCACGCTTAAGCTGGTGAAGAACTCGGTGATGATCTTGTTGCGCACGTCTTCATTGGACTCCTTGTCGGCCAGCATAATGTCAACGTGCGTAGAGGTCCAGACATAGTCCACCTCCGGCATGAGAGGCTTCTCCGCGGGCGTGGTGACATCCTTGATGTGGGGGATCACATCCCCGCTCCTCACCAGCTGGACCACCGCACCCACGCCAATATTGTTCTTCTCGATAAAGGCGCCATTGAACCCAGTAGCGTACTCAATGGTGACACCGGCCAGCTGCACTGGCTCAATGCGAACGCGCGGCTTGAGGTATCCGCTCTTGCTGGGCGACCAAATGACGTCCACTACCTTGGCCTCTGTAACCTGGTCGGACATGACCATCTTGAAGGCAAACGAGTGATCAGGGTTCTTGGCCTTGCGGGGGTGCACATTATCGTCACTGACAATGATCCCGTCAATCTCGTACTTGTAATTGGCACGCACATCGATAAGCAGCTCCGACAAGGATTCGTTGGTGACGTCCTCACGGGTCTCGTTCCAGACAACCACGAATCCCTTGTCTGCCAGCATCTGCATCTGTTCGCTGGGCTTGATTTCGGGGTCAATGACCTCGTACGCGACGAAGTCAATGTCCTTGGCCTTTTTATCAGCCGACTTGCGGTTCACCGTGCCCGCCACCAAGTTGCGGGCATTGGAAAACTTGTCACTGTATTTCTCCTGAAATACTTCTTTGGGAATAATAAACTCCCCGCGGACAATGACATCAGGCACGTCAGGGATGTCAATATACTTCAGGAGGTGCGAAATGTCCTGTCCGTACGTCCCATCGCCGCGGGTGTACAGTTTTCGGACTCCCTTGAGCGAGTAGTACAGGCCGCTCACTCCGTCCAGTTTGCACGACAGAACATAGGAACCGGCATACTTTCCTTTCCATTGCGCGAGCGCATTGGAGTCGGGCTTGATCTTGTCCATGGATGGCATGTTGACCGGAAGCTTGACCTTTTTCTCCACCGGGGCACCGACGTCTCCAAGGGCAGTGTTGTCAGGTGCAACTCTTGCGAGGTACTCCTTGACCACATCGAACTCGTTGTCAGTGAGGGTCACCTCGCCTCCGGCATCCGTGAGCGAATGGAACTGCTCGTTCGCCAGCTTGATCATGTCAGCAATGTCCTTTTCTTCGAGAGATTCGAGGTAGGACATACCGCGCTCCTTGAACAGCTTCATATTGTCCATGGTTTTCGTCTTGTTCATCTTCGTAGTCTTGCGTTTACGCGGCTTCTTAGGCTCTTCCTTGGGCTCTTCCTTGGGCTCTTCCTTGGTCATTTTCATAATGCTTGTTTCTTTTTCTTTTGATATATGAAGCGGTTCATCACATGAAAACCTTTCAATTTTTTCAATAAGGGTATCCCGATCGGTCATATGCGTGACACATGACTTGTCAACGCCAACAATTTCAGCAACGCGTGCCTGCAGATCTTCAATTGTTGCATCACTCTCACCACCGCGTTGGATTGGCATCGACCGGCTTTTTCTGGTTCTGGTCTTTTTCATTTCGGACACTAATAAAGGACTGGGTGTTTTATTTTTGTCCCCACTGCGTACCTTGCGTGTGACATTTTTCGGCGCAACGTCGCGCTGCTCGGGCAGAAGATATTTCATTCCCAGAAAGGCAAAGATCGACTCCTCATCAGGAAACGCATCAGGAATCTTCTCGGTATCCCGTTCCTCCCCCTTCTCCTTCTTGTAGAGACCATGTTCATTCAGTGAATAGCCCTTTCGTAGGGCACGAATACGCATCTGGGTATTGAGATCCTTGCTCCCAGTAAAATACAGAGTAGCAAAAGGATATTCGTCCGCCGGGCTATACAGAAAGTCCACGCGTCGCGCCTTGCGATAGGGCGCCAGCTTGGCGATAACAAGGCTCTTTGTGGGTCCGCGCGACAGCACTTCAGTGACAATCCCGTCACTCGCAAGCCTCGAGATGAAATCCTGGAACGTCGCTCGTGTCTCAGTGGTGACAATCACATCAATGTCGCCGGAGTCGGGCTTGCCGCGACGGTAACTCCCTACAATCTTGGCCTCGCCGCCCTCTTTATTGGTTCTTCGTACACGCTCAAAAGCCGACATGATGACCTCTTGGTATTCGTCAATCTCGGCACGCGGAATGCGCTCCAAGATGTCCTCGTAATGTTCCAGTCCAGACCGCTGTGCACCTGTCAAGAGATGTTGGTTTGCGCGTAAATCATCAATCGTCTTCATGCCCTTTGCTTCAAGATCAGCTGCCTTTTTAGGCCCGATGCCAAATACCGTAGTAAGTATGCTCTCGGAACCTTGGTATTGTAAATCCATAATGGCTATACAATATTGCAATAAATTAAAACCCCGGGTCATTTGTGTATACCGTAGTGCCTGTCATATCACCAATAGGGTTATTGGTAATTGCACTGAACATGTTCCCAAGAGGCGTCTTAAATAAGTTATAAATATATCCTCCGCCAAATGCCGCTATAAATACCATCAAGGCGTCTCGCGCAATTTCCTTGATCGGTTTCATTTCACGGTCAATGTATTTCATATCGAGAATACGTAGTACACAGTATACAAGCGCAACAAGACATGCAAGAATGAGTTCCTGTTCCATTATATTTAATATCGATAACAAATAATCGCGGTAGATACGAATTATAGTTCCTCGATTTCCCCCAATAATGCGCTAATGTCCTCGTCGTCACGCATCGGTTCTGCCGTTGGCTTTGTCATATCTTCAAAATCAGTTAAATGTACATCCTCGTCATGTATCGTAAGCTGCTCGTCGTCCCCCATACGTCGCTCAAGCTCACGTGCGGCATTAATCTCTTCAAGATGTTCGATCGATTTGGGAGCCTCAATTTGCGTGATATGATCTGTCTCGGTAAGTACAGTGTCGGTATTATTAAATGATACTATTTCCGCAGATTGTTCGGCGGAAGGAACTGGTGGTGGTTCCAAGACAGGGGTTGATACAGGTGGGATGATAAGAGGCTCAGGCATTTTAATGATTTCGTTTGATATTTCTGCGGGGGTTTCGAATGCTTCAACAACCGGAGCAGGTTCCATTCCACCGATTGTAGTAACTGGTGGTTCTGGCGAAATAACTGGCGGAATAACTGGGGTCGGAATGGGCTGTTCAACCGGCTCTGGCGCAGGTGGAGGAGCAACCTCCTCAATAACAACCTCTTCGTCTTCTTCTACCGCATCATCCATGTAAGCCCGAATGATAGATTCTGTGGGAATACTATCACGGATCGTTGTCATGATGCACTCCTGTACAATAACCTCCAATTCGCGAGCATTTTTCTGGTGCTGCAACGACCCTACGTTTTTCTCAAATAGATAGACGTTTCTGTAAAGTCTTCGAGCGCAATGAATATACACCTTATGAATGAACTCGTCCAACTTAGGAACAGCAATGTCTATTTTCTTCTGTTTGGTTCCAACACGAATACACGTTAATACTTTTAATTGAATAATGTGCACGCATGTAATAAGGTCTTCTAAATAATTGCAGCCGCTCCTCTTAATAATTCGATCTCGTTCTTGAGCAATAATCTCATTATTCCATTTGGGGATACGAATGAGCAGCTCCTGAAATGTCATTAAATACTTACTTAATTCGTCATTTTCAAGGCAAATTCCCCAACCCTCATTAAAGATTGATCGAAACCCCTCGATGACAAGAGGCGTCATAAGAGTTACAAGTCGACCACACCACTCGTTACGAGACTCATGAAGGTTTGTAATAACAAAATCGTCCATTATAGTGTATTGAAAGCTTTAAAAAGCATGGGTTAAACGAGCGCATGTCGATAATGATAATTGAATAAAAAGGTCATTAACAATTGCTCGTTCTTAAATTGGATTCTACATTCATCGAATTTCATGATTGTATCGGCCGTTCGATATGACATCTCTCCATCTTTCAATGCATCGATTATATGGAAACTGTGCACTCCCTGTCGATATAATAGATTCGCCGTATTGATGATAGTTTCCATATCCACGGCAGTGTCGAGCTGTTCTAATGCATCCTTTGCAATTTGAATCTTATCGCTACTACACACACGTGGCAACATGGAATATCCATCAACAAATTTCTCAGGTATATGAATTTCACAAAACCGCGACAAAATAGGGTTCAGTAATTTGTACTTGTTTTCCGCAATCATAAAGAACCGGGTACTATGGCTAAACACCTCTATGCATCTGCGCAATGCCGATTGTGCATCAATGGTGAGATTGTCAGCATTAGAAAGAATGATACTTTTAAAACAGGTCTTATATCGCAGGTTTGATTTTGCATAGAATTTCAGTTCGTCGCGAATAAATCGAATACCCTTCCCGTATGCGCAATTGACCATCATAACGTTTTCCCGCATAACCTCTTTGTTTCCGCCATAGATTTGGTTTATAAACTCCATCAATATAGACCGCTTACCAACACAGTTGGGGCCATGAAATATAATGTTTGGAATCTTTTTCGCCGCAACAAAGGCGGATAACATGTTTTTAATTTCGTCCATGACGTATATGCAGGAGTGTTTTTATCCTAATTTTACAACTTTCTTAAATTCGGTAGAATATTGGTATCTTCCTTGGTACATTGTACGCCGTTCAAGATTACATTTCAAACAGGCTATAACGACATTATTATCATTATGACCAAAATTGTTGTTTTCTCGTTCCAATGTCCATTGCATCGGGTCACGTGATTCACTATAGAATATTTTCACATCATTATTGCAATAGTAACACTGCTTTTCACTACTCAATAACTTGGAAATTACTTGTGACCGTGTAACAAAAAGAGACGGTTCAAACAGGTTCTTTTTTCTATCCTGTGCCCTGTATGCACCAACTTTTGCTGCAAGCATTCTATTCATGAATTTCACGTCATTATTTTCATGTTCTCCGGTATTCGCCTGGTTTAAAATACGAAGCTCGTCGTTTCTTGTGATTTCATCATAATTCCATGTATTCATTTGTGTAATTTTTCTGGCACTTATTTTCTTTTCTGTTACTTCATGCTCCGTATCTGAATGTTTTGGCGAGGTTAAATCTATAATAATACGTTTCATATATTATCACAAAACTATAACATTTAAAATTGAACCCATTGATAATAATAATAGAAGGTACTTTATTTATAATATACACCATGTCTGATATTAGCGATCTTGAAAATGAAATTAATGAATTTGAAACCATTAAATTGTCATCAGACAATCAATGCAACGACCCTGAAACTGAACAAGTAAATGACGATGTTGATCTATTGTCAGAAGCATCCACCATAGAAATCCCACCAATCTACACCGATATTGATGATATGTATTGTTGTCTTAACGAAACAGCTTGTCATACCATTGACAATAACATAATTGACATGTTTCGACATAAATTCCACACGATTATAAAAAGCGAAATTATTTCAGACTTACATAACTTTATGGAACCCGGCGCGGTTGATTCTATCGATGAAATGATTGATGAAGCAATTGATATTCAAATGGATTCTTATCCAAAGTATCAAGAGTCTCATCAAAATATTGCAATTCCAGTTAACGACATTTCCCTTGAAAGGTGTATCAACGTCCCGCAAGTAGCACAGAAAACTGAAGAATGGTATAAGCAACGAATGAACATGATGACCGCCAGCAATATGTGGAAAATAATAAAATCCGATGCCACCCGAAACAGTTTCATATATGATAAATGCAAAATGGACAATACACAAATATTCAGCCAGCCCATGGACTGGGGGAATAAATATGAACCAGTAAGTACTATGCTATACGAAATGCTATTTAATACAAAGGTTACCGAGTTTGGCTGCATACATCATAAAGAATACCCGATGATTGGTGCATCTCCAGACGGAATCGTGTTAGATAAGGAGCATCGATTATATGGGCGAATGTTGGAAATTAAAAACATATACAACCGAGACATTGTCGGTGTGCCAAAAGAAGAATATTGGGTACAAATGCAAATTCAGATGGAAGTATGCGACCTGGATGCATGCGATTTTCTTGAAACCCGTTTTAAAGAATATGATGACAACTCCTTCTTTAATGACACGTCCGGAAGGATTCGTGGCGTCATAGCAGAAAACGTAGACGGGCGTTATTATCATCCAATATGCGATACATACACCATTGTAGACGTATCCGAATGGTTATGTCAGTATGGAATCGCAACGGTATCTTACTACTATCTTGATGAATATTCGTGTGTCACCGTAATGCGTAATTCAGAATGGTTCAATAGATGTCTCCCTCACTTTCTTGAGACATGGGAAACAATTTTGAAGGAGCGTGTAGATGGTTATGAACATCGCCTTCCCAAACCGCGCGAAAAAAAACAAGTAAATGTTGTAAAATTAGATGTGGATATGGAAGAAGTGGAAAGGGTAGCAAAGGAATTGAGCAAAGAATGGGATGATTTAAATCTTAATATGGGTACAACGAATAATTAAGCAAGGTATTGGTCTGCCCCTTGGTTATTTTCTCTTGCAGCAGGGGTTTGATGGGCAAGGGGCTGTTCTGCAATTAGATTGTATAAGGAAGTTTGATCATCTGTATTGGTCTCGGGGATCGCCATTCTCGATGGGTCGACATAAGTATTCTCATACGGAATACCTTGGTATCCATTGTCAGTCTCGATAACATTGGGCGTTCTTCGCGTGTCGATATAAAAGTGCATTCCTTGTGGCGGAGGCGTGTGAAAGTCCGATTCACTGTACACGTCTTCTTCATATGAAGAATATAATTGACGGAATACTCTTGACTGGGAATTGTCACTTAACATCTGGTTATCGTGCACAAAGTCCTCGGGTTGTGTTTCTTGATTGAGCATTTCAGCGTCAATGATGGTTGTTTCTGGAACCAATATGGGGTTCATTTGATTCTGGAAATCTTGCGAGAAATCGAATGACTGTGTTCTTTCCATATCAACCTCATAACGACCCATTATTACATGCATCATAGGTTCATGCGGCGGAGTATGTGGACTGGGTGGAATAAGCGGGGTTTGTTCACGCTTTGGTTGTCGTGTAAGATTTGCTCTGCATAACGGACAATCGTTTGACTTACGCGCATGCACAATCAAGCATTCTGTACAAAACTTGTGTTTGCAAATCGTAATCGACACATTTTTGTCCTCGAATGGTTCGTAGCATATAGGACAATCGTCTATGGTTTCAGTCTCGTCGACACTGTCAACAACCGTCTCTACCTCCATTGCTGCATTACGATCATGATAAAGACCGGCCCATGTTTGTTTCAACAACTCTATCTGCTGTTTTCTCGACATAATTGAGGGGTATCCATAATGGGACGCCATCCGCTTAATCATTCGCGTACTCAGATAATCGAAATTAGGCGAACTGTTTGTTGTTGTCATAAAACATTTTATCATTTCGGAATCATGTTTACAATTATTGATGGTATGATTATGTGCGCCACAGTAGCCACAACATCGACGTCGTCGTTCAGTCATTCTAATATAAATATCTTATTTACATTAGATTTTCCATATGTAGGCTTTCAATTTTTCAATCATTTATTGCGATCATCGTACATTTTTTTCACCATATTTGCATACTGTTTGGCATTCTTGACAGTCCGACCTCGTCTGGTTTCATGTGGTACATACTCGCCGCTATCATACACGCCCTTTCGATTGCGTTGCTTTCGCGTCATACTTGCATACTTACCTATTTTTCGCTCACTCATAGATGGAATATATCCGTCATTAAGCTTTTCCAATATTAACTGCGATACTTGTTTTTCCGCATCCTCTTGATTAAGGCCCATTGCCACCGTTTTCTGTGATATATCGGATTTTGAATTCTTCTTACGTCCAAATGGAAGTTTTAAAGCGGTTTTTATGTTATATTTTCCACCCTTTTCAATTACATCCACATCCCACCATCCCCGACCTCGCTTAAGTCGTACATATGCAGAATCAGAAAACTTGTCGCGTGATTGTTTTTCCTCACTGTATTCAGTAATAACAATTAAGTCATTATTGCTCGATTCTTTCAATATATGACGATCGGGTGGCGTTTCTGATTTTTTGAATTTTCTTGCAATCTTATTTTTGGGTTCTATATCCTGCTCAGGGATGATAGCAGATGTAGTTTCTGCTACTTCATTGTATAAGGTAATTGCTTGTTCCGCTCCATTTTTAACAATGTCAGGGACAACCAATTCGTCAGACACTTCTTGTGGCACACGTACAACCATTTGCATAACGGATTCGGGTTCTTCTTGTGGCACTCGTACAACCATTTGCGCCTCTGGCTCCTGTTCTTCTTTCTGATCCTCAATTTGTAAAATGGGCTCTTCTTGATCTACCGGAATATCTTCAACCTCGATTGGCACCATTGCAGTTCTCAATGCTTGTTGTTCGTCATACAATCTTTTTGATTCTCGCATCTTTTCTGACGCAGCAATCATTTGCATAAGGTGTCGTGTTTGTTTTTCTTCCTGCTCCAATTTGCGAATTTCTTCTTGTTCGCGTGCAATCCGTTCAGCCTCTTCCCGGGCCGCTTTTTCACGTTCAATCCATTCGGCTTTTTCCTGCTCAGCTTTTTCGCGTGCAACCCGTTCAGCCTCTTCTCGTTCAGCTCTTTCGTGTGCAACCCGTTCAGCCTCTTCTCGTTCAGCTCTTTCGCGTGCAACCCGTTCAGCCTCTTCTCGTTCAGCTCTTTCGCGTGCAACCCGTTCAGCCTCTTCTCGTTCAGCTCTGTCGCGTGCAGCTCGGTTGGCATCTATTGCTGCTGCTCGTTCAATCTCTTCCCTACGTCGCCTAATCATTTGCGCATCGTTTACCTTATTCAACATACGGATTGTTTCATCAATTGCATCGAGGATGATTTTATTGTTTCTTATTCCAGAATTTGTCTGAGACGAAAGAAGATTACGCATATTTACAAGTTTTCCTCCATTCTCGGAATATATATTACGTAATTGCGCAGTTGTTGTAGTATCGTCATACTTAATCTGGTCTTGTATGGAAATAATATTTTCCATGAGATCCATCCCTACTTGAAACATTTCACGCGTATAAGCAGCATGCTTAATTGCATCCATTACATGCGTCTTCGTGGCCTGCGTATGTCGTTCCGCGTTTTTCTTTAGTTTTGATAACTTATCATCAATGTCCGTAAGTTCTACCAGGAAGTCCCGCGGTTCGGTTCCTGCATTGTATTGGTCAAGCATCTCCTGAGCGCGTTTACCATGTTGTTTTGATTCACGCACAATGTTATCTCGATCTCCAAAATATTCTTCTGTTATTTTCATTGCATCGGGAGGCGTTTTGATGGGATCTTTCTTTACTTGAGGTGGACCCGGTAATGGTGCCTTATGTTGTTTCCTAACCATCTGCCCATAGTCATCAATCAACAAAATCCTCATAATACGACTAATGGTAGACGGTACAACGGTTACGTCCAGTTGTTGTTTCGTGATCCCTTTCCATTCATGGTTCTTGATAACAACCAGTCTCACGCGTTCCATAAACATCTTATCGTCACTTGATGCCCTTTTCTCGTTATATTTTACAAGATTTCTGTGAATATGACCGCTAATTTCACGAGGCGACATCTTAAACTCAGAAGACAATCGTGACCATAATTTGTCAGCAACTTGTATACGCTCCTGATTTAACTTGTAATGTTTGGTTGTGCTATCGCCACCTATCCGATTTCGAATAGTACGGTTCTTACGTGACCGTTTCACCTTTTTTGTATGGTATTTCATGTTACAATAACCGTATAAATTTTGTATGATGCTAAACGTACAAAAAATTGATTTCATTGTACGTCAATATTCAATTCATTACAATATACAACGTTCTTTCAATATGACCCGAATGATACCAGGAAATATTATGGTGTTTGATGTGGAGACTACTGGTCTTATTCCAAATGTACCACTTTCGCACCAAACAATAGACTCATACCCGTATATTATCCAACTCAGCTACATAGTATACAATACTCGACGCCATACCATTAACCAAAGTCAAAACATGCATATCCGCATTCCCTCGTCCGTGACCTTGTCGGAAAAAATTACACAGCTTACTGGTATTACCCGCGAAAAGTGTAATACAGGGGTGCCTATTCTTAGTGCACTTCAGCAATTCGCAAGTGATTATTTCACTTGCGAATGGGTTGTTTCACACAATATGAAATTCGACAGCGTAATGGTTCGTGCGGAAACAGTTCGGCATGCAGATATTCTTGTTGACAACTCGTTAGCTCATCTTACCAAACTCTTTGATGACACCATTAAAATACCCAAAAAGTTCTGCACTATGATGAGTGGAATCGATATATGCAATATTAAAGCTACCTCGAAAAAGGGCACTTCTTATAAAAAATGGCCACGACTTGTAGAACTCTATAACACTCTATTTCCAGGAGAAATAATACCAGACGGATTACATAATGCGTATATTGATACATTGGTATGTCTACGCTGCTATCTAAAAATGAATACCAAAGAAATGTCAAAGGATAAATTTCACAGTCTGTGTGGTATTAAACTATCACCAGAAGACGAAGAAAAAACCACTTGTTAACCACTGCACATCTCACAAATCTCATCAGGCTCAGGCGCACCGTCCGTGCTCCTTTTTTCTGGCTCAATTGTGAATTGCTGTGCATGATGAACTGCGCGTCTCCTCAGGTAATAAATACCGGTTTTAAGACCCTTACTCCAACTGTAAAAATGCATCGACGTCAATGTGTTATAATCCGGATCTTCTAACCACAAATTCAAACTTTGACTCTGACATACAAAGATACCACGATCTGCAGCAAGATCAATAACCGTTTTCATTGGTATTTCCCATACGGTCTTGTATTTTTTCTTGATGTCTTCAGGCACATCCGCAATTTGCTGAATACTTCCATGATTGGCAATAATATTGTTTTTGATTTCATCATTCCAAAGACCGAGGTCCATGAGATCCCGCATCATATACTTGTTTGCGACGATAAACTCCCCTGCAAGTGTCCTCCTATTGTAGATATTGCTTGTAATTGGTTCGATGCATTCGTTGTTGCCCAGAATCTGCGAGGTAGACGCCGTTGGCATAGGTGCCATCAACAGTGAATTCCGCAATCCGCGTTCCTTTACCAACTCCTTCAGTGCAGGCCAGTCGTACCTTGAAGAACGCTCGGAGGGATCAACGCCCCACAGATCGAACTGCAATTTTCCCTCACTCGCCGGCGATCCAGCAAACGTCTCATATGGACCTTCTTCAACTGCCAGCTCGCTTGACCGTTCTACCGCACCGTGATAAATCGTCTCAAATATCTCAAAATTCAATTTACGCGCTTCTTCCGATTCGAATGCCAAGTTCATTCTGAAAAACACGTCGGCCAGTCCTTGAACTCCGATGCCAATAGGGCGGTGACGCATATTGCTACGATGGGTTTTCTCGGTAGGATAGTAGTTGACATCAATAATCTTATTCAAGTTGCCAGTCACCACCTTGGATACCTGATGGAGTTTTTCAAAGTCAAATACCGGCCCTGATTCAGTATCATTAATGAATGCCGGAAGCCCAATGGAGGCAAGATTGCAAACAGCCGTCTCGTCCTTGTCGGAATATTCCGTAATTTCGGAACAAAGATTACTCGATTTGATGACACCGACGTTCTTCTGGTTTGTCTTTTTATTCACCGCATCTTTGTAAACGATATAGGGAGTCCCCGTTTCCATCTGAGCATCAAGCACCTTGAACCAAAGTTTGCGCGCATCCATCGTCTCCCTTCCACGACCATCGCGCTCGTATTTTTCATACAACTCAACAAATTCATCGCCGTATACATCAGAAAGTCCGGGGCATTCATCGGGACACATAAGCGTCCATGTTTTGCCTTCTTTCACGCGTTGCATAAATAAGTCGGGCATCCAGAGGGCATAAAAAAGGTCGCGGGCCTTGAGTTCTTCGTCGCCATGATTCTTGCGCATATCCAAGAACACCTCTATATCAGCATGCCAGGGTTCAAGATAGATTGCAAAACTTCCATTACGTCTACCGCCCCCTTGGTCAACGTACTTTGCCGTGTTATTAAACACACGAAGCATAGGAACAATTCCATTTGATGTTCCATTTGTCCCTCGAATCAGACTTCCCTTTGCGCGCACATTGTGAATGTGCAATCCGATACCGCCGGACCACTTAGAAATAAGGGCACAGTCTTTGAGGGTATTGTAGATACCATTAATACTGTCGTCTTCCATGGCGATTAAATAACACGAGCTTAACTGTGGATGCGGCGTACCAGCATTGAATAACGTAGGAGTTCCATGAGTAAAATACTTTTGTGACAGGAAGTTATAGCTTTCCTTTACTCGTTCGATATCATGTCCATGAATCCCGATACTAACACGTAGCCACATATGCTGGATCCTTTCTACGATAACACCGTCAATACGCAACAGATAGGCTCTTTCCAATGTCTTATACCCGAAATAATCAATCAGGTAATCACGGGTATGATCCAATAAACCATCCCATACATCCCGATTTTTATTAACCACCTCTATAAACTCCTTGGTTACAATGGGACAGTGCTTTCCGTGCAAATCCTTATAACTATGAAGTTTATGCATTGTACCCCAAAAAGATTGCTTTGTATTTTTGTGGTGATTGGATACGATGAGTCTGCTTGCAAGTGCACTATATTCAGGACGCGTTGAACTTAATGATGCACATTGCTCTGCCATCAGCTCATCGATCTGGGTTGCTTTGATACCATCGTATAGTTGATCAATCACCTTCATCGTGAGTGACGTATAATTAATCTTTACCCCTGCCTCTGTGCCTATCTTCTTGACTCTTATCAGAATCTTATTGAATGACACAATTTCACGCGACCCATTGCGCTTGGTGACATACATCTCATCATCTCCCATAATATAAACGCTATATTAAAACGCGTTTATATCGATTTGCTTAGTTCATGTACATGGCTCGTTGATTCGGTTCATGGTTCAACGGCGCTGGCATAATAAGAGGAACACTCTTCGCAAAGCTCGCATTCTCAAATTTCTTTACATCAGGCGTCATATGCGGTGCACCATTCACCATATCATTTGCTCGAATACCTCTGAGATTTGACTCAATGTCCACAGTATTGTTTGCGATGCGGGTTCCTGGAATCCTGCCATGAATAAGCCCATTATCCGGAAGAAGGATACGTGTAGCACTGTATACATCTCCAAGAACCTGGGTTTCGCGCCCACCTACATTATTCTGAGCAGTTTCCCAATTTTTATATTCTCCATCGCTATTTCTATTTCGTGTGCTTGCCATATACACTACGTGTATATTTCCTTTCACGGATGTAATGTATTAAAATAATTACGACAATATATCCATGATTGTACAGTGGTCTAAATATACCTTTCCCGGACGCTGGCTATTGCGACCTATGTGGCTCCTTATCATATGGTGCTTTGCGCACTATATTGCAGTACACATTTATGTACGTGTATGCGCACCTGTCGGATTCTATGGGTTTGCCCAAAGCATGTTTGCTACGCCTTCAGCATTGTGTTCTACACTTGCTTGGACAATCTACCATGGCTGTGCATCAATTGCTCAAGCATGGGTCATTGCAGGAACATGGCTTGCATCTAATGTATTTGTAGCGTTATCGTCATAGTGTCTAAAATTGATTCAAAAAGTTTTTGATATATGGTATAATATAACAACAATGATGGATTATTCCCAACTAACAAAAAATCCTTTAATAAGCCCTACTGGAGGCGCGGAACTATTTCCACCATACGACTTATGCTGTCAAATATGCGGCCTCAATGACGATGAAACAAATTGCGTAATGTGCAATGAACCGATATGTTTCGATAGGACATGCGCAATGGACGTGAGCACACATGATAAAACGCAGTATTCTTGTAAACGTTGTGTTCACAAGATACAAAAAAAGTTAAAACCAGTCATCTGCATTGAAGCCGGTCGATATGACATCCGCGTAAATGTAGTCAGCTGAGTCATCCCTCTTTACATGTTTTTTACTTGATCTTTACCCTTAACGTGATATATGCAGGATGGGCTTCATTAAATTCCGCCGGCGAATCTTTGAAAGCACATAAACAAGCATGGAAGTCTTTTGCATAATCATAGCTAAATAGTACAGATAATCCTATTGAACGGTCAGTAGATAGCATTTTTGCCGCGGCCATTTCATACAGTTTTATAAATGCTGTATTATTGCGCGTGAGCAACTGAATATAATCCATTACTTTTGTAACAGTTTCGTCATCATAATTGGACTCATCATTTGAAATAATATCAATATCGTTATCATACTTCTTCATCTTCATGTTAAATAACTTCCGTATACACATACGGAATTCGAAATCATTGGTATAGTTCATCGTTACATCATAGTTGTACATAACCAACTATGATACTTGTTTTTATGTTAGTTTACTTTCGGTTGCCTGCGCTTTCGCGAGTGTTGGCACCACCACGCACCCATCCAGGGAGAGCAAGCTCCTCAACCATATTAGACGGGTCTTTCACGCGTTCCTCGGCTCCCTTCTCCAACGGACGAATCGCAACGTCGGAAAACGACATGGAAGTCACGGTTCCTTCGCCCTTGGGGATAAAGACCGATTTACCTACGCGGAGACGGCTCTCTACATCGGCATTTCCGGGTCCACGTCCCATATATGGCACAGACGCATATGTTCGCTGAAACACCTCCAGCTGCTGCTTGGGGCGCACGTCCAACATATCGCTAATAAGTTTGGAACTATTATCAATGACAGCTCCCGGGATTCCTTCGCCGGCATATCCATTGTAAACTACACCAGGCTGACTGGCGGCAAATTCCACTGGATGATTCAATGGTTTATCACTAAAGTAGTTAGCGGTTACATGATTTCCGTAACGAACATTGTGTACGGCGGTTTGGCTTTCATCGATTTTGTCGCTACCGATTCTTCCCATATTATTAAACAAATAGTCTCCGACAAACATCAGTTATACTATACATATAGACAATTATAACGAGGGTTTAATAATTGGTGTATTTGGCTGCATTTCTTGCACATGCAAATGCGTTCCCCTCCTTACAAGAAATCATCGATCCGTAGCAAAAATGAGCAAATGCTTCCTGGTCATTGGGGTTAGTTGTGGCCGCAGTCGAATGGAATTGACGAAGCGATTGCTCAAACGAAAGTTCCGCGCCTAAATCCTTGTAAAGTTTCTCATTCAAATCGGTGTTGTCGGGATTCATGCCCCTGATTGCCTCCTTCACTTTGTCATTAATCTTTTGCTGCACGTTACTATTATAAGCAGGTGGTGCCGGTTTCTTAGAAGGGGTATCCGTCACAAGATGATTCCCGAATGGGTTTTTTGCAGACGGAGCAGTGAATACCGCATCGGGTTTAATATTACTCCCTTCCTCTTCTAAATATTCGCGAACGACCTTTGAGCCAAATGCCTCCTTTTCTGCAGCTTCCTCCTTCTTCGAATAGTGATTCATTAAAAAGATAACTCCAAGTGTGATCGCCAAAAGGAAAATCACGCGACTGTTAGAAGTTGTAATGTACATAACAATAGCAATTAGGATGGTGGTCCTTGTAATCGCATTCAACATCTGAGCATATTCCATATCATCGCTTGGGAATAATTCATAAATATAGTCGCTATGCACAAGGACATTCGGGTTTTCGTACCAAAAAGGAATCTTGTTTTCCGGTTCCTGTACTGGCTGTTCTTCAGATTCATTCTGGTATTTATTTTTATCTTCTAAAGGCTGGCTATTATAGTCAGTGTTCATCTTATATACATAGTGTCCACAAAAAAGCACACTATACTATTATGGTTCAATCATTAATGTTTCGCAGTCATGAACCTTGGCATCGACAATTCTCAAAAGACAGCGTTTCTTACCGGGTTTTAATGGGGTATTACAGCCAAGCTCACTATCATCAGAGCAACGGGCTCGGAAGTGCTCATATCTATCACGAACATCCTCATATGTCAGCCCAGAACGTTTGCCTAACTTAAAGTTGATCTTGTTATGGAGATTATACACGTACCGCGAAAATGCTTCTCGGTCCTGTAAATCTTTCTGGGTAATAGGGTTCTCCTTGAAGTTTTCAGCAAGATTGTCCCGACATTTTTTACAGGGCAACACATGCTGCAATGACAAAAGATGCTCCTTATATTGCTTCTTTTGTACAGAAGTTGGTGACACAGGATAGTTAAAACTCATTGTATGCAAAAAATGCCACAATGGCGCCCCCCATACCTGAGTTAACATTCCATCATTGCTATTATATTCCCGTCGTGTATATTTATTCTTTTGTGTACGGTCTGGTTTATTCTTTTTTGTTTTATTGTTCCTCATATACTTATCATGACATTTTCTGGTTCTCCACATTCATTGTGTGGCACTACTAAAATAACTGTTGTACGTGACAAGAAATAAATAAAATACACAACATGCATGCGTTCTAAATACAACATAGAGAACCAGGAAAATATATATACACTACAAATGATAACTATTAAAATAAATATAACAACAATTGTGGATCATTTTGTTGATCCCATTACTCTTGATGAATTTTCTGGAACGATCGAAAAGTACATTGATGATAATACGGACAACATTGTGATATTATATGAGAATAATCGCATATTTTTAACAAGACGCAGTCTCATTACAGAACAATACAATGTAGCAAAAAACCAGTACTATGGAAGTTATTATAATCTGGATAGTACACGACCGTTTGAAAATGATCCCAATGTTGATAAAAGCATGATATATTTCAACTTACGTTCTGTTGGATTGATCGTAAGAGGAAATTATTGCAATATAATACATCTGCAAAACAATCCCAACTTACAATTGTTTGCTGTTTATGAGCAAAAGAAAATATACCCTTCTGTTGCGCGAAGAAATGATTATATCGACGGCAGTCTCACACTACAAGTCAATGATTTTACTTGCACTTCAGTACTTTTACCCGGTAAACCATCAACAGTCGACAATTTAGTTAAATTAAATCAGCCGAACAGCACACATGATATGCTGTTGTTATGCAAACAAGGAAATTATTCTACGACAGGAATAATGGTGGTATTTACATTATATTGCATTTTTCATGCTATGTATATTGCATTACGCATAATATTTACAAGTCAATTGAATGTTTTACATGAAATGGATGATGCATTGTAAAAATGAATGATAATGAATGATAATAAATGATAATAAATGATAATAAATGATAATAAATGATAATAAACACGCATGGTGTATCAAATATATACAATAATATGTTTGTTATGATAAATGCTATCAAAAATGTTTTGATATACTATAAGACATTTTTGTAAAGTTGCAAAAAAGTTGCAAAAAGTTGCAAAAGTTGCATGAGTGAAAACAGTAAGATAACAATGAATCAATAATGTATCCTATATTGCTTCATTTTTAATAAAAATGTCCCCAAAAATGCATATTTTGTTGTCCACGTTTCCACTCTCTTTTTTTTTCTTCGATTTTTCGAGGGGAAAAATTTCGATTTTTAAAAGAGAGTGGAAACGTGGAAAACCATTTTTCAGTCACAATTTTTGGATGCCAAAAAACCGGTTTGTGAGCATTATGCTCACAACTGACTTTTCAAAATGTTGTCCACGTTTCCACTCTCTTTTTTTTTTCTTCATTTTTCAGCGCGAAAAATTTCGATTTTTAAAAGAGAATGGAAACGTGGAAAACATTTTCAGTCACAATTTTGGTTCATTCAAAAACTGGTTTGTGAGCATTATGCTCACAACTGGTTTTTTCATTGTTGTGAAAAGTATTTTGGAAATTTCAAAATTGGACAAGAAAAAAATGTCCAATTTCGAAAAAACGAAAATAGTTTTTCAAAAAAAATGCATTTTTTTATTTGTGAGCGGCATGCTAAGAAAATTTTTCACTGAAAAAAATTTTGTTACTGAAGAAAAAAAAAAGAACACGAACAGTGGATAACAAAAAAATGGTAACTAATGGTAACAAAAAAGTTGCCTGAGCATAACCGTTTTTTTACAGTTTCGATTTTGCAGCTAAAATGCAGTCAAAAAATTTCTGAAAAAATCGAAATTTTCCAATGGTAACTTTTTTTATGCAGTCATTTTGGTCACTATAGCAATAAACTGTTACTTAATATGCAAATAAATGGCCCCAAAATCAGTTTTGTAAAAAGTTGCAAAACGGCATAAAAAGTTGCAAAAAGTTGCCTGATACAACATGCAGTATTTTTTCACTTTTTAAAATTTAGGCCTTACTGATAAAAATCTCAGTAAGGAATTTGTATTTTTAAATGCATTTTTCGATGAACTCACATAAACTTCTACTGTATATGTAAGTTATGGGAGACATAAATAACAGCACAACACAGTTTTATTGTAAACCGTGTAATTATTCATGTACAAATAGATATAATTATAAGAAGCATTTGTTAACACAGAAGCATATAACAGCTGTGGGTACACAGTCATCCGGATTTACGTGCAACATATGTGGCAGTACATATAAGCATAAATCGGGACTGTCGCGCCATATGAAAACATGCGGGAAAAAGGCTGAGACGTCTGTTGACAACATGTCAGTGAATGATGAATTGAAACAGCTTTTGATTGAACAAAACGAGACTTCTAAGCGTTTACAAACCGAAATTATAGAACAACAAGAAAAGCATCGAGAACAGATTAACAATATGTTACCGCAAGTACAGTCGGTGACAAATATTACCAACAACAGGTTCAATCTTAACATTTTTCTCAATGATGACTGCAGAGATGCTGTGTCTATTCAAAATTTCATTCAAAATTTGCAAATTGGTATAAACGATTTGAAATGTGTAGGCGATCATGGTTATGTCAATGGCATGATAACCATTATGACGAATGCACTTGGTGGTATGGAGTTATGTAAACGACCGCTACACTGCACTGATTTGAAACGTGAAATATTATATATCAAACAAGGTGATAAATGGGAGAAGGATACGGATGAAAAGACAGAACTGCGCAAATTAATTAAGGCAGTGCAGGATAAGAATTACAATAACATCAAAATATGGGAAGAGGAAAATCCACAGGCTCTAATTTGTGATACCCCTGAAAATAAGATGTATTTGCGTATTATGTCAGAAACGCTTGGTACAGATAGTGATGAAGATGAAGAAACAAAGGTGTCAAAGATATTAAAACATGTAGTTAAAGAAGTATATGTGAATAGGTAATATATGGAGCATCAAGATACAACACCGATAGATATTGGAAACCCATTTTTACGCAAGAAAACGAATCACCGCGCCACATATCATACTACTGCCGAGAATGCGCATGCGCGTCGGTTGGATAATGCAACTGATCCACAAAAGGTAGTTTTATTATCAAAAAATTTGGCTCAGCAAATTTCAACCGCACGAAATGCAAAGAAACTTACACAAAAGCAAATGGCTGTTCAATTGGGTGTTTCACTTCCTATTTACAGTAGTATAGAGGCGGGACGCGCACAAAGTACGCCTCAGAATAATAAACTGGTCCAAAAAATACAAAAAATATGTGGCGTGACATTCTCCAAATAAGTTATTCAATACTGTAAATATACCAAAATATAATATTTTGGTATAATATAATGCCCAGCTTTTATGGAATGATTTCCGACCTTGTGTCAAGATATTATGTATACATAGTTGCTATTGTAGTAATCGTGATATTTGGTTGGTTGGCCCGTCGTCTTTATGGTCAACATATACAGAAGAAGCTGGACGATAAAAATTTTGGAGATATTGCAAATGCAAATACGAATGGTAAGGAGCTGCCGATATACTTTTTTCATGTAGATTGGTGTCCACATTGCAAAACCGCAATGCCGGAGTGGCGTGGATTTAGAGATTCGTATCATAACAAGCAGAAAATGGGGTACAACATTCGCTGCATTGATATTAACTGTACTGCTGAGGATGAAGAAACGCAAGCAAACCTGAATAAATTTGGTATCGATTCATTTCCCACTATTAAAATGGTGAAGGACGAAGAACAAATCGACTTTGATGCTCGTATCACCAGTGATAATTTGGAGAACTTTTTGGATACGATGATTGGGTCGTAAATTTCTATCTATGCAATGTAATGCAATGCATAGACGATTAATCCGAAGATGAACTTGAGTCACCTGAACTTGATGACTCTTCTGGTTCTATGTGCACCATTTCGACCTCATCAGAAACGCCGTTTTCAACATCAGATTCTGAACTCTGTGGTGTTACACGAACATCAGGATCAACATCGTTGAATTGTACCTTGCGAGTCATAAATGCAGAATAAAAGATGTTCTTCTCCGTGTTTGTTGTGGAATAAACATCTACTAATTTAAGACTCATAAACATCACATTTGTGATGAGTACACTGAGAGTCTTGCTATCTAAGTAATGGTTCATAATAGGGATTATGCTTAGGGCCGTGTTTACAAGGAAACATACCATAGCTGCTCCTGCAGTAATTTGATATTCATGATCAAGACCCAGTACCAGTTCTCTGAGATGTTCGGGCATGGCCAACAAATGTTCCCCAACCGCCTCGTTGGATCGTGGTTTGTCGGTATTGACCTCGAGATTATTGATCAGTGCATTTTCACGCTTTACTTCGAAGTAGTACATGACAAGAAATGTTCCCAGTGTTACAAGATTTGCGACGAACGCACTTTCAGACATACCACCGTCCTCGCGGTTAATGTTTTCACTCATGCTACAAACATGGTCACCACATTGTTGAGGAACAAAAATGATAAGCATGGCACCCATCATAACACGATAGAACTCAAACAACAATGCGCCGGTTACCTTGATTTTTTGGGTAAAATCCTGATCATCCAGTTTGTTCTGAATCTTATCATAGAGACTGTCGCGACGAGTTGGTTTGCTGTCAGGTACTTCAATTACACCCGGATCACCACCTTCTGGTATTTCAATGGCGGGTCTGGGCTCGGTCGATTCCGACATTATATAGTTTAGATTCACATATTCTTCGTATTATTTTTACCTGCAACCCATTTGGTCGCGGCATTCATACCAAGACGAATCAGATCTTGACGTTTGCCCTTGTTTTCGACAATATTTATAGCATCCGTTATGCTCATGCCGCCATGTCGAACAAGAAGGGTATTATTTTCATTAATATTCAATAATGGTCTGCAAAAAATGATCATGAGTATTTTTGAAAATAATGAAAACGCGAAAGTGAGTAGGTTTGTCGTGTCAAATGGATAGGTAAACCGGTCATCAAGACCTACTGCTAAATAATCACAGTCTTCTGTTTCTGATTCACATTTAGAGACAGGAAAATTATCTGAGAATGCGCCGTCTATGTATATTTCGTTGTTTACATAAGAAGGTTGAAATACAACAGGAATGCTACATGATGCACGTACTACGTCAAGTACCGGTGTGGAAGGATTGCTTTTAGGTGAAAAATACACAGGTAATAATTCAGAATTTGTAGCTACAATCGTCAGCGACACACCGGTTTGTGATTTAAATTCGTCGAATGTAACGGTAGATGACAAATTTCGTCCACCTAAAAATGGTAAAAGAATATCGTCAATGATATGACTGTCGACAATGCCACACGAACCAAATGAGCTAATGATTGTTTCAAAGTCCACATCGAATAGTTTGTTCCATGGACGTTCAAGAATATATGTGTCCACGTCATTCCAGTCATATTTCAGAGCAACAAGTACACTAAGGATTGCGCCTGCTGAGGTGCCGTATATATGTGTAATATTTTTAGGATCATAAACGTTATCAATCTGTAATTGTTTAAGAGCTCCATACAACGCAATTCCCATATACCCTCCTCCCGAAATAGCCAAACGTTTTATATTCATAGGATTATGAGTTGTATTTCTCTATTTTTTTTACCGGAACAGTGTAATATGTCTTCGTTTCTTCTTCCAAATGAAACCGACGTTGAAGATGAAATTGATATAGATGAATTATATCAAAAGAATCATGAGAGGGATTTGAAACAACTTTCGATTTTTAATAAAATACTTAATAGAATTCACCAGCGTATTAAGGTGGTAAGTCGACAAAAATGCGCGCAAAAATTCATATGGTACAATGTACCGGAATACATTTTTGGTCAACCGTTATATGACAAGGGTGAGTGTATTGGATATGTAATGATGAAATTAACAGATAATGGGTTCCATGTCAAGTATACACACCCCTCAATGTTATTTATATCTTGGAGCAAATGGGTACCGAGTTATGTCAGGGAACAGGTAAAAGAAAAAACAGGAAAGACAATAACATCAAGTGGTGTTGTAGTGGAAGAGGTGGTGGAAGAGGTGGTGGAAGAGGAAAAACCAGAACCTGCGCCACGTGGACGTAAAGGTAAGGATTATAGATCTACGGATAAATACAAACCAACGGGAAGTTTAGTGTATGGTGACGAAATGATGGAGCAGCTGGAAAAGACGGTACGGTTCAATTTATAATGGTAAAATTGAAGGATGCAAATAGATGAATGCATAGTACAGATGACTACTGCGTTTATTCAAAATAAACGTAGTATAAATAACATTATGGCTCACGCAACAACCGCACCGGATGTGTCACAACCACGAATTACAGATATATTTGTGTCTTCAAAACCACATAATAAAACCCAGAAGATAAAGAAAACGTACAGTGATGAAGCAAAGTCGCGTATGTGGGAAATGTTTGATAAAGATAACAGCAAAATCAGTCAAACAACTTCCGCGATTTGCAATTCATGTACATCTTGTCAATATCCCCTTATGATCATGGACAATGGTCTTCCGACATGTACTAATAAGGAATGTGGTATAATATATCGAACCGCTATCGATCACTCGCCCGAGTGGTCATTCTATGGCGATGAAAAACATGGAAAGGATCCTACACGGTGCGGGAATCCTATTAATCCCCTATTAGTTGAATCATCATTTGGTTGTAAGGTGCTTACGAATGGAAAGTCCAGTTTTGAAATGCGAAAGATCAAAAAATGGACGGAATGGCAAGCAATGCCTCATCGCGAAAAGGCATTGAACGACGAGTTTCAATTTATTACAACGATGGCTCACAATGCAGGAATACCAAAGATATTTATTGACTGTGCAATGGTAATATACAAAGATATATCCGAACAAAAGATGTATCGTGGTCTTAATCGCGATGGTATTCGTGCTGCATCAATCTACATTTCATGCCGTTTGAATGGTTGTCCGCGAAATGCGCATGAAATTGCAGATATATTCCACTTGGATAATGCAAGTGCGACGCACGGCTGTTCAATTGCGGTTACAATATTGCATAACATAGAACGTGGTATGGACCCGTCGTTACAGACAAAACTCAACGAAATAAAACCAATTTCATTCATTGAAAGGTTTGCGTGCCGTCTGAATTTTCAGCAAGACCAGATTATGTTGGCAAAATTTATAACAAACAAGGTTGAGCGTAACAGCATTATTGACGATAATATTCCTCATGCGGTGGCTTCTGGGATATTATATTTCGTATCGCGCATATACACAATGAATATTTCAAAAAAAGAAATGAAGAACGTATGTGGGGTTAGTGAGGTAACGATTAACAAGTGTTATAAAAAGTTGGTTGACAACAAAGAAAAAATAGTGCCAACCTGTATATTACAATCCTCGGCGGATCTATGATTATTGTATCTTTGAAATCTTGTAGGTGATTCCAATAGATGTGCTATTTTCCCAGACTCCCGATATTTTTATTGAAAACTTGGTAGATCCTGGTACAATCCGACTGGTTGTGTTTACTTTTACACAACCACTTTTTAGTTGCTCCTGTAATTTAAGCATCTTTGCTTTTTTGTTATTGTATGTGTGGAGGACACTCTCTTCAATACGTGATAAATATATGAGTATGTTGTTGTTAAGGTGGAATTTTGGTTGGAATTTAATGAAGGTTTTGTTATAATTATTGTTATATACTTCAGTAAATACGATGGGAAATAAAAAGTGCAATCCATTCATGGTAAATAGTGGTTCTGAATATAAAATTTTCGTAAACACTCCATTTGTGATGGTATTTTCTTTGGTATCCATAAAATTTATATAGGTATCATCAAATCTGTCTAAATATAGTGAAATAAACATGGTTACACTATATTTGTTACAACATCTATATTGATTTAAATCAACTTTAAGGAGTTGCCGCAACGCCTTATTACTTCGAATGTTTTCTTCATGCTCCCTTTCCATTCATTATGTCTTGGACCGTTCTTTATGTAGGTACAATCGCCATTTGTTTCTCCGGAGACCGCGTCATTGGATGTAGATGATGAACTTTTACTACCCTTGAGTTCGGCCATTGCACTTTGTCTATCCTGATCGGTGTATTTCCATTCTTGTTGTTCCCAGCCATATAGTGCCGCCTTTTTCTTACAAAATGCGGTCTTATCTCTTTCAAACCTCTCTTCTTTTAACCTTTCTTTTTTCTGGTCAGCTGTCTCGCCTTCATAGACACGTTCGTCTATTTTGGGATCGACAGTTTGACAATAGCTTTTTAATACATGTTCATCGACTTCGTCTAATCGTTCTTTGAAATTACCAAGTTCGTCACGTATAACCTTTCTAATCATTTCTTCTTGGCTCTTCATGATAATAGTATTTTCGATTCCTTCCTGCGTATCTGAAACAATAATTTTGACCAACATGAAAATGGTTAATAGTGTAAGTATGATGAGTATTCTTGTCATATATGATATTGGCATAAAAAACTATTTGTCCAATCCCAAGTCTTTGATAATTAGAACGGATATTACAATTACCCCGACAATGAAAAATATAAAAATTATATACGCCATTATCGTTGTCATATCTTGATGTAACTGTAATTCTACTTCAATGGCTCTTCTTGGTACAACTATGGATGAACTGTTAACTGACGGTAGTTGTGATTCAATATCCCTGGGTTTTGGTGCAATTACACGGGTTGCTCTTGGAATGTTTTCCTCATCATCAGAAGATAATGAGGAATCGTTATTATTATCTTCGTCAGTATGGACTGTTGAATTTCGTTCTATATACTGTCGTCGAACTATATCACTTGGTAGTATTGATGTCATGATAATAATACCAAGGCAATTCTAATTTAGTTTACATAATGGTTTTTTTATAAATGTATACTATACCAGATGACTCCAATAATTTCATGGAAAGGCACAACTCTTAGTCAGTTATCAAGTGTGAATAAATATAACATTGGTACCAGTTCTTCTCCATTTGCTCCTCATCCAGTGAAGGGGTACCGACGTGAACGCATGGGCGCTTCAGGCAGTAGAGCGAATGTACCGATGTCCTCTCTTGACCAACCGGGTTCAACCATTGTTAATTCAACGTCTACGACATGTGGATCTTGTGGCGTTGTTCACATTAACTCGCCCAATTCCAATTGTGATGCATGCAGTACTTATAATCCTGCATCAAATGCCCTTCGTCGAGTAAGGAGTAGTGGAATGAATTCTAAAAAGTTCTTGTCTTCTACCAAACAGTATTTAGATAGCCGCTCGAAATCGTATGAGCGGGCTTCACATTACTATATTCGCGAGGGTGACATGGCGGCTATTCCTGGGACGTCTGCCAGTATAAATAATGTATATACTACAAATACCGTAACAAATTGCACCAAGATTACTCTTGCTCAAACGTCATTTGAGTACCAGTGGGTGGATGGTATATATTATACGGTCAATGTTCCTGCCGGAGATTACAATGTTAATGATATAAATTTGCTTTTGAAAAATGCAATGATACTCAATTTCCATTATTTGGTTTCGGCATCTACAGGGTCGAAGGTATTCTTTTTGAACATTGGCTACAATAGTAGTACCAATAAGGTGGAATTTACTACATTGACTATGGATCCTGCTACTCACGGTGTTGCACCTTTTGAAATGCCAAAAGATTCCGAACTAAACACGATCACTACATGGTCTATACCAAGTAGTGCAGTGGTTCCCGGTATTCGAATATCCGCGGGACCTTTGGCGGATGCGTTGGGATTTGCTGCTGGAACGTATCCAACTGTTGCAATTGGCGGAGGTACTCAAGATACAAATGCAAACCTACATTCTTCATCGGAGAACCCGCCTATCAAGGGGTCATATGTAGCACTTTATTACAAGCCTAATAATCCTCAGTATGGGCAACAAGGTGCAGTCGACTCCAGTTCAAGACTTGCGCGTTTGCGGTATAATACAATTACTGATGCTGCTGCATCATTCTTGACTGCCCTTGGTAGAAATACGGCAAATGCGGTGGCATATGGCGTACCAAGTCCCGGTTACACAGTAAAGGACAAAACGGGTTACCCTATTAAATGTACCCCATCTGTTGGACCGGACGGGGAAATGCGTAATTGTAAGGTAACGACAATCCGTAATTTAATTTAAGTGACATGCATATTCTCAGCAACAACGGTTGCATTTGTATCAATGTTGTATTTGTTACACCATTGTACACAACGCGTAATATTATTTGCATATCTCAGTGCATGATTTGGTTTTTTATCTGGTTCACATGCATCTTGTGTTATCAAGTTTAGAGTTAGCATGATGTTTTCCAGTTGTTGCTGACCAAGAACGGCATTGTACTCTTGGATTTTTGACATGAAAAATGAAGAAATGGGCATGTTGATTAAACGCTGAATATGGTTCGGTGCATTTATTACATCGGATAAGGAAGGGCATAATAGACTATAGACATCAATGTTGTCATGTTTAATGTAGTCTCTGCATATGACATATTTTTCCGAATTTGCGTATCTGCTTGTATGTGGTTTGCAAATATACACTTTTCGATAAAACGCCGACAAAATATAGAGAATGTCAATCGTGTGCTGATAAAAACAGTCAAACATCTTCAATACAAAATGTCCACCTTGTTTTTGCATGACCAATGCATAACACATTTGACCATACAGTAGCTTTATAATCTCATGTTCCTGATAATTGAAATTTTCGGAGAAATCAAACCCGCCATCCCCTGTAATTAGGTTCATACTGTGTCGATACTTATCGTTTATGCTTGCAAAATTTTCCATGTTTAGTATGTTCCCGTCTTTATTTGCCCCATTTTCAATAAAAATATTAGGGTACCGTTTCAGTATATGATGTGTACGTTTCCACCCAGGTACACTGACGTCTTCATCTTGAATAGTCATGCCTATGTACCGGTCATGTTGATTTTCTCGTGTTCTTGCGACTGCTTCAATGAACCCGCCCGGACCTTCGGCAAGATGAAATGATTGGAACGATATATTGTTGTCAATAAGGTCGAAGAGATGAATCATTTCTATCATTTTGAAGTAAGATCTGGACAAAGGTTTGTAACGAGCAATGGATTTATGCCTTGAAGGTATGGGCGTATGTATAAATTCATAGGGATTGGTATACTTCTTATATTCATCCCATAGGTATTCTACTGGCGTAATTCGCTCTTTCATTCCCGTAATATACTTTGAAAGTGTGTATGATGTAGAAATAACTGGAGGTTCATCCCCTGTTATGCACTGTATGTGTTGTAGTATATTTTTTGTAGTATGAGGTAACATATAATAGGTCATAATAACGATATATTATATGAAAAAAGGACTCTATATGGTTATTCAATTAGCGTTTTCTTATCTGTCTTTCGAGGCGCGTACACCTCCTCTATGATGTCTTCGTCTGCACGAACGACGATTTCTGGATCTTCAACCACTAATGCATTTTTCATTACGATGCTGGCGTCGACGTCTCTTACTTTTTTGAATACAAAGAATCGGTTCAGGAACGAGATCTGTTTTTCTTCTTTCGACATGCGCGCTGCGCTCCCGGGTATATTAGACTCATCCGCAAGCAATGAGAATAACCCTGATCCTCTGGGTAGGTTCATCGAGGACGCTTCTTCGTCGCTGATAACGGTAAACCCATAGTCTTCCATGACTTCTGTGAAGTAAGTAAAGTTTACCAAATATTCGCGGAAGTATTGGTTAATGGTTTCCTGAAATACATCGATTGCATATTCCAAGCTGGATTCATCATTGGGAAACCCAGTTTCACTGTAGCGTTTCATGATTTCGAATATTTTGGTTCCTTTTCGATACAAACTGACCGACTCGCCGGATTGGTGCGAAGCAAGCATTCGGAATACCTCATTCCCGTCGTAACAGGTTCCTATAAAACGTCCGTTAACCTTGATTGTTTCTGCGAGATTTCGCACGAAACTATGGAGGGTTTTCTTATTTTTGAAGAAGTAATGTAGCGAGAACTGACAGGACCCTACATCGAACCCTTTGGCGGCAATCCCATATACTGACGCCACGCCTTTACCTAATCCTTCACGTGCACCTTTTCCAAAGATGGCATCATTCACGGATTTATCCTTGTCATTATCGAATGCTTCGCCCGTGACAATGTTTTCGGATGTATTTCCTACACTGAAGACTGCGTCGAATATTTTATTGGACTTTCTCGCCTCTTTAATGTACCGGATGCAAGTCCCGTCGATTTTATTGTGAATGTTATCCGGACTCAAGTCAATGCCGTATACAAATTTTGCTTTGGCATACAGCCATTTGGGAAGATCGCCGGCTTTTCCTACGGAATAATCAATCAGCGTGCCTCCTTCACTAAGTGCCCCTTGGATAAGACGTTTTTTCACAATTAAATTGTGGAAGTTACGGAGGTTGCGTGTCTTCGACTCGGTTATAGACACATTGTTGTAGTATATGTCTGAACTTACTGACTCGTCCGGAATATTCTGTCCTGTGGTCAACATGTCATCGGTGACGGGGTTGTGGATTGATTTCCAGTTGGCATTTGCAACGTGGTATGCGTTTCCAAAGTTGCGACCCGTATTATGGAGTTCCGCTGTTTTGTCATGTCGCACGCGAAGGGGTACCCAGTTCCAGCCATTGGGTTTCGATAGATCGTATTGAAACTCTACGATTGTGTTATTATCAAATGCTTCACCTTCAAGCGTTAACATATCGTCGCGTTCGTTAACGGCAACGTTGCAAATATACGCATTTTCTTGGTAAGGTGTTGTGGGTATAAATGGCATTGGTTTGTAGTTCCTTCCGTCAAGTCGAGGCGTTATATGTGCCTCCCCACGCAGTACAGTTTCACATGGATTGGCAATACCATGACGTGCTTCATCGTACCCGCAACGAAGTATCATTGTTTTATACTTAAGAAGGGTCTGATCACTAACATTGACCCCATCCTGATATTGATGGTGTATTTCATTTTTCCCAACATCATCCTTTTTCGAGGTTACGAGGAAATCAATCGTGTTGAACTGCGGAGGCTTCCATTTAAATGAATGCTCCCACGTTCGTTTCATTCTGGATGGCAGGTCGTCTTGTTTATTGGCTCCAACTGGAAGAAGGGAAGGGGTAAAGATAAGCCCGTCGGTTTCATAGTTATAAAGACTGTCTTTTACATTTGATAATATTTTTGCACAACATGCAAATATGCTAACATTCTCATCGGTTGCTACAAATGTTTTCGTGGTAATTTGAATAGGCGAAGGGCGATTTTTATTTTTATCAACGAGTACCGATAGTGGTCTTAGGGAATCCACAAAATACTGCATGAATGCAAGTCTGGTATTCGTATTCTCGGGGTCCGTATGTATAAACGGAAGTGAGCGTTTATCGTCACCATTTACAAAGTATAGGTCAAATGCCGCAAAGATATATGTGTCTGACTTGGTCCTTATGTATTCTCCGTCGAGTATACTATTAAATAGTTTGCTGTTATTCGTGATTGCGCCGGTGAATATAGTTCGCATATTTGTTGAGATCATGTATATGCGTCCATCGTTATTTATCATAAGAAGTCTCCTCTCTCCGTCTGCCTTATCGGTAACGCAGTAGTTTGTCCGTATATTTGGAACATTGGCATTATTTTTCTCAACAATGTTTTCAATCTGGAGGGTGGTTGACCCGGGACCAATAAAATGTCGGGTTTCGGGATCCTTTATTTCTTTGTGAGCGATTTTCATATAATTCTCCAAAACCTTATCGTGCTCGGTATATGAGATGGGGTATTTGGTTTGCTGCATCCCGCCGATGATGACTCTTATAATCTTTTTCATAACAGCAACAAGGGCTTTTGTATCAGCAAATGGAGTACCTGAACCGACTCTATTATTGTCCACTTCAATCTCAATCTCGTATCCGGGCGAGCGTTTGAACACACCTGCATCTTCCATGGTGTATGCAGGAATGTAATCCCTGCCCTTCTTTGCGGATGTTTTGACCATACTGATGTCTGCAAACAGAGGATATATGGGATGTACAAATCGGGTTCGGTTAATCAATCGAAAACCCTTTTTTGAGTCAGACCATGTGCGAATGATATTCTGTACAATGCCTGATGTCACTCGTAGGTTCGTTTCTGTTTGGAATGACGCGCGCATGTTATAGTCAGGTACATTGGCATACCGTACTGGATTTCCATCTTCGTCACGATATGCTCCTTTTTGTACGAATTTTACCTGTTGTGCACTCCCACTGTCAAGTACAGTTTGAATACTATTTGTTCGACAGTATTGTTTGATAATACTTTCTCCATCGATTTCACAACGAACGTTCCTTGACATAAGTTTTTCGCCGGTATTGCGATCGACATACTCATTTGTAATACGTAACATGTGATTTTCCGACTGTATGTGAAACCCACATGCCAGGAGATGCTTGGCAACATTATCGTAATCTATCTGGGTGATTTTCCGTGCATTATTATGGATGGTTCCAAAGCGAATTTCAAACTCCTTTACACGGTCATTGTCTCTGATGATAGGATTGCTATCTAAATAGGTGGTTACGAGTTTTTCGAGTTCCATATGTCTGTGTTATATACAATATCGTATAAAATAATGCCTAATCAATTTTCGCTCAGCAATTACGCCATAAACTGGCATATCTTTTCATAAAGAATGGGTTTCGTTACGGTAGAGTCAATGCCCAAGTCGTTTGCAATTTCACGCAGCTCGGATATTTTATACTTACTGATTGGCGCCAATGGTTTTTCATAGTGATGCATTTTGATATATCCATTCAATAATGGTTCAATATCATCATCTGAAATATTCTCTTTCAGTGACCTGTAGCCTGGATCTTTTCCGATGCGATTTGTTAGTTCCTCTATAATATGGGTTTTCGTATATCCTGTCTCGTGATGAAATATGGTGTATCGTCGTTTTGTCTTGTTTAGTATAATCACGCGTATTTTGTAGTGGCAACAGAGAGCATGTAGAGCCAAAAGACTCGTTGAACGTGAAGGTGTCATTAATTCACCATAGATCCCTTCTATTTGTCCCTTTGTTATACGATGATTCATGCTCTTCAGCATATTTGTATCCATGAGTTGCTGGCATATGTTCAGACGCTCTTCTAAATAACGATTACCGTAATTAATGCGTATCATTTGAAAATCCTCATGCCCATAGTGCATTTCATATACTGTCCAGAACAATTGGTCAGGATGCTTTGTTATTCTTGGAGTTCGCTCTATTTTTTCTGAGTGCATTTGCGGGGTTGACGCTGCCTTTGACGACGGCGACGACACAGTTTTGTATACTTTGTTTACTACAAGTACTTCTTCCACATCCTTGTTGTTGCGACCAACATATAATTTCGGCGGTTCGCCCCCGTCTATTTGTTTAATGTGTTGTGATGTTAGAAATTGATGAGAGTAATTAGAAATATCAAAAATACTGCTAATTTCCAGCATATCTCGTTGAAGATGGTTACGAATAACAAACATTGTGTCTATCATGGTACAGATGGAATATTTGTATCATAAGGTTTATACTGTTTCTGTAAAGAATTCCTTATTGAATTGGTCTTTCTTTAACTCTGATTCTTTTAATTGTTCTTCTTGTCTGGTTATATGCTGCAAGTGGCCTTTTATATCATCAATCGTATTTTTGTCGAGAACAGACAAGTTTACAAATGTACCATTTTTGTTTTCGTTTAGTGTTACGTCATGATTCACCAATATTTGCAAAATATCTATATGTTGTTCTTTTGTTAGGGTTTCGATTTTTTTTCCGATCGCGACAATATCTACACTTGTCATTATAGTGACAGTAAAAAACCATTTATATTGATTTTTGTATTGGGTGTTATTTTACAAGCGTGCTAATTACACAAATGTGCGGATCGTGCAATTCATACCTTGTTCCAATGACCTTTACGCGTATATTATCGTTTTCTGCAAGCTCATTATAGTCAGCGTCATTATAATGATGATCGCGTGCAATGAATATTTGTAATGGCTTACCTTTGCTGATTGGATCTACATATTCACAGTGTACACCTGCTTTGGTTACTGTTTGGACACTGCATGATATATACATATTTTCCACTGGATTGCATACATCACATTCAAATGCGCATGTAAATACTATCTGGTCTCCTACAACGTCTCCTGATGTATAGGTTACAATATTAATTGTTCCGCTGCGTATAAACCCTTCGGATACACACTTTTCGCTTATCATTGCATTAAGTTTATCTTCAAGATTTTGTTTCGTATTGCTCCCAACTTGATTTATATGGAGGCTTATTTTGCGCTCAAGCAGTGATCTATGGAATATATCTTGGTTGCGGTTTGACATGGTGTTATATATATCTGGTACATTTTTGAATCAAAATCAATTTTTGTCGTAGTATGGATTATCCGTGATTTTCATCCCGCAATATTCCTGGGGCGCTGATTTATAATCCACTGGATTGTGAATACCGGCTTCTTTGGCATTTTCCAAAAGGAATTGAAAGTTGTCCCAAAACTCCTTTTTATGTCCGATTGATATAGTCATAATATGGGCAAGCTCATGAATGGCGACAAACGTCAATGTATGTTCATCAATAAGCTGATCGTTATTGTCCTTTTTGCGGTTAAGACAAAATGCGATTTTTTCGCCTTTATTTTCGCTATATGCGGTCAGTTTACTCGTGGGTAGCGTTTCTTTAATGATCGTTTCCTTAAATCCTGTGACCAAGCGTTTTACGCATTCTTTGTCGCCATGTTGGTTCTTCATATACGCAGTAAGTTCTTTGCATTTTTCTGTAACTTTTGCAAGTAAATCGCTTGCTTCGCCTAATCGCTTTCTATCGCGTACGCAATATTTGTTACCGTCATGACTTGATACAATACACTTTAAATCAAAATCTATTTCGTTTTCAAAATACAGATATATGCATCCAATTAGTATGAATAAAAGAACTAAATACGTCAATGAGTCTTCCATCGTATAGTGTATCGCTATAAAAGATACGTTATACAATTACAAGTGTTCCAGTAAATTAATTAGAACCAAGTTCAAGAGGGATGCGGGTCACATCGGCCTCAATGGTGCTATTCATCCAGGGCCCGATGTCTTGCTTGCTGATCACGGGATCAGAACGAAGCTGTTGGTTGGCATTGCGCAGACTTTGTCCAATGGTACCAATGTGATGTCCGGCACTGAGAAGATCGGGACCCATGATACCGGCCTCCTTGTTCTCCATGCCCTCTTTCGTAGACGCGTCGTTCCATGACACATTTTTGTCTTTGGGGAGAAGATCGGCAGGAGCAGCAGTTTCTTTTGCTTCATACCCCGCGAATCCGTCCTCTTCCATTTCCATTTCTTCTTCCGCCATGGGATCTTCTTCCATGACTTCTTCCTCGTGATGCATACCTTCTGTCGTCTTGGCACTGCTGTAGGTAAAGATACCGTAGGCAAGAAGGGCGACAACAACCAGTAGTACAATTCTCTCAGTGGTAAAAAACTTTGAGAAGCCACTCATAAATGAACCGGGTACGCTTAGGATTTGACTCAGCATTATATATGATAATTACAAATTATTTCGGAGCTATGTAATCCAAATCGTCGTCGCTATCGGTTTCCGTATCTTCGAGCATGTATGTATTCTTAATATTATTTGCTTCTAAATAAGCGGTCATGGCTATTTCTTTTGCTTCTCGTGCCCGTCGTCTTGCGTCCTTGTACATTTTCTTATAAACACTTTCCCTTGACATAATTTCAAAAACATCTCCGGACGGTTCGATATTTATCTCCTCGGCATTTACTAAATTATAATTACTTGGTGTATCGACGGGGTCCATATTTGAATCATTATCTGGTTCCAATACATTTTCGGTGGTGGATAATATTTCTTCGGGGTACTGAATATCATCGTCAGTTACCGGTTCCTCGATGGTAGTGGGTTCCTCGATGGTAGTGGGTTCCTCGATGGTAGTGGGTTCTTCTTGTTTCTCTGGTACAGGTTCTGCTACCTCAATATCGTTATTATTTGTAGTTATTTCTTGTGTATCGGCTGATATAATGTTAATTTTTGAAGGCTCTGCAATATCCACTTCGATAGTTTCATGACTCTCCTCGCTGGTGACATCATCAAGTGTTTCTAAAACATCATTACTTTTATGTTTTATTAAACATTTTGTAAATATGTCTGTTTTTACAATTTTCAGCATTTGCTTAACCTCCATTATGATCTGGAAGCTTCGCGAAGAACATTTTATTCCTTTCACTTCAATAATACTTGCCATGCAATCGGACGGAGCAATGCTTTCTGGTGTAATTTGTGTTTCTTTTTCATCAAATACTTGTAATTGTGGTTTTCCTAAAATATTGTATATATCGCATCGGACAATGAAGTTTTTACCGGATTGATAAGTTTTCACAGGAGGTGTAAAGTAGTTTTCAATATCATTCATTTCTAATGATCCTTCGAACCACTTTGCGCGGTTTTCATAAATAGCCTTATGACAATGCATCTCTAAATCTTCAAGCCATTGTATAAACACACGATCATTATCATTAAATTTAAGATCAATAAGGCATCTACGGTTTGCCGCTACAATACCATTCTTACTTTCACACGGCGGGGCTTGAACATATAATGGTGTACCTTCTCCCATTAAAAATTTGATAAAGTATGTCCCTCCACTCTTGGCAACAGGGTTGCACATTGTAATTCCATCAAACTGAAAATCTTGCGTTGCTTCGGAGATTTTATCCATAATAACTTGCAGCGATATATTTCATTTATTGCGGAAACGCACTGTAAAATAGTTCTTATATTATTGTAAATGGCATTTGGGTCCTTAACAAAGTTTTTTCAAGATGAAAAGTCAAAAGAAATGATAAAGAATATATGCGTTCCTATAGGAACTGCTATATCTGAACAGTTTTATGTATATATTGTAATATTTTGCGTGTATAATGTGTTGTTGTTTTTGTTTGTTTTAGTGATAATGATGATGTTATTGAAAATAATGGCGAGCATTAAACAACTTGGTATAAAGAAAGAATTATACCTATTATAATATGGTACAGCCTCCAGCAATACAATTAATACACCGTCCTCCCCCAGACCCCATTCAAGAAGCGATACATGCACTTGAAGGGGTTAATAATAGCATTACAAATCACCAACATGAAGTAGACAGATTAAAGCGCGAACGAAAACGTCTAAGTGATTTCCTTTGCGAAACAATGCGAAGGAATGAATCAGACACACTGAATACAACATACGCGAGTGTTAGGAGACGAACCCGACGTGATTATGGGTCTCTTACATTCAAATATATAGAGCATTGTCTTAAGCAAGTCACTGACAAGAAGGAAATCATCGATCGTATTGTCAATGTCATACGCAATAATCGTTCAGTGAGAACAACGGAAGAAGCAATTGTTACACACCACCTTCATTAATCTTATGATAATAATTATTAGTGTAAACGAAATTAAATATTAATTTAACATTATTATGTATCGGTTTAATCAAATATTTGTAAAACCGGTTATGCCCCTTGGGAGGTGGCAAATAGTAGACGGTAAACGTACATACATGAGAGCACATCGAGCAAATGAAGATCATTGTGGAACTTGTGGTTGGACGCAAATGACTACCCTTTCTGAGAATAAACGACGTGAACAGAAATGCAATAACAGTACCGTTTCGAAAAAAGAATAGTTTATTTGTAAAATATAAAATATACGTAATATAAAATGAACACTGATAAACTCACGATTCCTCCTGTATTACAATTTAATACTCAGCAAAATACTCATTGTTATCCCAACGCACCTATTGGTGTGATAAATACCGCATTATTTGATGGATTCATTGAATCCGTTATGGATAATGATAAAGGACGTATATTAAATGCGCCTCAAACATCTAAACGCGTGACCCGAAAGGCGAAAATATAAATCAATATTGTAACGTATAACAACATTGATTTCTTAAGCAACAATCAACGAAACCGTGAACATTGATTGCAGCATGCATATTGTCTTTGATAAGTTAGTGGCGGGATATATATCTCCGTAACCAAGGAGACAGCCAGTAGAGATTGAAAAGTACGTTCGATCAAATAGTCGTTGCGAAATACCTGGGGCTATTTTTTCCGGGGTTAAATCTTGTTCCTCAACCGCCTTTTTTACATCCTCTGTTTTTTCTTTAATTGCTTGTTTCTTTTCTTGTTTCTTGATAACTTCTTCGGTAGGACTGAGTTCAGTCTTTCCTGTAAATGCGGATATAAATGATTCAAAACCATTAATTTCGGCGTTTTCCTCTACTTCTGGTTTTACTTCCTTGCTAATAATTTCCGCACGAATATCATCTTGTACTTTGTTGATACCAATGAAATGGTTATCATCCAGAAATAAGTACACGATTGCAAAAAACATGCAACTTACAAGTAGCGTAACTACCTTTGAGCTCATGGTTGGAAAGAGTTGCATAATATTTATACATTGTATCTATATTATGTTTAATGGTGCTCGGACCACTTGGAGTAATTGTGTGAGTTTACTTGGAGATACTGTTCTTTATTGTCCATCCAATACTTGACACGCTCGTCGATTTCTTTTTCTTCTTTTGTTTGTGCAATAACAGGTGCCTTGCCTTGGATGTCATTCGCGTCTGCAACTGGTTTTACACCATAGCAGTTAACGCCAAAGCGGATGTTTGGATTGGCCATGTATCCACCATTAACACCTGGTCTTCCGCATGCATGTTTGCGCTTTTCTGATTTTTGTAGTTCATCCCATGTACTCTTTTGTGTGGGGAAGAATGCCATTTGGTTTGCAGACCAACCATAATTGCACCATTCGGCACCTTTATTATATGCTTGTTCGATTTGGTCATACGATGCTAAATCCGCACCATATGCTTTACATATAGCTTGGGCCTCATCAAATGTGTATTTGTTGTTTGCAATGTTAAATACCTCTTTTTGTTCCAATTCTATTGGAACTTCCTCAGTCATGTCGAATTCGGGAACAGGTTCTTCTTCTTCTGGGAAGAGCCATGCATAAAAGTCGTCGAGCAAATTTACCTGGTTAAATGTAAAGTTAAAAAATTTGTTTATGCCAATAACAATTAGTAAAAGCCATGCTAAAGTTTCAATCATGAGAATCACAGATGATTTATAGCTTGACATTGGAATACGGAACAAAAAGGTCAGCAAATACATGGAAATAATAATGAATAATTGATAAAAGAATGACATATCGCTATTGATGTAATCTTTTAAGTATTTTGCTTGTTCTTTCACATACTGCATTTTTTCATAGTCCTCAAATGATACATAAAATGCAATAGTGGCGCCCAATATGCCAATCATAAACAATGCATCAATGGCGAGACTGAATTTTTTCTGGAAATTCATTTCGAAGTTATTGAAAAATCCGAGCGCAAAGTAAATGGTCGTGTAAACCACTAAAAATGTTAACAGCATAAAGAAGTTGCGTTCATTAAATGGAGAACTTGAAACCGTAATATATTCCGCTGGTGGTTCAATGGGCTCATTCGCATCAAGAATATCTCCATTTTCGTTAATCTTTATATCACTCTCAGTAGTATCAACAACAGGTTTGGATTCCTTGGCATTGTCTTTATTGTTAGCCGACGGTTCATTTTGATCAGTGGCCTTGGCATTGTCTTTATTGTTAGCCGATGGTTCATTTTGATCAGTGGCCTTGGCATTGTCTTTATTGTTAGCCGAGGGTTCATTTTGATCAGTGGCCTTGGTATTAACAGGCGCAGTTTCTTTTGTTGCAACCTCCTTAGTATTTGTACTCATCGAATATATACTACGACCTTATTTTTTTCGATAAAATAGACAATATGCATGTTCAGAACATATTGCTTTTGTATCGACATTCGTAATTATCGTATCATTATAGTGCCTCCATTCACTGTTTTTATGTTTTACATATGATGTATAGTGCCCTCCATAAGTGTTGCCATAATGATTACATACGCCAAAACAATCATACAATGCATTTCCTGCGTTTAACATGTATTTTGAAAAGTCCAAATTTTCCAATGGGAAATCAATTCTATGTTGCACTTTATGATTGCTTGTATTGAAACGGTTAAATGTGATTACAACGATTGGTGGGAGTTTCCATATTTTCGTGGCTTTAATAACGTCTTCGTGTTTATTGGTTTTATCATTAAACCATGCATTCTCGCCTTCCATTACACATGGTTCATAATAGCTGTCAATACATTTTTCTAAATTGGTGATGGGGGCGCTTCCACTAAATACGGGTACAGTGAGCATAAATGATGCTTCGGCTGTTTCTGATAAAGGTGTTTTAGAGTTCTTTGGTAAAATTTGTGTTACAGTTATGCCATAAAACAATGCATGTATTTCCGAATATTCTTTTTTATATAATTCACGGATGTAGTCGTAACACACCTTGTATTCTTGTTTTTCATTTTGTATGTTTATTGCTACTTTTCGCGCAAATGTTTCATGCAAGCAGTTTATGAAAAAATGTAGAAATTCAGATACGTCATTTTGTTCCCAGCCTGAAAAGTTGAGATTTTTTAAACGGTTTGCAATATTCTGCACATATTTCACAAATCGGTGTGGTTTTACAGTACCGTTTCCTGACCACATTGTATCTCGTAGGTTATTCCACTCGCGTGTCATATCATGTTCAGGAGTATCTTTTTTTGCTTCTCGTGTATCAAGTATATTATGTAATTCATAAATTTGGTTGATTACTTGAATGCAGCTGTTAATAAAGCATGTATTGCCATAGTTGTATAGTCCAACTCTCTTGATTTCGTTATAATTTTTCATTATTGTAATGGTATAAATATGTCTTTATACTCTAACGCAGACATGGATACAACCCCCAACTTACTGGATTTACTTGATCAAGCTATGTCAACACCTATGTATAGATCTACTACTGACAATGGTAACAGTAGACGATCATCAACTGCATTTACAAATCAACGGCAGCAACGACTTCCACCCGTATACGATGCAATATATGCACTTATGCGCGAGTACAACTCAAATATGAGGGCTTATCAGGATAACATCACGAGTTTAATACTTACCTTTATGGGAGATATTCGGGATGTTCGCAATCAACGTGGCCAGGCAACGCCACAACCATCAGTTGCAACTGAACGTCAACAATTTGTCCCTACAAATCCACCGCGACCAACAACTACTCCTATTACGCCAATTATAAGAAGATCGACTGTTCCATTTACTGGATTTGTGCCATCCTTTTTACAGTCACAGACACAGACACAGACACTCATAACACAAGAACAAATGGATGAATTTACAGAAAACATTATATATAACATACATGAACCACAATGTGTCAATAGTACGTGCCCAATTACTCTCGAAGACTTTCAAGAAGATGAGGAATTAATTATGTTAAGGAGATGTTCCCATGCATTTCGACCAATGGCAATACGTCAATGGTTTCGTACGGATACACGATGTCCATTATGTAGACAACATGTTTTACCTGAGAGTGAAATACAAACCCCGGACATAACTCAACTATTAAATGGTGTAAATATAACAAACATGACAAATAGCATTAATAATGCTATATCTGAGGCATTACAGCAAGGTATTCCAGCAAATGCGGGACATACAACGGTGAATAGTGTACCAGTATTGTCTATAGATATACCATGGCATATGAATACGCCAACCGATGTGTCCAACAACCAAACCGATGCGTCCAACAATTAGCGGGCAACTTCTTGTTATTGTTGAATAAAAAGAAGTATCATTATTTTCGAATGGGGGCAAAGAATGACATCACCGAATGATTTGTTTCAAGCGCGAAATCTCTTGCCTGTTTTGTTTCTATAACTTTTACGTACTTGTCGAACAGTAGCGTCTTCACCTTGGTAGAGCAGTATTTTTCGCGTTTTTTCATATATTGTTCAAGGTCGCCTCCGCACTCTCCGTCAAGCTCTCTCAAATACTTATGGTATGTTTTGATTGCTGCATGTTTATTCTGTAATTTCCATATATCTTCAACTGCCAAACTGAACAATTGTTGAAGAGGTTTCATTAACTGGTTTGTAATATAGTGTGCATAGTCAATATTCAGCTTATTTGATATTATGTATTCTGGCGTTTCAATGCGGTTTCCTGTAAGAGCCTTTCTATCCTTATTGGGAATGAAGACGTACTTGATTCTGTCGCCGGGTTTTGGCTTATTTCCTGGATCACGTTTGCCTATCCTGTCTGCGAGCACCTTATGACCGATTTGTTGCGGGTTTTTATAGTCACTACGTAAAGCCCGTGTAATCGCCAATTTGTCCATATGCACATTTCCATCTATTAATTGCTGAAGGGACGTATTTAAGAAGTCGATTGCCGAACTTACATTCTGTTGTTGCATCAGGATGTTGATAATCTCGCCATATGTGTCTTTGAGATAATCGCACGAATCGCGTCGTTTTAATGATAGACCCATATACTTCAGGTTTCCAACTTTTGGATCTTCCTCGTAAAGCATACCAACATATCGTTTCTTTGATAGAAGAATGAATGGCATGAGGGTCTTTTCATATTCCAAACACATTGGTGGTTTGAGAAACTGTGTACACAAATCCGCGGCATCCTGTGCAATCTCGATAGTAATCTCAAGCGCCCGCTGGCCACGTATGTCGTTTCCTTCCAAGTCCTTCAAATTAAATGTGAAGAATACGCTGTCTGTATCTCCGTATACGTACTCCGCAAGGGTCTTCACTGTAGTGCCATCTTCCAGTGTGTATTTACGATCACCATAAACTTCTTCAATCATACGTCGAGCATACATAATCATTTCTCTTCCAGTTGCGGTGGTTGACGCAGCTACGTCCTTCTCATAGAAGGTTGATGTTTGTGCACCGCATTGACCATATAATGAATTGGCCGTCACTTTGTACCCAAGTTGTCTCTTATCCAGAATATTTGCCATGAACGGATCCGTTTCTTGCTTGGCTTTCTTACGAGTATCTTTTCGCGCTTTTAATAGTTCGGTAAGGATCGCCGGCATAATAGACTTTTCGTTATTTGGCAGCTGTGCCCAACGACATGTCTTATAACCCACCTTTACCTTTTCTGCTCTGGATGTTTCCGACTTACGTCTCCATTCATATGTATCAAATGTTGTATCGATATATTCATGACCCGGTAAGTTGTCGTATATAAAATTTCCGTCTTCGTCTCGGTCACCTGTAATTGCACGTAAGTTACCTTCAAGATCGTATTCCTTTGTCCACACTTTGCTGTCATGTGAATAGTTTTGACTGATCATAGATGATGGATACAGTGAACTATAATCTACGCAGGCAACTGGGTTGTCCATGTACATGGAACACTTTGGTGGGAGTACAATTGCGCCTTCATAACCCCCGTCGTTGCGTTTTTTCTCGAGATCCGGCATCAATGTATTCTTTTCTCTGCATTTTTTCGCAACATAACTGGTAAGCTTAATTCCCTGGCCTCGGAATACAAGGAAGCTAATAGGGACCGTGCAAATATTCGACATCTCCACATAACCGGTTATCACATCAATCTTATTCATCAGGTGATGTACAAGGTTACAATCCTGAATACAGTATTTTGCAACAATTGCGCGGTCTGATGCATCTCCGTTTGATAACCGAAAGATGTCCTGAGGTGATACATCATCCTTGGCGATCCCCCATTTTAACTTCTTTTTTGTATCGAATGTATGGTGACCGTCAATAACAATTGCGGATTTTCCGTCACGTGTTACAATATCCTTTACTATGAATTTCTTTCCACCTGCGTAATAGTCCACTGTAAAACTCACCAATTCGACGTGAATATAATCATTAACATGAAGACCCGTAAGATTATTGCTGTATAGTTCACATACGTCCTCTCCTTTTTCGTTTGTTGTATTCACGTACTTTTTTACAGAATCGCTAATATATGATCCGGCGACGTCGTCGAGCTTGTAAGATGACAAGTTAAAATCACGACGAAAGTATGTATACATATCAATCTGTAAACGCCCTGGTATGTCATAATACTTCAAATCGTATTCACCGCTTGCGATTACCAGTTGCTTTGTTTCAATGCCGTCAAATATTACTTTTTCATCTCGGGTTTTCCCACACACGTCGCGTTCAAGCATTGCAAGCTCCTCATTGTGTGTCGCTGATCTTGAAAGGCGCAGGAACTCCTTTTCGCATCCGCATTCTTGTGCTCGCCTGAACATGAATTCATAATCAAAACCAAATATATTGTACCCCACAATGATGTCTGGATCTTCCTCGCATATGACTTCAGCCCAACGGCTTAACAAGGATCGCTCGTCGCTCATCGACTCGATCTCTGAACCAGGTACATCATCACACGATCCTAACACCAAGCAGTGATTGCGGTAAGACTCAGACTCGCCATACTTTAAGAATGTCGAACCAACAAATGTTACTTTATCGCCCTCCAGTTCGGGAAGAACACTGGTCAATGCTACGTCAAGTACCATGATTTTCTCGTCACGCGGTAATTTCTGATTCAGTAACGCGGAAATGATACGTTTTGTCTTTGTGCTTTTCTTTTTCTGCACTTTTTGTTCTTCGTCCTCTTCTTCATCGTCAAATTCCACATTTTTTATCACATACTCCTTTTTATCATCCCAATGTTTGTCTTTCAGCCTCTCAATGTCCGTGCTTATCATATAATCCATAAGTTTATCAATAGATGCCTTTGTTGGGGTTATCTTTGGGAATACACGATCTACGTCATCAAAACTTCCAAACCCAAATGCGGCATGTATAATCTTGCGCAAAAGTGCTTCTGCATTTCCCTCATTAACAAAGCTCTCCTGGCCACGGAATGTATCTACTACATTCATTGCCAACTTCTTGTATGATTTCAACGGGACTGGAAAATCGCCATGGCTACTGCTGGCTTCAATATCAAAACTACATATTTTAAATGGTGCCACTGACTCCTTTTGTGGTAATGGTATCAAGTTTCTACATTTGCAAACGAAGCTGTAGTCACAAAATGATGTGGGATCTTCGCATGGTTTGGAACGTACCTTTATCCACCCAGATGGCGTAATATCATTGATATGGAACAGACGCAACAATGCGGGGATATTGCTTTCGTATATAGGATATTTAACTGTATCGAAGTGGCGGCTGGTAGAACTGCTACGTGAATCAGCATTCCACAATTGCTTCACTCGTGTGAACCCCTTCATACTTTCGAATATGAGTTTCACAAAGCGATCGTTTTTACCTCCAGTAAATCCATACAACCGTTTCATATCAACAATTTCCGTTTTAAACGAATCTATATAATAATCCGCACCACCAAGCATAAGCTCGCTTTTCAATGATTTCGTAAACATAGCAAGTGACGCACTTGTAAAGTTATGATCGACTCGCACATAGAAGAATGGTTTGAAGTCAGTTACCTCAATGCTGCATGTCTTTCCTTCTTCGTTGATACCATACATGGTTACAGAGTAATAAGAATTATCTCGACCATATGTACCGGACGAGCCTTTACGATTCCCGTCACGAAAATCGAAAAGACGAAACTCGTATTTATGTATAATACGCCGTTTAGTACTCATATTTGTGTATAATACATACACAACTAACGTTTAATCAATTTTCACATGGAACTATATGCGTTTTTTCATAGTTCGCACTTTATTGCGGCGGGCGGATTTCCGCAAACCCTTCTTTTTGACAGAACGCGCCTTTTTAGCCTTTTTGTGTTTCTTCAGTTTTAGTTTTTTAGCACCACCCTTTTTATCAGCAGCAAAAAACCGTAACATATCATCAATTGATCGATCACCAATGTAGTAACTAAGGTTGTTATTATCAACCTTGAAAATTGTGGGAAACCCTCTTACAACCAGTGCATCACTATCGCGTTTCAAACGTTGGTTTATCATACTTACTTGTTCATCCAGAGTTGGTTCCGATGATTCGATCTCGATTATCTCATGTGTAGTATGAATATGCTTTTTAAGTTGACTCCATGCTGGTTTTAATGCATTACAATGACCGCACCAATCGGCGTATATTAAACCCGCGACCGTCATATATTATGTTAGTATATAATATATTCATGAATCTTATTAGTGCTATATTCATTATTGCTTTGATTTCTTTCATTCTTATGAGCTCTTGTTGTTTTTGCAAAAGTAATGTTGTTGAATCACTTGATACTACTTCTTGTCCCGATATTTTAGTTATGGAAAATGGTAAGATGGTGTTATATAATAGTGATTTACCTGGAACTCCTGTAAAAACATTTGAAACTATGGACGAGTACGTAGAACATGCAGATAAAAATACAGAGTGTCCCGTTCTATACTTGCAAGAAGAATCCACCAAACAAGGTACTGAAATAAACCGCAGAAAACCTACGCCGTTTGACTTATTACCTACAAATACGAATCTACCAAAAGCCCAGGCGGTTGCCCCTACTGCGGAATTATTGGACGCAACGCGTGACCGAGGACCATACAACAACACTGGATATGCCGGATTTGATGCACATGGACAGCATATTGGAGAGGTAACTAAAATAGACGCGATCCATAAATCTACTGGTCTACAAACGCTGAGTCGTAATCCCATGGATTCTAATTGGGGAGGTATTCCCTATACACAGGCGGCCGTCGACACTGGTGTATACAAAGATCGAGAAGTGGCTAAACCCAAATTCTTTCAACCTCGTGGAAAGTTTATAAAGGGTGTATTTACCGCACATGGTGGACCCGGTGATTATTACTAATTTCATTAAAAATATACATTTTAATGAACTACTATAATTTTTGGTATGGTCATTTATACAAATACAAAATACATCCTTTATATTTGTCTACACTGAGAAGTATATCTTTACATTGTCGATGATAGTTTTACTGACTTTTCTTCGTTTATCTCCTGCAGTAATCATTACTCCATCAATACATGTTGGATCATCTTGTACGGCTCGCACAAACGCCCCAAATGATGCATGACCCTCCATGAGAGCGGTTGCAATGTTATTACTCACCCCCGGAATTTGACATAGCATAATGGCTCCAATGTTATCGGATGTTATATTTTGCTTTTTCGACCGTTTTACGACATTTACATACTCGGTGGGCGTAGCTTGTTCTGTTTGAAAAAAATGCACGGAACGACCTTTTGCCAAGTCACGACCAATCTTTTCTGTGAAATGAATAATAAAATTTGCAGTTGACAATATTCCGTCTGTCCGAAATACACTGAACCCCTTGAAAAAGATAAGCGACGTTATTGTAGATAATACCAATTTTTGTTGTGATATGGGAAGTGCATTATAATTTCCTTCGATTAAGTACATTTTATGGTGTTGAGGTAATGAATCGGCATGGGTCAGTCTATGACACTGCTCTTCATAACGCCCGTCTTTAATAGAGCTTAATAGATCCGAAACGCTCTTTCGCTCAATGATAAATACGGGGTTATCGGTTTGAATCGTTATATCACCAATGTCGAGATTTTCGACACATAATTCAATAGCATCTTGGCATTCCAACGACCGATTTAATTCTGTAATGAGGTCAGACTCTCGATGATCAACTACAATCTTCATATCTTATTATATTTCCAAACCTACATATGTTTTATGCTAACAAATATAAACATAAATGCTAACAAATACCAATGAACACAGACGAAGACCTTATATTGATTACCCGCGAGGATGGTACCGAATATTACCGATACCATCCATATAATCCAGTAAATGTACAAATTACCGACAAGGACATTTTGGGAATTCTGAAGAGTTATGGTATTAACGTTCCTATTCGAAACTATGCACTTTATCGAAGGGCATTCATTCACCGTTCTTACACAAAGCGGCCGGATGAGGAAAATGCCGCAAATAATATTGTCCTGGACGAAAAACCCGACAACTGTCTCGCATTATCTACCAAATCAAATGAACGACTGGAGTTTCTTGGCGACGGCGTACTTGAGTGTGTAACAAAATTCTATTTATACAGGAGGTTCCCCAAGGAACAAGAGGGATTTATGACAGAAAAGAAAATAGCCCTCGTGAAAAACGAGTCCATAGGCCGCATCGCCTATGATATGGGTCTTCATAAATGGTTAATCATGTCGAACAATATGGAGATGAGACAAACCCGAACCAATCTCAAGAAATTGGGCTGTTTATTTGAAGCATTTTTGGGCGCATTATTCTTAGATACAAACCAGATTGAAATAAATGATGATAACTGGTATTCGTCGATGTTTGTAACTGGACCGGGATTTCAAGTGGCACAGAAGTTTGTGGAAAACATATTTGAAAGGCATATTGATTGGGGCAGTTTGGTCAATAATGATGATAACTATAAGAACCTTCTCCAGGTAAGGATTCAAAAAGAGTTCAAAGTTACACCGCACTATATGGAAGTCAACAGTTTTGATGTAGAACTTGGTTACCATATGGGAGTTTATCTTTGTTTAGGACAAGACATTTATGGTCTCAAACATATGCATGCTGATTCTGCATCTGCCTATAATTCTTTTCACGATATTCATGAAAAAATGGGGCAGTCGAAAAGGGTATTTGTGTGTCTGGGTGAAGGGAGACATCGTATTAAAAAGAAGGCAGAACAAATTGCTTGCAAGGCGGCAATTGACGTGTTAAACAAGTATACTTAACATAAAAATAAAATAATGTATGCATGTACTGTATACATGATTCCTGAAATATTAAAAACACGACCTGTTCCTAACAACCGGTCAATATTTAAAATACAATTACCCAATCAACCAGAATACACTGATATTCGAGGCGTTTCAATAGTTGATAAACGTGACGAAACAACGATTGATCGGGAGTCCATTCTTTTGCGACTTGGACGCAAGTATAAAAAAGCTGATTTGCAAGCAGAGGAACCCGTGGAGGAACCCGTGGAGGAACCCGTGGAGGAACCCGTGGAGGAACCCGTGGAGGAACCCGTGGAGGAACCCGTGGAGGAACCCGTGGAGGAACCCGTGGAGGAACCCGTGGAGGAACCCGTGGAGGAACAGCTTATTCGCATTCCCAAGGAAAAGACAAAGGCGGAAAAAGTGGCACTTGATGCCAATAATGAATTGTCCGAACCAATTGAGGATCTTGAAGTGAGAATGCCGATGTCAACAGAAAATCTTAGTATCAAAGCGTCATCGTACTATATGACTAACCGCAAAAAATACATTCGAGAGATCAACACTCTATTCAAAAGCTATATCAAAGATTTAGATTCTGATAAAGCCACTCTTAAGTGTGGTGCCGAACAGAGTGATACATTCAACTTATTAACCCATCAAAAAATTGTCCGAGACTATATCAACATTTATACACCTTACCGAGGTCTTCTTTTGTATCACGGGTTGGGATCAGGGAAAACGTGTTCCTCCATTGCAATTGCCGAAGGAATGAAGAGTGACAGACGTATATACATAATGACCCCTGCTTCTCTGAAAATGAACTTTTTCAACGAACTCAAACATTGCGGTGATGCTCTATACAAGAAAAATCAATACTGGGAGTTTGTCCCTGCGAAAGATGTAGATCGCATTAAAATCTTGTCAACTACCCTTCAACTTCCCAAGGCATATGTTAAGAAACACGGTGGAGCATGGCTCGTCGATGTTCGTAAGCCTGCGAATTTTTCATCTCTTGGTGCAGCCGAACAAAAACAGCTGGATGACCAATTAAACGAAATGATTCGAACAAAATACACCGACATTAACTATAATGGCATAACGCCCACCATAATGTCAAGAATTACCGGAAAAGGTACCCGAAATCCATTTGATAATAGTGTTGTTGTTATTGATGAGGCCCATAACTTTGTTAGCCGCATTGTCAACAAGTTGAAACGAAAGAGTTCGGATACTTACAAACTTTACAACTATCTCATGACTGCACAAAATGCTCGGTTGGTGTTTTTGTCAGGAACTCCTATTATTAATTATCCTAACGAAATTGCAGTCCTTTATAACATGCTTCGTGGAAGTATTGTCTCGTGGACTATACCAATTACAAACAAGAGTTCGGAGAAAATCAATAATGAACGCATTCTTGAAGTATTCGATAAAGAAGGTTTACGTACATATGATTATATAGACTACAGTGCTGATAAACTTACTATCACGCGTAATCCGTTTGGGTTTGTTAATCTTAAAAAGCCTGGGGTTCTTCGCGGCACTCAGAAGACAATTCGGGGAGGTAATATCAATGGCTCGGTGAGCCATGGCGACGCACGCGAGGATTCCGACGATGAATCAATTGAAGATACGCCTATTGAAGAGACACCTATTGAAGATAATAAAGTACATGAAAATGACTCGGACGTAAGTGAGGATTCTGACTCAGATGAAGAGCCCATTGAAAAGGAAATTAACGCATTAAAGCGTCAAATAGAAGAATTAAATCGCATAAAAGAAGAGGACGCCCGAAGAATTCAAGAAGATGCAATTGCTGAGCGAAAACTTGGTCAAGAGATTGGATCGTCGGAGCCAGGCATATTCGAACGAGCACAAAATTATATTAGATCGTTTGGTGGCGCGCGTACCCAGAAACAAAGGGTTGTTAACAACAAAACAAAGAAGGTCCGCACATCAGTACCCGCTTATTTTGAGAAATACAACGGGGTTAAGTTGGACGATCAAGGAAATATCAGTGATGATGCGTTTATTGGTACGGTTTTGGACATCCTTAATAAGCATGATCTTTCTGTTGACGAAAAGACAGTTGTGCGTAATTCATACACCGCCCTCCCTGATAATCTTGGTCAATTCAATGAGATGTTTGTGGATCCCGAAACAAAGAATATTATCAATGCAGACGTATTAAAGCGTCGAATTCTGGGTCTTACATCACATTTTCGCAGTGCACAGGAAGAATTAATGCCAATGGTTATCAAAACGCCCAATGGCGACGACATTTTTGTTGTTAAAACGCCGATGAGCGATCATCAATTTTCATATTACCAAAAGGTTCGTCAGACTGAGGCCGATCAAGAAAAGAATAGTGCAAAGAAGTCTGCACGAGTAGATGACGATGATGTATATAAATTTACTTCTACTTATCGCATTTTCTCTCGCGCCGCATGTAACTTTGTATTCCCGCCAGGAATGAAACGACCTGTTCCCAAAAAGGATAATGACGTTTCTGAAGATGACTTTGATGCTATGACGCTGAAGGAGCTTGAGAAACGTTCCGACTATAATGCGGAAGATGCAGGTACCAAAGAACAGGTCAAGAATAAAGCCGAGGCAACCAAAGAATACCAAAAGGATATTACCAAATCCCTTAAAGAATTGGCAAAGAAAACTCGCGGAACGTCAGTCCATCTTACAAGAGATAAGCTTATGATTTATAGTCCCAAGTTTGCAAGTGTTCTTGAAAATATCGAGTCTTCAGAAAATAAAGGGTTGCACTTGATATACACTCAATTCCGTACTATTGAAGGTGTTGGTATTATGAAGCTTGTGTTAGAGGCAAATGGGTACACTGAATTCAAAATCAAGAAGAGTGCTGGAGGTAAATGGTCGGTAGTTGAAACAGACAAGGATAAGGGAAAACCCAAATTTGCTCTTTATACAGGTACAGAAAGTGATGACGAAAAAGAAATCATACGTAATTTATACAATAGCAACTGGGATGCAATTCCACCTGAGCTTGCTGCATATGCTAAGGATATTCACAAAAACAATTTTATGGGTCAGGTAATTAAAGTATTTATGATTACATCATCGGGCGCTGAAGGTATTAGTCTCAAAAACACCCGATTTGTTCATATTCTGGAACCATACTGGCACATGGTGCGCGTTCGACAAGTTATTGGACGTGCCAGGAGAATTTGCAGTCATGAAGACTTACCCAAACCCCTTCGTACAGTAAAGGTGTTTATGTATCAAGCCGTACTCAGCAATGAACAAAAGACAAGCGATAAAAATATTGAGCTACGTATTCGCGATGTTAGTAAAATAGATCGTAATACGCCTGTTACAACAGATGAATCAATATATGAAACTGCTACTATTAAAGAGACTATCAATAACCAAATACTGGATGCTGTAAAATCAAGTGCATTCGATTGTACTCTTTATGCATCTCGACGAACGGGAGATGATGATCCAATAGCTTGTTACAGTTTCGGAAAAACTGAATCAAATGACTTTGGTACAGTTCCCGATATTGATATTGATAAAAATGAGCGAACTGAGTTGAATGTCAGAAATGTTACATGGTCGGCAACCGAGGTTACCTACAAAGGAAAGCTATACGCTCTTAATGATGAAACGGGCATTTTGTATGATATGGAAAGCTATAATAATGCTGTTCAGGGTCTTGGCGACATGATTGCAGTTGGTAACGTTGAATACAAAGACGATAAGCCGGTGATTAATATTGATTAATATCATATTTACATTTGTAAATATGATCCTTATGTTAATGATGGTAAAGGGGCAAGACACAACTTTATTTCACCAAGAATAGCAACATCGTATTTTACAATAAGTGGCAGATCATTACCAAGATACATTTCAAGGTGGCTACACAATGGCGTACATTTAATGAAATGACTTAGGCTTCGTAGTGCAAATTCTCCCTGAATAACAGTTGCGTTATCGGATTTTACCATAAATTCCATGCTACCATTGGATTCTGAGCGATAAATTGTACTATGAGCAAATGAGCCTTCGCATGAAAATATCAAGTCAGATCCGACCGACCGGATCTCAATTCGATCAGATATTCCATTCATGTCGCGAATGATTTTTTGAAAATCACCGGTAGGAAGCGTAATCACAGTTGAATATTCAACATCCGGTACATCACATTCTTCGCTCTCTGGTTCGATCAGTTTCAACTTCTGAGAATAACATTGCTTAATTGTACCATTATCGTACTGAAGACCCAGATGAGATACAATACCGTCGTTGTAATCTTCGCGATCAATGTAAATTGAGAGGGTATCATCGTTAGACATGGTAGATATTACCTTAAATAAATGAAGCGTATTTGCACACACAATAATTTTATTTGGAGTGCAAACATACTTTTCAAACTTGTTCGCGTAGAGTTTTACATTGACAAGAATTGTATGTGTTTTATCAAAGTTGATAATCTTAATGCCTTCTTCAGTATACGTCATAGTGGCATCGGTTAGAATATCTTTCAATGCAGTAATCATATTACGAATCGGTTGAATTTGGACAGTTTTTATAGTTAGTACATTATTATTTTCGTTCATGTAATAATTTATCACGTATGTATTTTTTATATCATGTTTGAACGAATAAGGTTATTCGTTATATTGTAACATCTTTACTTACACATGCAAATGCTTCGCCATCGTATTTTCCCGGGCACACATGGCGAATATGCGCATATAACACATCTATGTTTCGTTGGCTACGTTGTTTGCTATGAGATTTGCATAACACAGCGCCGTATTTTACTATCTTTCTCAACATTTTCTTATTTTTAATGCGATAGCCCGTAAGTCTACATATAACATGACAAGATGGGTAATGCTTCAAATGAAACCATAAGTCGTCCGGGGATGATAATTTTATGAGTTTTGTATTTTCTGCAGCGGTCCTACCTATGTAATAGGTGATCTGAGTATCATGAACATTAAAAATAGCGGTTTTAAGTTGATCCCTGGTATGAATACTTTGTTCGTCCAAGTAAACAATATCTGCCGCTTCTTCATGTAAAGTCACTTCACGAACGTAGTTTGACATTTTGTTATCATTAATGACGTGTTTATATATTGGTTTGTCATATACTGTGAAAAAACAGCATATGAATCATTTAATTGGTGGGCTGATGCTCTTTGAATAAACAGTCAGTCGCATTCAAATTAGGAATTGTGTTAAATATTTTGGGATCTTTATAATCATTTGAATCCATCCAAACCTTTACGATACAAAAGTTCTTTTTCGGAGAGATCGTAATACCATTAATATGGCTCTGTATTGGTTCTGTAGTATATTGTTCACAGCATACTTCAGTAAATAATTGTCGCCAAGTATTTACTACACATTTATTTGATACCTTATATGAGAAGCAGCCGCCATTTCGATTTCGATCGTCTTCCCATCTTGGCGTAATGTTGTTTCTCATGACAAATAACATGCAGTTTTTAATGACCCCAGGGTTTATTTCCTGATTTAATGCGGTGATATGTTCTTTCCATTCAAGACCTAACATAATTGGTTTATAACTATCTATATTCCAATTAGCATCACCAGGAGAGTGATAATATATGTCCCATTTATCTTTCAGAACCGTAGGGTTGTTCATATGTGTACATATAGAAATTATATATCATGTTCGTTATCAATTTTTTGCTCTACAATCAATGGTAATTGGGCACCTTCATCAATATTGACAACCTCAATGGGTTCAGGCTCGGGTTCGGGTTCAGGCTCGGGTTCGGGTTCAGGCTCGGGTTCGGGTTCAGGCACGGGTTCAGGCACGGGTTCGGGTTCAGGCTCGGATAATTCTTCATCAGGATCGACTGTTTTTGAAATAAATCTTTCCTCTTTGGGAGTCACTTTTATTTCAAACTTTCGAAATAATAGATTTATATATTGTGTTGAATCAAGTGTGATGGTTGACATACAATCATCCATAATGGTAATGGTATAAGACAAATCAAACACATAAGGTTCGCTTTGATATTCCAACAGTCGTTTAACAAATCCTACGCTAAATATATCGTTTCCTTCTCGCATGTATCGGTTATCAATATCAAAAATGATTGGCTCCTCCATTAATGAATGGCTATATTCAGCTGTCAATAATCTTACACGAGATCTCCTTCCAGTGTATTCATTATTTGAATTAGGATATAATTGACGGCAAACAAAAAAATTATCAGCGGGGTGTTTTACCATGAAAAACATATCAATAATAGGCCCCTCAACTGAGTTTTCAAAAATACCCACGTTTATCGCCTTATCCATGTAGTGTTCCGTTATCGACATGTCATTATTATCATTTATGGTTGAATATTTCTCAAGAATATATGCATTGCAGTTGCTCCTGGGTAAAGTTTCTTTGTAACACGTAACAACATTGAACCAGCCAAGTCGATCGGATGGAGCATATTTTTGATTTGTCGTTAGCCGTTTAATGTCAATCCATATATCTTCGGTCATATCACCGAGAAGTCGGACAATGGGTACATTATTGTACAATGTGGTATATGCTGCAATAATATACGTGTATATAAAGCTAATAACAACGACTAACTTCATAAAAAAAGGGCTATTTGCCATGCTTCTTAACAATGGTTCTAATCGACCGATGGATAGTATTGATTTTCCCATTTGTATGATACGATAATTGTGAATGTTTTTTTATATCTATATATTCCATGACTAAGAATTATAAATCAGGACTATTCATATTCCGGCGAGACTTGCGCATTGAGGATAATGTCGCACTTAATGAGTGCTATAAACAATGTGAAAAAATTCATGTATGTTTTGTATTTACCCCTGAACAAATAAGCGATAAAAATATATATCGATCTACAAATGCAATACAATTTATGATAGAAAGTATACTCGATGTTGAAGAACGTATCAAGCGTGGTGGTGGTGCACTGATATGTTTGAAAGGGGCGAATCCGGAAGTAATTTCGTCTGTTATTGCCGAGTTAAAAGTGGACGCTGTATTTTTTAATGCTGATTATACGCCCTATGCAAAGGAACGCGACGCAAATATAAGAAAAATTTGTCAAAATGCCAATGTAACATGCAGTGAATTTCACGATTATTATTTACATGTTCCAGGATCAGTCCTTACTGGCTCGGGTACACCCTATAAGAAGTATACTCCTTTTTATAATATGGTTCTCCACATACCTGTTGATAAACCCGTATTTAAGCGGATTGATAATATATCTAATCGATTGTTCGGAAGTAAATACAGAGTCACCCCTAAAGACATTCAGAGAACCCTTCCATATAATCATAACATAATGGTAAAGGCCGGGAGAAGCACTGCACTGTCCCGCATTGAACAATCATTAAAGAACCAAGGTGAATACGATACCAGACGTGACTATTTTACATATGACACGACGCATCTGTCTGCTTATATAAAGTTTGGCAATGTTTCAATAAGAGAAGTATTTCATCGTTTTAAAGCAGCCTACGGAATTGACCACGGTGTTATTCGTGAGCTCATTTGGAGAGAGTTTTTTGCACATGTACTTAATGGGTACCCCGAAGTACTTGGTCAGGCATATACGACTCGTTATCGAAAAATAAAATGGCGCCGTTCTCAGAATGATTTCGAACGTTGGTGTAATGGTAAGACAGGGATTCCTATTGTTGATGCTGGTATGCGCCAGATGAATAAGACCGGTTACATGCACAACCGCGCCAGGATGATGTGTGCCACATTTCTCGTAAAAACACTTCTTCTTGATTGGCGTCTTGGGGAAAGGTATTACGCACAAAAACTTACAGATTATGACGTTGCCTCAAATAATGGGAATTGGCAGGCAATTAGCGGAACGGGTGTTGATATGAAACCTTATTATCGCACAATGAGTCCATGGGTACAAAGTCGCAAATATGATCCTACGTGCGAATACATAAAACAATGGGTACCTGAACTTAATGATGTACCTAATTCGGATATTCATACATGGTATGATGCATGGAAGAATCATAAAGGGGTTTACATAAAGCCAATTGCTGATGTTACAGCGCGTAACGAGGAGATGCTTAAAATGTATAAATCCGTTTAATCTATGATATATGTCATTACAATGACACATCTCAACTTAAATATCAAGCGCAATGCTGCGATCAGACTTTTGCTTTCGCTTTTGTGTCCGTGTGGGCGCTTTGCCTTCCCCCATGTCTGCAACTGATGCGGCGCTTACTACAGAATCCCCTTTTTGCTTGATGTCAACCTTTTTCGTTTTAAGACCAGATAGCAAGTCATCAATGTCCGTCTTGGGGCCACGCATTTCGCGTCTTACTGGTGCAGGGGCATCCACTTTGCCTACACCATCGAGTTCAATTCCTGATTCCGCATGACTAATATCAGGGCGTGTCTGTGGTCGAGTTGAACGCTGGGTCTTCGTTTCAATGGGCGCAGGTGGTGGGGGTCCACGAGGCCTGTCTCCCATAAGATCATTGGCCATTGCGAATTCAGGCGAACTGTTACTCATTGTATTTATAGTTGCATCTTGGAATGCCTTCATAAGATCAGGGTTTTGTCTCATTACATCGCCAAAACCCGGGACGGCCGACCCAAGAGCCTTGTTTGTAAATCCAACAACCGCCGCACTGAATCCGAGGCGCATAATGATTGACACTACCGGATTCATCTTTGTATTTTTGTACTTTTCGTAAATTTCAGCAAATAAATCCTCATAACTGTCGATGTCTTCATTTACTTGGTCCCCCCAGCCTTCCAAATTTACGCCAAATGGGTTAAGTGTATTATTCGCATATTCCATTGAGTTAACTGCGGTCATTAGCCACCACCCCTGCAGCTTGACACTATCTTTTCGTCGTTTGTCTTCAAGAGCGGTTTCATATTCGTCTTCAATTTCCTCAAAGCTTGATTCCAACGACACTTGAGATTCCTTAATGAGTCCCTTCTCGCGCCATTCATCCAGCTTTTTCAGCATTGTTCGCTTTTTCCTTCGGGCCTCACGTTCGTTCATTCTTGGAACAATCGGTTGGTTCATGGTTGGAGGTACAAAACCAGTGGGCTGACTAAAAAAGTTAGCAGTTGCACTTCCAAGGCGTGAATCGGTAGGTTCGATATCATGTACATCGTTTGATTCTAAATTAAATTCCTTGTCGTCAATAGGTTCTATTGTTGGATAGGTTTCATTAATGCCAGTGGGTGCAGGTGCGTCAATGGTAAGGTCATTCAATTCGTTTTCTAATGCGTTTAAATCTCCTACATCTACATTCGCGGATTTTGCAGCAGGTTTATCATTCATCAATAGTTCAATTCCAGTACCGCTAAAACCCGACGATCCCAAGTCATCAATACCAATTTCTACAGTTTCCATATGTCATAAATAGAGTATTTGTTTCTAAATTCTACACGCGCAATAATAATTGCTCAATGTACCATACTCCTTGTAAAAATGCATCCGCTAAATCATCTTTTTTTGGTGTGTCTAATACCTTCTCCCACTCATGAAACCCCTTTTCTACGAGAACTTGTCTGCAAAATTTTACACCATCCTTCTTATTAGCACGATATCCTTTTCCTTCATCGCGTGCAAAATGTTTCAATTTATTTTGCGAACTGATGAATTTTACATCAACTGTATCTTGTCGCATGATATAGAATTGCGCCAACATTCCCTGAATGGTTTTCATTCGGTTTGCTATAGGCGAAATCTGGTTTTCAATGAGAACCAAATCAACTTCTGTTGAAAAGTGAGTATTACCAGCCGCTTTTAATCTTTTACCAATATCAACTAAGTCAAAATCTTGGCATTTGCGGGTCTCCTTCTTGTGTGGAATAAGTCGATGCTTCAAATAATATTCTGTTAAAAATATCACCTTTTCTGATTTGGTCCTTAATGAAGGTGATGGTATGCACTGAGAACAAAGACGATCAACCTCGCTCACCGAAAGTTTTTGTATTGCCGTCTTTTTCATTGTTTTTTCATATTTGGGTATACCACTTTTTTCTGCATGTTTTTTACAATATGCTTTATCTTTACAGGTAAATGCTGCATTATTTGTGCATGTATTACCATTTTTTAATATTTCATTACACTTTAAGTGTTCTATTTTACTGTCAATGAGGTCAACTACACACCACTCCTTTATTGTATATGCATCACTTACATCAAATAAGCAGTAAGCCATATTTTTGATTCCTACGTCAAAGCTGGCTATGTACATCTGTATATTATTGATACCTTATTTGAACTGGCTAAACGCTTTGTATAAACTGAGCATATACAAAGCATAAAATTTAAAAGTTATTCAATGCATGTGGTGGTTGGCTAACATTTGTTGATCTAAGAGTATCAATGTAGTTAGTTTTTAGATCACTTTGATTATGTTGGGTTTCATTGTATAAATCGGTATATATGATTTTATCTTTCGTTTCATCGTGGGTTTGCGGCATCTGTTCCAATGGTCGAGACTGCAATTCACGTCTATATTGCCATCCACTTTTAAAAGAATTATTCTTTGGAATAATTCCCGGGCACACTGTTTGTTTCGTTGCGGGATGATATACTTGATTAATTGATCCGTACTCCATATACATTGACTAAACATTTTACTCGGTGACAACTTACATTACAGATTTGCGCGTATAACATCAAGTAGTTCTGCGCGTCGCATTTTATATGCATATGACGCCAATTTTCTACTTGAAACCAATTCCTTTAATTCTGATACCGTCATTTTTTCATAATCGGTTGGTATGGAAACCTTTATTTTGGGTTCTGATTCTTGTGAAGGCTCTTCTTCTGGCTCATCGATAATTTCAACTACTTCTTCTGGCTCATCGATAATTTCAATTATATCCTGTTTCGGCGCCGGGGACATTACGGGCTCCTCTGTCACGGTTTCTTCGTTATCAGGCTCTTCATCAACTGTTTCATCATCATCAGTTTCATCTTCGTCGGTTTCATCTTCGTCGACAGACTCTTCAATAGACTCATCGTTTTCCATACTTTCTTCATGGTCTACATACGAATCAGGAAAAACTATTTCCATTGCTTGGTTATTTTCTTGAGATTCTTCTTGAGATTCTTCTTGAGATTCTTCTTCTGATTCTTCTTCTGATTCTTCTTGTTCGGGCACCTGTAACTCAAATTGCTGCGGTTGTTGTCTATATTCATGAGGTGTTATTGCAGATCCGCCATGATGGTTTAAATCCATTTCTTGGATATTAAGTTTAGTAACAATGTTATTTACAATCTCGAGGAGCGTTGATACTCGCTTTTCAAGAGAATTCATACGTTGTCGAAAATGATATAACATCATTGCAACGAGTACTACAGACGTAAGGACACTTCCAATAAAAAATGTATTCAAAAAATTCATAATTGATACCATTATGGTTAATGACGTGTTCCTCTTTTTATTTATTTTCCATCACAAATATATAATGGATATTCGAAGTATTCTTTTCAAGGATCCAAAAAATACGTTGATTGTATCTCTTGTTATTGCCATTGTGTTGATGATGCTCGGGTTTAATGTGTTCTTTTTTATTGGAAACTTTCTCCAAATTTTGGTGAATGCAGTTGGACCTATATTTTTCAATATTATCGGAACTCTTGGGTTCATAATTGGTACCATTGTTACCCAAGTGGCCGGTCTTATTGGGAATGTCGGAAGACTTACTGTAAATGTTGCTGAAAACACCACGGCGACCGTAGGTAATGCAATTCAATCTGTATCAACGAGCACAGTTACCGAAAATATGGAAAACGAAACAGAACCGGTTGATGCATCGAGTCCTATTGTGCGTTCCACAACCCAATACTGCCTCGTCGGAGAATTTAACGGGGGCCGTGGTTGTGCAAAAGTTAATGATGGGGCAATGTGTACCTCCGGGCAGCTATTTCCAAAACGTGAAACTTGTCTTAATGCAGCATTAACGCCCAATATTCCTCTTAAACGTCAACTATAAATAATCATTACGTGTTTAATAACGTCATGATTCAACTATGATTGGTATTTTATTGCTCGTTGTCCTCCCATGTAACCATTTGTATTGTTGTAAAAACTAAGACCAGATACATCAAAATTACCACATATATCCATTTGCACACTATTATATATAAATCTATACGTGCCGTTTTCTGATAGATCAGATACCACCACTGTGTCGCTCACTTGATAGGTAGGTGCGTTGTATAAACTGAATGTTCCATTGTATGTCTGTACGCCAACATCGTTGTTATTAATCCATTCTACCTTATCCGCGCACCAATCATTAAGGACTGTCATGGGGTAATCTGTTGGAATGTTTACCAAGTAATACGTGCCGTCTGTTACCTGGTATGTTAACCCTGGTGTATAACTGGCATCGTCGACATAATATATGTCGTTTTGAAGAGTTGTGTTTCTCAGTTCATAAATAGGAGAACCATTATAATTATATTTGCTTACAAATACCCGGTCTGTTAATGTGCGGACTGCAGGAGGTGTCGTTGTTGGCGTTGGTGCCGGCGTTGGTGTTGTATTCGTAAGTGCATCAGTTTTATATTGAAATACCGTTTTTAAATCTGAACCATCTTGTGCGGTGGATTGTATGGATACTGGGGTAGTTGCACTTAATGGGCTTGTAAGGAATGTTATATTTTGATTTTCAAATTTTCCTGTGGTGTGTGCAATCAAACCAAAATCTAATGAAGTAGAAGTACTCGTTATTGTGATAGGAGGAAAACCGGTATTAAATGATGGTTGAAGTGTAATATCATAAACATAGTCGGTTTGTGTATTGAATGAGATGTCTGGAATGTTTAAATTTCCAATGGGAAATTCCGCTTTGAATGCCAATCCATTGGACACATCAATATTAAAAGAAATATCACTTATTTCAGGTAAACTAACGGTGCCATTTTTAATAATGTGGTTATTGAACATCAAACTATAATCTATCGAAGTAAATACTGCATTAATATTTGTTAATTGAATGTCTGATGTCCCTATTCCATAGATGTAAAATGAAGTGGGGATAGATATATTACAAGTAGTATTAGGCGTTTTCGCTTTGATTGGATAAATAGTTATTGCATTTGTATAGACAGTGTATGACATGGAAGTATCATATTCCGATTGTGCATAGATATTGAAATCAATGAGTGGTTGATCCTGTCCATAAGTACGGTCCAATTTATAATTGTATAATGGTACACTTGGGTCAAGAAATAGATCTACATTACCAGGTACATCAGATGCACTGGCGGGAGTTGATACAATAGTCACAGGACACACATCAATTGGTTCGTTATAAGCAAAACGTTCAAATGCATCCTCTTTTTTGTTATAACTGACTGCATTTTTTCTTGGGGGTGCAGCATCAGTATTGATAATAGATGAAAACAACCCTTTTTTTGTTTTTGGGGTTGCTTTGCTGGATGTTTTATCGTATTTTAAAATTTCTGCTTTTCTTCGCATGTCCAATTGAAATGTGCTGAATGAATCATCTGGACAAACCAACTCAATACGATTGTGTGGTACATACAACCCCTGCTTTTTAGTTCTTTGTGCACATACATCTTCAATTGATAGTGTAGATGTCGTAAATAATGACATATAGTGTATATTGTAACACTATATATTACAAGTATTCTAATACCGAATTACTACTCTTGTGACGCATACCACGAGCGAGCTAAATAGTTATAATTAGTATTTGACTGAGTGGCAGCAACTGTAGCAGATTTGAGATTGGGGCCTCCGCGAACGATACGGTTGATCTCAAATACATCCAATGCACGGTTGTAATATCGTAGATTAGAGATGCGGCCCGGGAACCCACCCTTTTGATTAACATTCACATCATAATAATTTTGACTCGGAGGACTTTCCTGATTTAAACGGGCGGAGATAGTTCCATTCACATAAACATCCAGAATGTTTCCTTGCAGTCGAATAGCTAAATGGAACCAGTTTCTTAGCGGCACGTTTTTAACAGATAAATACTGCGTAGGACTTTTGGGGTCTGCCGTTTCCATAACAAATACTAAATTGTTTCTATTTCCGCCATCCAAATATAGACCCGGGCCGTTACCGCCATTCGAAACAGCTGTACGGTTTCTCATGTATTTATTTACACCCTTGTTAAATATATGGCGACGCGTGCCTCCTGGCTCGGTTGAGTCCAAAAACAACCAGGTCGACCAAGTAAACTCAATTCCACTCTTTTCGTTATTTGATCGAAGAATTGGCACAGAACCAGAATCGGCGGGATCCTGAGAAACAACATAAGGCTGATTACCTGCCATCATTCCATTGATGATATAAGGAGACTTTGATGGTGAGTTATACCATGCGATTAGTGCAATCCCCATGCGAAACAATATAACAAATGCAATCATAACTCCAATAATAAACGCGGTTTTGGCAAGTAACGATATTCCACTAAGTGCTTTCGTGGTAGCCGGAACAATACTACGAGCTGTTTCGGTTGTAGTGTCGTAAAAGCTTTTTGCGGCATTTACACCCATATCAACCGTTCCTCTTGCACGATTATAATACCCTTCAGTAGACATAATATAATATACAGATAGGTTTTGTTGTGCATGAATCAATGTTTATATAAATATTTACATTGATGCTAAATTAGAATAATGACACCTTAACTTGTTCCACGTTATCACGTAATAGCGATACATCCATACCATAGTTGGCAAACATAGGCTCTTGGCCACTTCCGCGCATGTATTCAGTATACACTTGTTCCGGGTTCAATGGATGAGGCCATTGTTTTATACGAGCAGCGGAACCATTGTAACTGCTTACAATAAGGCCGGTTGTCGAAGAGGGTGGGTTGGACACCACTCTTCCACGTCCGGTGTATATTCTAAATGAACGGGCGAGTTTTCCATCAATATACACGTCACATACGTCATTATCAACGCTAACAACCACATACGTCCATTTCTGGATCGGGAACTTATCGGTAATCACAGTATTATAACGTCCGCTGGACATCGGGAAGTTAACGCGAAGAGTGGTACTGTAGCGGTCAATTTCCACATAAAACCCCCCGCGAGTCAATAAACGCATAGGCGTAGTACTCCAGCTATTGAGATAAGTCCAGAAACCATAAGCATATCTTCGTGAAGATGGCTCTGAAAGGTCAGAGCCCGCAATGGTATGTGAACTATCGTTCATCTTTCTAAACTTGAGTAGGTTAGTACCCTTGTCGCTAAAGTATGAATAAATTACATATGCCAGTATGGCAATTACAATACCCAAACTAATTAGGAGATAGTTCATTATACATTACAATTACACTTTTTTGTAATGTATGAGTTACATAAACGGTTTTGACAGTATGCTGTTGAAGTTATACTCACGAGCAATTGCAGAACGAGATAAAGGTGCGTTAAAATATTTGATTCCTCCCACGGCTCCATTCATTGACTTATCTCCCACATAAATTACATCTTTTGGAGAATATTTGTATGGCGTATTTTTCTCTGTAGCCCAATCGCGTGTATCTTTGAGTTTGCCGTTGATAAATATATCTACGGTGTTGTATGACTTGCTTATCACAAAATGATTCCATTTTTGAAGACTAATATTCGTTTTTCCAGTCTCCGCAACTCCATCCTTAAAGATAAGTATGCCATTATGATAGGTGATTTCTACCTCGCCGTACTTGATAATTGACCCGCCTCCTTTGGGCGTTGTTGATGAATTTATATAAACCCAGCCAGCAATTGCATATTCGTCTGGATTGTTATCATATTCTCGAATTTCATCGTACGATTTAATGGCAGTTCTCTTATTGATAAATATTGGTTCCATTTGTATAGGGGTTGATCCATACGTAGTTAATTTGCGGACAATTTGCGGAAGATACAGCAACCCACCCAATGCAATGGCCTCAAGAACATATAATGTGAACATATTAGGGGTTGTTCCCATAATCTCAAGTGCAACAGAATCAATCATGTCTACAACCATGCACGGAATGAACATTATGATATAAGCAATAATGCCTACAACGCCCTTCAGTGAACGCATGTAATTCCCAAATAAAGCTCCAAACAAATATACGCCCACCACAATGGCAAATGCGGTCGTTATAAATGTAATTAACTTAATCCAAGTATGTCGCTCATAGTCAACTTTTGTGCCATTATACAAGTATAAGAATACCCAAGCGACTAAAAGAATACCCGCTAAAATTAGATCACTTGTTTCAAGCAAGGGCATGTTCTTTCTAAATAACATGTATTGTGCTGTGTAAACCGCAAAGAGTCCTAACGCAATAGTTATAATGGTGGTTCCGTACATTTCTACAAAGTTAATATTACCCACACTCATTAAAAGAATCACTACAATTGTAATGACAGCAATAAATTTGATTAAATATGATACGCCATGTTCTCTCGAAAATAATACTTTTGATAATTGTCGTAATAACGGTTCCATATAGTATTAAGTATACTATATGGTAAGATTTTGCCGATTACATATTTTCCATGGCAGTTTTTTTACCATGACATTCCCTGCATAGCGCTACCAGATTATCTACGTGATTGGATCCGCCTTGATCCAAACGAACCTTATGATCAACTTCAAACCATGCATTCAATGGTTTGGTGCAATCGCCGCAAGCCCACCCTTGATTCGATGCGACATACTTCTTCTTAGTTTCGCTAACTGATCTTTTTGTGCCCGTTTTACCTGATTTCATAATCCGTTCGGTTTGAATAACTTCATTCCGGGCATCATCTCCTCCCTGCATCTGTGCTACACCAAAATCCAAAAATGGCGACACTGATTTTTTTGCAACTGGCATTGTCTTTAAGCACTCGTTTGTTGTCTTCACAAGCTCACGGGCCCTCGACGGATCACGCTTTATCACCCAATATAACATATATGCACCCAGTACTACCCCTGCCATCTGATAGTACTTCTTTGCAGCAATTACCATTTTGTAGTACTTACCATCAGTATAAATATTCCCAACAATGACTGACGTTATGATAATAAATATGAATTCAATGCTCATTTAAACTATACTTACATTTTTTACAATGCTATGTAAATTGCAACGAGTATTATCAAAACCATTATCATATATATTGAATGCGAATTTTCTATGACATATGGCTTAGGCTCATAATGTTCCATATATAGTTCCTTTGCATACTCTCTTGATATACCTCCTTTACCAAGCGCCTTGTTTACTTCATTGTGAATAAAATGTACCCAATGACGAAAATCCGACCCTTTATCTAAATATGGTGTTACCGGATATTTATCGAGCAATTTCATGAATAATGCCTTTGCCTCTGGATGAGGTAAAAACACCGGCATATTCATAATAAGGTCATAATGCTTTCTCTTCATAGAGCGATTTGGTTGACATGGATAATTCTTGGCCACCGTATGTAAGAAAAACCAATAATGCGGACCCCATACTTTTTGATCAAGTGTCATATATGTTATTCGTGTATAATTGTGGAACCTTCACGAACGACATAAAGAAAGGCAACCAATAAATATAGTTATGAATGACAACTATTGTAATAATTGCGGAAAACAAGGACACCTATACCATCAATGTAAATTACCTATTACAAGTAGTGGTGTAATTGCCTTTAGAAATACGGATCGTGGTATCGAATATCTGATGATTTGTCGTAAAGATACTCTTGGTTATATAGATTTTTTAAGAGGGAAATATAGTTTGTATGACCCTATTTACATCACAAATATGGTAGACCAAATGACAGTTTACGAGAAACAACGCATCATCGGCAATGATTTTGATACATTATGGCATGAATTATGGGGTGAAAGTGATATTATTAAATACAAAAATGAAGAAAATGCATCACGCGATAAATTTAATCGATTAAAAGAAGGATATACGTTATTGGGACGCACTGTAACAATGGATAATATTATTCAAAGTTCAACAAGCTGTTGGAGCGAACCAGAGTGGGGATTTCCCAAAGGGCGACGCAATTACCAAGAAAAAGACTATAATTGTGCTGTCCGTGAATTTGAGGAGGAGACGGGATATTCTTCGCAAAAACTCGAGAATATAAATAACATTGGGTCGTTCGAAGAAATTTTTACGGGTTCTAACTATAAATCCTATAAGCACAAGTATTATCTTGCACACATGCGGTACCAAGACACGCTTCAACCAGGACGGTTTCATGATAATGAGGTAAGTCAAATTAGATGGTTGACTATTGATGAGTGTTGCAGCAAAATTAGAAACTACAACATAGAAAAAATACTTGTAATCAACAACATAAATCGTATTCTCTCAACGTATATGCTGTATAAAATTTAATATCAACGTCCGTTTAGGCATAAAAGAATATCATGGTATTGTATACTCAATGAAACCATGTCCGTCCGGTAAAGAACTTAACCCAAAGACAAATCGTTGTGTAAAGGTATGTGATGTCGGGTTTGTTCGTGATGATAATTTTAAATGTGTCAAAGATAGTAAGACTGAACCTGCGTCTCTATTTGACACAATTAAAGACGCACCTGGAAAAATAATAGGGCTTTTTACACCAGAGCCAAAACAAGACATAACCATTGATGAACGGGTAATATATAATCATGAAGGGATGCTTACTTATGCAGATTATGAGGGGTATAAAAATAGTTATTTACGCGACATCTATTCGGTATTAACTAATAAACCCACTGGTAGAAAATTCATTTATGGTCTCAGTAATAGAAAATTGTTAATAGAGGCGATCCTTAAAAAACAAAACGAAATTCGGACGATTGATATACCAACCGAACCAACTGAAACGCCTATAGTTGAATCTGTACCAGGAATGGTAGAAGATACAGTGATTTCTAATGTAGAACGAGCGATTGATTTGCCTCTACAGAATATCGATGAAAACTATGTCAATAACATGGACAAGAGAATCCCTTCATTTATTATAGATAAGGAGGGAGATGATGCAAATTTCGAAGATAACCTTGGACCAGTACCACAAGATGTTGAATCGTCTGAGTATAATCAATATATGAACAAAAAAGAGCGATATGAAAGACAGACTAACGCCGCGTTTGAACCACTTTATCCTACATTGGACGACCCTAATTTCAGCGTTAAAATTGCGCAAAAACATGAGTTTGCCGAGACATTGAATCGCGATAAAGCGGGGAATATAGAAGAAGAAATAAAGAAGTATGAAAATGCTGAATTCGAATTGTCACCCAACCAGCTATTTGTAAAAAACTTTATGTCCGCAGAAACACCTTATAATGGCCTGCTTTTGTATCATGGTGTAGGAACCGGCAAAACATGTAGTGCAATCGGTGTCGCCGAGGATGTAAGGCTTTACAACAAACAAAATAATATTCGTCAGAGAATTATTATTGTTGCGTCGCCCAATGTTCAAAAAAGCTTTATGAGCCAACTGTTTAATGAGGCACGGTTAGAAAAAACAAATGGCTACTGGAATATTAGTGCATGTGTTAGTAAGCAACTGATACATGAAGTTAATCCGACACACACCAAAGATGTAGCAAGAGAAGTAATTGTCCGGCAAATCCAGAATCTTATCAAGAGCAGTTACCTATTTATGGGCTATGTGGAGTTTTCCCGATTTATGCAGAAGTCCATGACGATCACTGACGAGGTAGCAAACCAGTCGGAACGTAAACAACGAGAAATACAATCAATTCGCAAAACATTTGATAACCGTCTTGTTATTGTTGATGAGGCGCATAATATTCGTACAACCTCTGACAACAAGAAAAAGCAAATCGGCACATTGTTTTTACGTGTTGCAAGATACAGCAAAAATATGAAAATATTGTTGTTATCAGCAACACCAATGTATAATTCACAATCTGAAATTATATGGATTACAAACCTACTTAATGCAAACGATGGACGGAGCGTCATCAAAGAAGGGGATGTGTTCTCTAATGAGTCGTTTAAGGAACCCGATGATACCGAAAACGAATCAGGTGAAGAACTTATTCGTCGCAAACTTACTGGTTATGTATCATTCGTTCGTGGGGAGAACCCATATTCATTTCCATTCAGGGTATATCCCGACACATTCTCACCAGACAAGCTTATCAGTAACTATCCATCGCAACAATTTAATGGCATTGAAATTACAACCCCTCTTGAATATACGCAAGTATATACTCATAAGATGACCGGACACCAACGAAAAACGTATAATGATATTATCCAGGAAATCAAGGGGTCGGAGAAAGTGAACATGGAGAACATGCAAACATTTGGTTATACTCTGCTACTGAAACCAATTGAGGCGAATGTAATTACATATCCAACAAAAAAGCGTGTTGGTCGTGAGGGGTTTGCCGAGGTAATGAACTTCAAACAAGAAACTGTAAAACGCGAGGATTCCACCATCATGATGAAGCATCAATACTCATATAAACCGGAAATCCTCAAAGAGTATGGACGTATATTCGCTCACGACAAGATTGGTAATTACAGTGCCAAGATTGCCGAAATCTGCAAAATTGTAAAAAAGAGCACCGGTATCATTCTTATTTATAGTCAATTTATTGATAGCGGTATCGTACCCATGGCAATTGCTTTGGAAGAAATGGGTTTTGGTAGATATAGCAGTACATCCGGCGTAAAGCCTCTACTCAAGGTATCTGAAACTGCGGGAATTGATTCGATTGAAATGGTAGAAAAGGAATTAATGTTGAAACCGGACAACTACCGACAAGCAAAATATTGTGTTATTACCGGCGACCCTTACTTATCACATAATAATGCCGCTGATTTGGAGAGAATTGTCAGAAGTGATAATACCTACGGCGAACACGTCAAAGTAATACTCATATCGAAGGCGGCAGCGGAAGGTCTTGACTTTAAAAATATACGCCAAGTCCATGTAATCGACCCATGGTATAATATGAATCGCATTGAACAAATCATTGGTCGTGCTGTCCGTTTTAGAAGTCATATATCTCTTCCGGTAAATCAGCGAAATGTAGAAATATACTTACATGGTTGTCATGATGAGAAAAAGGAGACGGTCGATATGTATATGTATCGTCTTGCAGAGACAAAGGCCAAACAAATAGGCAATATCACACGTGTACTCAAAGAGGTGAGTGTTGACTGTCACCTTAACATTGGTCAATCAGAACTTACCGCTGAACGTTTGGCTGCCATCTCAGGAACTGAGATGCAGATTGAACTGTCTACCGGAGACGTTGTTCCATTTAAACCTGGCGACATGCCATTTACGCAGCTATGTGATTATAAAGACAACTGCAGCTATACATGCAATGGTGCGAATACATATGACCCGTCAATTCGGGATAGCAATACATATGGCGCCCATTTTGCTCGTATGCATTATGATGCGATTGCTCGACGGGTGCACAGTGCGTTTAAAGAAGCACATGTTTATACACAAACAGACCTCATTCAACACATAAATTTACAGAACCAATATCCAAGAGAGCAGATATTCTTCGTTCTTTCTCAAATGATTGATAACGGCGGGGAAATTATTATTGATAAAACCGGAAGACGCGGCACCTTAGTTAACCGTGAAAAATATTATGCATTCCAGCCCATTGAAATAAATGACGAACGAATAAGTGTGTTGGAACGATCTGCGCCCATTGAATACAAGCGAGACAAGATCATGTTTAAAAATGATATTACAGAGTCGATTGACGACGATACAAATATTGACGAAGTGGCACGCTACCGTGAAATTGTCGACCGTATAAATTCTATCATGGGTCATCTACAAGAAACTATGCCGGACATTGCAATTACTTCAAAGTCGGATTGGTATGAGTATGCATCTACCGAGCAAACCCAAAAATTAATTTTCGATAAACATAATATTCCGCGAAAATTCTATGAGAATGCCGTGATGCGTCATTATATAGACGAGCTTAATGCTGATGATAAAATCCTTATGCTAACACAGATACATAACAAATCAAAAAATAATGGCACATACACATTATTCGATACCGCGTTTGCAAAATATATGGATGAACATACAGTAATACATGATGATAGAAAGGCAGTTGTGATTATAGATTGCAAACGTTATCGTTTAATAATGATAGGTGATGATATTGTTCCGGCAACTCCAGTTGATTATGAAGATTTTAAGTTGCCTGTCGCAAACCATTTCTTAGTGCAAATTCGTGATCTCTTTCCAGAGATAGGCTTTATTGTAACTGCGCCAAGATTTGCATTCAAAATCAAGAGCATGGGCGATAAGTACAATAATCGAGGAGCAAGATGTTTTCAGGCTACCAAAGCGGATATTATCGCACGTTTACGCTGCATCATGAACGGGGAATACTGCAAAACCCCTTTTCAGGACGAGAATTCTATGGGGGATTATCATGACGAAGATACCAAAGATATTAGTAAACAGGGGCTTTGTGTAGTAACCGAAGTGCTATTTAGATATATGGATTCTATACGTTATCGCAATAAACGTTATTTTATGGACCCCGAACAAGCTTTGGTAAACCAAGCGGAAAAGATATAATAATGTGTGCGTATAATATATCAGTATGACTACGCATAAAAATAATAAACAAATAAAAAACAAACGCAAGACAGTAGCAAAACGCAGGAGGACGACAAAGCGCAAAACGATTACAAAACATAAGTCTGCAAATAAACATAAAACCAACAATAAAAGAAAGACCCGTAAACAAAGAGGAGGGGCGGGGGTAAAAGAGATTTTGGACGCAAACGCATCAGATTTTTTGCAACACAAACCGCCGTCAATAAAAAGAGATTGGGAAAATGATAATCATTTAGTGCAATTCCCTATAAACGATGACTATATAACCGACTGGACGCCGTTGGCTGGAGATGTTAAAGATGAATATGCAGATTGTGCTCAAAATTCTATGACGTTCCTTCGTATTATACCAAGTACTATTGGAAAAAAGATTTCCAAACATGTCAACACAAATAGGTGTGGTACGACACCAGCGGAAACCATTTCCATATATGAAAAGGCTTATCCAAATGATAGGTTTGGTACAGTCTCGGTAGATGTATCTATCGTGGAACGCGCTTTAAAGGTTAAGCATGCAACCTTTCTAATGATATGGTTTCCCTTAAAACAGAAAGGTCATGCCGTTATTATGGCAAAGGACCTTACGGGCAAAACGATGATTATTGATGGGCAGAAATTGTTGGTTGAGCCGTATCGTGAATACTTAAATAAATACAATTTCATCTCTGAGGTAGATGTAGTTATAGTTACTACCCGTACTACCAGTAGTGAACTTAAACGTGATATAACCGAGGCACTATCAAACTCAAATTCGCCATCTAATGGAAAAAGCAACAGTATTGAACCAACCAAAAAACGAGCGCGTATTAGTAATAGTGCGATAATCGGTGTAGATTCTCCTGTACCAATGGAGGTAGATTCTCCTGTACCAATGGAGGTAGATTCTCCTGTACCAATGGAGGTAGATTCTGCATAATAAACGTGTTACTGTTGGTGTGCATTTTATACATAAGCCAATAATCTTACACGAACAATGCTCATGTGAATATGTATAATTCATATGAATAATATGAAGCAATAGTGTATATGAAAATCATCCTATACGACCGGCGGGGGCAACCGGAATTGGTATACGTCTTTACTGGACGTGAATCAGAAGTCCCTCAGGAAGAACTGTTTAGGAAGGAACAACTTGACGAATTTAAAGAATATAATACAAAAATTATCCAATGCCCTCATGAAATATATGGTGATGACAGTATTCATGCTGTGAAAACAAAGATAGTTAAAGAACTTTCAAAAACACAAGCTATCAACCTGAACGAATGCTTCTTATTTTATGCAGATGGAGTATCCACAACGCCAATTGATTTTTACAATCAAACCACCAATTTTAAAAAGGAAGTACTCCATGGGTATAAATTTGGTCAGGCACTTTTTAATGGGGGGTTTATGGAAGAACATACCCGCAATATACCCTACAAGCAGCAATATACCTTTGATGATATTGTTGCGTTGGACATACAACGATTGCACCTATTCAAACCCCTCGGGATCGAATTTACTGATTATTATGATTTTAGATACTCAGGAAACCCATTTCAGGTGTTACAAACACAACCCAATGCATTTGAAAACAGCGATCGTAATGCTCTAATCACGTTAGACAACAAATTATTGTTCAATTATACAACCGATGATACATTACATATGGTAACTGCAGATACATTATTAGAATACTGTGAGGATAACGGTCTCAATGAGGAATATTTTATGCGTATTTATTTCCCATCGCTTGCAATTCAAGGGATTACATCAAGGTCGTTATTACAAAGTCATAATCGGATCAATGAAGAGCATAACAACAAGTATCATGAAAACATTGAGCTGTTACACAAAATTCAGAGGAACGTAGTATCCGACATGGTATATGAAAAAATTGGCATTAAACACATCAAATTTGCGATGTACGGTAACCGGAATGTATCCCTTCCACTGGAGACATTATTTAAAGATGTTCATTGCGATCAAAGTATACCCGTGATAAAACTGAATCCAGGAAAATCGAAAGAAAACATTTACCGATTATTTACAAAAGACACTACTCGCCAGGGTACACGTATACCGTTTTTACCGAAAGCTTCCGTTATAGCAAATAGTAAACGCATAGACAAGCCACATACTATTACGTTTTTTATCCACGGGGACGATACCTTTTATGTATCAATTGATGAATCTGCCGATATATACGCCGAGTTTATTCCATCGCACCCAATGCCAGTTGATACAATAAACCAAACCATACGAACCATGTATGCAAATATTGAGACCCAATTAAATCGTTTGTTAATGCAGACCGGATTTTCTATTCCAAAGTTTCTTGCACTTGACCAAAAAAATATTGAGGTGTTCAATATCGAATACGGCCTTTCGGTACGTGCAGAGAAAGGCGTGGATCCGAAAAAATGTGCTGCTGTATTTGGTGGTATATTCGACATCCAAAATAGGGATCGTAATTCAATGGTATTGAACTATAAAAGGGTCGACAATTACAAGTCTATGGACTCCGTAAATCGAACCATTCACGATGGGTTTCGGGATGGTGTTTCCGACCGCGATATTATAGATCGTCTCATGCAAAACCATCAATTTACAGAGGAGGACAGCAAACAAAAGATATCTCAATTTCTTGACGGGTTTAATCGAATCCGAAACCGGTTTACGAATAAGGGACTCAATATTGTTGAAAATCCTGGGTTCCCTGCGCGAATTGAACATATTCCGTTTGAAAACCAGATCATATTCACTATAAATAATATTATTTCAATTCATTACATCCGTTATATACAGACATATATTGATAGTATTCTTAGAATTACAGTGTTTCCCGATACAATTGACATAGATTTATCAAAATGCAATGAAAAAAGAGCAATTGAAGCCGACGTAGCAGAAATGGTGATTCGTCCAATTGAAAAACCTGCGGCTGCAGTGCCTGATGAATTTGCGCCTGAATCAGATGAAGAGCAAGATGCAGACGATTTTATGTTTTTCAGTGATGATGACGATGATGATTTCGATGGGGGCGCTGTATCTGGGGGCGCTGTATCTGACGACCAAGATAGTACCCCGATTGATGGATCACACATTGATGGCCTCTCACTCATCCGCCCCAACCTCTTTGGAGAACGCTTAAAGAAGTATGATCCCAAACTCTTTTTAACGCGAAGGCAAGGAAAGTTTAAAACATATTCTCGTCTTTGCCAATTCAGTGAGGCCCGACAGCCGGTGATTCTCACACAGGAAGAAAAAGCAAACATTGACAAAAACCATCCTGGTTCATACACACATTCTATTGAGTATGGCTCAGGGGATAAAAAATATCATTATATTTGCCCACGATATTGGTGTCTTCTTACAAACAGTAGTATGACCAAAGAAGAGGTTGAATCAGGAAAATGTGGTAAAGTGATCCCCCCAGATGCAGAATCGGTACCAAAGGGACATTATGTATATGAGTTTATACACAAGAAACATGTAGACGCACAGGGCAACTATATCCATTTTTCTCCCGGGTTTATTGATGGGAAAACCCACCCTGATGGACTTCCTATACCTTGTTGTTTTAAGAGTTGGGACCCGGATGCACAAGAATTGGCACGTAAACAGATCACGGATGGTACACAAGACATCAAAAGTAAACCGGCTGCATCTGCGCTACAATATATTATTGGGTTTGACAGTTTCCCCATTGAAGATAAACGATATGGGTTTTTACCTCCCGCAGTAGAAAATCTACTTCATGCAAAGTACACGAATGTAGTGCAGCCAAACAACCCATCGGCCCTTAAGCAAAATGTAAAGGCGATATTGCGTATTGGTACAGAACAACATAGTCAACGATCAATTATTGGCTGCCTTGCGGATATTCATGCATACATCATGAAAACGCCGGGGAAAATGTCAATTATAGAATTCTCAAAATTTATACGCGATCGCATCGATCTGGACACATTTATTAGTCTCAACAATGGGAGTCTTGCATTACAGTATAATAATAAGGATTGGAAAGGAGACATGTCCCAATACGAAGATACCCAATTTGTAAAAGTAAACGGTTCCAATAAAGGGACGCGTGACATTATTGGAGGATACGAACTCTTTAAACGTCATCTTGTCGATCCGGCATCTACTATAGACCATGTGATCATGTGGGATATTATTGCAAGTACAGATAAACTTTTTGGGATGGAGATAAACCCGGTAATATTAGAACTGTCGAATGATGATATTACCAATAATGTAGGGGTCATTTGTCCTACCACTTCTTATTCGTCTGGTTCATTTAATCCGAATAAGCCGTCCATGTTATTGCTCAAACAAGACCAGTATTACGAACTAATTGGCGTGATTGTTACAGATGAAGTTAATAAAAGAAAACGATATCACAACATGAAGTTATTCTATATGGATGAGACCATTCTTCCAGAATTACGCGACATATTGAACGTTATAACAAAAACGGCTTCTTCAATGTGCAAACCATTACCAAGCAAACCTGATGTATATACATTTCAACCAAACATTGACGCATATAACGTTGTTCATAAACTGCGACTCTCTGGATACATACCAGATTCTCAGGTAATCAATCATTATGGGCGAGTTATTGCAATTATTGCGCGCCGTGACGAGGATGAAACAAAGGGAATATACATACCCACTCGTCTGTCATCAACTGTTGAATTACCCATGGTAACAATCGACAATGACCTATGGCACGATTACGAGTATACCGTGAAAAAACTACGAGAAGTACACAATGATACAGGCCTGTTATGCGATCCTATTGTAAAAATTGCTGAAGATAATCTTGTTGTGGGCGTACTTACACAGACAAACCAATTTATTCAGGTTACGCCAATTGAAATCACTGACGATGATCTTCCTGTCATTGTATCAGCAAACCATTTGTTTGTTGATCAGGCATTTGAAACAGATAATCACGACCCCGAACGAATAAAAATCAAGAATGCGATTTCACTTGAGACCCGTTTTTATAATGCATATCGCAATATTGTCCGTATGTTTTTGCGTCATGCTGAAAATAGAGAGCATTTGGATACCATTCAAAAATACGTTTCTGACGATAGATACTTGTACAAGCACAAAATTATAAAAGTATCCGGTATTATATCAAATATCGTGGATAATCATGTTCAATTCGCAGAATACAACGCCAATGCGATTAACGATATTGATGAAATATACTCATGTTTTGAGAACCCAGAGAGCAAAGGGTATTGTGTGTTCCAAAACAATATCCACAAGCTCATGATTCCAGAAAAGCACCTGTTAAGTGGAAACAACAATAAGGAGACTTATGCTCTTCGTATTGCCGATGAGCTCGTTCGCAATCAGGATTTTTCACAATTTATATTAAACGACGATGACGTTATTCGACTGCCGGAAAATAAATACCGGATCGAGGACAATGAATTCATACTGTTACAGTCAAATATACAAAGCCAATATATGGAAAATCTCGAACCTTTCTCAAATACAAACTATATTACATTGAACACGCATGACAGAGCACAACCCGAGTTAACACAATACTATAGTAATACTGTTACAAAGTTGGATATTGAAAACGACGACGAGGACATATGCGTTGAAAAAATACATCCGCGTGTGCGCAATAAATGGCGTCCTTTATTCCCAGAAAATACAAAAGAAATTGAGTTTCAAAACAGTACTCCGTGCAGTTATTCCGCGGCACAATATATCATTCAAAAAGGTACGAACATTAACATGTCTATCAATGACATCAAAAAGTTACTTGTGAAACAATACGCCGATGTAATGAAAGAAAAAATGAAAACATTGATACAAGTATGGGAAAAGCAAGGAAAAAGTTTGCAAGCACAGGCATTGAATGACGGGTCAACAATAGAACAAGTTATTGAATCGGATAACTATTTTTTTAGTGATATTGATGCCGTTATGTTATTCAGTAATCTTAAAATTGGAGTGGTACTATACGCAAAT
>Ga0255757_10000014_pt1 | contig 171978 bp, 153 predicted proteins | sample 071ome_27_FD_179957 | JGI IMG/M metagenome (GOLD analysis project Ga0255757, IMG submission 179957) | Coastal salt marsh microbial communities from the Groves Creek Marsh, Skidaway Island, Georgia - 071409AT metaG (version 2) | ecosystem: Environmental > Aquatic > Marine > Intertidal zone >...
ACGGCTTGATCCGAGCCAGCTTCAACAGACATGACAACCATTCCGGCCACGCCATCGCCCACGAGCCGAACATAGAAATGCGTGTTCTCGATGACATCGCGATTTCGGATTTGAGGTTGCCACGCGCTTCAAGGATTCAGTCCTTTTCGTGTTGGATTTCCCGATCATGGGAGTCGTTCAGTTTTCAATGACGGTGTTCATGCCGCGGGCCATAGGGCGTACGACGTAGGGGCCAATTACATCAGCTCCAACAGCCGTTCCTGTCGTCTGTCCAGCATCGGCCAGCACAGCGAGAGCCATCTTGACATCAGCCAATGCTTGGGTGACTTCTGCGGTTTGACCTGCCGTAAGATTAGCCGAACCCGATGGCGAACGAGCCATCCAGGTAGCTGAGATCACAACAACAAACAGCAGCGCTACGGCAAGTGCTGGCCGGAGTCCGGCGGAGGCCATTCGGCGGAATCCTTCGTGGACCCGAAGGGGAAGCTGAAGCAACCATTCGCGCCGTGGGTGCGCCACCACATGGGTAGTAACGATGTCTGGACAGCGCTCCAAAGCAGCAGAATCCTTTAATTCGCTGAAAATCACGTCCATCGCGCGTGCCTGATCCACTTCGCGGGCAAGCCACGCGTCGTCTGCCAGGATGTGCTCGAATCGGTCCGCTTCCGATTGGCGCAATTCTCCCGCCAACCAGGCTTCGAGCCGGTCGTCTGCCCAGATCCGATCCGGATCCTGAGGGCTTTTTCCCTGCGTCATGTTGTCATGCGTAGTCATGTCGATGTACTTCTCCGAGATCTTTTCGCAGCGACTTCCGGGCGCGGTGCAAATACACCTTTACCGTATTCAGTGGAAGCGTGAGTGCTTCGGCGATCTCTTCGTATTTGTAGCCCTGGATTTCTCTGAGGACCACGATGGATCGGTGGGGCTCTCCCATCCGATCCAGCGCTTCGCGCAGCCTTTCCCTGAACAAAGCCATTGATTTAGCCCGTTCCGGATCAGGTCCCTGATCCGTCAGCACGTCCACCCCACCCACCTCATCATTCTCCACCGGTTGACGCACTTTGCGCTTGCGTACCTGATCGATGCAGGCATTGCGCGCCACCCGAAGAAGCCACGACAATACCCGTTCTTCCTCCAGCGAGGAACGATGCTCCCACAGCCGAATGAATACGTCCTGGGTCACGTCGGCTGATACGGCGGGATCGCGCAGCATGGACAGCACATAGCTGTACACGCGGTCGCGATGCGTACCTACGATCGATTTGAATTGGAGCGTATTCACGCGGCGGCGTGGCAGGTTATTGGTGCACGTACCCGGTTGAGGGCATGCGCGATCACAACGGATGGCGCATTCAAAAGGTTACAATGTTCGGGTTGCAAGCACACCTCTTTCCTGAAACAAAACGGGGATTCGGTCGAATCATGGGGTGCCTGCTGGCCAGAGGCTGTCACGGAGCATCTCTTATTTCTGCCCCATACTTCCAGCGGTCCAAACCCCATCGATCCATTTTATTTCGCTGAGTCATTCATGAATACCGGATTCAGACGCCTTCTCCTGCCATTTTCGCTTGTTCTTGCCCTGGGAACAGGCCTGGGACTCTCAATTGACAGGTTCTTTGGTGAAGAAGACACCTACGAGCAGCTCCAGAAAATGGAGGACACGTTCCTGCTCATCAATCGGCAATACGTGGAAGAAATCGATCCGGCCGTATTGGCTGAATCGGCGATCCGGTCCATGCTCAGCGAACTGGACCCTCATTCTGCCTACATCGATGCCGAATCGATAGGTCGTGTTCAGGAAGATTACCAGGGTTCTTTCGGCGGCATTGGTATCTGGTTCGAAGCACCACCGGAAGACACGGCCAAAGTCACATCCACCATTCCTGATGGCCCAGGCGAAGCCGTCGGTCTCATGGCTGGCGACCGGATGTTTGCCGTAGATGATTCCGTCATCGTCGGAATGGGCAGTATTCCCATTCAGAATCTGATTAAAGGTCCTATCGGCTCAGATGTCAGGATTTCCATCAAACGCCCTGGTGTAAGCGCACCTTTTGACGTAGTCATTGAGCGAGCATCCATTCCGCTCTACTCGGTTGATTCATCCTACATGATGGATCCTCAAACCGGCTATGTCCGCATCGGCCGTTTTGCCATGACCACCCATCAGGAATTTGTCGAGCATGTCACCCGACTCAAGAATCTGGGCATGGAGCGACTGGTGCTCGACCTGCGGGGTAATCCGGGTGGTATCAAGGAGACGGCCGTCCGTATCGCTGATGAAATGCTTGACGGCGCTGGAGTGATCGTGACAACCGAGGGCCGTGTGTCCCAGGAAAACATCATAGACCGCATCTCACCAGGCGGACTTCTCACGGAAGAACCGGTCATCATCCTGGTGGATGAATACACGGCCTCGGGAAGCGAAATCATTTCCGGAGCCGTTCAGGATCATGATCGAGCCCTGATTGTGGGTCGTCGGACATTTGGGAAGGGACTGGTACAGCGTCCGTTCCGACTGCGTGATGGCAGCGTCGTTCAAATGACAGTGGCACGGTATTTCATGCCCAGCGGTCGCCTGATCCAGACGCCCTACGAAACCGGCAATTCAGAAGACTATTATGCCGACAAGTTCACCGACTATGAAGCTGCGACATACCGGCCCGAAGAATACCTGGCCGATATTCCTGATTCGCTTCGATACAGCACGGATAATGGCCGTCTCGTCTTTGGAGGTGGAGGAGTGATGCCCGACATCGTTATCCCTCCCGATTCAACATCGGATCTGAATGCTCCCATTGTACAAGCTTCCATTCGACGGGGATGGGCTTTTCTGTACGTACGTCAATTCATGGATACCTCGGAAGGCCTGGCCATGCGTCAGCAATGGGCCCCGTCGCCCGACCGGTTCTTCAATGAGTATGAAATCGATACCAATCACTGGAATGGATTCACCTCGTATGCTCAGGAAAACGGGCTCGCAGATGCCGATGAGAACGGAGAAGTCATGTTCTCCCTATCAGACCTTGCAGCACATCGCGAAACGCTGGAGGTCGTCTTGAAGGCGCGCATGGCGCAGCGACTTTATCGTAGTGAGGCCTGGTATCCCGTATACAACCAGATCGACCCGACCATCGGGCAGATCGAAGCGTTGTGGGTGCATGCTGTTTCGCTGGCAGAAAATGGCACGATGGCTGCCAACTGAGGCTTCCATGCAGTATCCATTCCGGATTCCTGTCGACGTATTCCTTGGCCCGGGCTGCTTGTCCGGTTTGCCAGACTATCTGGCGAAGAAGGGACACGCTCGCATCCTGGTCATTTCTGATCCTTCCGTGTCCCAAACGGGCTGGTTTAACTCCGTTGCCCAGCAGCTACCTCCTCATGACCTGATTGTGGACGTCGAACCCAATCCCCGCGTTGCCACTGTGGATCGAATAGCCGCCCACGCCAAGTCAAGCGGAGTAGAGGTAGTGCTCGGCATAGGAGGAGGAAGCGTCATCGATGCGGGAAAAGCGGTAGCCATGCTTCTGGCCAACGACGGATCCATCATGGACTTCGTGGGCAAGAACCGCTTCATGAACCCGGCAAGACCCTTCATTGCCGTCCCGACGACGTGTGGCACCGGGTCCGAAGTGACATGGGTCTCTGTTCTTTCAGAACCGGAATCTGGCACCAAGTGGTCCGTCAAGGGAGACAAGATGTTTCCGTTGGCTGCCTTCGTAGACGCCGACGTCTTGGCTACCCTTCCGCCGTCTCTGATTGCTTCGACGGGAATGGACGCCATGACCCATGCCATCGAAGCGTTCATCGCCCGTCAGGCAAATCCCGCATCCGATGCCCTTGCGCTCCAGGCCATCCGACTGTTGGTTCAATTTCTGGGGCCCTGTGTGCGGCAACCAGAGCGTCCCGAATACAGGGCGCGGGTCATGCACGCGTCCACCCTGGCCGGTATGGCGTTCGGCAATGCAGACGTGGGGGCTGTGCATTGTCTTTCGGAAGGAATCGGTGGTATGCTCGATCATCCCCACGGTCTTTTGAATACCCTTTTACTGGTACCTGTCCTTCGCTACCAGCTTCCGGATATTCGGGAGCGGCTGAAGGAGATCTCTGCCTTCCTCGGTGCTCCCATGCCAGAGACCCTTCTGGAACGACTGGATGCCATGATTGGAGGGTTTCCACTCGGAACGTGGCACGATTTGGGCATCTCTCCGGATCATTTCGGCGATATTGCGCGCCGTGCTGAAGACAACGGTTCCAACGCTTCCAACCGCAGAGACATGCGCGCGGTGGATTATCACCGCATTCTGGAGAATCTGGCGCGGTAACAGACGGTATGTGGTCACATTCCCCGCACAGCGGTAGGGAATTTCGCACGACCTGGAGAATGGTGTAACCCTTTACGGGAGTCATCCGTCTAGGACGCTGAATCCATTGATACTCACCCGCCTGATTCTCATGAACGCGTCCGCTACCTCCCGATTCTCACGTGTCGCCGGTCCTTTGCTTCGCCTTGCTGGCCCCCTTGTATTGGGCCTGCTGCTCGTCCTTCCCTCGAAAGTTGGAGCCCAGTCGCTGGATTTGACCGTGAATAACGTCGGTCTCTCTATTGGTGACTCGGAAGAGGTTACGGGGGTTCGCTTGAATTTCCGGGATCGAAACCTGCGGCGTGTCACGGGGCTGAACGCAACGATCTGGACGCCTCATAATGAGCACGGTGGCGATGTGACCGGTATCGCACTTGGATTGCCTGCTACGGGCGGCGATAACATCAGTGGAATCGCCTTCGGTATCCTGGGTGTTGGAGCCAACGAAACAATGACCGGCATTGCTTTCGGGGGTCTTGGAGTCGGAGCAGGCCGGGATGTAATCGGCATAACGGGCGGAGGACTCGGTGCCGGATCAGGACGTGATCTCAGAGGAGTTTCAGTCGGCGGATTGGGTGCGGGAGCAGGTCGTGACACAGCAGGCCTCATCGTGGGCGGACTCGGTGCCGGCGCCGGGCAAGACATGAAGGGTATCGTAATTGCCGGAATGGGCGCCGGCGCAGGACGCGACTTCACCGGAATAGCCATATCCGGTATTGGAACCGGTGCGGGCCGTGACTTTACGGGTGTATCCATGAGCGGTATCGCTTCTGGAGCAGGTGGTACGTTGAAAGGTATTCACATGGCCGGTATTGCCGTTGGCGGGGCCACGGTGCGTGGCATCATGGTCTCTGTTTTTGCCGCAGGAGGTCAGGATGTAAAAGCTCTGAGTTTAGCGACGGGCTACTTCCATGTGGATGATGATGGCATACAGCAAGGTGTCTCCATCGCGGCATTCAATCGCATCAAGGGCAGTCAGGAAGGCCTCACAATCGGCATCGTGAACTGGGCCCGCCATCTCGACGGGTTGCAAATCGGCCTGCTCAACTTTGCGGGAAACAAGCGCAGCATGAAATGGATGCCGCTCGTAAACTGGAATTGAGCAACGGATTCCCTTTGTTCACAGATCCAGGACGTCTCCCTCTTTGGGGATGATCACTTCGATCTCAGGATGGAAGAAGCGAATATTGTCTGCCATCCACTCCTTGGCTTTTGCCTCTCCGTGTACCAAAACGATTTTCTCGGGCTTCAGTCGCTCGACCAACTGGAGCAGATCACGGCGATGGCTGTGACCGGAAAAGCGGAAGCGATCCACATCACATCGAATAGGCTGGGCACCTCGAGCTGAGGAAACGACCGTCTCCGTGCCCTTGCCCTCGGCCCGCGCTTTGAGGATGCGATCTGCAGGTGAATCCTCTCGAGCAAATCCAACCAGGAATACCGCATTTTTCGGATTTTCGACCAGTTGCTGCGCAATCTTGTTCGAAATGGTGCGCTCGAACATCATACCGGACCCAACGGCAAATATGCCCGGCTTCTTGAGAGCTTCCATCAGTGCCTGCCGGGATCGGGGCAAGCGTGACTGCGGAACACCGAACACCTGGAAGTCTTCGTTCAGTCGAGGCGTATTGAAGCGCGTCTTGTCGTACAGATCGGCGATGGCACGCATCATGCCTGCTGTATAGACTGGAATGTCCTCGTGGATGATGCCGCGGCGTTTGAATCGATCAATGAGTGCGATCATTTCTTGGCCGCGACCCAACGCAAAAACGGGCATGAGTATCGTTCCGCCCCGTTTGAGCACCTTGGCCATCTCCTCCCCAAGCCGCTTTTCTTCGCTTCGCCGCGTGAACGTCTCCGCAAGCGGATCGGCACCGAGCGTGCTTTCAAGCAGGAGAATATCGACGGATTCCTCGGGGTATTGCGCGCCCGGAATGATAGTCTGGTTATTGGCCCCGGTGTCGCCCGTGTAAAAGAGCTTCCTGAGGCGGCCATCTTCCTCCCAGCGGATCATCACACCGAGCGAACCCAGTACGTGACCGGCATCGAAAAACTCACCAGAGACATCGAATACCGTGTTCAATCCACCCAGATCAAATTCATCCTCCAAGGGGTGCGTCTGATAGACATACGAACTGGCTTCGACCTCGTCCTCATCGAACAGCGGCTCAACCGTTGTAGACCCCTCCCGCAGCTTGCGTCGCTGAAGTCGAGCAGACGCAGGAAGCAGAATATCTGCCAACTGCCGGGTCGCGCTGCTCATGTGGATATGCGCGTGGGGAAAAGTCCGCGTGACCAACGGGAGTGCCCCCAGATGATCATGATGGGCATGGCTGACGACGACATGATCGACCGGCCAGTCCGGATGGTCGGCGATGAGATCGAAATTCGGCATGCTGTCCATTCCTTCCCTCTCCGGGTCTGCACCGGCGTCCAGAATGATGCCGGTGTTGTCCAGATGGAGGTAGTGACAGCTCGCGCCGATCTCCTCGGTTTCGCCCAGGGTAGTAAATTGCATGCAGGATGCTCGTGCAGCTTACGCGTCGACGCCGTTCGATGCTCCGGCCGCTTCGTACGCTTTCCAGTCCGCGAGGAAGCGCTCCAGCCCGCTGTCTGTGAGCGGGTGCTTGATCAGCTGGCCGATCACCTTGAAGGGAATGGTCGCGACATCGGCACCAACGAGAGCCGCTTCAACGACATGCATGGGATGACGAATGGAGGCGGCCAGGACTTCTGTCGTGAGTCCATAGTTAGCATAAATAGTGACGATCTGCTCGATCAGATCCATCCCCGGTGTCGAAATATCATCCAGGCGACCGATGAACGGGCTGATGTATGTGGCGCCAGCCTTGGCTGCAATGAGCGCCTGTGTTGCTGAGAAACACAAGGTGCAATTGGTCTTGATGCCTTCGCCGGAAAACGTCTTGATCGCCTTGATACCGTCGGCAATCAGCGGCACCTTCACCACCACATTCGGGTGAATTGCAGCCAATTCCCGACCTTCCCGGACGATACCGTCGTAGTCGGTAGAGATCACCTCCGCCGACACGTCTCCGTCCACGATGTCGCAGATCTTTGCAATGTGGGCATGGAAATCCGAGCCACCCACTTTTTTCATGAGGGATGGATTGGTGGTAACCCCATCCAGAACGCCCATGTCATTGGCTTCCCGGATTTCGTTGAGGTCAGCAGTATCGATGAAAAACTTCATGATGAGGTCGTGTGCGCGGCTGGTAGCAGGAGAAGGTGAAGGGCGTCAGGGCAAAGAAGCAGGCTCGGGACGGGCAGAAAAAGTCGCTGCTGCCTTGCCAGACATCCGAAGGTACTAATCCGCTCTGCAAGCCTCCACTCCGCGCCGTGTAATTGGAGTCAAGATCTTCAGCCCGATCCCAAAAACTGAACAGGGTATTTCCGGGTGCCCTTGCCAACTATCCGCGGTTTTCAACACTCTATCATGTAACACGGTTGGTCGCTTTCCGTAAGCGCCAGCCGAGAGGGAGGAGTTGACATACTTCTTCGTTCAGTCGACCCGTCAAATAAACGACCTTGAACGATGTACACTTTGCTGTCCAAGCGCGCTAATCTTGCGCGCCAGAAATGGGCAGCCAAGTCAATGCAGGCGCCGAACTCACGCTCATCCCGACCGATCGCCTGGTCATCGACTCGGGGCTGAACTATTCGCGCCTGCGTAATCGGACCACCGGTGAGAATTACTTCTCCGGATACATCCTCCGCTCGCGCTTGAATTATCAGTTCACGCGAAAGCTGCTCACGCGCGTAATTGTGCAATACAATGATTTTGCGGAGCGCTTGGAAGTGGATCCGCTGGTCACGTACCGCATCAGTCCATTCACCGTTTTCCACGTGGGCTCGACCCATCGATTCCAGGACTTCTCCGGACAACTCGATCAGCAGTCCATGGTCTTCCAGCAAACGGAGCGGCAGATCTTCTTCAAATTCCAGTACCTGTTCCGCATGTAGGAAGCGTGCGTCATGGAATACGACTCATTCACGAAAGGCATCGGCTGCTGGACGCGGCGGGATTCGGAAGAATCCCGCCGCGTTTTGTACGTTTGCACCGGAGTTTAACGATCTGGAAGACGCATCCAGAGACAACGCACTCTATCCCAACCCGCATTCTGCATGAACCGGTCCCGGCACCTGACCACGGGGGCGATCCTCCTGATCACCTCCTTGTTGGCAATCTCCGTTGCTGCATCTACGACGGATCCTTCCACAGACCTGAACAAAGCTATTCCCCGAATTGAATCCACCGATGTGACCATCGACGGATTCCTGGACGAAGCCGTCTGGAACGAGGCCGCGGTATTCGACGGATTCTGGGAATACCTGCCCGTCGACGGGCGACGCGCCCAGGATTCCACGATCGTCCGGGTCTGGTATTCTCCCACGGCCATCCATTTCGGTATCCAAGCCTGGGAATCACATACGAGTGAAATCCGCGCCACCTTGGCGGATCGGGACAAGATTGAGGGCGATGACTATATCCAGATCGTGCTCGACACCTACCATGATCGCCGTCAAGCCTTTGTCATCGGAGTCAATCCACTGGGTCAGCAGTCCGATGGCATTCTCAGCGACAATACAGGAGGTGGGGGCCATGGATCGATGCGACCATACCACATTGACGAAAGTCCGGACTTCGTATACGCCTCCAAGGGGCGCGTGACCGAGTACGGATATGAAGTGGAGATCCGTCTTCCATTCAAGAGCATCCGGTACCAGAGTGCTTTCGAACAGGACTGGGGATTCAATGTCATTCGCCGGGTCCAGCATTCGGGCTACACGAGTACCTGGACGCCTTCCAAACTGGACAATGCGTCTTTCATGGCGCAGAACGGCGTGCTGACGGGACTTACCGACTTGCGTCGGGGCTTGGTTCTTGACATCAACCCGGAGATTACCGGTGCAGCCAGCCGGGCGATGGGGCCTACCGCTTCATTTGAGGAAGATCTGCACGATCCCATCGGACTGAACGTACGCTGGGGCATGTCCAGCAACTTGACTCTGAATGGCACCATCAACCCCGACTTCAGCCAGGTCGAAGCAGACGTTGCACAAATTGAGTTCGACCCGCGTCGTCAAGTGTTTTTCCCCGAACGCCGACCCTTCTTTCTGGACGGAATCGAGATGTTCGCATCGCCCACCAATCTGATCTACACCCGCCGGGTTGCCAACCCGCTGAGTGCGGCCAAGATCACCGGCAAGAGCGGCAACACCAATGTGGCAGTTCTTTCAGCGGTAGATAACAAGGCACTCCACTTGAGTGACCTGGATGCCCGCTATTTCAACGCTGTTCGACTGCGCCGCGACTTGTCAGGGCAGAATACGCTCGGCATGGTGTACACGGACAAGATGGACGGGAATCATTGGAATCGAGTCGCCGCGGTGGACGGCCGGATGACCTTTTCGGATATTTACTCCGTGACGTGGCAGACAGGTATGAGCTTCACGGACGATGACGGAGCCACCGAAAGCGCTCCCATGTGGAATGTGAACGCGCTCGCTTCGGGTCGAAAATGGGGGGGCTCCTTCTCATCCACCGGCTTCCACACCGATTTCAACTCCGAGACCGGATTCATCCAGCGCACCGGCATCGTTCACATGAATCTGCGACCAACGCGCCGCTGGTTCGGTGATGAGGGAGATCTCCTTGAATCCTACAGTCTGGGAATCACCCTCGATGGCACCTGGGACTATGACCGATTCACGGATGGAACGGGCCCGAACGACCGGAAGCTGCACTTCAATTCCAACTACTCGTTCCGGGGTGGTTGGTCGGGCCTGACGTCCGTGTTCTATGAGTCATTCATGATGCCCACCGGGCTGTATGACAACTATTTCATTGAGACGGAAGTCAATGGCCAACTCACGGCGCAGCCGTATGTGGGTGTGGATCGTCTGATCAACCTGGGCCTCTGGTCTCGTCTGGCTACTCCACGATTCAACCAATTCTCGGCCTCGCTTTTTGTGGTGGCCGGCCTGGACGACAACTTTTACGAGTGGGCCCGCGCAGACATCTACTTCTACACGCTCACGCTGAACTACCATCCGACCGATCAGCTGCGAGTGAATCTGCTCTACAATCATCAGCACTACGTGCGTCATTCAGACAAGAGCACGGTGGCCCTTCGGAGGGTCCCCCGTCTGAAAATGGAATATCAGCTTACACCATCGCTCTTCGTACGATTGGTTGGGCAATACAATTCCATGTTCGTGGACGAGCTTCGCGACGACTCCCGCACGAATCTGCCCATCCTGATCCAAAACCCAGAGACCGGCGAATTCAATCGCACGTCCTCACGGCGCACGAACCACCTGACCGTGGACTGGCTCCTGTCTTATCGCCCGACGCCAGGTACAGTGCTCTTCCTGGGATACGGCAACTCCTCCAGAGAGCCAGACACGTACCGATTTCGGGACCTGCAACGGTTACAGGATGGTCTGTTCTTCAAGCTCAGCTACCTGTTCCGGGTCTGATCCTTCCAATACGCTGCCGCAGGGCATCAGAACTTGTTCTGCCCGGATTTCCGGGTGTCGAGTAGACGTCTGACAAGGCTTGGTTGGCCTGCGCCGTCCACAGCTCGGGCTTTCCAGCCACGTTGCGATAGGCCTCGCGGAAGGGCGTGCCTTCTGTCACCTGCTGCATGGCAGCAGCGGTAGCGAACAATTCATTTCCACGAGCGGCGTTCAACCGATCCGGTTTGAATACCATGCCCTCTACGAGACCGGAAGCAGCTTGACATAGATCGAGCATCATGAGTACCGAGCGCATGACGCTGGCCTTGGTTACCTGCAAGTCACGGTGGTATCCCGAAGGCAGGTTGGCAGGAACTGTGAGCAGGACATGCATTTCCGCCGCAATTCGGTGAACCACCGTACGTGCCAATTCGGCAATATCCGGGTTTTTCTTCTGCGGCATGATGCTCGAGCCGGTGGTCAGCTCCTCACTCAATTGCACAAACCCGAATTCGGCAGTGCAATACAGAACGATATCCGAAGCAAGGCGGTTGATGGTAGCCGCCGCCTGAACCAGGCCATGGACTATGGCCATTTCGAATTTACCACGAGAGAGCTGCACCGCGGTAACCTGTTCCTGCACCCGGCTGAACCCGAGATCGTCAGCAACATGTGCCCGATCCAGATCCAAATGAGGTACACCGTACCCAGCCGCAGCGCCAAGGGGTGATGCATTATTCAGATCACGGGCCTGAGCGAGAATGGAGAGGTCGTCTGCAAGACACTCTGCATAACCAAGCGCCCAGGCACCCACCGACGACGGCATGGCCCGTTGTGTATGGGTGTAACCCGGCAAGAATGTGTCGACGTTTTTATCTGCCAGATCGGCCAGGCTATCTGCCAGATCAGCCACGTCTTCCATCACATCGCCCACGTGCTGTCGTAGCCACAGCCGGAGCGCGGCCAGTACCTGGTCATTTCGCGACCGACCCGTATGGATCTTGCGGCCGGCATCACCTGTCTCCTCTGTGAGAAAGCGCTCGATCACCGTGTGGCAATCCTCGTCTTCCACCGATATGGTCAGGTGACCGTTTTCGATGGCCTCGCCAAGCCGGCCCAATGCATCCTGCAGGGACTCGAATTCTTCCGACGTCAGAACGCCCTTGCGATACAATCCAGCTGCGTGTGCCAAGGATGCAGCCGCATCGTAAGGCATCAGCATCATATCCCAATGGGGATCGTCGCCAACAGTGAACCGGGTTACCCAGTCGGCGGCACCGCCGTATGCTTCTTTCTGCCAGATGGTACTCATGGAGCTACTCCGTCGATATTCAGTGTTCGAAACAAACGGTCAGGCGTCCGTTCAAGATTTGAAATAATGGGTGACAATGGACTCGTAAATAGCGCTGGCTTGGTGCAGCTCGAATACGTCGATTGACTCGTGTGCCGTATGGGACTTCCGGCTGTCACCGGGACCAATCTTTACGGTGGGTACATCGTGTACCTGCAGCCAGTCGGACATCGTCGGAGAGCCGAATGGTTCAGCTCCCTCGTGAGCAGCCAGGCAGGAGGCAATGATGGGATGAGAGGTGGGTGTCTCCACAGGTATGAATCGCTGCGAATGTATGACCACTTCACTCTCCAATCGCGCGTTTAGCATGGCCGCGATTTCCGGATGCGAATACGACGGCGTTGTGCGGATATCGATCCACGCAGAACATCGGTCGGGAATGACATTACGGGCCGTTCCTCCTTCAATGACCGTAACGTTTTGCGTTGTTTCGCCCAGAAACGGGTGAATGCGCTCGAAACGAAAGTCGGCCAGCAACGATAGATCACGGACAAGCCGGCTGATGGCGTTATCTCCTTCTTCGGCACGAGCCGCATGGGACGTCTTGCCGTGAGCATCCAACCGGAGGATCAGCAAGCCTTTCTGAGCCACACAGGGTTGCATGTGGGTTGGTTCTCCGATCAGGGCGACCTCGAAATCGGGAAGACTGGGCCGGATCGCCTCCAGTCCGTTGTCGGTGCCACCCGTTTCCTCACAGACGGTGAATGCACCCATCACTCGAGCATCCGGTGGCAGGCTGCCAGAACGATTCAGGCGCACGAGCGCAGTTGCCATGGCTGCTACGCACCCTTTGGCATCCACGGTGCCCCGCCCGAATACTTCACTACCATCGATGGTCGGAGTGAAGGGATCGAAAGGATGATCTGAACTTGGTGGTACAACGTCGAGGTGGGAATTCAGCAACAGGGTGCGCGGGCCGCTGCCGACCGATACGACGATGTTGTCATCGAAGCGTTGCGGATCAAGACCGGACTCGCGAAAATGTGCCTCAAGGAGATCGGCCGCGGCCCGCTCCTCATGACTCAAAGAAGGCGTTGCGACCAATGCGGCATGAAGCTTCCCGACGTCGCTCTGCTCGTAGAAGGTATGGGGATCGATAGGATGGTTCAGCTCAGTCATGACGATCCGGAATGATGCGAGTAGCGTTTCCCCGATCCAGCAGGGCGGTGGGATGAGCGATCCAGACGGTACCGATCCCCTGCTCGAGAGCCCACCGCCCAATATCTGTTTTAACCTTCATACCGCCTGCAATCCATCCAGCGGCTACACCAGCCAGTGCCTCGGACGGCATCAACCGCCTGATGGGCTGAGCATCGGCATCGAGTACGGCACCCGCCTCGGTCAACAGCACGAGTTCAGAAGCGCCGACGGCTTTGGCTACCTCCAGCGCAATGGTATCGGCATTGACGTTGTAGAGCCGACCCGCTTGGTCTACACCGGGTGGACAGACTACTGGCATCATGCCCGCTTGCAGGAGGGTCAACAAGACGGTCGCATCCACATGTTCGACGTCGCCGACGTGACCGAAATCCACTTCTTCACCGTCCACGGTCCACGGCGGCCGCTTGCTCACCCGAATCGTCCCGCCATCGGCTCCGCTCAATCCAACCGCTCGCATTCCGTGTCGGTGAGCCTCGGCCACCATACCAGAATTCAGTTCGCCCCGGATAACCCATCGAAGAATGTCCAGGTCGACATCGGAGGTCACTCTCCGTCCTTCCACGATCACGGGTGCATGACCAATTCGATTGGCCAGCGCCGTAGTCTGCGGACCGCCCCCGTGTACAAGTACGATCTCTGCTGAAGTCGATAGCTGGGACAGGTTTTGCCAAAATGCGGACAGATCCGAATCCAGCAGCGCTCCACCCAATTTGATCACGATGCGCTTCATGAGTAGCTCGTCGTTGCTGATGCTGCTTCCGCGGCAGTCTCCCCGCCCCACATCATCGAAAGGATTGCTTTTTGCGCATGCAACCGGAATTCAGCCTGGTCCAGATGAAGCGAGGGTCCATCGTCCAGGACCGCATCATCAACGACCACGCCGCGACGCACAGGCAGGCAATGCATGAACATGCCCTGGTCCGTACATGCCATGCGGCTTGACGATACGCGCCAATCCCTGTTTGCGTGACGACGGGATTCTTCTGCTGAAGGATCATGGTAGCGCTCGAAACCTCCCCACGCCTTGGCATAGACTACGTGCGCGCCGTCAGCAGCGGCATCAGCATCGGTGGTCTCGGTCACGGATCCGCCATGAGCCGCTGCCTGACGGCGCGCAGCCTCCATTACCTCCTCATCCAGTCCAAAACCTTCGGGACGGGCAACAACGACATCCATTCCCAACCGGGATGCCATCAGCAGGGTCGAGTTCGGTACGGCCATCGGAAGTGCCTTAGGGTGCCAGGTCCAATGCAAGACAAACTTCTTGCCAGCTGGATTTCCGTCAAATGTGCGGTGCAGCACGGATGCGTCGGCCAAGGCTTGGCACGGATGTCTCGCTGCAGACTCCAAGTTCAATACGGGTACATCAGAAGCCGCAGCGAATACCTTTAGGCGGGCGTCACTTACGTCGCGTTCGCGATCCAAGCCTTCGGCAAACAACCGATCGCCCAATCCATGACAGTACCGGGACAGAACCCCGACGGCTTCCCGGATATGCTCGGCCTCGCCGCCGGTCATGGCCTGGCCGTCCTCCCAGGCAAATCCCCAGGTCCCGGATCCCGGTGTCACAACCACCGGATTTGCTCCCAGTTCGGTAGCCGCCAGCTCCATGGAGACACGCGTGCGCAACGAATCATTGAAAAACACCATACCCAGTGCTTTTCCCAGAAATCGATTGGCGTGCAACGAACGGTGGTCCGCGAAGCGGTGAGCCTCCCGGATGCAGGACTGCCAAGTGGTTTCATCGATATCGAGCCAGTCCAGGAGATGCCTCATGCATCCACCTCTTCGAGTTGCTGCAGGACGGCGTCAAGCGCTGTAAAGAATTGATCGACCTGTTCACGCGTCACGACCGCAGGAGGCATGAGTCGCATGATATTCGGATTGGCCGACCCACCTGTAAGGATGTGATGCCCCCTCAAACCCGCTACTATAGGAGCGACGGGCTGACCGAAGTCTATTCCCATGAGACAGCCAGCACCCTGATATCGCAAACCCCGCTCATTGCACCCTTCAGCGAGTGCATCCCAAACGAGCAAGGCGCGCTCGGACAGCTTCTCTTCCTCGACCACCCGCAGCGCAGCATCAACGGCTGCCATGGCCAGCATGCCTCCGCCAAACGTCGTTCCCTGTTCTCCCGGGCCTACCGTCGCAGCCACTTCATCGTTCAGGATTAGCGCTGAAACCGGAACCCCACCACCTAGGCTTTTTGCCATGGTGATCATATGAGGAATCACGCCGATGGTCTGCGCATAGCTGAATGACCCCGTCCTTCCGACACCAGTCTGAACCTCGTCGAAGATCAACATGGCACCGGTCTCATCGCAGGCCAATCGCAGCGCCTCGAAGTATGAACGATCCGCAGTACGCATACCTCCCATCGACTGAATGGGCTCGACAATGACGGCAGCCGGTGAGGCATCTCGAATAACTTGAACAGCAGCATCGGCATCACCGAATGGGGCGAATGATACCGGCCCAAAGGCTTTTTCGTATCCGTCCCGGTATTTCTTTGCCCACGTCGTAGACAGGCTGCCCATTGTTCGACCGTGGAAATCGCCTTCCACACCAACGACATGGGCGCGCCCGGTCGCCTTACGGGCAATTTTCATGGCTACCTCGTTGGCCTCGGCACCTGAGTTGACAAAGAACACGGTATTCATGCCTTCCGGAGCGAGACGAGCAAGTCGTGCTGAAGCGCGTGCGCGCACGGGAGCGTAGACGGCATTGGAATAAAAAAGTAGGTCATCTGCCTGTGCCTTGATGGCCTTGACCACCTCGGGATGGTTGTGACCCAAAAAGGCCACACAATGACCGCCATACAGATCGAGGTACTGATTCCCTTCGACATCTTCGACCATGGCTCCAGCCGCCTTTACCAGCGGAATGGGCCATTTGTTGTACGTCCCCAGTTGAGTCTGGTCTTCGAAAGCCATCCATTCGGTGGCGGACTTGGTTTCGTGCTGCATCATGCTCGTGTAATGATCAGAAAAGAGAGTCATGAATGACCCTACCAATTCAAGGAATGAGTCCGTGGGTGTTTTCCCAGCCAAGAGCCAGGTTTGCATTTTGCACGGCCTGGGTTGCGGCCCCTTTCATCAGGTTGTCGATACCGAATCCCACTACAAGGCGATCCTGCTGAATGACCCAGCCCAGATCTGTAAAGGGAGATCCAACGCTCCAGCGCAGCTCCGGTAGCTTCCCAGGCCAAAGCCGGATCAACGCGTGTTCCACATAACACGACTCGAACAGCCGCGTGATGGCTGCCTCATCCACACCGGCTGGTAACGTCGCCTGGGCCGTTCCCCAAATACCAGCGGTCCACGGGCCCGATACCGGGACAAACCGATAGGATACCCCCGGTGCCATGCGGTCGATCTCAGCTTCGTGTTGATGAGAAAAAACCTTGTATGCCCGCATATTGCCCTCCCGGTCCGGGAAGTGTGTGGTGGGCTTGGGCAGAGCTCCCGACCCGGAAGCACCCGTCATGGCTGTGACCGAAAACACATCTATCGTTGGTGCATCGTCCGCGGAAAAAGGGTATAAGGCCAACGAAATGGCCGTAGCAAAACAGCCAGGATTTGCAATGAGCGTTGTACCGGCCGGCGGCGGCCCGGTTATTTCTGGCATGCCATACCAGGCACCTGCCAGCAAGTCCGGACGCGGATGCTTCGTGCCGTAGCGCTGTACGTAGGTTTGAGCGTCAGGCAATCGGAAGTCCGCACTCATATCTACAACCAGACCGTCGAATCCGGCATCTCGCAGGTTGCCAACGGCGGTGGCCCCCTGTCCGTGACCCGCGGCCACAAACACCAGGTCAGGCCAAGCACCTTCCTCCAGGGAGGAAACGAATTTCAGATTCGTTCGGCCAGCCAGCGTGGGATGGGCATCCGAAATAGGCTGCCCTGTAAATGATCGGCTGGTAGCAGTCACCAGATCCAGGTCAGGATGAGCCAGGATCACCTCCATCAGGGATCGACCGACATATCCCGCAGCATGTAATACGGCTACGCTGATCATACCTGAGCCTCCCGCAATTTTGGCGCTGGAAGCTTGGAAGCCACTTTGTCTCCGAGATCTTTTGGGTCCTCGCGAGCATTGATGGCCGGAATTCCCATCACCTGCTCGATGTACTGCTTCCCGACACCATTATCGGTAACTGGACCCGTAACGACGGTAATGTCCGCGTGATAGCGGTCTTTGAACAGCTGTTGCACCGCCCAAACCCCTGCAAGATCAACTGCAGCGACAATGTGTGCTTGTGCAAATTTCTGCAACTCCTTGTCTTGCATAAGCTCATCGACACCGTAATATCCAATGATCCCATCTCCAAGCTCAATCACGATCACGTCCGGATCTGCAATTTCGTTGAGGTGCTGAATCAATCCTTTCACCTGTGGGGCCATTGCCTTGTTGGTCGAGCATACCACACCGGTGTCCGTGAAGGTGGCTATCTCGACAGCGCCGTGACGACGGATCAATTGCACATCACGCATGAGCGAGGCGCCGGTCGCTTTGGCTGCAGCAACCCGATATCCACTGCGCGTCAGGCGTTGCACTACTTCGCAGGCGGCGAACGTCTTGCCGGTGTTCATGGCCGAACCAGAAATGAAAACGAGCGGCACAGATGATTTCAGTGAATCGACCGGATGCAACGCATGGTCTTGCAGGCGCGCATGAACCTGCATGTCGTCCTGCTCCACCATGGCCGCACCAAGCACCTTGACCCGCAATGCCGGACCGAGGTCCGGATGGTCACTGACACAGGTCCCGATGATGCCACCCATGTTCAGAACGTTGAGCGTGTCGCCAGGCAGGGCTACGCGCGGCACGACGCCAGAGTAGCCCTTGAGCGCTTTACGCTCTCCGAGTACGCCCACGAAAATGTCACCCTTCGCAATCGTGCGGAATTCTCCGTCCGCGCATTCAATCTGATTGTAGATGGGCTTGGCTTCCAACGCTTCGACTACGACACAGTAACCTTCCTGGGCTACGACGTAGTCACTCAGGGTTACATTTCGAACAAGACCGGTCTTGGCGGCCGTCGAACAGACGTAGGTTACCTCAATGGTTTTCATGCGTCCTCACTGGATTTGCGGACCCGATGGGTAAGCAGAGACTGGACTCCGAGAATCCGGGCAAAGCCCCGAGCATCCCGACCGTCCCACAGATCATTCTGTTCGCCATACGTGGCCACGCCCGTGTCGAACAGGGAGAATGGTGATTCACAACCGGTCACTGAAACCAGCCCCTTGCAAAGGGTCACACGGACCGTCCCCGTCACGGTTTCCTGAGAACTGTCAAAAAAGGATTCTATGTCGCGCATGATCGGATCGAAATACTGGGCCTCGTGGAGCAGCATGCCATAGAAGTCACCCAGTTGAGCTTTGTGATACTGTTGCCATCGCGACAAGACGATCTTCTCCAGCTCGCGGTGAGCAGGAATCAGAATCGCAGCTGCCGGTGCTTGAAATCCTACCCGTCCCTTGATCCCCAGAATGGTATCCCCGACATGGATGGCCCGGCCTACCCCGTGGTTTTCACCAAGCGCATTCAGCGTCTCAATCACGGTAACAGGAGGATGCATGGTGCCGTCGAGTGATACGGGCACGCCCCGATCGAATCCGATTTCAATGGAAACGCCCTCATCGGGTGCCTCAGAGGGGGCTGGCGTTGGCCATGCATCATCCGGAAGCGGTAGCGCGGTACCCAGCGTTTCCTTTCCCCCAACGGTAGTCCCCCACAAACCCGTATTGACCGAATAGGTCGTGGTTGACGCGTCTACCGGGTAGCCTCGCTCTTTCAGCCAACCCGACGTGAACTCCCGGCTCAAATTCCCGTCCCGGATGGGCGTCAGGATGGTGAGATCTCCGCCGAGAACCGACAAGGCAACGTCGAAGCGGATCTGATCATTCCCGGCACCCGTCGAGCCATGCGCCACTGTGGATATACCCATCTCCCGGGCTTTGTCCACGAGTGAAGCGGCCTGTACTACCCGGTCGGGACCCACGCACAGGGGATACAGATCACCTCGAAGCACGTTTCCCTTGATGAGGTACTGCAGGGATCTGTCAAACAGATCGGCTCGCGCATCGATCATGTGGTGACTGGCTGCCCCAAGCTCCTTGGCACGAGCAGCAATTTCGCGAGCCTCTTGGGCACGAATGCCGCCTGTATCAACGGTCACGGTATGGATATCACAACCGTGTTGCTCGCGCAAAAAGGGCACGCAGAAGGAGGTATCGAGTCCGCCACTGAAGGCGACGATGATGGACATGTCTAGATGTTGGTTGGTAGGTCCGACTCCGCTAACCGTCAGCCGGGATTCCTTCAATTGGTAAAATCGTGGGACATAAAAAAAAGCGTCGATCCCGTACGGGCCGACGCTGGCATTCAATCAGTCGTTAAATAAGACGACGTTACATGGCAGACGTACGTATACCGTACCCGGATCGATGTCCCGATCGGACTCGTCGGAAGCGGCGACGCAGTGTGTGCGATGTGATCGTAGTAGTCATGGGCGGCGAACATACGGCGCTTCTCGAATCGGGTCAACCCGACAGGGTCAATTGGTGTCTTTTTTCGCGTTTTCCATCGGATCGGGTACCCGGCGCCATAGTCTGGCATCCATCTCTCGTGTCTTTTTCAGCGATTTACATCCGACAGGCGTGAGGGAATAGTAGATGCGCGGTCGTCCCCCTTTCCGGTCGGGATTCTTGCGACTCTCTTTTTCAATCAGTCCTCGTTCGGCCAGTTGATCCAGTGCAACCCAGAGACTGCCCACGGTAATCTTCTTGCGTGCCCGGGAGGCCATCTCATGACGAATGGTCGTACTGAAGGCATCCCCATCCAAGGCCAGAATGCACACCATCAGCATCTCGTCGGCACGCGTCAGAACCAGTGGCTTGGGATTCGTCATGGAGGTAGGCACTACAGAGAGTAGTGTGATCAGCTGATGAAGCCTGCCTGGCGAGCATACTCAAAGACATTTCCTGCGCGCAGGATGTCTGCTACATCACCCAGTGGATTCAGCAGAAAAACCTCGCCCGAGGAGACATGAGTCAACGTTCCAGCTGGAACGTCAATAACCACGTCGTCACCCGTCCGGATCTGATCGATAAGTCGTTCGCGTGACTCGAAAGGCACCAAAAAGCCACCGTCCACCGCGTTGCGGTAGAAAATGCGAGCATACGATGTAGCTACCACGGCCTCTATTCCAGCCTCTTGCAGGGCAAACGGGGCATGCTCTCGCGAAGAGCCACATCCGAAATTGGAGCCCGCAATCACGATCCTGAAATCACTGGTCCAAGCTTCGGGATCCGTAAGTGGCATACCGCCTTCAGGCAAGCCGGCTTGGTCGTTGGGCACGCCACTGCAGGCGTAACGACCATACATCCGCCGTTCCTCCGGCTCCGTCATACTGTAGACGAGGTGCGCAGCCGGTATGATCTGATCGGTGTCAATCGAATCACCGAGCACGTAGGCCTTTCCTTCAATGCGATCTTTCATCCTGTCGAATATGACTTCATTGGGTTGGAATGTCGGGCTTGGCGCCCTTCTCATGCGAAACCGGTTCTATACCAGAACGGTGCGCGGATCCGTGATTTCGCCGTGTAATGCCGAGGCGGCTACCGTGAGGGGTGATGCCAGATACACTGCAGATTGCTTCGAGCCCATCCTGCCTGGGAAATTCCGGTTCGTTGTGGAGATGACGACTTCCGTGCCGTGTGTACGACCAAAGGTATCGACCGGCCCTCCCAAGCAGGCACCGCATGATGCGTGACCCATCTTGCATCCGGCATCGACAAAGACTTGCCAGAGCGTCTTACCACCCAGGGTCTGCTCACGCAGTTGCTTGGAGACCTCGGTGCTTGCTGGCACAACAAATGTATCCACTTGTACCCGGTTACCTTCTAGAATGCGAGACGCTGCCAGGAAATCCTCAAACTTACCCCCCGTACAGCTGCCTATGTAAGCGCGATCCAGCTTGGTTCCAGCGACTTCCGAGACCGATGCTTTGTTATCGGGGCGATGCGGTTTGGCGACAACTGGTTCCATGGTGGAGACATCGTACACCTTCTCGAAGATGTAGCGGGCATCCGCGTCCGAAGTAACCAGCTCGTACGGCATATCGGTCCGCGCCTCTACATAATCCACCGTCTTCTGATCTGCCGCTATGATGCCATTTTTCCCGCCGGCCTCGATGGCCATGTTCGTGAGCGTCATCCGCTCCTCCATCGACAGATCGAATACCGCCTCGCCATCGAACTCCAGCGCACGGTACGTTCCGCCTTCGAACCCGATGTCACCAATGACGCTGAGAATCAAATCTTTGGCCATCAACCAGGGGGGTAGCGTGCCTTCAAACACAAAGCGCATCGTCTCCGGTACCTTCACCCAGATCTTCCCGGTTCCCATGATCAATGCGGCATCCGTGTTACCCACCCCCGTGGAAAACATGCCGAACGCACCTGAGGTGCACGAGTGACTGTCCGTCCCGAAGAGCACGGTGCCTGGGCGATTGAACCCTTCCTCTGCCAGCGCCACGTGACAAACCCCTTTATATCGAGCCGTCCCGACATCGAAGTAATGCTTCAGTTGGTGCTTGGCCGCGAAATCCCGCAGTATGTCGATGTTGCGCCGCGCGTGCGGATCCTCGGTAAAAATGTAATGGTCCGGCAGAATGACCAGTTTGTCGGGATCCCACACATTGGCGTCTTCCCCGAACTCACGCTGGAAGATGCCGATCGTTGGTGGACCACAGACATCGTGTGTCATCAAGGTGTCCACGTCTACCCAGATGTTGTCCCCGGGCGCGACTCGGTCGCGCCCGGCATGCTGAGCAAGAATCTTCTGGGTAATTGTCTGTCCCATAACGGTACGACCCACCGAACGCGCGTTGCTCGGGCCAGCGGTCAGGTTCGTCGAAATAAAGGTTCGAGGTGCTACTCTTTGGGATTGCCGAATGCCTGCATGATGCCCGAGCCCACAAATTCGATGGACTCCTTGTCAAGGCGAAACGCTGCAAGGGAGTTGAGGGCATTCATGTAAGCCTGGGCCGAGGCTTCAATCACATCGGTGCTACTGGCTTTACCAGCAAACAGGGGACCACCAATACCGATCAGGACACTTACTTCACCGAACGAATCGGATCCTTCCGATACCGATCTGATGGAATAGTTCACCAGATCATGGCCTTCATCCACGGCGTGGTCAATAGCGCGATACAATGCGTCTATGGGTCCATCACCCGTTGCTTTCTGCTCGTTGACGGCATCCGACTGCAGGTCGCGGACCACAACCGTTGCTTCCGGTTCTTGGCCGGATCCTACCGTGACATGAAACTTCTCAAGCGAGTAGTGAGGGGTATCCATCGTGTGCTCTTCGTGGTGGAAAAGATTAATGAGGTCAGCGTCATTGATTTCTTTCTTCCGGTCGGCCAGTTCCACAAATGTGGCATAAACGTCCGCTCGATTCTTTTCATCGACCCGGACCCCCAACCGTTCCAACCGGGAAAATAGGCCATGGCGGCCCGAATGCCTTCCCAGTCGAATGGATTCCGAATCCTGCCCGACGTCTTCTGCACGCATGATTTCATACGTCTCCCGATTCTTCAGTACGCCATCCTGATGAATTCCGGCTTCGTGGGCAAATGCATTTTTCCCGATGATGGCCTTGTTGGGCTGAACCTGGAAGCCGGTGAACGTAGAGACCATTTTGGAGGTCGCAAAGAGCAGGCTGGGATTTATGCCTGTGTGCAATCCAAAATGGGGTGCTCGCACTCGCAACGCCATGACGACTTCCTCAAGGGCTGCATTTCCTGCGCGCTCCCCTATCCCATTGATGGTGCATTCGACCTGACGGGCTCCCGCCTGAAGACCGGACAACGAATTGGCGACTGCCAGACCCAAATCATCGTGGCAGTGGGTAGAGAAAACGACTGTCTCTGGTGCATGGACGCCATTGATGACGGTGCGAATCAGCTCTGCATATTCGTCTGATATACAATAGCCGGTTGTATCCGGAATGTTGATGGTCGTAGCACCTGCATCAATCACGGCCTGTACGATGCGGCACAGATAGTCGGCATCCGTCCGTCCCGCATCTTCGGCGCTGAACTCGACATCGTTGGTGTAGGTCAGCGCATGCTCAACAGCCTCTACGGCCATTTTCAGCACCGTTTCGCGCTTTTCCTCGAGGGAAGCACCATAACGCGCGTCAGCAAACTTGCTCTCCAGGTGGATGTCGCTGGTGGCAATGAACGTGTGGATACGGGTGTTGCTGCCTCCCTTAAGCGCAGAGCCCGCAGCATCGATATCTGCTTTTTTCGCTCGGGCCAATGCGCAAATGGTCGGACCTTGCACCTCGGCGACAATGCGACGTACTGCCTCGAATTGGCCCGGAGAAGAGATCGGGAAACCGGCTTCGATCACATCCACGCCCAAACGCGCCAACTGACCCGCTAGCTGTAGCTTTTCCGGTACCGTCATGGCCGCTCCGGGGGCCTGCTCTCCATCACGGAGTGAAGTATCGAAAATGATGACGCGATCTGAAGACATGACGATGTCAGGTGGTGGATGGCACAACGTCCGCCTGTGCTATGGCTTCGCACACACGGGTGGTGAATTCGGAAGTGGAAACGCCATTCGATGACAGATCCAGGGTCATAATCCCCCGGGTCAATATGTTATCAACGGCTTGGCGAATAAAATTCGCAGCGCCATGTTGGTCGACGCTCTCGAGAAGCATGGCGCCACTCAGAATGGCGGCAACCGGATTCGCTTCTCCGCGACCGGCGATGTCGGGAGCGCTTCCGTGAACGGGCTCGAACAGCGGTGAAAATCCGCCAAGCGATGCCGAAGGCAGGACACCCAGGGATCCTGCAAGAGTCGATGCGAGGTCAGAAAGGATATCTCCAAACAGATTGGCGGTCAGTACAACATCGAAGGCTCGCGGTTCACGAACAATCTGCATGGCGGCGTTGTCGACATACATGTGGTCCAGACTGACGTCCGGGTATGCTTCGGCATGCAGACGACTCACCCGCTCTCTCCAAAGGCGAGATGATGCCAGAACGTTCGCCTTGTCAACCGACGTAACGCGTCCGGATCTGGACCGGGCCTGCTCGAACGCGATCCGTGCAATGCGGTCGACTTCGCTTGCTGAATACCGCATGGTATCAAAAGCTTCTTCCTCTGAATACTGACGCGGCTCTCCAAAGTAGATCCCCCCTGTCAGCTCACGAACGACCAACATGTCGGTCCCCCCGACCCGGTCCGGAGGCAGTACAGACAGGTGGGCCAAGACGTCCGGGACGCGCACAGGGCGCAGATTTGCATACGCATCCAGTGCCTGTCGAAGCGCCAACAAACCGGCTTCCGGACGCTTCGATGGCGTGGTGCTGTCCCAAGCAGGTCCTCCTATGGCTCCCAGCAAAATGGCATCTGCCGAGAGGCAGGCAGCGCGCGTTTCTTCTGGAAACGCGACTCCCGCTTCGTCCAAGGCTGCCCCTCCGAAAGCATGCTCTTCCCACGCAAGATTCACGTTGAATCGCCGACTGGCAGCCTCCATCACCTGCAGGGCAGATGCTGTCACTTCGGGGCCGATTCCGTCCCCGGGCAATACAACAATATGGATCGGATCTGACATGGTGAAAGGTAGTCCGGACTTCCAAGTCCAGCGATGATCAGGAACTGGATACCGGCTCTTCGCGGCGGAGCCAGGACATCATGCTGCGCAGCTTCTTACCCACCGTCTCCATGGGGTGAGTGACCGACGCCTCCCGCAGTTTGGACATGTTTGGCCATCCTGCGTTACACTCTTCAATCCACTCTCGCGCAAACTCTCCGCTCTGAACTTCGGAGAGGATCTTTTTCATTTCCTGCTTTACCGTATCTGTCACGACCCGGGACCCACGAGAGTACCCACCATACTCGGCCGTATCAGAGACGGAGCGGTTCATAGCCTCGAGTCCACCCTCGTAATAGAGGTCGACAATGAGTTTCAACTCATGCAGGCACTCGAAATAGGCCAGTTCTGGGGAGTACCCCGCTTCCACCAGCGTTTCGAAGCCGGCCTTGATCAAGGCCTCACTTCCCCCGCACAGTACAGCCTGCTCTCCGAACAGGTCGGTCTCGGTTTCATCCTTGAAGTTGGTCTCGATAACGCCGGCGCGCGTCCCCCCGATACCTTTGGCCCAGCTCAACGCCAGATCCATGGTCGAGCCCGAAGCATCCTGTGCAACGGCTACGAGGCACGGCACGCCGCGGCCTTCCGTATAGGTTCGACGGACCAGGTGACCCGGAGATTTGGGGGCAACCATGAACACATCCACACCCTCTGGAGGTGCGATCTGATCGTAGTGCACATTGAATCCATGACCAAAGCCCAATGCCTTCCCAGGCGTCATGTGTTCTTTGATATCGGCCTCATAGACACGCTTCTGGTGCTGATCCGGAATCAGAATCATGACGACGTCGGCCCAAGCCGCTGCTTCTGAAATCGATTTTACGGCAACGCCGTGCGCTTCAACTTCAGTGCGCGAAGACGAGCCGTCACGAAGGCCGACTACCACGTCCACCCCGCTCTCATGAAGGTTCAATGCGTGGGCGTGGCCCTGGCTACCGAATCCGATCACGGCCACGCGGCGGTTCTGGATAATGCCGAGATCGGCGTCGTAATGCATGTTCATGGTGCTCAAAAAGTCGGTTATGAAAAGTTTTAAGAGGGATTTCAGTGTTCGAAAGCAAGGCGGCGTCGCATCGCGACCCGCCCGCTGCGGGCAACTTCCCGCACATCGTAATCCTTCATCACGCCGATGAAAGCGTTTATTTTTGCAGTAGGGCCAGTCACCTCGAAGGTGAGACTGTCGGGAGTAATGTTGACCACATTGGCTCGAAACACTTCCACGACAGAGAGCAGGGCGGCGCGCTCCGTCGCCGTACTTCGGACTTTGACAAGGCACAGCTCTCGCTCCACGTGATCCTCGCGCGTCAGATCTTCGACCTCGATCGAATCAATCAGGGCATTCAATTGACGAAGGACCTGGGCTATGATGCGATCATTACCCGTCGTCACAAGGGTCAGACGGCGCTGAGTCGGATCTTTCGACTCGCCTACCGTCACGCTTTCGAGATTGAATCCACGCTGGGAAAACAGATTGGTCACCCGGTTGAGCGCCCCAATCGTATCGTCAATCAGAACGGTGATCACGTGGCGATGGACCGAATCCTCCTCGTTCGGAAGAATGGCCTCGCCGGCCGCTTGCTTGCGGAATAGCTGCTGCGGCGTCAGCTCGACGGTTTGCTGTGCGGTGTCGGTTGTCATGGGTTGCACTCGGGACGGCAAGAGCCGTCGTTGAAGAAGAAGTAGGGGTGTGGGTCCAGGTTCAAGCGCAGTCTTCCGGACTGAACTGGGCCGTGATCATGTTATCCGTGGCAGCGCCTGCCGGCACCATCGGAAACACTTTTTCCTCGGTGATGACCCGGAAATCCATCACTACCGGTCGATCGGTGACCTTCCAGGCAGCGTCCAACGTGGCTTCGATATCGGCTGGATCGGTACACTGCAAGCCGACGCACCCGAAGGCTTCGGCAAGCTGCACGAAGTCGGGATTGGTTGGTTCTAGATTCGTGTGACTGTAGCGTTCTTCATGGAAGAGCTCCTGCCACTGCCGGACCATGCCCAGATAATTGTTATTCAGGATGACCACCTTGATGGGTAGTTTGTGCGCCGCAGCAACGCCCAACTCCTGGATATTCATCAGGACGCCTCCATCCCCGTTGATGGAAATGACATCGCGACCAATGGAGCGCATTCCGAACGCAGCGCCCATCGCAGCAGGCAAACTGAACCCCATGGTTCCGAGGCCCCCCGATGTGATATGACTGCGGGGATGAACGTAGGAGAAGAATTGAGCCCCCCACATCTGATTCTGACCGACGTCGGTTACGACGACGGCCTCGCCATCCGTTTTGTCACGCAGTGCCCGCACAACCTGCTGGGGACGCAGCGCATTGTCCTTCTGGAAGTCGAGTGGGCACTCCTCTTTCCACGCGGCAATCTGTGCCAGCCATTCTTGCCTATCGGCCGGATGTACCAGGTCATCCAGCTGATCCAATACCAAGGAAACATCCCCCAGAATGGGGCAATCCACCGGCACGTTCTTGGAGATGCACGCCGGATCGATATCGATATGTATGATGCGGGCGTGTGGAGCCCATGCTTCGATTTTACCCGTCACACGGTCATCAAATCGGGCACCCACGGCAATCAATAGATCCGTGTTCTGCACGGCCATGTTGGCGTACCAGGTGCCATGCATACCGAGCATACCTACCGACAGGGCATCGTTTTCCGGAAAAGAGCCCAATCCATGCAACGTGGTCGTTACCGGGATGGACGTCTTGCGGGCCAATGATGTGAGTTTTTCGGCGCCACCGGAAATGATCGTCCCACCACCCACGTAAAAGAGAGGTCTCTTTGAGGCGGCTATCATGTCAGCCGCTTTTCGAACCTGATCCGCATTGCCGCGACCTACAACGGAATAGCCACGGATCTGTACATGGTCGGGATAATGGAAGGGTGCTCGGGCAGCGATCACATCCTTGGGCAGGTCGACCACCACCGGCCCAGGCCGACCGCTCCGGGCAAGGTGATAGGCTTTCTTGACCGTCGCTGCCAGGTCCTTCACATCGCGGACCAGGAAACTGTGCTTCGTGATACTGCGCGTCACGCCAATCGTATCGCACTCCTGGAAGGCATCGTTGCCAATCAGGTGCGTTGGGACCTGTCCGGTGAAGACGACCAAGGGAATGGAGTCCATGTAGGCGTCGGCAATTCCAGTGACGCAGTTTGTAGCACCGGGACCGGATGTAACCAGGACCGTGCCCACCTTGCCCGTCGCCTTCGCATAGCCTTCTGCAGCATGCGTCCCCCCTTGCTCGTGACGCACCAGAATGTGCTGGAAAGACGGCTGGATGCGGTGCATCTCATCGTAAATGGCAATCACCGCCCCACCTGGATGACCGAAAACGTATTCCACGCCTTCAGCTTCCAACGAGCGGATGAGGATCTCCGCGCCTGTCGCGAGCGGACGATCGGTTGCGGTCGGTGCTGCTGACGGAGCCGTTGCCGTTGGTGAGGTGTTTGCTGGATGTGACATCTGGGATGTACGTTGTGTGTTGAGTGTGCGCGGATTGAGCCGCGCGGGATAACATTCAGAGCGGAGGATGATTCAGGCGGAATGTGAGGGATGAAGTGCAGGCTCCCAATCGGGTACCCGTAGAATGGCGCCTGTAGAGGCACTGGTCACCAGGTGGCTGTACCGGGCCAGATACCCGCTCTGAATGCGAGCCTGGAATGGCGGCAGGGCCGAGCGACGTGACGCTTCTTCCACCTCGTCAACGTGCCAATGCACGGAAGCCTCATGCAAATCGATGGTGATGCGATCTCCCTCCTCAACCAGCGCGATCGCGCCGCCTGCGGCCGCCTCGGGAGAACAGTGACCAATGCTCAATCCACGGGTACCACCGGAAAAACGGCCATCGGTTATCATGGCTACGCTGCGGTCCAGTCGCATGCCGGCCAGCGCCGACGTGGGCTGCAGCATCTCGGGCATGCCGGGTCCGCCTTTGGGCCCCTCGTAGCGAATGATGACCACGGTACCGGCCTCGATACTACCGCTGAGAATGCCCTCGACCGCCTCATCCTGACTTTCAAAAATGCGGACAGTGCCTTCGAAAAGATGCATGTCCTCAGCAACAGCTCCAGTCTTGACGACGCAGCCCTCCGGAGCCAGATTGCCGAACAGCACGCGGAGTCCTCCCGTGGCACGGAAAGGATTCGAGGCAGGCCGAATGATCTCGGGGTGACTGGTATGGGCGGCATCCAGGCCGTGGCCCAACGGATGACCCGTGACCGTTGGCCGATGGCTGTTCAACAGACCGGCCTGATGCAGCTCGGCGAGGACGGCCTGGATGCCGCCCGCCGCGTCTACATCTTCCATATGTACGTCGGGAGTCGCAGGGGCGACCTTGCACAAATAAGGCACGCGGTCAGACATGGCATTGATGCGCTCCAGATCATAATCCACCCCCGCTTCATGCGCTGCGGCCAGAAGATGAAGGATCGTATTGGTGGATCCTCCCATGGCCATATCCAGGGCGAAGGCATCGTCAAACGCCTCTTCCGTCACGATATCGCGCGGTTTGAGCCCCTCGTCGACCATCTCCACGATGCGACGTGCAGCGGATCGCGCCAGTTCGCCCCGCTTTGGATCAATAGCCAGGATGGTCCCATTGCCCGGCAGAGCCAGACCCAGCACTTCCATGATGCAATTCATAGAGTTTGCCGTGAACATACCGGCACAGGAGCCGCACGTCGGACATGCGAGATGCTCCAGGGCATCCAGCTCGACATCATTGATTTCCCCGTTCGAGTACTGCCCTACCCCTTCAAAAACCGAAACAAGATCCACCTTGCGCCCGTCCGGAAGCCGTCCCGCCTTCATCGGGCCACCGGAAACGAATATGACCGGGATATTGCATCGCAGGGCGCCCATGAGCATGCCCGGTACAATCTTGTCGCAATTCGGCAGACAGATGATGGCGTCCAGACAATGCGCCTGAACGACGGTCTCCACGGCATCCGCAATGATCTCGCGGCTTGGCAGCGAATAGCGCATGCCCAGATGCCCCATGGCAATCCCATCGTCTACGCCGATGGTATTGAATTCAAACGGTAGCCCCCCAGCCTCCCGCACGGCCTCCTTGACCAGCGCCCCGAATTCCTGAAGGTGCACGTGGCCGGGAATCAGATCGATGTACGAATTGCAGATACCGATGAAGGGGCGATCGAAATCCTCGTCACTGCGGACCACACCCGTTGCCCGCAGCAAGCTCCGGTGGGGAGCTCGCTGGTACCCTTTGGTAATCGTATGGCTGCGTCGCGACATCGGAAGGAATCGTTGTTTGGGGTGTTAGCCAACCCCTAGCATTCAAGTGATTCCGCGATGCGGCAGGGTTGACCAGATAATCAGGTGACAATTAGCACGCTGACGAGAAGGGACAGCAGGACCACGAGGCCCGCCACTAGTAGGTCTACCACTTCGATCGAACGGATCGGGAGGTCTGCAACAGCCTCAACCCCCTGCTTCCTGCGAAGGGAAGAGAGAGGAGCAAGGTGGAGTGCGATAAGCCGGGACATCGTTCGACGCATGTTGATGGGTTAGGGGCTCCGCTCTGGCTGAGACATTAGTCGAGCCGAAATGAAGCCGAACTCTGGGCATAATGGTAGGGGGCCTTCCTTCTCCCAATCAACCTTTAAACCTGTGAAGAATCTGGAAGCGCTACCAAAAAAACGGCCACTACGTGTTCTATGGGCCGAAATTTGACAGTGTTAACCAGCTCCTATCCAGTTCAATCACGTATCTTGGGAAGCGCACCTGGCGCTCGAGAAGCGCCTCTTCGTTTCTAAACTTTTCTCTCCATGACTCGATTTCCGGCCCTCATTGCCCAGGAAATGGATGCCGCTGACCCTCTTGCAAGGTTTCGCGCGTCGTTTTCCATTCCACGCATGCCCGATGGATCAGAGACGCTGTATCTATGCGGAAACTCGCTTGGGTTGCAGCCTCGGGAAGGGGTTCAAGCATTGGACGCCGTAATGACAGACTGGGCCAAGCTGGGAATCGAGGGGTATTTCACAGGGGATAATCCGTGGGCCGATTACGGCACTGCGCTGCGCGCATCGGAAGCACGCCTTGTGGGCGCGAAACCGATCGAAGTGGCCGTCATGAACTCGTTGACGGTCAACATCAATCTGCTGATGCTCTCCTTTTACCGGCCGACAGACGAACGCCCTTGCATTCTCATTGAAGAGCACACGTTTCCTTCCGATCTATATGCCTTCCGAGAGCAGATCCGATTCCACGGATTTGATCCGGACGAGTGCTTGATCATCCAACAAGCGCGCGATGGCGAAGATCACCTGCGAACCGAGGATATTCTCGATACGATCAAGCGCGAAGGAGAACGTCTTGCATTGATCATGCTCGGCGGTGTCAACTACTACACTGGGCAATTCTTTGATATCCCTGGAATCACGCGTGCAGGACATGATCAGGGATGTATTGTCGGATGGGATCTTGCCCATGCGGCCGGCAACGTGCCCCTCTCATTACACGACTGGAATGTCGATTTTGCAGCGTGGTGTCACTACAAGTACTTGAATTCGGGGCCTGCTGCGCCGGGTGGTGCGTTCGTCCACGAACGGTTCGCTCGTGCATCGGACCTTCCAAGACTGGCTGGATGGTGGGGTCACAATCGTGCAACCCGCTTTCAGTGGGTTGATGAGTTCGATCCCGAGCCGGGCGCCGTCGGATGGCAGATGACCAACACGCCCATCCTGTCCACGGCACCACTCAAAGGCTCTCTCGCCCTGTTCGATGAGGTCGGCATGGATGCCATCCGGACCAAGAGCAAAAAGCTGACGGGCTATCTGTGGGATCTTCTTCAGGAGATCGGGGACGGATTCGACATCATGACACCCGCTGATCCCCAGCAACGTGGGGCACAGCTCTCACTGCGTGTTCATGGGGAAAACGGGCGTGCTGTTTTTGACTTCATCAAAGAGCGCGGCGTGATCTGCGACTGGCGCAATCCGAACTGCATCCGGATTTCTCCGGCCCCCCTGTACAACTCGTTCGAAGACGTGCGGCGATTCGCAGAGTTGTTCGACGAGGCGCTGCATTCGGTCGCCTGACACTCCGGCTGGAAGAGTCCTTTTGGTCCGATTGAGCGGTCGATGAGTGGTTTTTTTGCACCGGAAGCGCTTTTTGTTCTGCCTCTAAGGGGTCTTGTGGGGCGATTCGGTGTATCACCAGTTCTTGACCCACACACTGTCTTACGTGTCTGACGCATGTGCTCGATCCTGGCCATTCTTGACATTCCCAGCGTAACCGACGAATTGCGCGAGCAGGCGTTGACGATGAGCCGTCGCCAGCGTCACCGCGGTCCGGACTGGTCCGGAATCCACGCCGACGATCATGCCATTCTGGCCCATGAACGTCTGGCCATCGTGGACCTGCTTCATGGTGCCCAGCCGCTGTACAGCCCGGATCAGCGTTACGTGCTGGCCGTCAACGGCGAGATCTACAACCATCGGGAGCTGCGCAAGGAATTTCCGGACTACACTTTTCAGACGGACTCCGATTGCGAAGTCATCATCCCGTTGCTCGATCGGGATGGCATTGATGGTCTCAAGCGACTGAACGGGATCTACGCCTTCGTACTGTGGGACAGCCTGAAAAACCGTTTCCTGGTTGCTCGTGATCCCGTCGGCGTCATCCCGCTTTACTTCGGCCACGACGCCGCCGGTCACCTGATCGTCGCTTCCGAAATGAAGGCCCTTGAGCCGGTCTGCAACCGGTTCGAAGAATTCCTTCCGGGCCACGTCCTCGACAGCGATTCCGATCGTGAACCACGCGAATGGCACGACTGGGGCTGGGAGGCCTACGAAGATGTCGAAGCAGGGTCTTCTGATCCTCAGGTCGTGCGTAATGCCCTCTCCGACGCCGTCCATCGACAATTGATGGGTGATGTCCCTTACGGCGTGCTCCTGTCGGGCGGCCTCGACTCGTCCGTCATCGCGGCTCTGGCCTGTAAATATGCCGCATCCCGTGTGGACGCCGACGACCAGTCGGAAGCCTGGTGGCCACGGATACACTCCTTTGCCATCGGCCTCGAGGGCAGCCCTGATCTGGCCGCCGCTAAGGCCGTTGCGGACCATATCGGAAGCGTCCATCACGGTTTTACCTTCACCATCCAGGAAGGTATCGATGCCCTGCGGGACGTCATCCACCATATCGAGACCTATGATGTGACGACTATCCGCGCCTCCACGCCCATGTACCTGATGGCACGTCGGATCAAGGCCATGGGCATCAAGATGGTGCTGTCCGGAGAAGGCGCCGACGAGATCTTCGGCGGGTACCTGTATTTCCATAAAGCCCCAGACGCCCGGGAATTCCACGAAGAGACGGTACGCAAGATCAACCGGCTGCACCTGTTCGATTGCCTGCGTGCCAACAAGAGCATGGCCGCCTGGGGCGTCGAAGCACGCGTGCCCTTCCTCGATCTCGAATTCCTGGACGCGGCCATGCGCCTGAATCCGGATGCCAAGATGATCAAGGACGGACGGCTCGAAAAACAGATTGTCCGGGAAGCTTTCAAGGACCTCCTTCCAGAGAGCATCTATCGCCGCCAGAAAGAACAGTTCTCCGACGGTGTTGGCTACGGGTGGATTGATTACCTCAAGGCGCACGCCGAAGAACGCGTCAGCGATCAGGACATGGCTCGTGCCGCGTTCCGCTTCCCGATCAATACCCCGGATACGAAAGAGGGTTACTTCTACCGGAGCATCTTCGAAGAGCTGTTCCCGTCTGAAAGTGCAGCTCGCTGCGTACCGGGTGGAAAATCCGTGGCTTGCAGCACACCTGAGGCCCTGGCCTGGGACGCGGCGTTCGCCAGTCAGGCAGATCCGTCCGGTCGTGCCGTCAAGGGAGTCCACGAAGACGCGTATTAGCGAGCCGCCGGCTCGGGTCTGAGTCCGGACTTCCGGGCGGGTCGATTGCGGGACTTCTTCTCAGGAACCCACTCCGTTTTGTGGGCAATGCGGACGTAGGGTGCATGCATCACAAAGTGGTTTCTTTGCATCGCAAACCGCGCGACCATGCAGGATGATGGCATGACCGGAGAAGATCCACTCGTCCTGCGGAATAACCTCCATCAGATCTTTTTCGACCTTCACGGGATCAGTCTGCTCGGTCAGTCCGAGTCGGAAAGCAAGACGCTTGACGTGGGTGTCTACCACGAAGCCCGTCGCTTTCCCGAACCACGTACCCAGCACCACATTGGCCGTCTTGCGTGCCACTCCGGGCAGGGCCACAAGGTCATTCATTGTATCGGGGACGTGTCCGTCATGCTCTTCCTCGATCATGTTTGCGGCTGCCACTACATTCTTTGCCTTGTTCCGAAAGAATCCCGTAGACCGGATCTCCTCCTGGAAGATCTCCAGGTCGGCGTCTGAAAAGTCCTTTACCGTCCGATATTTCTCGAACAGGGACGCAGTGACCCGGTTCACATTGACATCCGTGGTCTGCGCCGACATGATGGTCGCAAACAGCAACTCGTGTGCATTGCGATGTTTCAGAGCGCAATCAGCGTCGGGGTAAAGTCGGTGAAGCTCCTCCAGAATGGGAGAGGTATGGTCAGCTTCGGAATCAGACATGATCGTGGTGGGCATCAGATGGGTAGAGACGCGGACATGCTTGCCTGAACCTAAACAATCAGGATCGGTTCATGGAGCGACGACGAACCTCTTTCGGACATTGTCGTCAATCCAGACCTTGCAGATCGTCGATGGCCACCACTTCATGCGCCCGGAATTAGCAGAAAGACTTTCCCGCATTCCTACCCGCCCCGGTGTCTACCAACACAAGGACGAGGCTGGCAAAGTGTTGTATGTCGGCAAAGCAAAGAACCTGAAGGCGAGGGTCAGCTCCTACTTTCATGCCGGTCGAAATCTGGATGGTCGTCTGCGGATCATGGTTTCCAAAGTGCGCGACGTTGAAGTGATTGTCACAGATACGGAAGTGGAGGCCTTGCTGCTTGAAAACAATCTGATCAAGAGTCTCAAACCTCGCTACAACATTCTGTTGCGCGATGACAAGACCTACCCCTTCATTTGCGTGAAGAACGAGCCCTTCCCTCGGGTTTTCTCGACGCGGCGTCCAAGAAAGGACGGGTCAAAGTACTTCGGACCGTACACGGACGTACGCAGCATGAATCTGATGCTCGATACCATCCGATCCATTTTCCGTCTTCGCACGTGCTCGTTGAATCTTGCTGCAGAGCCCATTGCAGCCGGGAAATACGAAGTATGCTTGCAGTACCACATCAAGAAATGTGACGCGCCGTGCGTGGGTCTGCAATCGAGGGAGGACTACGATAAGACCATCAAGCAGGTCGAACAGCTACTCAACGGCAAGACGGGCGGTCTCATCTCCCTGCTCAAAGATGAGATGCAACGGGTCGCCAAAGCCATGGACTTCGAGGAGGCGGCCAAGCTCAGGGATCAGATTGCAGCCCTCGAGAAGTACGCCGAGCGCCAGAAGGTCGTCAGCGGAGATCTGGCGGATCGGGATCTGTTTGCCCTGTCTCTGGACAGGGAGTCAAATGCGGCTTGCGGAGCGGTATTCCAGATGCGCGACGGAAAGATTGTGGGGCGCCGTCACATTTACTTGAGCCGCATCGAAGAGACGCCCGAGGACGAGTTGATGCAAGCCGTCCTGGAGCGCTATTACACCGAGTCCACATTCTTTCCCCGAGAACTCCTGTTGTCGATTGCCTGTGCAGATCCCGAACTGATCGAAGATCTCCTTCGTGAAAACAGTGGGCACAAAGTGACACTGCATGTGCCACAGCGAGGAGACAAGGCTGGACTCGTTCGGATCGTAGAAAAAAATGCGGATTTGATGCTATCCGAGTATCTCATCCACAAACAAAAACAGACGGAAGGCCGGGTTCCTCACGCCGTTGAGAAGCTTCAGAAAGATCTTTCCCTTCCGCGTCTTCCCCGTCGGATCGAATGCTTCGACATTTCCCATCTGAGTGGCACGGATGTCGTTGCCTCCTGTGTGGTATTTATTGATGGACAGCCGCGTAAAAGCGAGTACCGCACGTACAAGATGCGAACCGTCGGTAATGGGCGTTCCGACGATTTCCAATCAATGAAAGAAGTCGTCGGTCGTCGCTACGGGAAAGTGGTAGAGGAAAACGGGCCTTGGCCCGACCTGGTTGTCATTGACGGTGGGAAAGGTCAGCTTTCGAGCTCTGTTCAGGCCTTGGTCGATGTGGAGGCCTACGGGAAATTCCCTCTCGTCGGCCTGGCCAAGCGATTGGAGGAAGTGTTTTTCCCCGGGGATACCGAGTCGGTCTTCATCTCGAAAGACAGCGCATCGCTGCAGCTTCTGCAGCGTGCGCGTAATGAAGCCCACCGATTTGCTGTCACGTTCCAGCGAAAACAACGCAAGAAGAATACACTGCATACGGAGCTGGAAGAAATCGAGGGGATCGGTCCGGCAACGGCACGCAAGCTGCTGAGAGCATTCGGATCCCTGAAACGAGTCAGAGAAGCGCCCGAGACCTTGCTTTCCGAGGAAGTGGGGCCATACGCAGCGCGCCTGGTCAGGGAATATTTCGATACGGGAGAGAACCGCTCATCAGAAACCGATCACTGAACGTTTATGTCGGCGTTATCCATTGTGCGCCTATGGGTTACACGATCATGCTTTGCGGGGATTTCATCTGATTGACGTGTAACCGAGTCGGGGGTTGAGGACTCGGAGGGGCATTCAAGTATCTACCTTCCGGACTTCACCTCATGTTTCGATTCCGACCTTTCCCCTGCCTGGCAGCCCCTCTGATGGCTGTGGCTCTGGTCCTTGCTTACCCGACTGCCGACGCCACTGCCCAGACGATTGCCGGCCCCACGTCGGACGTCCAGACAACCATCGGCACGGTCACGGGCGAGGTGTTCGAACGCAGTGGAGAACCGTTGGTCACGGCGACCATTGGAATTCGTGCAGCCGCTGATTCCAGTCTGGTTACCGGCACGGTAACGGATGCCTCTGGAAGCTTTGTGATCGATCGCCTGCGACCTGGCCGCTACTTCGCGGAAATCAGTTTCGTCGGATTCGAGCCGGTCCGATCAGAAATATTCGAAATCACGCCGGGCAATACGCGAGTGGAATTGGGAGCCGTTACCCTGCGGACTGATGCGGCAGAGCTTGAAGGGGTACAAGTAGTGGCCGAACGCGCTGAGGTCGCTTTCGAGATTGACCGAACGGTTTACAACACACGCGATCAGATCGCCAGCGCCGGAGGTAATGCAACCGATGTGTTGCAAAATATCCCCTCGGTCGAGGTGGATGTAGATGGGAAGGTCTCGCTTCGCGGAAATCAGAACATCAACATTTTGATCAATGGGAAACCATCCCCCCTGCGGGGTGACTTCTTGACTGCCTTTTTGCAGCAGATTCCGGCCAGCTCAGTCGATCGTGTGGAAGTGATTCCCAATCCATCGGCCAAGTACGACCCGGACGGACAGGCGGGTGCCCTGAACATCATTCTCAAAAAGGACACCGAGCTTGGAAAGAGTGGCAGTATCACGTCCGGAGGCTCCACGCGAGGCGACTACAATGTAGGCGGGTCGTTCACCGCGCAGCGAGGTCGAATGACCGTGTTCGCCAACTATGGGTTTCGCTCAGAGGACCGCGATAGTGACGGATACAACTTTCGGGAGAATCGCTATCTGGACTCCTGGACGTACCTGGAACAAGACAATTCCGGATTACGCACCTCAACTTCTCACCTGGTCAATTCCTCCCTCGACCTCAAATTGAGCGACATTTCTGAGCTTTCGTTTTCCGCCCTTGCAAGTGTTCGTGAAGGAGATAATGCTTCCGAGAACATATACAACCAACTGGATCCCGACCGCTCCCTCACGGATCGCTCCGTCAGGCAAAGTATCCGCGCTACAGACGGGTCATCCATGGACTTCTCACTTTCGGGTCGCCGGATTGTTGAGGCCTCCAAGCGCGAATTGACCGGCGAAGTGCGCTACAATGAATCTGACGGTGGTGATCTCGACGACTTGACCGAACGACTGATGGAGCTGGACGGCGGCAGCGCTGATCTGCTGCTGGAGCAGACCATCAACGAACTGGACAACCATGATATGCAATGGAATGCGCAATCCGATTGGATTCGACCTTTCGGAGATTGGAAAGTCGAAGCCGGTGCCAAGGCCACGTTGCGCCAAATGGACAACCGGTTCGACGTGCGGTCTCTCGACCTCACGCAGCAGGTCTTTGAAGTGGACGACGCTCAGACCAATCAATTCATCTTCAATGAGGATGTCTTTGCTGGGTACGGGATTGTCAGTAAAGCATTTGGTTCATTTGAGGCCCAGGTCGGGCTTCGGGCTGAGCAGGCCCGTACCACCTTCAATCTGCGGACAACGGCTGAATCGTTCGACAACGATTACGCCAGTCTTTTTCCGAGTGCCTTCCTGAATTACAACCTCTCTCAGATGAAGCAGTTGAAGGTGAGCTATTCCAAGCGGGTGAATCGTCCTCGTACAAATCAGCTGAATCCGTTCACCACCTTTTCCGATCCACTGAACCTGAGCGTAGGAAATCCCCAGTTGCAGCCTGAATACATCCACGCTGTCGAGCTGGCCTACCAACAATTCTCGCGTAAGGGATCCCTCAGTATTTCACCCTACTATCGTCGCACAGTCAATAAGATCGAGCGCTACAAGACGGTTGATCCGAACAGCGGTATTTCCACGCTCACATTCCGGAATTTCGACCAAAGCGAATCCTACGGTACCGAGGTGATTGGTTCATTGCGGATCGGGAAGCTGAGCGGATTCTCCAGCTTCAATGCCTACCGCATTGTAACGGAGGGAACGAACGTCGACGCGGATCTTGCGAATGACGCCATTTCCTGGTCCTCCCGGGCAAGTGTGTCCTACAAGATCCAGGACGGGACGGATTTGCAGATGTTTTATTTTTACCGCGCTCCCATCGATGTCGCGCAAGGCCGGATTTCCTCCTTCTCGGTGGCCAACCTGTCTATCCGCCAGCGCATTCTGAACAACAAAGGATCGCTGACGCTTCGCGTAAGCGATCCGCTCAACATGATGGGCTTCGAGTTTGAGGTGGATCAGGCGGCCTTCTATCAAATTGGAAGCCGCAACTGGGAATCCCAGTCGGTAGGATTGACCTTCCAGTACAACTTCGGGGAACAGATTCGTCGCGCGCAGCGGCCGAATCGTGGCAACCAGGATGACGGCATGGGTGATATCGGAATCAACTGAGTCTGGCTACCCGTTGCGTAACCGTAGATTCCCACGCTCAAACAGGGTCGGTTCAACACGTTCGTCGTACCATGATATGGTCGCTCTTCAAGAACTAGATCCGCCTCAGATGGCGATCTCCTACCTTCCGCATCGCATCTCCGTCACTGACTACCATGGCCAATCCATACATCACTCCCGCGTTGTTCTCGTTCCTCAGAGAACTCAAAGCCAACAATACGCGGGAATGGTTTACCGAACACAAGGCCCGCTATGAGCAGGACGTCAAAGAGCCGTTGTTGGACATGATCGCTGACTTTGCTCCGATGCTGTCTGAGCTGAGTCCACACTACCTGGCCATCCCGAAAGCCTCTGGCGGCTCGCTCTTCCGCATCTACCGTGACGTCCGTTTCTCCAAGAACAAGGACCCTTACAAGACGGTCGCCGGAGTCCACTTCCGGCATCGTCTGGGAAAAGATGTTCATGCGCCCGGCTACTACCTGCATCTGGAACCGGGGAATGTGTTTTATGCCATGGGAATGTGGCATCCTGCCGGTCCTGATCTTCGAGCCATCCGGCAGCGAATCGATCAGGATCCCGATGAATGGCGTGATGTGAAAGAGGACACGCTCTTCGCATCAACGTATACCTGGGAAGGTGAGTCCCTGGTGCGAGCACCCAAAGGATTTGCCCCCGATCATCCGGATATAGAGGATTTGCGACGCAAAGACTTCATCGGGGTTGGCCGACTGCCTGAAGAGGATGCACACCGATCCGATTTTCTTCCCTACCTCGCCACTGAATGGGGCAAGGGAACGCCGCTCATGCGCTTCCTGAGCGCTGCGGTTGACGTACCATTCTAGACCATTACAAACCCTGTCAGAATAGCCACTATGAGTACTACTGTCGAGATGCCTGAAGAAGGCACGAATGCGCCTGATTTTTCGGGGATAACCCAGGATGGCTCTACCGTTTCGCTGGGCGACTTCGCCGGTCAAAAACTGGTTCTCTACTTCTACCCGCGCGACAATACGCCTGGTTGTACCAAACAGGCGTGCAACTTGCGTGACCATTGGTCAGACCTGCAGGCACATGGCATTGCTGTTGTTGGTGTTTCTGATGACCCCGTCAAGAAACACGCCGGCTTTTCCGAGAAGTTCGAACTGCCATTCCCGCTCATTGCCGACACGGAACGCACAGTAATGGGCGCATACGGGACGTATGGGCCCAAAAATATGTATGGCAAGCTAATCAATGGAACGAAGCGAACGACCTTCCTGATCGATGAAAACGGGTCGATCGTCAAAGTTATCAAGCGCCCGAAGACGGGTGATCATGCAGCCGAAGTTCTTCGCTGGTTCGGTCTGGCCGATTAAGAAAGGTCACGAGGGCGGCCTGGATGGGGGGCTGAAACCACCCCCAGGCCGTGCCTTCGAACAGGGTCGGAAAATCAAGGGATTCCTGCTACTTTTTTTTCAACATTCGGAGTGTTGATAAGAAGTGGGACGAGTGGATAAATACGGATGAAATGAGCTTGCCAGCAGGCCACTGTCCTGCCTACACTAGTCACTCAAGAAATCATCTCACCCCCGTTTTTGAACCAACCTGTTTGATGGCATACCCATCTGAAGTGCTGTGGCAGAGAAGCAAGGAAAAGCTGGCGCAGGATCTCCCGACCCAACAGTTTCAGACCTGGATTCGTCCCCTTTCTTTCATGTCGAGCTCCTCGACTGGAAATGGTACCCACCTCACCCTCGGTGTACCATCTGATTTCCATCGGGACTGGATTGACCGCGAATTCAGCGATGTTGTACAGCAGTCGCTCGAACACTGCTATGAAGGCAACGTATCGTTCACCTTGATGGTGTCGGCGATTGCCGAAGCTGAGGTTGAAACGGTATCCGCTGACTTCGGACACGAAATCCGTGCTGCTTCGAAAGACGCCTCATCTGCGGAGCCCCAGAACCCCTCTCGAATCGAGTCGTCCTCGCGCTACCACTCAACTGCGGACGCGCCCCGTCCCGGTCGTCGTAACGCACCGCCCGCGCAGCAACCCCCTGCTACCCCATTTTCCTTCCGCCCTGAGACGGTGCCAGGCAGCTTGCCTCGTACACTCAACCCGAAGTACACGCTCGACACGTTCATCGAGGCCGATTGCAACCGACTTGCCCGCTCGGCAGGCGTTGCCGTTGCAAAGCGTCCGGGAGCCACAAGCTTCAATCCTTTCCTGATCTACGGGAAGGTTGGACTAGGAAAGACGCACCTCGCACATGCCATCGGAAACGAAATTGTCCAGAGCCAGCCGCGAGCCCAAGTCCTGTATCTGACGTCGGAAGCGTTCACCAACTATTTCGTGTACGCCATCCAAAACAATACCCTTGGTGAGTTCACCCAGGCTTTCCGTCAAATCGACGTCCTGATCGTGGACGACATTCAGTTCTTTGGCGGCAAGGAGAAAACGCAGGAGCAGTTCTTCCACCTCTTCAACGAGCTTCACCAAAGTGGCAAGCAGATCATTCTGTGTGCCGACCGCAGCCCGGCGGAGATCGCAGGCATAGAAGAACGACTGCTATCCCGTTTCCGCTGGGGTCTCTCAGCCGATGTACAGCCGCCAGACCTGGAGACGCGAACGGCCATCCTGCAGCGACATGCTTCAGAAGCCGGCTTGGAATTATCTGGCGAGGTGATCGACTACATCGCCTACAACGTGAAGGATAACATTCGTTTGCTTGAGGGCGCCTTCAACAAGTTGCTTGCGCTGCATAGTGTTACGCGGCAGTCCATCGATATGACCTTCGTGCAGGATGCGTTGTCGGACTTGATCGACAATCGCGCACGCAAGAGCATTTCGGCCTCACAGATTCGTGACATCGTTGCAGAATTCTACAGCATGGATACGGATTTGCTGATCGGTAAGAGCCGAAAGCGGCCAATCGTGGATGCTCGTCAGGTTGCCATGCACTTCTGCAAGCAGATGACACAGCATTCACTGGAGGCCATCGGGAGACGATTTGGTGGTCGCGATCACTCTACCGTGATCCACGCGTGCAAAGCTATCCAGGCCCGCATTGACACCGATCCCCGCTTCGTGGAAGAACTCGGACACATCGAGCAGCTTCTCAAGAACCGGGTCATGCACTCCTGATTCCGCGAAAGTGGATGAATCGGCCTCACGCTGCCAACCGCATCGAGCATGAGCGAAAAACCTGTCACAGGAACCATCGGCTGGTTTGATCTCACGGTCGACGATGCTGATGGCGTCCGTGATTTCTATCAGGAAGTCGTCGGATGGTCTGCCTCTCCCCTCAGTATGGGGGATTACAATGATTATGTCATGGCGACACCCGACGGCACGCCTGTTTCGGGTGTCTGTCATGCCCGCGGAGGCAATGCTGGATTACCCGCGCAGTGGCTTATGTACGTGAACGTGGATGACATCGAGGCATCTCGAGCTGCCGTGGAGCGTTTGGGCGGTGCACTGATTACTTCGGTGAAGCATGCCGAGGGACACGGTTCGTATTGTGTCATTCGTGATCCGGCCGGGGCGGTTATAGCGCTCTTCCAGCCCGAGTAGCCTACCGCACGCGATGCAGACCTATGGTTGAGGCTGAAAACTCATCCGGTCTCAAGTCCTCCCTTCCAGGCGGTCCGGCTTCCAGATCGAGACGCAGGGAATCATCGGAAACAAACGAGATGATCCCATAAAGCGTCTGGCCGGCGAGCGGTGGAGAGGAAAACCCAGAAAGATCCAGCGTCATTGTATCTGCTGACCACCCTTTTTCATACCGAAGGTTGGTCAACTCAAACCATTCACCGTCGGAAGCCGCACGCCAGTCCATCGCTTCTGGCGATTTGAAGTGAAAAAGCTGCTCGTTTCCGGCTGCATCCACTCCCGCCCATTGTCCCGCAAGGGGTGTTTCGAGGGTATCCATCAAGGCAGCCAATCGGTCATAATCCGCTTGTTGAGTGGCTTTCAAACCAGAAGCAAAGAGTGGGAATAGCGATCGCCACCACCAGGTAGCACCTTCAAAGGTGGAGCGCACAAACAACTCGGTACCAGACTCGAGCGCGGTCAATTGGACAATGATATCCCCGCCAGTCATTTCACTGTCGAAATGCAGCCCGAATCGCTCTCCAACTTCCCACGTGGTGATTTCCTGGCGGAGCTTCAGTGTATCGCCTCCAGTAACCATGGTCAACGTTGACTGATTGCCAACGGGTACATCCCTGGACAGCGTGCTTTCAAGCGAGACAAATCCCTCCATCCAGTACTCAACCAGTGTGGCATTCGTGAGGGCGTCAAAAGCAACGTACACGCTCCGATCCGTCCGTGAAGTGGTTTCAATGCTGACGGATGTCTTGACGAAGCCAATGGCAACGAAAACCACACAGCATATTAGAATCAACGCCGTGATGAGGCGAAGGGCTCGGCCGATCGCAGGTTGGGTAGAGGACATGGGTTACTCGGAATAATTGTGCCCTTTGCGGTCGTTTCTCAGAGCAACGATAGGCGTTTAGCATTGGAATCGAAAGCCTTCATACGTATTATCGCCGGTGCCCGAACCCATCGGGATTCTGCCCAGAGAACTTGCATTCTTTCGGGTTTTTCCAGCGCCTCCTGTCCGTTTTCAGCCTTTCATGGGTCTCTTTAATTTCTCCACTGATGTCGCCATCGACCTGGGTACAGCAAACACGCTGATTTATATCCAGGGACGGGGGATTGTGCTGAATGAACCTTCCATTGTCGCTCTGAACCGGTCGACTCGCAAGGTGATTGCTGTTGGGCACGAAGCCCAGCAGATGCACGAGCGTACCCACCGGGAAATCGAAACCATTCGTCCTCTGAAGGATGGTGTTATTGCGGATTTCGAGGTGGCAGAGCAGCTCATTCGTCAACTGATCCGAAAAGTGCAGACCAACTGGCTTTCTGCAATTCGGCGCATGGTGATTTGTGTCCCCTCGGGCATCACAGAGGTTGAGAAACGAGCCGTCCGCGACTCTGCCGAGCACGCAGGGGCACGCCAGGTACACCTCATTGATGAACCCATGGCTGCCGCGATCGGAATCGGATTGAACGTTGCCGAGCCGGTTGGCAACATGATTGTAGATATTGGGGGTGGGACGACGGAAATCGCAGTGATCGCCCTGTCTGGAATCGTGATCGACGAGTCCATTCGTGTCGGCGGTGACGAGCTCGACAATGCCATTGTGCAGTACTTCAAGCGCAACCACAACCTCCTTATCGGTCATCGTACGGCCGAACGGATCAAGAAGGAAGTGGGTAGTGCAGTAGAATTGGACCCGGAACTGGAGCTGTCCGTGAAGGGACGGGACCTGGTCAGCGGCATTCCGAAAGTTCGGACCATTTCCTCAGAAGACGTCCGGGAAGCACTGCGCGAACCCGTCGGTCAGATTGCCTCAGCAGTAATCCGGTGTCTGGAAAGAACCCCTCCGGAATTGGGTGCTGATATCCTTGAACGTGGGATAATGCTCACTGGAGGCGGCGCCATGTTGAAAGGCTTGGACTCCATGATCCGCGGCCGCGTAGATCTGCCGGTTTACGTCGCAGAAGACCCGCTGACCGCTGTTGTCCGAGGTACTGGATCGGTTCTCGAAGATATTGAGACCTTCGAAAAAGTGCTCAGCTAGTCATTTCGGGCGTTTTCAGGTTTTCATCGTTTTCCACAGCTTTTCCACTTCTGGTCGGAGAAGGCTGAATCTCGATGTTTTTCTGCCACCGTCGCGCCATCATCGAATATGATTTTCATATATCTTTATTTTACAACGACTTACAAAAGTCCCCGTTTTCTTAATCATGGCGTAGCATGCGAAAAAGGACGTTTTTGAACGTTTTCCACACGTCATCAACAACTACGGGACTGTCCTCCCCTACAGCCATTTGGGGCAATTCAGGCTAGATTGCAATAAACGTGTCGAGCCGTCACGTGATCATTGACCATCCCCTTCGGACCCGGTAGCTTGCGCGATCCCGATCATCTACCGCGCCAGCTCATGACCTCATCTTTCCGCCCGCACCTGTTCTGGCTCATTGCCGTCATCCTGTTCGGGACCGCATGGTCGGGATGCTCTCAAGATCCAGTACGAATGCTGGTCTTTTCTCACACCGAAGGCTTCCGGCATGGGCACATTCCGCTTGCGAGAGAAGTTGTCCAGGGACTTGGTACGGAGATGGGAATGGTGATTGATACCACCGAAAACCCAGCGGATTTCAATGAGGAAAATCTCGCCCGCTACGATGCAGTCCTGTTCTTGAGTACGACAGGCGATGTATTTGATCGCCCGCAAGAAGTGGCCTTCCGGCGATTCATCCAACGCGGCGGCGGATACCTGGGAATTCACGCTGCCAGCGACACGGAATATGATTGGCCCTGGTACGGACAATTGGTCGGCGCCTACTTCTCAGGGCACCCGGCGCCGCAAGAAGCAACGCTGGATATTCTGGACGCGACCCACCCCACGGTCGATCATCTTCCCCAGCGTTGGGAGCGCTTTGACGAGTGGTACAGTTTCCGATTCGTAAACCCTGACATCATTCCGTTGATCAGCATCGATGAAACGACGTATGACGTGGGAAATGACACCTCTGAAGAGGACAGTCATCCCATGGTTTGGTATCACGATTTTGACGGTGGTCGGTCTTATTACATCCAGCCAGGTCACACGGACGCGTCGTGGAGCGAGCCTGCGTTCTTGGAATTGGTCCGTTCGGCCATGACGTGGGTTACCCAATCCGGATCCCAGAAAAAGCCGGTCTCGCAAACTCCGTACGAGTGGGAATTCAAAGTGGATGTCCTGACGACGAATCTGAACGAACCGATGGAACTGGAGGCGCTTCCCGACGGACGTATCATGTTCATCGAACGCCCGGGAGCCGTTCACGTGTTTGATCCTTCTACGGGATTCGATTCCATCGTCAACGAAATTCCAGTGGCATACGGTTTGGAAGACGGTCTGCTCGGTATGGCACTGGACCCTGATTTTGAGCAGAATGGTTGGGTCTACCTCTATCATTCTCCGTTGAATGAATCGCTCAATCGCATTTCCCGGTTCACGTTTGATGGATCCCGTCTGGACTTGGCCTCCGAAGTCGCCGTCCTGGACGTAGGTACCCAGCGCGAGACCTGCTGCCATGCAGGCGGGTCACTGGAATTCGGGCCAGAGGGATCCCTTTTTCTTTCTGTGGGAGACAACACCAATCCATTCGAGGCGAGTGGCTCTGCTCCGATCGACGAGCGCCCGGGCCGAAGTCCTTACGATGCCCAAGGAACGTCGGCCAACTCCCAGGATCTGCGAGGCAAAATCCTTCGCATCCGCCCACAACCCGATGGAAGCTACTCCATCCCGGACGGCAACCTGTTTTCCGACCCGTCCATCGGCAGACCTGAAATCTATGTGATGGGTAACCGCAATCCTTTCCGTATCTCCATCGACTCCGAATCCGGATGGTTGTATTGGGGAGATATCGGGCCGGATGCCTCGGAGCCTTCTGAATCCCGCGGGCCTCAGGGATACGATGAATTGAATCAGGCACGCTCTGCAGGCTTCTTCGGCTGGCCCTATTTCATCGCAGACAACAAAGCGTATCGTGACTGGGACTTTGAGGCGGACCGGGGTAAGGACTGGTTTGATGCAGGAGCCCCTGTGAACGATTCTCCCAACAGCTCCGGGACCGTGGTCCTGCCCCCTGCCCAACCGGCTTTCCTGTTCTATCCTTACGGCACCACGCAGGATCATCCACTACTGGGTGACGGCGGACGAAGTGCCATGGCAGGACCCATATTCCGCGAATCTGTAATGGGCGAGCATTCCTTCCCTTCCTATTTCGAAGGCAAGCTCCTGATGTATGAGTGGATGCGACACAAGACCTTCTTCGTAACCATGGACCAGGATGGGCACTATCGATTCATGGAAGAATTTCTTCCATCCAGGAAATGGAGTCGTCCCATGGATATGACATTTGGATCAGACGGTGCGCTCTACGTTATCGAATACGGTGAAGCATGGAATACCCGAAACGAAGATGCCACGTTGACCCGAATAGAATACCGGCGATGAATCATTCCTTTCTTGCCGTAGCTGCGGCTCTGGCACTATGCCTGACCTCTGGATGCGCTCCGACCGAGCCGCCTGCTGAGCGTATCGATGCTCGGACCGGCCAGGTTATTCGAACAGGATTCGTGCCTGTGTCTGGTGGCAAGGTCTTCTACGAGCTCTCCAATCCAGACGTCGACGCAACGCCGCTCATCCTCATCCACGGTGGACCCGGTGGTACCAGCTGCGGATTCGGGTTGCTGGACGATGAGATGATGGATCGTCCCGTCCTGCGCTATGACCAACTGGAAACGGGACGTTCGGATCGACCCGGCCTTCAAGAGCAGTGGCACATCGACCATTCGGTATCCGAGATTGATGCCATTCGATCGCATTTTGGTTGGGATGAAGTGCACCTTTTGGGCTGGAGCTGGGGCGGTGCGGTCGCCGCTGAATACGTGCTGGAAAGTGAGCAGGAAGGGGTAATAAGCACCATCATGGCAGGCCCGCTGCTGAGTACCCCAGTATGGATTGAAGATGCAACAACCCTTCTGGAAACCATGTCGGAAGACGTGCAGGCTACCATTCGTCTGCACGAAGATGCCCGAACGTACGATCATCCCGATTACGTAGCCGCCACCGATTCTTTCTACGCCCGCTTCATGGACCCCTGGGGGTACGACCCCATACCTGAATGTGAGGGGGTTTCCGGCAACTCCACGGTCTACAACACGATGTGGGGACCAACAGAGTTTACAGCAACGGGTACCCTGCTGGAATACGACCGCAGAGACCGGCTGGCCGAGATCAACGTGCCGGTCCTGATCATCTCCGGTGAATTCGACGAAGCCCGTCCTGTCACCATGCAGGAATTTGCAGATGAAATGCCTGATGCACGCGTTCAGGTAGTCCAAGGAGCCGGGCACGCTGCGCCTGCTGAACGGCCAGATGTGGTCGCTGGCATGGTGACCTCGTTCCTGCAGGAAATTGAGCAAAGGCCTGTTCTGGAAACGAAGACAGACAGGCCTGAGTAAACCGGCAATCCTTGCCCACTCCAAGACTTCCAGATTCATGATCCGCTTTCTTTGCACTTTCCTTCTGGTCGGAACCACCTCCCTGGTTGCACACGCTCAGACTTCATCGTTCGATACTGAATTTGGAGAAGTTCAGGTCGACGTTGTGACCAATGGACTGTCCTCTCTTTGGGGATTTACGTTCCTTCCCAACGGTGACATCCTGGTTACTGAAAGGGACGGTCGGCTGCGCGTCATTCAAGACGGTGTGTTGGCTGAAGGATCGATCAGCGGCGTTCCAGAAGTATATGCACGCGGGCAGGGTGGGCTGCTCGACGTGGCGATACACCCTCAATTCGAAGAAAATGGCTGGGTATATCTGAGCTATGCCAAGCCGTACGATGGGAATTCAACTACTGCAGTGGCTCGAGGGCGTCTGGAGGGTATGGGGTTGATTGACGTCGAGGATATCTGGATTGCAGACAGTCGGGGCCGGGGACATTATGGATCTCGACTGGTCTTTGACAATGAGGGGTACCTGTTCGTCAGCGTCGGCGATCGACAGGCCAACCCGAACGAAGACCAGACCAACCACCCGGCTCAGGATCGTAGCAACCACCACGGTACCATCAACCGACTGCACGACGACGGCAGCATTCCGGAAGACAATCCTTTTGTGGGTCAGGAAGAAATGGAAGCATCCATCTGGAGCTTCGGGCACCGCAATACCCAAGGAATGGTATTCGACGCCAGCACCGAGCTCCTGTGGTCCAATGAGCATGGTCCGCAGGGTGGCGACGAAGTAAACCTGGTCGAACCGGGTTTGAATTACGGCTGGCCTGTCATCGGATACGGCGTGAACTATGGCGGTGACCCGCTCCACGAAAGCACGCATCAGGAGGGTATGGTGCAGCCACTACATTATTGGGTGCCGTCGATAGCCACCTCTGGTATGGTCGCCTACTCGGGAGACCTTTTCCCGAATTGGAAAGGAAATCTGTTTGTTGGTGGATTGCGGGGACAGCAGATTGCCCGGCTGACCATGGATGGAACGTCCGTTGTGAGCGAAGAGACCATTTTTGAGGACATGGGTCGCGTACGCGATATCCGCCAGGGACCCGATGGCGCGCTCTACGTCGGACTGGACGGGGACGAGGACGAGGCTGGCATTGTACGGCTTACCCCGTCAATTGCACGGTGACCAACGATGTACATTCGGATCCCGATCCGGTCGAATTGAGCGTCCGCATCCCTACTGTATTCTGATTCATTTCCCCTGCACTGATATGAAGCGTGTATTTGCCTCAGCAGTCCTGTCGCTGATTTTTGCGACATCTCCTCTTCTTGCCCAGACGGGACCCGTATTTGATAACGGGATGGCCCAGATCGTCGACGCATTCAACAACGAATCCGATTGGATCCGGGAGCAACTTTGGGTCGAAACGGAATTTGATTCGGACGGTGACGGGACACTCGACCGCGTACACGTATCCGTCGTCCGCCAGGCCCAGACGGATTCCGAAGGTCTGAAAGTTCCTGTTGTGTACGGGTCCAGTCCCTACTACTCCGGTACAGCAGGGCTGGCTGATTTGTTTTGGGATGTTGAGCATGAAGTTGGAGCTGCTCCACCCGCCAAGGAAAGATATGAGGGGTTCTCCGCTCGCACGCGACCCGGGATTTCGACCGGTTTTGTTCAGGACTGGTTACCTCGCGGCTTTGCTGTCGTGCATTCCGAATCTCCGGGCACGGGTCTTTCCCAAGGATGTCCGACTGTCGGTGGAATCAATGAATCCCTCGCCCCAAAGGCCGTTGTTGATTGGCTAAATGGACGGGCCAAGGGGTACACGGCACCTGAGGGTGGTGAAGAAGTGGTCGCTGCCTGGTCCACGGGTAACGTGGGTATGACGGGTACCTCATACAACGGTACACTACCGTTGGCCGCCGCTACAACCGGCGTCGACGGGCTGAAAGCCATCATCCCGGTAGCTCCGAACACATCATACTGGCACTATTATCGCTCTTATGGTCTGATTCGTCACCCGGGGGGATACCTCGGTGAAGACATTGATGTGCTTTACGACTTCATCCACAGCCGCGAGAGCGACCGGCGCGACTATTGCAATGCTACCATTCGTGATGGTGAATATGCGGAGGGCATGGACCGCGTAACCGGGGATTACAACGAGTTCTGGGCTGGCCGTGATTATTTGAACGTCATCGAAAATGTAAAAGCGGCTACCCTTATGGCCCATGCATTCAACGATTGGAACGTGATGCCGGAGCACAGTGTCAGGATCGTGGAGGCGCTTGAGGGTCGGGTACCGGTCCAGATGTATTTCCACCAGGGCGGTCACGGCGGTCCACCCCCGCTCGACATGATGAACAAGTGGTTTACCCGCTATTTGTACGAAGTCGAGAATGGAGTGGAAAACGATCCCAAAGCCTGGATCACGCGCGAGGGCGACGAGCGTTTGGATCCTACCCCTTACGCTGATTATCCGAATCCGGAATCTGAGGGCGTGCGCCTCTATCCGACCCAGGGTGGACAATACACTGCGGAGTTGTCCCTGGAAGCTCCATCGGAGCAGGGTGTGGAGTCCCTTGTTGACAACGTCTCTTTCAGCGGTAAATCGCTGGCACAAGCAGAGTACACGAATCACCGCTTGCTCTACGTCACACCAGAACTGACACAGGACGTGCATATTTCTGGAACGGCAACGATGAAGGTGCGGCTGGCCGCCAACAAGCCGGCAGTCAACTTCTCGGTCTGGTTGGTTTCGCTTCCGTGGACCGAAGGCCGACGAGCACGCGGCGGTATCATAACCAGGGGCTGGTTCGATCCTCAGAATGCCACCTCGATGACCGAAAGCACACCGCTTACACCGGGAGAGTTTGTAGAATTCGAATTCAACCTCCAGCCCGATGATCAGGTCGTTCCTGCAGGGCAGAAGATCGGGCTGATGATCATGTCCTCAGATCGGGACTTCACCTTGTGGCCAGCACCCGGGTCTGAGCTCCAGATTGATCTGGGTGCTACTTCAATCGAAATTCCGATTGTCGGCGGACGTGCCTCTCTGGAACGTCACATGGGTACTTACTGATATCCTGACGATTACCTGAATACCACCAGACTGAACGCGACAGGACGAAACAAACCCGACTTTTTTCAGCATGAGAACTGAAAAATTGATTCATATTGTCAGCGTACACGCTGAAGGCGAAGTGGGTGATGTAATTGTAGGGGGCGTTCCTGCACCTCCTGGAGAAACGATATGGGACCAGCGCTCTTTCATTGCAAACGACGAAACACTACGCAATTTCGTCCTGAATGAGCCACGAGGAGGGGTTTTTCGTCATGTAAACCTGCTCGTCCCTGCGAAACATCCAGAAGCGGACATGGGCTTCATCATCATGGAACCGGCGGATACACCGCCCATGTCGGGTTCCAATTCGATGTGTGTTGCTACGGCCCTTCTCGATACCGGGTTGATACCTATGTCCGAACCGGAAACCCTGCTCACATTAGAAGCACCGGGGGGCTTGGTGCGCGTTCGCGCCACGTGCAGGAATGGGAAGGCCGAACGCGTGCAGATCACGAATGTCCCTTCCTTTGCAGACCGGCTCGACGCGCAGCTGGACGTACCTGGAATAGGGTTACTGAAGGTAGATACTGCCTACGGCGGTGACAGCTTTGTCATCGTAGATGCGCACGCAGCGGGTGTTCAGCTGGATCCATCCAACGCTCGTGATCTGGCCGAGGTTGGTGTGCGCATCGTTGCGGCAGCAAACGAACAATTGGGATTCACTCATCCTGAAAATCCTGATTGGGATCACATATCGTTTTGTCAGTTCACGGAACCTCTCGAAGAGAAAGACGGGGTTCTGAACGGCCGCAATACGGTCGCTATTCGTCCTGGAAAACTGGACCGTTGCCCGACCGGTACGGGCGTTTCTGCGCGCATGGCCGTCTTGCACGCGAAGGGTCTCATGGATGCGAGCATGACGTACCGAGCCCGTTCAATCATAGACTCCGAATTCATAGGACGGATTGAAGGGACGACCAACGTCGGTGATCGGGACGCAGTTATTCCTACCGTTTCCGGACGGGCTTGGATTGTTGGAACCAGGCAGTTGATGCTCGACCCGGAAGATCCATGGCCACAGGGCTATCGAGTGGGCGATACCTGGCCCGGAGCATAGACCTCCAAGGAGCCCCTGGAGCACGATCAGGCGAGGCGTGCACACCCTGTCCTTCGTGCAAGCCGTGGGGCAGGCCTAAATGATTCCTGGGCGGCCCTGCTACTGCCGGGTCCCCACCATCCATAGCGTATCGTCTTCGGCACGAAGCTCGAAGCCTGATACAGCTCCAGAATCATCGTAGACGAACTCAACCATGTCTTCGAGCGTCTGGAATACTTCACCGTTTTCCAGGAACGACAAGTAGAAGATGCCCTCGGCTTGTGGCAGGGGGAGGATGCCGGTTTGAAACATGAAGTTTGGGTCGTCAGCGGACAGCTGCATATTGAAGCGAAGCTGATCCTCTTCGAACCATATGTTCATATCATACTCGAATGCCACAGGCGTCCACAGATACTCGTTCACCTGCGTCTTGTAGGTACCCACATACGGCGCAACCTCTTCTTCGGTAACGAACATCTGAAGGCGTGACGGGACCTCGATCGGCATGTGGACTTCATGATCCTCAAAGCGAAGACGAAGCGTCGTTCCTGAGTTCGTGTTGTCAACGAACTGGAATGTCAGGGTCTCGGTCATGGGACCCTCGCGATTCGGCGTTATCCAGAACGTGATCTCGTCGCCGTTCTTTTCCGGCTCCGGCAAGTGAAACTGCTTCCATTCGGGATCGATGATCACTTCCCAGTCTCCTTCCTCGGTGACCACCATCCAGATGGAATATTTTCCGGCAGGGATCTCCGTTCCCGACAAGGTAAAATCGTTGTTCACCTCGATGGTCGTTGCCCAATCGGCTCCAGGCGTCCAGATGTGGCCCCACCAGATTGGTCCCCCGAACATTCCCGTACGCCCGCGCAAACGCGGCCGGGAATACTCGATATCAATCGTGGTCCCATCAATCGTCTGAGACACGGAACCGCGAGGACTCATCGCAATCTGCGCATCCGCTTGTTGAGGAAGCAGGAGAAGCGAAAAAAACAGGAGACCGGATAAGGTCAGTGCCGGCAATAATCGATGCATGGATCAGGTAGGATCAGTGACAGGTCACCCGAATCGCGCGTCGATGGCGCGCCGGATACGATCGAGGGACTGGCCCTCCTTGTGTCGGCGATGAGCCAATCTGGCCTCGCCCTGGCAAATGGGACAGCCGGCTCCCCGGCCATCCTCGTAAAAACAGGTCAGAAGCGAACGATAGCCTGGTCGCACGTGGCACCCACAATAACACCCGATCCCGTCCGCGATTTCAGGGATCTCGCGGATCATCTGCACGACTTCCACGGCTTCCTCTCCATAGCGAGCCGCCTGCTCGTCGGAAATGACGAGAGAGGCATCGATTCCTTCACGTGGCTCCGGATGCTCGAAACGAGCAAAAGCACGTGCTGGAAGGACGCTGAGGCCCATTCCGGCAAAGGCAACTTTCAGGAAGTTGCGGCGCGTTGATGTACGTGACGAAGACATATCGAGTGGGACGGGTTGAGGGCGGCTGGGTTTCACCAGACGGTGAAACCCAGCCGTACCACGTCACATTGCTATAGATCCAGTTCTCGCTTCTGCAGGAGGAAGAGTCCTTCTCCACGACTCGATACGGCGATCACACCGCTGCGGAAGTAAGGATAATTGCTCCATGAGCCACCAAAGCCTGCTTCATCTTCCCCGAACGGCACCGTGTCGAAGTGCCCGATTTCAACCGGGTTCTCCGGATCAGAGACATCCAGAATGCGCAGGCCCGCCTGGTAGTTCGACTGGTACATGAAGTTGCCCTTGATGTACAGGTTATGATCCGATGCGGCATTCGACAGGAAGAACTCGCGCACGAGCACCGGATCCTCAAGATCGCGCACATCCCAGATGAGCGTCCGGGTTTTCTCGGTCAGACCACCCATCTCGTCCAGCTCATCGTTCATGTAGAAGTAGTTGTGGTCCTCGGTCAGCCATCCCTGGTGGGTATAGGCTTGATTCGGGTAAGACGTAGCGGCGAGCGTGACCGGATCGGCCTTGTCCGTCACATCCGCGATCACAAACATGTTGCCGCTCGAGTTGAAGCAGATTTCGCTTCCGTTGAAATCCGTGTCGTCGCCACGGTAAAGGACACACTGCGAATCATGCGTGCCGCCAGCATCGGTGAAAGACTGACATCCTGCGAACACCGGATTCTGTGGATCGCGGATATCTACCATGTGAAGCTGTCCGCTGCAGGTTTCGCCGCCGGAACGGTTACCCACGAGGTAGGCATACCCGGAGGCCTCGTTGATGACCACGTTGTGCGTTGAAGCGGTGCCATCGTAGCGGGCTGTTTCCGGGAAGGTCACCGGCATGTCGGCCGGATCGACATCGCGTAGCTGGGTCAGATCGAAGATCTGCAGACCGTGCTGCTCGGCGCCGTCTGCCACCACGAATGCATGGTCCTTATACACCTTTACATCCCTCCAACCACTACCTGGTGAAGATGCGGTTTTCATCATCTCACCCACCCAAACCGGGTTCGATGGGTTGCTGATGTCTATGAAGGAAACACCCTCGGTACGACCAAGGATGACCCACTCCTTACCCGTTTCCGGATCTTCCCAACCCCAGATATCCGTCATGCCTACACCGCGATCACTGGACACGTCACCAATGCTGAGGAAGGAGACGAGATCTACGTTATCACAGGCGAAACCCTGCGCATCGCCTTCTTCGCACTCGACTTTACCGTCTGTGTACGAAGAGAAACGACTGACATCACTGGCCAAAATGCCGGTATGGTGCCACAAACCCCCGTGGTTTTCCCACACCGTAGCCACACCAGCTTCGTAGTCAGCTGTGGGGCTTCCGATGGCAGCAATAGCTCCATCAAGTGATGCGCCAATACCAAATCCGGGCTGGAAGCGGCGGTCTGGTGCAGAAATTGGGGTCATGCCTCCTGATTCCAGGTTCACGGCATAGGCCGATCCACCGGCTGTGACCATGGCGTGGCTGCCAGAAACAGCGACGCTGCGACCGAAGCCGAAGAGCCGTTCGCCCTCCTCCAGTTCCGGGACCATCGTGGCTTCATGTCCAAACATGCCGTTCGGCTGAAGGGCATACACTTCGAGAGCACCGGTGCGATTGGTAGCTGGGGCGCCAGCGAACACCTTTCCGTTCGAAACGGTGAGTGACGAACCGAGCTGTGCTGCACCTTCTCCAGAAGGACGCAGCATTCCCATCTGCATCCAGTAACCATGGTCCATGAATACGTATACGACGCCGGCCTGCTCGTTGGTGCGAGGTGCAGAAACGAAGATGTTTCCGTCGTCGGCTGCCACACTGAAACCAAATCCGTCACCTTCTTTGGCCGTGGCCGCCTGCAGCACAGTCATTTCTTCCCACCCGTCATTGCCCGGCTTGAATACGTGTGCTGCCCCGGTGTGGGTGTCACCGTTATAGGACGTAACAATGATCTGGTCCTTGGCAAAGGCGATGTTGCCGGTTCGGCTTCCTGCGCGCGCGTAGGCCCCGCCGAATTCTGCACCCTCAGCAAGATCACCCGGCTGCAGTTTACCGGTCTCTGCCCAGCTGCCATCTTCCTGACGGTCGAATACGTAGGCCGTACTCATGCCCGGTGCGCCTACCACAATGCGATCATCGCGCATGAACACGGTGCGACCAAAGTCATCGCCCGTCTGGGCGTCGGAGGCCATGAGACGCGCCGCTTCCATCCATGCGCCGTCCGCATCCCGTTGGTAAACATAAATGACACCGGCGGGCTCATCCCCGCGAGGCCAACCCGTGGGGGCAGAGCCTACCACAATGTGATCACCTGAAACCGAAAGGGTGCCTCCGAATCCGAGACCGGTTGAACCAGAAACAGCCAGCGATTGGGCGACTGCAGGCAATGCGACGAGCGCGAGCATCAACTCGATCGCCAGAAGGCCCAGCAAACGATGGAAAAACGTGCTTTTCATGGACATATAGACTGGTTAAAAAGAAGCGCGGAATCCGCATAACGCGGCTGCATGCACCGCGTTTCTTGAATTCGGACGATTTGGATCCTCAAAGCATTCCACCTTGGTGCTCCAATTCGCTCGACTGCTTCGTGACCTGCAAGAAATGGTATCCCCAGACCTCGCGATTCCGAAAGCGACCCCGTAGATTCATGCGATTCGTTCATCAGACGTTACCCGCATGGACACCACTGCACAAGCCAAGCCCGGCTTTGTCGAACGGGCTCTAAACCGTATCGAAGTGATCGGCAATAAACTGCCCGATCCGGCGATGCTCTTCCTCATTTCCCTGATTGTCGTCTGGATCCTGTCCTGGCTGATGTCAGGTATGTCGTTTGCCGACATTGATCCTCGATCGGGCGTTCCCATCGTCATCAACAACCTGCTTGCCGGGGATGCGATGGCGACCTTCCTCTCACAGATGGTGACCATTTTCACCGGCTTCGCTCCTCTTGGCGTCGTACTGGTGGCCATGCTCGGAGTAGGAGTAGCTGACGAAGCCGGTTATTTCAACACCAGTATCAAAATGACCCTGTCCTGGACGCCGAAAGCGCTCATGACGCCGATGGTCGTCCTGGTTGGTCTCGTATCGCACAGCGCTATTGATGCCGGTTATGTCCTGGTGATTCCATTGGGCGGTATCATTTTCTATGCCATTGGGCGCCATCCTATTGCGGGTATCGCTGCTGCCTTTGCAGGAGTTTCTGGAGGCTTCTCGGCCAACCCGCTGCCAGGCGCTCTCGATCCGCTGCTGCAGGGCTTTACCCAACCCGCCGCGCAGATCATCGACCCGTCGGTGCTGGTCAACCCGCTGGGTAATTACTACTTCACCGCCATCTCATCCATCCTGATCGTGGCGCTCGGCTGGGCCATCACCGACTGGATCATCGAGCCTCGCCTGAATCGGACCACGCCGGTCGATGAGGATGCTGAAAAAGCAGAGGACATGGATTCGGTTTCGGCGGTCGAGAAGAAGGCCTTCGTGTGGTCTACGCTGACCCTGGTGGCCGGCTTGGTCGCACTGGTGCTCATCCTCCTTCCAGAAGACTCCCCCATGCGTGACGCCAGCGGCAGTCTGAACAGTTTCCAAGCACCGATCATGCAGTCCATTGTGCCGCTGATCTTCTTGCTCTTCCTGCTGCCTGGGGTGGTTTTCGGATATGTCACGGGCAAATTCCGCAAGTCGAAGGACATGGTCGATGCCATGACCAAGGCCATGAATGGGATGTCCTACTACATCGTGATGGCCTTCTTCTGCGCCCTCTTCGTATACGCTTTCGGTCAGTCGAATATCGGCGCCCTGCTCGCCCTCAAAGGCGCTGCTCTGCTCAAGGCCCTGGCCTTCCCGGGCGGTGTCACGATCGTTGGTATTGTCTTCCTGACAGCCTTTGTAAACCTGTTCGTGGGCTCGGCTTCGGCCAAGTGGGCGCTGCTCGCTCCGATCTTCGTGCCCATGCTCATGCAGGTCGGCATCTCGCCCGAGCTGACACAGGCAGCCTACCGCGTGGGAGATTCGTCTTCGAACATCATCACGCCGCTGATGCCATACTTCCCGCTCGTGGTGGTTTACTGCCAGCGGTATTTCAAGAAGACGGGCATCGGCACGCTGACCTCCATCATGATCCCGTACACGGTGGTCTTCCTGGTGGTCTGGTCGATCTTCCTGCTCGTCTTCTGGGCGATTGGCATTCCGCTCGGTCTGCAGGCCTTCTACAGCTATCCACCTCCGGCTATGTAAGCCGTTTCGGCCGAATCAACCAGACGGGCCGGGCTCGCCGCATGGCGAGCCCGGCCCGTTTCATTTCCGACAAGTGGCAACTGGTAATTCCCCTATGGCCGTGAACCGCTGAATTCTCTGGCACATTTGGACACGAATCTGCTGCACTCGTACCATACTTCCTCCAGCTACCCCAACTCTGCCAACATGCGCACCCTGTCCTTCCTGATTGTCACCCTTCTAGTGCTGCTGCCCGCATCGGCACAGGAGCCTCCAGCCATCGAAACCAAAGTCGTGATGCTGGGCACCGGTACGCCCAATCCCATGCCGGATCGAAGCGGTCCCAGCGTGGCCATCGTTGTAGGAACGACTCCCTACATCGTGGATGCGGGGCCAGGCATCGTTCGTCGCGCTCAGGCTGCAGTTGACCAGGGCATCGAAGGCTTGCACATGACCAAATTGAGCAAGGCGTTCCTGACGCACTTGCACTCGGACCACACGGTGGGTTTGCCTGATCTTATGCTCTCACCCTGGGTACTCGAGCGCACGGATCCGCTGGAATTGTACGGTCCGGAAGGCACCTCAGACATGGCCTATCACCTGTTGAAGGCCTACGAACGGGATATCCAGATCCGGCTGTACGGACTGGAACCAGCCAACAACACGGGATGGCGCGTAGAAGCGCACGATGTGACCGCCGGGGTTGTGTATCAGGATTCACTGGTTACGGTGGAGGCATTCAATGTCCCACATGGAAGCTGGCCGGATGCGTTCGGCTACCGGTTCACGACACCGGATCGGGTCATCGTCATCTCGGGCGATACGGCAGAATCAGACATCATCGAGCAGATGTGCCAGCAATGCGATGTGCTGCTGCACGAAGCATACTCCGATTCTGCCTGGGAGCGTCGCACACCGTTCTGGCAAAGCTATCACGCCCAGTTCCATACGTCGGCTAAGGAGCTTGGCCGAATCGCACAGCGCGCGCAACCGGGATTATTGGTGCTCTATCATCAATTGGAGTGGTCTTCTTCCCTGGAGACGCTGTTGGAAGAAGTGCGATCAGAATTTGATGGAAGTGTTGTCAACGCAGAAGACTTGGGGGTGTATTGATGGGAGGTTCCGCCTTGATTGGCCTGCTGGTCGGTGTCCTAGCCGCTTTTGCATTCAACCGACACGTCGGCTCGCGTCCAGAACGGGCTCGCGAGTACTACGTGTTGACCCTGATTATCGCTGCGTTGATCTACGTCGTCCTTGCCTTTCTGGGAGGAGCATCTGACTGGGCCATCCTGGTAGAGGCATGCGGCGTGTTGGTTTTTGGCGTGTTCGTGCTCCTGTCCGTAACCCACGATCCCCGGTGGTTGGGCATAGGATGGTTACTCCACCCAGTGTGGGATCTGGTTTTACATGCTCCCATCGGCCCGTGGACACACGCCCCCGAGTGGTATGTGTGGGCCTGCCTCGCATTTGACATCATGGTGGGCGTGGTCATTCTGCGAAGCATCACCAGCGCCAGAAACCCATCACCATGAGCCTGAATGACGCCCGAGGCTTGCCCGTCGAAACTGACCGACTCCTGATCCGGCCCATGCAGACCGAGGACGCTGCGTTCATTCTCGAGCTCCTCAACGAACCCGATTTCCTGGAAAACATCGGGGATAAAGAGGTACGGACCCTGGAAGACGCCCTCGGATACATTCAGTCCGCTGGATGGGACAATTACCGCAAGCACGGCTTTGGCATGAACACGGTGGAACTCGTGGATACGTCTACTCGAATCGGAATCTGCGGGCTCTTGCAGCGCGAAACGCTGACCTTTCCTGACGTCGGTTTTGCCTACCTGGCCGCTTTCCACGGAAGGGGGTATGCGACGGAGGCAGGGCATGCCATGGTGGGCGTCGCCCGTACCGTTTTCAGGCTGCCAAAAGTTTGCGCATTCACGGCTGTGACCAACGAAGCATCTGTGCGTGTGCTTCGGAAATTGGGTCTCGAAGGCGGCGAACAGCGACACCTTTCGACCGGTGGACCAGAAATCCGCTATTTTGAGCGCACGCTTTCCTCTGACTGAACCGGTCCTGCCGCACAGGCACCTGCCGTTCAACCTACTGACCTGATCACCATGAAACGTACCCTGATTCTGCTCGCCTTCGTCGTGGCCGCCTGTCAGCCTGCTGACGATGTGGCGATGTCCGACCATGCACCAGATGCGATTTCGCTCGATGGGCGTGACCTGTATGCGTCCGCACCAGACAGCGCCCTGATAGCCCGGTACGAGGCGCGGGAACGCGATTACGAGGCGCATCCCGGCAGCGCTGATGCCCTGATCTGGTACGGACGCTTTGCTGCCTATGCCGGAGACTACAATAAGGCGATCACGCTGTTCACCGAGGGAATTGAACGCTTTCCGGATGATGCACGCTTCTATCGTCACCGAGGGCATCGCTATATCACGATCAGAGAGCTGGACCGCGCCATCATCGATTTCGAGAAGGCCTCTGATCTGATCGAGGGTACTGAGAACGAGGTCGAGCCCGATGGGATGCCCAACGCCCAAGGCATCCCCGTCAGCACGCTGCATGGCAACATCTACTATCACCTCGGCTTGGCCTATTACCTGAAGCAAGACATGCGTAGCGCCCTGCGCGCTTACGAGCGAAGCCTGGCTTCCGGCGCCTATGCAGACAACGTTGTGTCCAATACCCACTGGCTTTACATGATTCACCGCCGCATGGGCAATGAAGAGGCAGCAGCGGCCGTGCTGGAACCGATATCAGCAGACATGGACATCATCGAAAACCATGCATACCACCAACTGACCCTGTTCTACAAGGGGTTGATAAGCGAAGAGGAGCTGACTGGCGATGGATCGGCGGGCGATGCCATCCGTTACGGCGTGGCCAATTGGCATTTCGAAAACCACGACGTCGAGCGTGCCCAGAACTTGCTCGGTTCGCTCCTTGACGAAGGGACTTGGGCCTCCTTTGGTTACCTCGCAGCCGAATCCGACTGGGTCACGAATTATCCCGACACAGATTAACGCCGGGACCGGATCGCTGGGCAAGCCAGAACGTCCTAATTACTCCGCCTCGTAGCGCACCTTTCCGTCAACCAAGGTCATCAGAATTCGACCTTCCATCAATCGGTCGACCGGGGTGTTGAATGGGTCGATATCCATGACGGTGATGTCAGCCCACTTGCCGGCTTCAAGCGTGCCGGTGTGGGATTCCAGTCCCGATGAGCGGGCTGGCCAGATGGTGTAGGCGCGCAGGGCCTCTTCCACCGAAACCGCTTCTTCGGGCAGCCAACCACCTTCAGGCGTCCCGTCCTTCTTGGTGCGCGTCACCGCGGCGTGCAATCCGTAGAACACAGACCAATCGGTTCCGGTGAAGTCGGAGTTGAAAAGAAGCAGTGCACCTCCTTTTCGGAGCTGACGCCAGGCATATGCCCCTCGCACGCGGTCCGGACCCAGTCGCTCGCCAGCCCATGGGCTGTCTTCGACGGCATGTCCAGGTTCCATGGATGCCACTATGCTCAACGTTCCGAACCTGGCAAAGTCGTCCGGATGCACGACCTGAGCGTGTTCTATGCGGTGACGCAACGCCTGGGTTTGCGGGTGCCGTTCAAAGACGCCCTCGTAGAAATCGAGCACATCCCGGTTTCCGGCATCCCCGATGGCGTGGATTCCGGCCTGAAACCCGGCTGCCATGAATGCCTCGACAGCATCGGGGTCAAAGCCATACTCCGCTCCGGCAATCCCGCGATGACCCGGTTGATCGGCGTAATCCTCAATCAGTTTCGCACCGCGGGACCCAAGGGATCCATCGTAATAAGCCTTGACGGAGCGGATCTGCAGCATTGCCTCAGGATCCCTTGTGGGCCCGCGGCGCGTCCATTCCTCTACATCCGGCGCTTCGACCGCTCCAACAGACAGCATGGCCTCAACCCGCATCGGAAGCTCATCGGCCTGCGCCATGGCTTGATAGACCGGCAAATAATCTGTTCGCACGCCTGCATGATGGGTCGATACATATCCAGCCATGAGCAGCGCATCCATCCCATGCCGCAGAATGCGCTTGCGATGTTCCAGACTCCTCTGGGGCACCGCGTCATTGAGCATATCGGTGGCGTTATTCAGCAATACCCCACTCAGCGACCCATCGTCACGCCGAACCAAGGTCCCTCCCACGGGATCTTGGGTCTGTGAGCCCACGCCTGCTGCTTCCAGGGCCAGTGCGTTACCCAACGTTCCAAATCCCCGAAGGCCCTTGAGAACGACAGGGTTTTCGGGAAAGAGCGTATCCAGGAAGGCCCGGTCAGGAAGCTGATTGGCCCATTCTCCTTCATCCCATCCCGTACCAAGAATCCACTCGCCAGCAGGACGCTCCCCGGCTGCTTGCGTCAAACGATCCGCGATCTCTTCCTCGGACGCGACACCCAAAAGGCTGATTTCTTCTGCTTTTTCTCCAATCTCGTGCAGGTGGCCGTGGCTTTCTACCAATCCAGGAAGAACCGTCGCTCCATTCAGATCCACCTCGCGCGTAGATGCGCCCGTCCATGAACGCGCCTCATCGTCATCACCCACGAACACAATCCTTCCGTCCTGCACGACCACAGCAGAGGCATCGGGTGTCCACGTACCGTCATGCACCGGAGCATCCGGAGCCGGCATGCCGTTCAGCCCGGGATCAGACCATTCCACGGTGTAGACCTGACCGTTGTATAAAACGAGATCTGCCTGGGAATTACTGGAGCAACGTACGGTCAGAAAAGCGCCAGCAAACAGTGGAAGAAGCAGCCACCTAAAGGAGCGACTCAATGGCATCGAACGTGGCATCGATTTCAGAACGCATGTTGATGAAGTGAATGGCGATCCGAAGATCACGAGGGCCATCGACCGGTGACGTGAACGTTGACGCTTCTGATCTGAGCGATTCGTAGACCTGCCACCCGGTGAGTGGCTCAGTAAGCTGAATCACCAACACGCCGGAACGAGCCTCTCCGATCGGTGAAGTGATGGTGTGGCCTCGTTCTTGCCAGGATTCTTCCGCATAGGCAACCAATTCGTCTACCCGCTTCAAAATCCGATCCATTCCGATCGACTCCATCCAGCTCAATGCGGCATCGAATCCAGCAAAGGTAGCCAGCGCGCGCGTACCGAATTCGAATCGGCGCGCCTCCGGAATGAGTTCATAACCGCCTTCCTGGTCGTAGGAAAGCGTAGAATGGGAGCCTGTCCAGGACATTTTCGTGCGGTCCAAAACGTCTTCATGACAGAAAAATGCACCGGTCCCTTTCGGTCCCAGAAGCCATTTGTGCCCACAAGCACTGTAGTAGTCGCATCCCAACAGTCGAAAATCCACAGGCACGCATCCCGGACCCTGTGCCCCGTCGAGATGGAAGCGGATGTCCCTTTCCCGAAGCCATGCGGCCAACGTAGCGGATTCCTCATCCGTAATGCGACGACCATTATTGCGCGATACATGAGGAATGGATACCAATTTTGTGCGCGTCGAAGCGACTGCCCTGACGGCATCCATCAGGTTGGTACCCGTCGTGAGATCGGCCCGGCGCACCGTGACCCCGAACCGCGTAGCCAGGTTGTACCACGGGATAGTATTGGCAGGGTGCTCCTGGTTGCTGATGATCACCTCATCGCCCTTGTCCCAATTCCTCGACCAGGAGGCAATATTGATTCCTTCAGACGTGGAATGCGTGAGCGCGATTTCATGCGCATGCGCACCGAACATGGCACCGAAATGGGTCCGCAAATCCGGCTCTGTGGCCGCAACGCTCGGATAGATATCCGGATGAACCGGTCCCTGATTCTGGTAGTGAAGGACCTTTGATACGACATCCAGCACCGGAGTGGGACTGGGAGCGATACCGGCCGTCTGGAAAAAGCGATCCCTCGTAGCTGGAATCTGCTTTCGGGCATTCAGCACCCATTCAGGTGTCACTTCCGATCCATCCGGCCGGGGGATCATGGCCATCAGGTCGACAGGAGAAATAACTGCCGCGGAGGAAGTGACAAGTGCGGTTTTCAGGAACGAGCGTCGAGAAGCCATGACGAACGAAGATCTTAGTGGTACATTGGCATGATAGCATATGCCACGCATAATGTCCGACTTTGATCAGCCACTCTCTGTCATGTCCCGATTCCTGACGCTCATCGCCCTAGCCTTCCTGGTTCTTCCCGTCGCAGCACAAGATGAAGAAGCAGCCGTCTCCGCCGTCTTGGACGATGTCCATCGCCTGGCCTCAGAGGCAGACTTCGAGGGCTATTTCGACCTGTACACGCCAGATGCCATTTTCATGGGAACGGACGCCAAGGAGCGCTGGACGATCTCCGACTTCCAACAATATGCGCGTCCGGCGTTCGACCGGGGGACCGGCTGGACGTATACGATGACCGAGCGACATGTCTTCATCGATGAAGACGGCAACACGGCCTGGTTCGACGAGCGATTGGAGAACGCAGGATTCGGGGAATGCAGGGGAACGGGCGTACTGGTGAAGGTGGATGGTGCCTGGAAGGTGAAGCAGTACAATTTGACCGTACCCATTCCAAACGAATTGTTGCGACCTGTGGTCGCCCAGATTCGGGAAGCCCAATCCCAAAGATAATCCAGGATGCGCCGCCACACCCCTATCTTGTTGGCTGACGCATCCCTTTTATCGGACCTGTTAAAGTCTTAGATCATGTCTGAGAGAAAAATCCGATTCGCCAACCGGGACCTCAGTGGCTTCATTCCAGAAGTGAAAGCTGAGGTGAATCAGTATTTCACTGACCGAAATCTCTCGAAGCATGCCAACTGGCGCATGATTCGAAATGGCATCGTCGTACTGCTGATGACGTTCGGCTCGTATGCATTGATCATCTCCGGTCAGTTCACCGTGCTTCAAATGTGGCTCTTGACGTTTGTTATGGGCGTCGGTGCCGCAGGTGTCGGATTCGGTGTTGCGCACGACGCGCTGCATGGCGCCTACTCATCGAACGCCACCGTGAACAAGCTTCTCGGGTTTACATTCGACATGCTGGGAGCCAACGGATACATGTGGAAAATCACGCACAACGTGATCCATCACACCTATACCAACATTCCCGGGGTTGATGAGGACCTGGCCGTCTCACCGCTCGTTCGTCTTTCTCCTGAGGAGCCCCGTTACGGATTCCACCGCTTTCAGCAGTTCTTTGCCTTTCCGGCGTACAGCTTGGCCACCATCAATTGGCTGTTTGCCAAGGACTTCCAGCAGTTCTTGAAACGGGATATCGGACCTTACAAGGACAAGCGACACCCCACCTCCGAATGGATAACGCTTTTCGTCACCAAGGCAATTGTTGTCCTGTATATGATTATTCTCCCGCTCTGGCTCTTCGACATCACCTGGTGGCAATTCCTGATCGGATTCCTGACCATGCACCTGACGGCTGGACTGATCCTCGGGGTCATTTTCCAGTTGGCTCATGTGGTAGAGGGAACGGAGTACCTGAGCCCGGATGATGATGGCAACATGGAGCACGCATGGCTGATTCACGAAATGCTGACCACGGCCAACTTTGCTCATCGCAACAAAGTGCTCCAGGCTTACATCGGTGGACTCAATTACCAGATTGAACATCATCTTTTCCCTCAGGTCTGCAGCATCCACTATCCGGCAGTTTCCAGGATTGTACGGGAGGTAGCCGAGCGCTACGACATCCCGTACAACTATCACCCCACACTGGGAGGAGCGATCGGCTCGCACTATCGGATGCTCAAGTCGCTTGGTCAACCGGATCCAGCCCCTGCCGCTGCCTAGGTAGATCCAATCGGCCAACGGAACCCGTCCTCTATTGCGTCTCGCCATGACCCGAATTCCATTCACACTTCCCGATGTCGGTCTCAGGGAGATTGAGGGCATGGTCTGGGTCGACGATGAGTTTCTCGTAATACAGCTCACCAATAAACTGTTTGGGCTCATCGATGGGGATACGGACGTGATCAAGATTGAGGCCACTGCGATCCAGGATATCCGAATTCAGCGACGTCCCTTCAAGGACCGACTGGTCATCACACCGAAGAAGCATGAACTGCTGGACATCGTACCGGGCAAGCACGCCAATGATGTGCGGTTGCGTATCTGGAGGACGCAGCGACAGAATCTGGACCGACTCCTCCTGGAGGTGCTGGCATTGCAGAAGAGTGCCCGTCGGGACGCTTCAGCAGGGTGAGGAGGATGGACCGGAGGGCGGTCCGTAGCGAAGAGCTGTTACCTCGGGGGATCCTGACGTTGGAATGTGGACGATGAACAGCCGGTCGTATTCCGACTCGTCGAGATCTGGGTACTCGGTACCAGCAAGCAGATTCACCATCCGGGTGGTCGTATTGCTGTGGCCTGATACAACGACTACCGATTCGGCCGACGACAGGATGGTCTCTGCGAGACGCTCCAGAAAACCCGCAGCTATCGGCGTTTCGATAGTCTCCAGGCCGTGATCCTCAGCAAGGCCTTGAACCGTCTGTAGCGTGCGCTTCAATGGTGTGGAATACATGGCCTCTACACCAACGTCCGTCAGTGTGCGACGCAACGCATCCGCGCGCTCCAGTCCCAGGCTTGTAAGCTCCGGATCTCCTGCAGGCTCGCTGCACTTCTCGGCATGCCGAACCAAAATGATGGTCTTCGTCACTTGAGATCTGGCAGAATCTCCCTCTGCAGAAACCAGGGAAGGCCACGTGACATTGGCCACCACGGCCAACATCAGTGCAAGGGACATGAAACGAATTGTACGCATAGTCAGACAGAGGCTTGTCGGTGTTTGATTTCCTGCCGAAGGAGACGACCTAACGGGATTACGTCAAAAGGTAGGATTCACGAGTCGGGCTTGTAGCCTGCATTCGCAACTCGACTCTGTTAATCGTGTACTATTATCCCGTTCAGCACGCTTTGAGCTTAATTTTTCCTTTACACCATGGATTTCTTATCCAATGCATGGATTTTGATTCCCATCGCTGGAATCATGGCCGGCGCCTGGTCCGAATGGCTCAAGTTCAAGAAGGAACAGGCATCGCTGGGTGCATCAGCAGAATCACTCGAAGCCTCTTACAAGGAGCTCTCAGGGAAACTCGAAGAGCAACATGCGTCGCTCATCACCCGCATTCAGCATCTCGAAGCTATCGTCACGAGCGCAGACTGGGATCAGTTGACCGAGTCGGAAGATCCTGCCGCCCTTCCGGAACCCGAGCCGGAAGTCCTGCTGCCCGATCCCGGAGAAGAAAACCGGGAAGAAGTAAAGCGCATCGCCAAGCGGCTTCGATCGTGAACAGGTACTCCTTGATTGTGGCTGTGGTCTGCCTGGTTCTGGGATTCTCTACCCCCTTCGGAACGGTCTGGGCGCAATCCTCGGAAGCGGACAGGACCGTGCTTCGCGTCAAGGTATCGCACCCACCGGCACCCGATGCCGATATTCGGGTAGGTCTGTACACTTCGCTCGACAACTGGCTGGATGATGAGCCGATCTTCGGTGGGTTGGCAGCAACCACCGATACAGAGACGACCGTGGTATTCGAATCACTTCCACCCGGCAGGTATGGCGCAGCCGTTTATCTGGATGAAAACCGCAACGGCAAACTGGACCGCAATCTGATCGGCTTCTTCAAGGAATCCTTCGGGTTCTCAGAAAATGCGCGCGTTCGTTTTGGACCACCCAAGTGGGAAGACGCCGTTTTCGAAGTTTCGGGAAGCGTGATTGATATCTCGGTCCACCTTGATTAGCACCATGAGTGACCGAAGTACGTTCACGTTCAGTCGTTCCCGCATGCTATGGCTCGATCCCTTCATGCGACTCTACGTCCGAAGACGGACCCATGGCGTTTTTGTAGATGGTGAGCTGCTTTACACACCGGGGGCCGTCAATGTCCTCATGCCGCAGCATGTCAGCCGTCTGGATGGGTTCATAGTACGCATGATCCAGCGCCAGGCTGCCCCCAAGGCACGCTTGGTAACCATCATGCTGGATCGTCAACTGAAGCGATACCCGGTGTTCAAGAAGGCGGGCGCTTTGGGGATTTCACCGGGGTCTACGGCTTCCGGCAGGGACATCTTGCGCATGGTCCGCAACGAACTGGCTCCGGGCGACTGCGTGGTGATTTTCCCACAGGGTCGCATCGAGGCGGTCGACGCAGATCTGACCTCAATCCAGCATGGATACCGTTCTTTCGAGCACCAAACCATTCCCACGCACTTCGTGCCCATGGCCCTCTCCGTAGAAGCGCTCACGCATTCCAAGCCAAGCCTTTTCGTTCGGATTGGCTCGCCCGTTCCGGGAGAGCAAGCGGCTGAGGCTTTTCGGGATACCGTTTCCTCCCTGCGCAGTTTTTTACGAGAACACGGAGAAACGGCCGATGCTGCGTGGCCTGGTTACCGGATTCGGTAATGGCTGAACTGACTCTCGTACTTATCGGGCTGCATGGCGTGATGGTTATCAACCTGCTGCTCAACCTGGCGACCTTGACCTTGCGAAGGCGTGCTCGAAGCACGGAGACGTTGTCACCGGTTTCTGTCCTGGTTCCGGCGCGGAATGAAGAGCACAATCTTCCTCGTCTCATGGCCTCCTTCGCACGGCAGGACCACCCTTCTGCTGAAATGGTCATCTATGACGATCAATCCACGGATAGCACATGGGATATCATCCAGAAGGCAGGTGACCCTCGTATCCGAGGAATCAGAGGTGGTGACCTCCCCGAAGGATGGGTGGGAAAAACGAATGGGTGCCATCAGCTGTCCCTGCACGCCCAAGGATCGACGTTCCTGTTCATTGACGCGGATACCGAATTTCAGCATCCCGCAGCTCTCAGACACATGAGCGAGCGATTCGCAGCTCGACCGCCGTCCACGGTGCTGACCGGGATGACGCTCCTGAAAGGAGGCGGCCGGAGCATCGTAACCATGGTAGGCGCCCTCATCATCGGTTGTATCCCGTGGTGGATGGGCAAGCGCGTTCCTCTTTCCGCAATGTCAGGTGTGAACGGACAGTGCTGGATGATCACCGCTGATGACTATCGCCGTCTACTGCCTCATCAGCAGGTCCGCGGAGAAGTGCTCGAAGACATCCGAATCGGCCGTTATCTACACCGTCAGGGGCTGACGCCCTTACTGGATGATGTAACCGATGATCTGACGGTCCACATGTACGGCACATTTCCGGAGGCTTGGCGGGGATTCCGAAAGAATACAGCTGACATTCTTGGTCGCACCCTTCTTTCTTCCACAATGGTCCTTGCCGGATACATTCTGATGTTTATCGTAGCGCCTCTGCTTGCTCCGGTTTTATTCGTTTCCCTGTTCCTGCTGAAATTCATGTCGGATCGGCTCACCCGCCAACCGTTTGCGGTCACGCTTCTGGCTCCGGTCTCGTTTGTTCTCATCGTTTTCCTGGGATTGGACTCGATGTTCAATCGGTCACGCGGACGCATCGAATGGAAAGGTCGTATCATTGCTTCGACCGGATGACCTTTCCTGATTGCTCCAGCATATGCCGACCTCTCCGAACTTGACCCTTCGACTGCTTCCAGGCTCTTTCGTCGTACATCGGTTGCATCCGGACATGGCTATTCCTTCGGCCGTTCTGGACTCCCAACCTTGGTTCATGGCCCAAACCGAAGACGAACTCTCCATCGCGTGTCATAGCGATGTGTTCGTTCAAAGCGAGCAATCTGAACCGGACTGGGCGTGCTTTCAGGTAGTCGGACCGCTCGATTTTACGTTGGTTGGTATTCTAGCACGGATTTCTGATACGTTGGCGCGTGAACGTATCAGCATCTTTGCCATTTCCACGTTTGACACGGACTACATCCTTGTCAAGAATTCCGATCTGGATCGGGCGCTGAAAGTCCTGAAAGCAGAAGGCTACGACCTCTGAGGCGCTTCGAGAGGTGGGTAATCGAGCATTCGATCTTGAAGTCGCCTTTCTGGATGCTCACTATGTGGACATGCCAAGAACCTTGTTGCGCTATGCAATCGAGAAGTTTCCTGAGCTTTTGCGAAAGGATCTTCTAAAAGGAAATCGCTGACCGAGACTGATTGCAGAGGCTACACGGAACACGGATATTCGGGCTGTGAAATCCGACCCACCTGTAAGGATGTGATGCCCCCTCAAACCCGCTACTATAGGAGCGACGGGCTCTTGATCCGTTTCCTTCCGGGTCTCTTGGTCCTGATTCTCGTGCCCTCGTTGGCGTGGGGGCAAACGGACAATATGCCCGTATCGGAGGAGACCGTTCTGGATCGCACTTCGGATCCTGTGTGGCTGGACTCCCTTTACCAATCCGGCACGGCATTCGGCCAGTTTCTTGACGAAGCCCAGGCCCGCCGAGAACGGTGGGTATCCAATTACGGTGACGGCACTCCCGATGATACCTGGACCGCTCGAGCAGACCGACTCACGGGATCGTGGTACTTGTTGGCAGTGGCAATTGATGGATGCAGCGATTCCGTTTCCACCATTCCTTATCTGGCGCATCTGGCAAACTACTCCGACCAGATAAGCATGCGCATTGTGCTTCCGGAGTCGGGACGGCCCATCATGGAGGCACATCGAACGAACGACGGGCGAGCTTCCACACCGACTGTTCTGGTCCTGAACGAACGGTTTGAACCGGTTGGCGCGTTCATTGAAAGACCGGTGGGGCTCAAGACATGGGTTGAAACCGACGGCGCTGACCTGCCCAGTCGGGCATTCGTCCGGGAGAAATTTGCTTGGTACGAAGCGGACGGTGGTCGAGAGACCGTCGCGACGATTCTGGCCATCATCGAATCGGCAAGCGCGGAGTAGAACTGGATCTCCCTGGCTTGATGGATGTAAGGAATCCCCCGCTGGAAGGCCAATGGGCTTGCCAATAGGTTGCCTTCCCCCTACCGCTCAACTGACATTCTTGACTCTCATTCGACCTACCCATGAAAACGATTCTTTCGACAGGAAAGTCCGTCGACCAGACTGCTGCTGGTTTGGAAGAAGCATGCTCCCGCAACGGGTTTGGCGTGCTGCACGTGTACAATCTCAAGGAAACGCTTGAAAGTAAGGGCTTCGAGCGCGCCGAAGAGATTCGTGTCTACGAAATCTGCAATCCCGGGCATGCGACCAACGTGCTTGATATCGATCTCGAAATCAACATGGCCCTTCCTTGTCGCGTTTCTATTTATTCGCAAGATGGGGAGACCAAAGTGGGGATGATCAACCCTTCAGACATGCTCAAGATGCTGTCGGATGATGAACGCCTTGCTGCGATCGCCGACGAAGTTCAATCGACCATCCTAACCATCATGAAAGAGACGGCATAGCGGGCCATGTTTCCTGGATGTCCCACTCCCTCCCAGTTTCGGAGCCACTGCGGTTGAACAGACGGGGTGACGGGTCGTAGGACCCATTCTTTCCCTCCTCAAACCGTCACTGCCATGACTTTCCAGCGACTCCCGGCCGTCTGCCTTGTTGCGGCCTTTTTACTGTCAGGTTGTGTATCCGATTCCGGATGGACTCCTGATCCAGAGGAGCCTCGAGCTTTCGTCACCACGCTGGGTGCAGATACCGTATCGGTCGAAGTCTACCTGCGAACGAAAACCTCTATTGAAGGCACATTGGTGGAACGCTCTCCGTTTACGCGGATGACGGAGTACCAGGTCGACATTTCCGAAGATGGTTCTTTTTCCGGGCTCCTTTGGTCCACGCACGTTCCGACGACGAATCCAGATGGTCCTGCCATGCAAGGCGGCCGTGTCACCGTACAGGGAGATTCGGCCTTGGTTGAGCGCTATGGTGGCCAGAACCCCGGTTCCAGCACGGTCTACGTGCCTTCGGGGACCATCTTGACGCTTGGCCGCACCGCCGCATCGGCGTTTGCCTTTGAAGAGGTAGCCAACCGCCTGCTGGATGGTGCGGAACCCACCATGATTCTCGGACCTACCGGACGCGTACCGGCAGAAAACAAGGCCACTGTAGTGGCAGGTGACACGGTGGCCATGGAGTACTTCGGGCAAGCCCGTAGAGCATGGACGGACGGCTCTGGGCAACTGCTTGCAATCTCCGGTGCGGGTACAACCAATTCATCGGTAAGCCACCGAGTAGAGGCCTTCCTGGTCGGGTCAATGGCTGACCGTTGGGGTGCGATGGACGCGGCCGGACAGGGTATGGGCACGCCCAGCCCAGCGGCCACAACCCATGCCACAGTCGATGGCGCAGATATCGAGGTTAATTACTCCCAGCCGGCCAAGCGCGGACGCGATATTTGGGGCAATCTGGTTCCAAACGGTTCCATCTGGCGGACCGGTGCCAATGCTGCCACCCATTTTACTACCAGTCGCGACCTGACCTTTGGCGAGCATGAGCTACCGGCTGGAACGTACACACTTTGGTCGCTTTACCAGGATGGCGCCTTTTCACTCATCCTGAACGAGCAGACCAGTCATTGGGGTACCGCGCACGACGCTGAACGGGACCTGTTCTCTCTTCCCATGACGTCCGAAGCGCTCGAAGATGTTCAGGAACGATTCCTGATTGATGTCACCGAGGTCGAAGACGGAGGAATCATCAGCCTTTCCTGGGACACCACGCGATGGAGCGTTTCATTCAACGTCGATTGACCCTCCTCTTTTTACCCTGCTTTTCCGATTGACCTACAATGAGTGAAGCGTCGAAAATGAGTCCCTACCTCCAATTCGCTCTGGAGTTGGCCGGGACAGCTGCCCAAGAAATAGTGCCCCGTTTCCAACGGACAGACGTTCGGTCAAAGGCTGACGGCTCTCCTGTGACGGAAGCAGATACCGAGGCAGAACGGGTCATGCGGGAGCTGATTCAGGCGCGCTACCCGGACCATGGGATCATGGGAGAAGAGCAGGACGACATCAATCCGGAGGCGGAGTTGTGCTGGGTCCTGGATCCCATTGACGGAACGTCGTCCTTTGCCTTGGGACTTCCCACATTTGGTACTCTCATCGCCCTGTTGCGCAACGGACACCCCGTTCTGGGCGTGATCAATATGCCCGGACTCAAGGAGACCGTTTACGCTGAACTGGGAAGCGGATGCTGGTACTTGAATCGATTGGGTGAATTGGAACAGGTCAGGGTTTCGCAAGGAGTGGAACGCGTCGAAGAAGCGTATCTGTCCACGACCGGTCTGTACAACACCGATGTCGATCCGCGCGGAGATGACACCGTTCCATCCATGTCCAGCCTGATTCGCCGGGCCAAAAAATTCCGATTCGTAGGAGACTGCCTTCAGCATGCGTGGGTTGCACGGGGCCTGCTGGACGGCGCCGTCGATCCCAAGATGAACCCGTGGGACAACGCCGCACTGATTCCGTGCATCCTGGAAGCGGGGGGTGTACTGAGTGACATCTCCGGAAGCACCGAGGACATGGTGCATGCCCCCAATCTGGTCACTGCAGCGAATCCGGATTTACTCTCCGACATGCTGAACACATTGAAAGGACACTGATCGTGGCGTGGTTCGACATCATAGGAACGATTGGAGTCGCTCTGATCATCCTGGCCTATGGAGCCGTCCAGACGCGGAAGATGCGCTCCGAGCAGCTATCCTACTCGGTCATGAATCTGATCGGCGCGGCGATGATTCTGGTATCCTTGCGCTACAGCTTCAATCTTGCGTCGGTCGTCATTGAGGTCTTTTGGATCTTGATCAGTTTGTGGGGTATCGTGCTTTGGTTCCGGCATCGGAATTCCGACATCCCCCCTTCTGAATCCCCTGCTTCATGATTCCCAACCGTTACGCATGGACATTTACCGTTGGTCGCGAGTCCATTGACATCAACGGTCATGTGAACAATGTGGAATACGTCCGTTGGATGCAGGAAATCGCCATTCGGCATACCCAACATCTCGGCGCTGATGTGCGGGCTGCGGCGGCTGGATTGATCTGGGTCGTGCGCTCACATCATATCGAATACAGGATTCCGATCCTCGAAGGCGACGAGATCCAACTCATGACCTGGGTGGGCTCTGTCGAGCGCGTTTCCTCCGTTCGGCGGTACGAATTCCGTCGTACGCGGGACGACGCCTTGATGGCATCGGGAGAGACGAACTGGGTATGTCTGAATCGGGAATCGGGTAGACCATCTGCCATTCCGGAAAGACTGATGTCCATGTACTTCGATGCGGAACAGGAGTCGTGATCGCTACATGATCAAAACAGAGAGGCCCCATGTTCATTTTTCTCCTTGCAGTCACGTTTGCCCTGGCCGTAACGGTCTCGTGGATTTTGACGCGGATATTTCAAAACCCCATTCAACAAATCCTTGACCGCATCATCGGCGAGGATGTTTCGAATGCCTGGGCCCGCTACCTCACGTTTGCCGTCTATGTCGTCGGTATTTCGGGCGGCGTACGGGTCTGGGATTTTGAGAAGTACCTGATTGCCCCGAAAGATGGCGTCGTTGCCGCCCTTACCGCAGAGGCGTGGACCATGGAGATTTACCGTGCCATCGTAGGTACGCTGCAAAGTGTCGCCTGGATGCTGCTGGTCTTTTTCGTGTTCGCCCTTATTGCCTTCGTCATCGTCAAAGGCCGCGAAATGAAGCACCAGAGCTGATCCGTTATCGCGTCACGACGAGGCTGGCTCCGCGCTTCGCTGGCTGTTCGGTCGATCGGATGAAATACATCCCTGAAGCGAGGCCGGCTGTATCGACCACATTGCGACCACTGGAGAGATCCAGCGTTCGCACCTGACGGCCCAGTACATCGACCAAGACATACGTTCCCGTTCGAGAAGCATCCAGAGTGAAATGATTCCCGGTTCGAACCGGGTTCGGATAGGCTGACAGCTCCGCAAGGACGTCGGGCAGTTCAGAGCGCTCGACATCCGTGGCGAGACCAGAGATGAATCGCTCTGCAAAGTGAAAGGCATCGATGCCGATCTCGCGACCCATCAGACGTCCGGGAATGTCGTCGGCCGGTGGGTGGATACCACCCCAGATGCGCGACAAACTAGTCTGATCAGAGGCATCCCGATAGGTGGCCCACTGCAGGATGACATCCTCACTTGGACCTTCCTCGAACACCAGAAACTCATTCTTTGGTGCCAGGAATTCGCCCATGCCACCGGGGAAATACTCATCTCCCGTAAGCAGCGTCATGGCCTCTGCGGCCGCGCGCGAAAACGTCGAGTGACCGGATACATATCCTGCAAAAGGTGGGGTCACGAAGCTCGGTCGCTGATAAGGCCACCAATCGTCCGCAAGAATCCAGTCCACACCTCCCACATCGGTTTCTGGATCAAAAACGTAGGCAGGACCACGCCAACTGCGGACCTTGATCTTGTACAGGTTCTCTTTGTTGCTGCCAGCCAAGGGGTCGTCATCGCCGACCAGCTCGATGTAGCCCGGAATCAGCGGAATGCCCGCAGGATGGTAACGCGGCTCGGATGGATTTGAGCTTTGGCCGAACTCGGCCATCCCGCGGATGGCGGAAATGGGGCGGATATAATCGTACCAGCCTTTTGCTCCCCAGGCAGCTATCGCCGCATCATGCATCGTGCCTCCAAGCACGAAATAGGCCGTAACGTCCCAGGCCAGATCGTCCAGGACTGGTCCACTCCCCCGAAACTGCTTTTTCAGGTCCGGGTGATCGGACACATAATTGAGAATGGTAAACCAGTGACCCGGAGGCGTTTCCGAGTCCGGACCATCAGCCCAGAATTCAGCCAACACCCGCGCATAGTCCGCTCTGGGGACGATCTGTGCCCAATACGGCTCTCCCGTGTGTGGATTGAGGCGACGTCCTTGACTGGCATCCAACCCCTCAAACAGGTTGTAGAAATCACGATGTCCGGCCCAGTCGCGCGGAAGGTGACTCAAAGGAATATTGCCAATACGCGCCGGGGAAATATCCCACTGCACACCGTCTGCGGAGTCAAGCATGGACGACCAAACGGCGACCAGGGCATGCGACCATTTGTACTCGTCCGATAGACCGCTACCGTTGAGCACATCGAGCATCGGCGGAGGACCCGGATCGTGATACACCCAGTACTCGAACCCACCCCGCTCATGGATGGTCAGATCATCGGGCGTCAAGGAGAACGGAAAGACCTGCCCCCATTCCGGACCCAGGAATTCAGGCGTCCCAAGTGGAATTTCCTGTCCTGCCTGATCGATGAATACATCGAACGACAAAGGCTGCCAGCGATTCATGTCCAGGATATGGGGATTACCGGAAATCGGCGGAGCCAGGGGGGGATTGACTGGACGATAATGGCGATTGGAATAGAGTTCTCCTTCGTTCGCTCCGTCATTTGTCCCGTACTCGATCATGCACTGGGCCAGATAATTGCCGAGTGCCGCAGGCTCACCGGTGGCATAATCCACCTCCTCGAACGTTCGATCATAGCCCAGCTCATTCATGAGCACATCATAGCGGGCAAAAGCGGCCTCCTTTCCGGGAGAGTTCTCAAAGCGATGTCTGAGCAATCGGTAGGCAGCATAGCTGATGGCTTTTTGTCGCGCTGCCAACTCATCGCCCGGGTCAGGAATGCCATCAAAAGAGCAAGCAAAGCCGTTGAGTGTGTTACCCAACATGTACGGCTGCGCCGAGTCATCATAGGCGGACCATGCATCCCACATCAGCACCGACGTGTGGAATATATTTCGGGCATGGACCGTAGGTCGAGCAAAGTCCTCCCGAATGGATTGCAGGAGGGCCTCATTCCACAGACGAGCTACGGTATGGGAGGAGGACTGAGCCGAGATTGTGATCGGACTCAGGAAGCCGATCAAAAGCAGGAAAAAAGCCAGATTCCTGTAGAAGCGCATGGTGTGCCGGTGGCTTTCACGTCTTTCGGTGAAGTCGCACATATACGGCGCCTTTCCAGCTCGGTTCGATGTTAACTTTGCGAGTTGTTGGATTGGTCGGGTCATCCGGGTTAGAGTCCGCTCGACTTGCTACCTTTTTCCGTTCGTCACAAGTTCAAAACACAGACATCCATGGGTAAATCGAAGAAAGTACTCGACCTGAAAAAGGTAGATGCTTCCGCAGAAGAGGGTGAGTCCGAGCTTGGGATTGGACAGAAAGGCAGAACCATGTTGGTGCCAAAAGCGTCTCGCACTGACTTGGTCCGGCAAGATCTGGGGTATACCCCGGAAGAAATCGATTCCCTTTTCAGGGACAGCATCTACCCATATCAGCAAAAACTGAGTCGAGCGGCCTACGAGACCCGTAAACGGCTACTTCAGATCGAATTACTCAAGGTGCAGCGATGGGCCAAGAAGACGGGCAAGCGCATTATGGTGGTTTGCGAGGGGCGGGATGCTGCCGGTAAAGGAGGTACGATCAAACGATTCATGGAGCACCTCAATCCTCGTGGTGCCCGCATTGTTGCCCTTGAAAAACCTACCGAAGAAGAGCGCGGCCAATGGTATTTCCAGCGCTATGTAGGGCAGTTTCCTACCTCTGGCGAAATTGTGTTCTTTGACCGTTCCTGGTACAATCGAGCCGGTGTCGAGCGTGTGATGGGGTTTTGTACTGGCAAGGAATACAAAGAATTCCTTCGGCAGGCTCCGGAAGTGGAGCGCATGCTCGTCCGTTCAGGCACCATCCTGTTCAAGTACTGGTTCTCCGTTACACGGGAAGCGCAACGGGCACGTATGACTTCGCGAGAATCGGATCCACTGAAAGGCTGGAAGCTCAGCGATATCGACCGCTTGTCCCGGGATAAATGGGATGACTACACCAAGGCAAAGCTGAATATGTTCTTCCATACCGATACAGCGGATGCTCCCTGGACCGTAGTGAAGTCTGATGACAAAAAACGGGCGAGGCTGAATTGTATGAATGATTTCCTCTGTCGCCTGGATTATCCACAGAAGGACCACACGGTGGTCATTCAACCCGATCCTCTCATTATCGGCTCTGCTTCCCAGGTGATCGACAAGAACGAACACGCCTGGTAGCGTCCCGCACGGGAAAATTTCCTTCAACTGAAGGTTACGTTTGGCAGCCTCCTGTTTCTATGTCCACGAGGCCACGCACGTCGCGCTGGCCCGCTCGTGATGTTGGATGAAGAAGAGGACTGACCATGAAACGAATCGATCGAGGACGCCATGCTGGAGGCTGGCGGCTCTGCTTGCACTGATACTGGGCCTGGGAACAGGATGCGATGCTGCTGTGGACCCTTTCACGGAGACCGCGCTTGAGGATGCTACCAAGCACCTCTCGGAGATGGAATTGGTGCAGGCTGTTGAAATGACCATCGAGAATCCGGGATCAGCCAAGGAGGAACAGTACGTGTTGCACGTGACGCTTAATCCCGAGGCTCCACTGCGCAGACCAGAGGCATTCCACATTCTTGGCATGCGAAATGACGGCGGCGTAACACGCTTGGAAGACAATGGAGTGAAAGAGGATGACCTGGCTGGCGATGGCACCTATTCCGCAAGGGTTGACCGTTCTTGTCTCGAGGGACTGGACACGTCGCAATGGCTGGGAAAAGACATCATTTCCCTGACGCTGTCCTGTGGGATTGATTTCATCTCGCCCGGTGCGGAATGTGCGGGCGAAGGTATTTGTCCGGAAAGTGCCTCGCGCTCCTTGCTCTGGGGATTGATCGAGTATGAAGTGGATGTGGTTACCTGCTGGTGTTTTGAGGGATGTGATGTGGACATCGAGTTCTCCTTGGGAAAGCTTGATCCAGCACCCGCCCTTCCATCCCACGAGCCCCTTTAATGCCCTGTTTCACGCACATGGGCGGGGCCGCTGGCCCCGCCCATGTGCGTATTGAGAATTCACTCACCCCAATTACCATGACCTCTACCCATACCCCCATTGCGACAGTTGCCGGTATCGTTTGTTCGATTCTGGGCGCTGTAGCGACTATTCGATTCACCCTGACGCTGTTGGCTGGCTCGATGAGTGCCGTTGATTATGCTCCAATTCTGTTGCCGCTGGGCATCGCTTTATTGAAGGGAAACCGCTTTTGAGTCTGGATTGCCCGCTTGCACCTGTTTTTTCTCGCCCTCATGACCTCGGCTACCATCCTTGTCTTCGTCCTCATGTCAGAGGAAAGTCGCGGCATCACTTTCGAATTGCACGACAACATTGGGAGGATTTCCGGGGGTGGACTTATCCTGGTGACCCAGGGCCTATTTCTGGCTGCAATCCTGTGGGTCTATTTCTCTATTTTCGCTGCACCTGCAAGATCCATGTCACGCCCTTCCCACCCCTGACCCATGGCTGCCGACCGGCTGACCAGAGCGATCCGCTTCCTCGAGGACAACGGAATCCAATATGAACGGTATGATCATCCGGCCGTGTTCACGGTGGATGAGGTAACTGAAGCAGTCGACATACCCTACGGCCAGCGCACAAAAAACCTGTTGGTTCGTGACAAAAAGGGCCGGCGTCACATCTTGATCGTCGTACCATTTGACAAACAGGTTGATCTCATGGCGCTCGGGTCCCAAACAGGACTGGGCCGAGTCTCTTTTGCGTCTGAGCGCCGATTGCTGGATCGATTGGATGTCGAGCCGGGCTCGGTGACATTGATGGGTGTCATCAATGATCCGGAGGGTGTGGTGGAGGTAATCATCGATGCGGCTGTGTGGGAGGCAGATCGTGTACGCTGTCATCCCCTCGTAAACACCAGCACCGTGGTTCTGGAACAGGAAGGCATCCGGCAACTGTTCAAGCTGACCGGTCATTCTCCAACCGTTATCGACGTTCCTTCTACATGCTGATCCTTGAAGCTATTGCGGCCGTTACAGGTCTTGTCAGTGTTTACTTGCTGACGCGCCAGAGCTTGTGGGCCTTGCCTACTGGCCTCGTATCCGTATCAGTAGCTGTTGTTGTCTTTTACGACTCATTCCTGTACTCGGATATGCTTCTGCATGTCTACTACATCGGAATGAACATTTACGGATGGATCCACTGGGTACGCGGTGGAACGGAGGACTCGGATTTACCCGTTGCAACCATGTCCCCAGGTCGAAACGTCGCGTGGGCTGTGGTTACGCTCATCCTGGTAATGACATGGGGGTGGAGTATGAGCAACCTGGATCTCATTGCCGCCTGGTTTTTGACCAACGTTAACGATTCGATCGGGTGGGCCCAGTCCTGGGCGGCTGGCAACGCACCTGTTCCCGCTTATCCGTACGGTGATGCCTTTACCACAGTAGCCAGCCTGATAGCCATGTGGTTCATGGCCCGCAAGTTGTTGGAGAACTGGATTTACTGGTTCATTATCGATGTCGTTGCCATAACGATCTACGCCTTGAAAGGGTTGTACTTGTTTGCAGGACAGTACACCATTTTCTTGATCCTGTGTGTCATGGGGTACCGGGAGTGGGTGCGGTCCATGCGATCAGGGTCCTCTTCCTAATGGGACGCGTTTTCGGTAGTCTTTTCCTTCAGGCTTGCATCCGCAAGCGTTCGAATTCCGCTCTGGATTCTCCTACATTTGGCAGAATACCATAGGATGACCTTACAACGAGTCCGTTCGAAAACCATGATGCGCTTCCTCGCTCTGCTGCTGACCACAGCCGTCTTGCTTCCTGTCCAGGCCCAACATGGCCATGAACACGTCGGAGGTCGAACCATCCAGTTCCCGGATACGGCGGACTATTTGAGCCTGACCTGCGATTTTCACATGCATACCGTCTTTTCGGATGGTTACGTATGGCCAAGCATTCGGGTAGAAGAAGCACAGCGGGATGGCTTGGACTGCATTGCCATAACCGAGCACCTCGAATATCAGCCGCACGCACAAGACATCCCGCATCCCGATCGAAATCGGGCATTCAACCTTGCTGTTTCGGCAGCGGGCGAAAGCGGATTGATCGTGATTCGGGGTTCAGAGATTACCCGCTCCCTGCCTTTTGGACATGCCAATTCAATTTTCATCCAGGACGCCAATCCTCTTCTGACCGAAGATGCCGTGGATGCCTATCGAGAAGCGGGATCGCAAGGTGGATTTACGTTCATCAATCATCCTAATTGGGGATCGCAACGCAAAGACGGGATCGCACGCATTGAGCCCGAACAGCTCGAATTGATAGAGCAAGATCTGATCCAGGGGATTGAAGTGGTCAACGATCTGACGTATTCGGACGAAGCCCTTGAATTGGCCCTTGCGTACGACTTGGCCATCATTGGGACGTCAGACATTCATGGCCTGGTCGACTGGCAATATCAAATCGCTCAAGGAGGCCATCGACCCATTACGGTCGTATTGGCAAAGGACCGCTCTGTGGAGGCCATCCAGGAGGCGCTTGTGGCTCGGCGTACGGTCGCCTATTACCTGGACTCCATCATCGGACGCGAAGAACACGTCCGTCCGCTATTGGACGCATCCCTCTCGTTCGCCACATCTGGATACAGCGGAGATACTTCCATTGCACGGGTATCGATTCAGAATCACTCTGATGCATGGTTTACCCTCCTCAACACATCGTCTCTACGCTTCCACGACCGCGCAAACTTGATAGATGTACCTCCTCACCAGACCATCTCATTCCAGGTCAAGACAATAGAACGTTTGGAAGCCATTTCCATTGACTTCGAAGTGCTCAATGTGATCACGGCGCCTTCGCAACATCCCATTATCACGCTGTCGGCACCCATTAATTGAGCGATGGATTGGGGTTACGCTTGCGCCCAAGATGTGTGAGTGGTCAATCAAAAAGTCCCGGCGATCTGACACCTTGCTCGAGCTCCAACAGAAATCGTTTCCGGTGCAATCCCCCGCCATATCCTGTCAGTGATCCATTGGAACCGATAATTCGGTGACATGGAATGAGAATGGCCATCCGATTGTCGCCATTTGCGCGAGCCACAGCGCGAACCGCTCCCGGATTGGCGATGGCCTTTGAAAGATCCCCGTAGGATGCAGTCGTTCCGTAGGCAATGCCCAACAAGGCATGCCACACCTGCTCTTGAAACGCGGTGCCGCGCAAATCCAGGGGCACGCTGAATGAGCGTAGCCTGCCTTCGAAATAGGCGTGCAGCTCCTTTTCCAGCTCGCCGATAATGGCATTCGTACCAGGCATGGGTGTTTCCTGGAAACGACTGCGGATACGTTTCAACTGCGTGGGGAGCATGGGACGATCAATGAACTCCAGCAGACAAAGAGCTGTGTCCGTCGCGCCGGCCAGCATGGGGCCTAAAGGGGTCGTGACCCGATGCAGGTAAAGGGCTCCTTTTTCAGCGGCATTCCCGGTTACGACGCCCGTCATGCGCTCGATTGCCGAACGAAATCCTGACAGGCTTTCGAAGCCATGATCAAAAGCTGCATGAGCCTGGGCTTCGCCCGACTGCATGGCTCCAAGGGCACCCCCCAATCGACGACTACGGCTGTAAGCATGAAACGTCATACCGTGGTGCTGCTTGAACCAACGACGTACCCGTTCAGGTTCGAGATTTAACACTCTTATATCTGCGTCCGTCCAACGTCTCAGCGGATCTGATTCTACCGCGTTCAGCAGGGGCTGCAGCCAGGAGGGTGACTCGTCGAGGGGCTGCATGGGACGGCACCGCTTGCATGGCCGATATCCGTGATCAAGCGCATCCTTTACGCTGGCAAAAAACTCAACATTTTCGGGCTTCGGTTTGCGTGCCGAACAACTCGGTCTACAGAAAATACCGGTTGTCTTTACAGCCGTCAGGAAAATGCCTTCGTACCGCGTATCGCGGCCCAGGAAAGCCTCGATCATTTCCGTACGCGAAGGAAGGGATGTCTGCATGGTAGAATGGAAGCAAAAAGTGACAAGAGCAGATCAAATATCACGTTGTTCCACTCATCGATCTACCGAAAAACCCACGTCGAATTCGGATCCTATTCGCTCCAGTCCCTACTTATGCGATACATCGTGATCGCGGCTCGCGTGGTCTGCATCGGAAGAGTGGCAAGATCGGCCCATTCATGCGTTGTGTGTGTACCTCCTCCTGTCATTCCCAGACCGTCCAATGCCATCCGCGCTTGTCCTGCAGCGAACGATACATCTGCTGCACCCGCCTGGCGGGGATCTCCAGCTACGACGGGTCCATATCCCGCATCCATACTTGCCTGATTGAAGATGGCCAGCAGCTCCTCATTACCGGCCGTCTGGCCCATGGGCGGATAACTGTCGCGGAACGTGAGAGAGGCATTGGTTCCAGGAAGATTGTCCTTGATCAGTGCACGCATCCGCTCCTTGATGGCCTCCCGCTGCTCGGGCGAAATCGTCCTCAGGTCTCCTGATACGATGGTTTTCTCAGATACCACGTTCGTTTTACCGAATGCATTCCCCCGATCGTTTTCCTCATCAAACTCGACGCTCGTACCGCCCAGGATCAAGCCAGGGTTGAAGGTCAACAGCTCCTCGCCTACCAACTCCTCTTGAAACCTGGTAAGAATACGGGCAGCTTCATAGATGGAGCCATATCCCGTCTGCTCGGAAAAGACGGAGGACGAATGGGCCCGCTTTCCAGTTGTGTGCAATTCCCATCCGGTGAATCCACGGCGTGCCAGAACAGCCGTTCCAGGATCCCCATCCCCTGGTTCGAAGGCCATGACAACATCCGCTTTGATGGCAGCTTCAACCAAGGCGGCACGACCCAACTCGAGCGGGTCACCAGATGACTCTTCGTCACCGATAAGGGCAATCGTGATGGTCATATTGTCCAGAACCCCCACCGCTTTCAATGCGCGGGCAACTTCTACCATGACCACATCCCCACCTTTCATATCAATGACCCCGGGACCAACAGCTCGTTCCTCTGACTCACGCACGAACCCCTGGAATGGACTATCCAGTTCAAATACCGTGTCCAGATGTCCGATCAGGAGAAAATGGGGACCCGTGTTTCCCCGGGTGGCAAAAAGATGTCCCGCCCGATCGAACGCAGACCCGTCAATCCATCGGGTTTCGAAGCCCATGGCCGATAACTCATTATCAAAAACCGCACCGACAGCACGCACGCCGTCAAAGTTCATCGAACCGGAGTTGATATTCACGACGCGTTCGAGCAGTCCGATGGCCCCCTCTACGCGGCTGTCAACGAATGAGGCAAGATGCTGCTCGGTCTCGTCAAGATGCTGCCGGGCAGAGACGTCACTGGTGAGACTCATGGTCAGGGCGGTCAACAGGAAAAGGGAGATGGAATAACGGAGGCGCATGGGGAAATTCATCCTGATCGAATAGCGATACCGCTGAGTACGTGGTGCGAGGCGAAAGATAGGCATACCGTCACATAGGAGTCGGACGAGGCCATGTCACAAACCAACGCAAACCCTCTTTCGTGACTACCTTTCGATGGAACTCACGGTGCTCGAGCCGGGCGCTGTTTTGACATGAATTCGTTGTATCGGTTCTTTTATGCCCCACGATCTGGAAATATGTATCGCATGTGACAGCGAAGAGCAGGCGGTAGCCAACGCCCTGGCCGCTGCAGCAGGCGGTGCGAATCGCTTGGAATGTTGTGCCAGCATGGATGTAGGTGGGCTGACTCCAAAGGCCAATGTGATACGGGCAGTGTGCCAAGCCGTCCCGGACAGCGTCGACGTGCTTGTAATGATCCGTCCGCGGGCTGGAGACTTTTCGTGGACTGCAAACGAATTGGATGGCATGGAAGCAGCCATTACCGAAATGGCCTCCTGTGGCGTCCAGGGCGTAGTTGGGGGAGCTGTCACCGACGGACAGGTGGATGTTCTTACCTCCCAGCGATTGATCCAATCTGCGATCGGTCACCAATTGTCGTTCACCTTCCATCGCGCCATCGATGCAGTTGTGGATCGTATTCAGGCGACCAAGACTGTCATTGACCTGGGAGCCGATCGCATCCTCACGGCAGGAACACCCTGGGGAACCGAGGCTGGCGCGGTTTCAGGGCTCCCAGCGCTGGTGGATCTTGAGCAAAGCATTAGCGACACTGCCGAAATAGTGATTGGCGGAGGCGTGTCCCTGACTACGCTGCCGAACCTATTGGAGCCCTTCCAGGACAGCTTGTACGTTTCTTTCCACGCGTTTTCTTCCGTCTTGTCGGACGGCTTCACGGACCAACAGAAAGTTGGTTCACTCAAGAAGCTGTTGTTCTGAACGGAATCAACGGCGAGCACACGCTACACACCTTCTGCTTTCCGGTCGGATCTCCAAGCGTCCTCGTTGAATGTCCGAGCCACACGAAGTACAGGTACCATACGTGCCTTCCTCTATTGCTTTGAGGGCACGCTCAATCTGAGGCAATCGCTTGCGCAGCCGCGCCTTACCTGCAGCCGATATGCTTTGTGCTTGAATCGCCTCCATGCGGGTCAGCCGACCGATGGCATTATCAGGACGAATGCTGTCGTCTGACGGCGTTCGGTCCGAAAGCTGCCGTTCGATTTCAGATCGAAGGGCTTCAAGAACTGGCATGAAGGCTTGTTGATCGGCTGTGGTCACGCGTAGGGCATTCCCGACATTCTCGGGATATACTTTCGATTGGATCAGGCACAAGATACATTTCGACGCTCTCCATCCCATCCAACCCTGCATTGCCATGCGCTTTCTCTCCACCTGTGCCGCCATCATGCTGTTCGGCGCGCTGACCCTTCAGGCCCAGGACCACCACGCCTCGGAGACTCACCGGACGGCCAATTACGACCTGGCTGCTCGATGGGCGCCGTATCGGATCAACGACTTGATCTACTCGACCTCTGTTTCCCCGCGATGGATCGAAGGTGGGGAGTCATTCTGGTATTCGTACGAGTCCTCCGATGGCACGCAGTATTGGAAAGTCGATCCCGTCCGCGGCATCAAGACGGCGGTTTTTGACAATGACCGCATCGCTTCGGAGCTGACGCGCATCGTAAAGGATCCCTTCGACGGCCAGAATCTGCCTATTCGCAACATCAAGTTCGTGGATCAGAACACACTCCGATTTGAAGTGACTTCCAGTGTCCAGGAAGAAATCCCGGATGAGGAGGCTCAAATCGGCGATACCCAGCAGGACTCGACAGCGACGAAAAAGAAGCCGAAGATGCGGGACAAGGTGTTCTACTTCGAATACACGATCAGCTCGCAAACATTGCGTGAGCTGGAGGACGTCGAAAAACCGGACAATCGACCGTCCTGGGCCTCCATCTCACCCGACGGCAACTGGGTTGTGTTTGCACGCCATGACAACCTGTTCAAAATGAGTGGCGAGGACTTCCAGAGAATCGTCGATGCCCGGCAAGGCAAGCGCGGAGATGATGCTCAGGAAGCAGAGGATGGCATAGATGTCGATGAAACCCAGCTGACGCACGATGGAGAACCTTTCTTCTCTTATGTCGCATCGAATTGGCGCCTGAGTCAGTTCCACGGCCGAACAGCTGAACAGGTGGAGGAAAACAAGGATAATCGCAAGCGCGCCGACGTTATCTGGTCTCCGGGATCGGAATACTTCTCGGTGATGCGCATGGACTTGCGCGAGGTGGGTGATCTCTGGATCATTCATTACACAGGCGACAAGCGTCCACGGCTGGAGAGCTACAAGTATGGCATGCCGGGCGAAGAACATGTGGCGCAGTATCACCTGCAGGTGGGAAGCATTGTAGCAGACTCCGTCTGGGCGGTCAACGACTCAGCTTTTGTTGATCAGGAAGTGCAGGTCGGCTCCAAACCTCAATTCCGCTACCCCGCCGACGAGTCCCCATCAATTCGTATGTGGAATACGAATGACCCAGGTAGCTTCCTGGCCTATCGTAAAAGCCGCGACTACAAACGCGTTGATCTATTCCGGGTCGATGCAGCCACGGGTGAAACAGACGTACTCATCGAGGAGCGGATGAATACCTACATCGAGCCCCGGCACCCCTATTTGTTGGACAACGGGGACATGTTGTGGTGGTCGGAGCAGGACGGATGGGGACACTTCTATCTTCACGGCGAGGACGGGGAGCTCAAGAATCAGGTCACATCTGGTCCATGGAATACCCGAGCAGGGATTCAACGGGTAGATCAGAAAGCAGGTGTTGTCTACTTCCAGGCGAATGGACGCGAAGAAGGTGAGGACCCTTACTACCAGCATGCGTACCGCGTAAACCTGGATGGAACCGGCTTGAGATTGCTGAACCCCGGAAATTTCGATCATAGATCCACCTTCAGTGAATCCGGGCGCTTTTTCGTCGACAATTATGCACGCGTGAATACCACACCGGTATCGGTGGTAAAGGATTCGAATGGACGCGTGATCCTGGAGCTCGAAACAGCTGATTTCTCGAAGCTTTTTGATGCAGGCTATCAGTTCCCCGAGCCTTTCACCGTCAAAGCGGCTGATGGTATCACAGATCTGTACGGCGTGATGTACAAGCCGTTCGACTTCGACGAAACGAAAGAGTATCCGTTGGTCGAGTACGTATATCCCGGACCGCAAACCGAATCGGTTTCGAAGTGGTTCAGTACCAATCGCTATGAAACGGCGCTAGCCCAATTCGGGATGATCGTAATTACCGTCGGAAATCGTGGCGGTCACCCGAACCGGTCCAAGTGGTATCACAATTACGGTTACGGCAATCTGCGTGACTATGGCCTGGCCGACAAGAAAGTGGCTGCCGAGCAACTGGCCGATCGACATGACTTCCTCGACCGGAATCGCGTCGGGATTTATGGCCACTCCGGCGGAGGATTCATGTCCACAGCAGCGATGCTGGTATACCCCGACTTCTTCAAAGTAGCCGTTTCCAGCGCGGGCAATCACACCAATGAGATCTACAATCGCTACTGGTCCGAGCAGCATCACGGCGTGGAGGAAGTCGTGGACGAGGACGGAAATGTCAGCTTCAAATACAGCATCAAGTCCAATCCAGAGCTGGCTGGGAATTTGAAAGGGAAACTGCTATTGACGACCGGTCTGGAAGACAACAACGTTCACCCGGCAAACACGTACCGCATGGTGGATGCCTTGATCAAGGCCAACAAGCGGTTCGACTTCTTCGTTTTCCCTGGTCAGCGACACGGATACGGCAGCATGTCTGACTACTGGTTCTGGCTTCGGGCTGAGTACTTCGTCAAGCACTTGCTTGGCGACTACCGCTGGGATGTGGACATGACACAGCTGAACAATGAACAGCCTCAGACCCGTTGATGCGCTTTCCATAGAGGCAATGGGTTTGCAATGGGTAGGCAGTGTGGGTCGGTCATCTTCAGATGACCGACCCATTTTTTTTCAGCGAGGTCCGAAGTGGGTCAGAAGATCTTTTTCAGTCCCTACCAGAAGCATGATGCAGGATCCAATCAGGATGAAAAGGGACAGCACGACGCCGAGTCCAACGGGCAGTCCGCCCGTCGCATACCCGAACAAAGAAAACGTGATCATTACCCATCCCCAGAATTTCGAACGTACCGCGGAGGCCTTCTGAGCGAAATCCCATCGCTCTTGTGAAGCCATGGACGACGGTGTCCGATATCCGTAAAAACTGTTGATCTTGCGAGGGGGACGTCGCGACATCCACTCTGCGGCGAGAACGAAGATCACACCGGAAGAAAGGAGCGTTATGGAAAACGGATCGAGCCAGTTCATGGAAGAAGATGGAGATATACCGGGTGACAATACCCGTGGTAAGTAGTAGACTATGTACGGACCCCGCGGCCCGGGGATTCACTTCAATCGCCGAATATAGCCTCACGAGAGCGATCCCCATGACCCCAGGTGGTTGGCCATCCATCGCCTACACCATTTCCAGAGCACGCCAATCGGGTGGGCTCAGAAAAATGTTCAAGGCCCTTCGCTCGCGGAATACGTGCAAGACGTGTGCCGTGGGAATGGGGGGACAACGTGGGGGTATGGTTAACGAGGCAGGCGAATTCCCGGAGTTCTGCAAGAAGAGTGTTCAGGCCATGGCCGCAGATCTACAGGCTCCCATTCGGGAATCGTTCTGGCATGAATGGAGCTTGGACCGGCTTGCCTCCCTCTCCCCCAGGCAGCTTGAGCACAGTGGCCGGTTATCACAGCCCGTCCTGCGCGAAGCAGGTAGCACCCACTATCGCGTGATTTCCTGGCATGATGCGCTGCAATACGCCGCTACTGCGCTGGCCAAAGCACACCCAGACCGAAGTTTTTTCTATTTCTCCGGACGTAGTAGCTCAGAAGCAGCGTTCCTGCTTCACGTTGGTGCGCGGCTGTACGGCACCAACAACATCAACAACTGCAGCTACTACTGCCACCAGGCGAGTGGTGTTGGACTTTCCTCCGTGACGGGCAGTGGCACCGCTACCGTCGTGCTGGAAGACCTGAACAAGACGGACACCGTGATCCTGATCGGTGCCAATCCGGCCAGCAATCATCCGCGATTGATGAAGTCGTTCATGAATGTGAGGCGACGCGGTGGACAGGTAATCGTCGTCAATCCGATTCGGGAAACGGGTCTGGAGCGATTCAGCATTCCGTCCGATGTGCGCAGCCTGTTATTTGGAAGTGATATTGCCAGCCATATCGTTCAGCCGCACATCGGTGGAGATGCTGCCATGCTGGTCGGAATGGCGAAAAACTTGATCGAGACCCAACGAACAGATCAGGATTTCCTGGATCGCAGCACGACGGGATTCGGAGCCTTCGCAGAATACGTGGCCTCTACCTCCTGGGAAAAAATCGAAGCTGGATCCGGTTTGACGCGATCTGACATCGAAAATCTGTGCGATCGATACGTCAACGGGAAACGTGTCATTTTTGCCTGGGCCATGGGAGTGACACACCACCAACATGGCACAGCAACCGTCCAACTCATCGCCGCCATCGCTATGCTGCGAGGGATGATAGGACGCCCCGGGTCTGGACTCATGCCCATTCGGGGACACTCAAATGTGCAGGGCATCGGCAGTATTGGTGCCACCCCACGATTGAAAAAAGCCATCCTTGATGGACTGATCTCCCGCTACAACCTGACGCTTCCCGAAACCGATGGATTGGACACCATGGCCTGTATGCAGCGGGCTGCTCAGGGTGAGATGGATGTAGCATTCCACCTTGGAGGTAATCTATTTGGTTCGAATCCTTCAGCTGAATGGGCTGCAGGGGCACTATCCTCCATTCCTTGGCAAATCAGCCTGAGTACTACGCTCAATACCGGACACGTCCAGGCTGTTTCACAGAATCACTTGATTCTGCCCGTCCTGGCTCGCGATGAAGAACCTGAGCCTACGACCCAGGAGTCCATGTTCAATTTTGTTCGGCTGAGTGACGGTGGAGCACCTCGTTTCGAAGGCCTGCGAAGTGAAGTGGATGTCGTCGCGGACTTGTTTGGTCTGATTCTCAAAGAACGGCAATCATCGCACGAAACAGACCCTTTACGAGCATTGGATTGGGGCCAGATCCGCAGTACGCGCGACTTGCGTCGCATGATCGCCAGCGTTGTCCCAGGCTGGGGTGCGCTGGCTGACCTGGATGCAGGAGGACCTGAATTTCAGATCTCAGGACGGACCTTCCATGAACCCCGCTTTGCAACATCGGACGGAAGGGCTCGATTCCACATACCAGATCTGCCTCAGATAACCCATACACCAGGCGAATACCGCCTCATGACAATCCGTAGCGAAGGACAGTTCAATACGGTTGTCTATGAAGAGGAAGATATTTTCCGAGGAGTGGACCGAAGGGATGTCGTGCTTTTGAACCCCGAGGATCTTGAAACACACCATCTCAATGCTGGAGATCGTGTGACCGTCTCCGGTCCCGGAGGGCGCATGCCGCATCAGTGCATTGTGCCATTCGATCGCATCCGTCCCGGTAATGCTGCCATGTACTTTCCGGAGGCAAACGTGCTACTGGATGACCGGGTTGATCCGGCGAGCCGGACACCAGCATTCAAAGGTGCGAAAATCACCATCGAGCCTTGAGCGACAGGTCGCCAACACTTCGAAACCCTAAGATGCCAGATATCTTGCACTCAGAATCGACCCGACTGATAGCCCGCTATGGCATGCAGGAACACCCGGAAGGAGGCTGGTATGTTGAGCGTTTTCGATCAGAACAGACCGTCCAACCGGATGATCACCGCGCACAGCGATCCGCACTGACTACGATCCTGTTCTTGCTTGATGGAGCACAGAATGGAGGTATCAGCGCCCTGCATAAGGTTCGCTCAGACGAAGTGTGGCATCATCTGGATGGCGATCCAATCGAATTGGTCGTGCTGCAGGAAGATTTCAGCTCGTTGGATCGGGCTCCATTGGATCGAGATCATCCTGTACTTGTCGTTCCCGCCAACCACTGGCAGTCCGCGCGAACCACAGGGCACTATACGTTGGTTGGCTGTACCGTCGGTCCGGGCTTCGACTTCGAGGATTTCACTCTTTTGCGCTCGGATGCGATTACTGAGGAAGCGTTCATCGCTCACCACCCCTCACTCGCGCACCTCTTGTGACGTAGGTTCCAAGTCTTTTGCGTAACCCGCGCCATCTGATTCGACATCCACCTGAAACGATTCAACAGGATCAAACCACGGAGGGATAACTGGCTTCCATTTACCTCCCTCCTCTCACCGACTACCTGCATATTATGAGCTCGAAAAAAGTACTCCGGTTCGAATGAAAAGAAGTCGACGTTGTCTGGGACGGCAACTTGTGTATCCACACCGAGGAGTGCTGGCGATCCGATAGCGAGTTATTCGAGCTCAAACGCAATCCGTTTGGTGAGCCAGATGCCGTTTCGGTAGAAGAATTGGATCGCATCAGCAAGCGCTGTCCTTCGGGGGCCATTGCCTGGAGGAATAAGTCGGGTGAATTGAAGGAAGAAGCCGAGTCAGAAAACACCGTTACAGTCGTTCCCGGCGGTCCCTTGTACGTGCGTGGAGACGTGACCATCGAGGGTGTCGCAGAACAGGAAGGCAACGTAAATCGCCGCGTGGCATTGTGCCGTTGTGGGCACTCAAAGAACCAGCAATTTATGACAACTCCCACACCGAGCAAGGGTGGGATGACACGGGTGCCGTTGGCCGGGAAGGTCCGGGGTACGAGGAGCCTGGTGGGCCGTTGTCGATTTCCCCTCGAAAAAATGGCGCCTTGTTGCTGCGAGGCAATGTGTCCATCCGAGCAGCCAGTGGATGCGTGCGCTGGAAAGGTCAAAAAGTATCCCTCTGTCGGTGTGGACTATCCAAACGCAAACCCTTCTGCGACGGCAGCCACAAAGGGCAATTTGAGACTGAAGGGGAATCCTGATCCCGAGACGAGTCGTTGAAGAGGGCTCATTCTGACCACCTTCCCGCCCGTCGTCATGGCATCCTGCGTTGTTGCTGCCCTTTACCACTTCACTCCGATCGATAATCCGGAAGCCTTTCGGAGTGCCGTTCATGACGTAATGGTCGACCACGAGGTCCGCGGGACCATTCTCGTCGCGACAGAAGGAATCAACGGTACCGTATCAGGAAGCAGGGAAGGTGTTGATGCGCTCTTGACTCACCTGCGCGCGCAGCCAGGCCTGTCATCTCTCGAACACAAGGAATCGTACACGGACAAATGTCCCTTCCTTCGGACGAAGGTGCGCCTCAAGAAAGAAATCGTGACTCTCGGAATCGAAGGTGTCGATCCGAACCGGACCGTCGGAACGTATGTAGACCCTGAAAACTGGAACGATCTTATTTCTCGCGACGATGTCATCCTGATTGACACGCGAAACGACTACGAATACCAGGTTGGGACATTCAAGGGGGCTGTAAACCCCAATACGCAGTCATTCCGGGAATTTCCCGAATACGTACATCAGAACCTTGATCCTGCCAAGCACCCGAAAGTGGCCATGTTTTGCACAGGAGGTATCCGATGCGAAAAAGCTACGTCCTGGCTCAAGGATGAAGGATTTGAAGAGGTATTTCACCTGAAAGGCGGCATCCTCAATTACCTGGACAAAGTGGAAACGGATGCGTCCCTCTGGGATGGAGAATGCTTTGTTTTTGATGGTCGCGTTACCGTGGATCATGATCTTCAGCGGGGACACTACGATATGTGCCACGCATGCCGTATGCCCATTTCGGAGGAAGACATGGCCTCCTCACACTACGAAGCCGGTGTCAGTTGCCCGTATTGCCACGATAGCCTCACCGAAGAGGATCGTGCACGCATGAAAGAGCGCCAGCATCAGATTGAGCTGGCTCGTGAGCGCGGTGAAAATCATCTGGGTGACGACCTTCCAGGTCTTCAGGAACAGCGTCGTCGTCTGAAGATGGCCCGTAAGGAAGCCCAGCGTCAGCGCATGAGCTGACCAAGGGCATTCACATCAGTTACCCTCGGGCGCTGGAGGGGTGATCATGATGTGAGCACGCCAGTCACCAGGCAACATGAGCCACGGAGCGCCCGGACCTGCCGGCTGCGTCGGCAACCCGGTTGTCGCTGCTGTCGCGAACGGTGTGTAGATCACGTATCGTAAGCGGGACGCCATCACTTCGCCAGATTCTGCGTCGTAGTAGGCTTCGTCACCATAGCGGATGTAAAGAGTTGAAGGGCCTTCCGTGAAAGAAAGGGTCCCCGCCTCAATCTCTTCTCCACGGGCGGTCACCGTTTCCGATCCTGTCATTCCTTCGGCACGTAGCTCGCGACCGCGAGCCATGTAGGCTTCCAATTCGCTGTGGTAGCAAACCACCTCAAATCCTTCGGCACCAGGATTATCTGCCACACAGGTCAACCCGTTGTCACCGTCTCTCACAAGGCGATACATGCCTTGATCATCGTAGGCCAGGACGCGGGCATCTTCTTTGAGTTCGTCCGGTGCGGCAGCCAGCGCCTGATTGACAAGATGGGTATCGGATGACGACTGAGCGCATGCCCCGTTGGTGAAAACCATGGCGGCACAGCAGAGCAGAAATGGGAGACGATTCATGATGGTCCTGATACTGGATGTGACTGGAGTTCCAAGGTACATCGATTCGATCGGCTGCGAAAGCACACAAAACGGGAAGCTGTGGCACCTGTCGAACGAGAGCGCGTACGCCAACAGGCTTATTCCTGTCTTGAAGTCCCTTTTTTGATCGATACGACCATGAAGTGTGCCATCCTGGGTCCAGGCGGTATTGCAGACGACCAACATGCGCCAGCCATTACGGCTCACCCTTCCGCCATCAACTGGTCGGTCCTGAGCCGGTCCGAGGATCGAGGTCGCGCTTTCGCCGACCGTCACCACTTGCAGAGTCCCACACCTGTCTACACGTCGCTCGATTCATTGCTTGCGGATCCAGAACTGGAAGGCGTCATCATCGCGACACCAGACCGGTTCCACGAGGAACAAGCCATTGCAGCCGCACGAGCAGGAAAACACATCCTGCTTGAAAAGCCGATGGCAACCAGTTCCGATGCGTGTGACCGCATGATACGAGCATGTGAGGCACATGAAGTCGTGCTGGCCATGGCCTACCACCATCGCTGGCACGATGGCCACCGCAAACTGCAACACCAGATTGGACAGGGTCTTCTCGGTCGTCTTCGTCACATGCGGGTCCACTGGACCTTCAAGGCTCCCGACGGTGGAAATTGGCGCTCCCATCCAGAAACTGGTCGATGGTGGGCTCTGGCTGCAAATGGTACACACTGCCTGGACTTGATACGATGGTTTTTCCTTCCCACTGAAGGCGAGATCACGCACGTAGCCAGCATCATCAGTCGGGCTAAATTCGACTCTCCACACGATGAATCAGCCGTCGTTGCCCTGCAGTTTGAGTCCGGAGCCACTGCGGAAATCTGTGTTTCCGTTCAGTTTGAATCCAGCCCACGCGTTGAGATCTATGGAGATGACGGGTGGGTACGGATGGAAAACACGCTGGGCCGTCACGGTGCTGGTTCTATTATCCACAACGGCCAGTCCGTGTCCTTTGAACCAAGGAATCCCTTTCTTGGGGAGCTGGACGATTGGATTCGGGCTGCAAAAGAAGGTCGGTCCCCTGAGGTTTCAGGCGAGGAAGGCCGAAAGAATGTAGACTGGCTACTGAAGGCCATCAAGGCCTCGGGTGCGGACCGTTACGCCTAATGGGTGCTCCAATCGGTTTTCGTCAGACATACCATAGAGGATGATCGTCGAACACCAGAAGTAACCTGGTTTCACTTTCCTTCCGCAGCTACCGTTTACGATGCGTATTCAAGACGTACCTTGCAGTGTCTGTACGTCCATTCATTTCCGACTTCACGTCGCGACCATGATGAAATCAGTTATTCCCGCCCTATTTCTGGCCTTGCTTCTGATTCAACCTGCAAGCGCTCAGGATGCCATGTCCACCGATCGCCCGGATTTTACAGAGTCCCCATTGACGGTTGGAAAAAACACGTTTCAGCTCGAGGCCGGTGCCACGATGCAAACTGTGGGAGATGCTTCCATGCTGAACTCAGGTGAGGGGCTGATTCGTTACGGCCTGAAGCCCCGGTTCGAACTCCGATTCGGTCTTCCTTCCCTGGTCTCTGGCGACGATATCGATCGGGGCTTGAGTGACATCAGTGTAGGCATCAAGTGGACGCTTGCTCAGCTGGATAATGGCGTGGACCTCGGCTTGCTGGCCGCGGCCAGCTTACCGACAGGAGATGAGATGTTCACCTCTGACGACGTCAATCCATCCGTGATTTTCATTGCCAGCAAGCCGGTGAACGACCGTGTTTCCATCGCCGGACAGGTTGCGGGCAACCTGATTAAAGCGGGCGACTCCTGGGATGCTGAATGGCAGGCTACGGCTGTGCTGGGTGCCTCCATCACAGATAAACTGGGCGGATTCCTGGAGTTCATGGGTGAATCTCCACCCGTTGGAGATAATCGCTGTACCATCCACACCGGACTGATCTACCCTGTCACGAAGGATTTCCAGCTCGATTTCCACGTGGGAACGGGTCTCAACGATGCGGCTGGAGATGAATTCTTTGGGCTTGGCTTGGCTGTCCGTCGTTGACCGGACCAGCCATCGATGTCCGTCGTTTTTGACCCCGCTTTTTGAACACAAGCCGCTTACCTTCTGCCTAAACCGCATTGCTTCGCAGCACTTGTGGGTCCCATTCTCCGAAAGAAGCCCCGCAACTCCATGTCGCGCCGCTACCCCGTTTTTTTCGCCGCCTTTCTGATTTTCGCAGTGGACGCATCGCCGATCGCCGCCCAGGAAGCCATCCCTCTATGGGACTACGTCGAGACGCTCCCGAACTCACCGGCAGGACGCTACGACGACATGACCTGGCTGGACCCTGACCGCGGTTGGGTCGTGAATCTTGCCGGTGAAATTTGGCATACGGAAGATGGCGCGCAGTCCTGGACACGTCAGGCGGTAAAACCTCAGGCCCGATTCCGCGCCGTCGCCTGTCGGGATTACCCTTCGACTGCTTCTGGTAAAGAAGTGTGCTGGGCAGGAACGGTCATTCCAGCTGAGGCCGGAAACAGCTCAGGCATGTTGTGGGAAACGCGCGACGGGGGAGAACACTGGATTGATATCACGCATCGCATCAGTGGAACGGTTCCGTACGGCATCTGCGGGATGGTCACCTTGGGTGAGAAGGCATGGGCCGTCGGCGCGTACTACGGCGAACCGACCGTCTTGAGATCCGAGAACGGTGGTGAAACATGGGTCGGGACGCCCGTAGGTGGTCTTGCCGAAAATCTGATCGACGTTTATTTCAAGAACGAACTCGAGGGCTACGCCACAGGCGGTACCGACGGGTTGGGCTCAGGGACCACCGTTGTATTGCGCACCTTGGACGGCGGCATTACATGGGAGCGTGTTTTCGTTTCCACGTTGACGGATGGGGCCCAAGCGGAATGGGGCTGGAAGATCTCCTTTCCTACCGAGGACGTCGGTTACATATCGGTCGAGTACAATAGTTCAAGCACTCCCGTCGCCAAAGTCCTGAAGACGGTAGACGGTGGCGCCACCTGGAGCGAAGTGTATATCCCAGGCAGCAGGGCGAGTGCCGGCATGCAAGGAATCGGCTTCATTTCGCCGGACGTCGGATGGGTATCCGGTCGCGGCGTCACATCGGTCACAGCGGATGGCGGAGACACATGGACCCAGCTGGCTTCCTACAATCCCGGTACCGGTAATGGTCAAATGGACGGCGCGATGAACCGTTTCTTCGTTGTGAACGATTCCTTGGCCTACGGCGTGGGCCTGAGACTTTACAAGCTTACAACGCAATCCGCTACCAGCACCTCGCTTGAAGCAACGCCGCTACCCGAGGCTTTCACTCTCGACAACCCTTACCCCAATCCGTTTTCTGAACAGGCTCGCCTTCCCTACTCGTTGGAGCGGGCTTCCATGGTTCATTTCAAAGTCATTGACATGCTTGGCCGCGAGCACCGCGCCTTCCCAAGTCAATATCTCCAGGCGGGGTCGTACGAGTTGGTTTGGGACGGAAGAAATGAAGCTGGTGTCCGCGTAGCTGCAGGCGGATACATCTTTCTTGTCGATATTGGAGAATCGATTGAAACGAAGCGCGTCGTCTTCGTCAAGTAACGGCCAGCGACCGCCTCTCCACTTTGTCCGCGACATCATGGGAAAACCCATCATCCACTTTGAAGTGGCCGGTACCGACGGCCCCGAACTGGAATCCTTTTACCGCAGCCTATTTGACTGGAAGATTGATCATCAAGGCGAAGGCGACATGCAATACGGATTCATCAGCAATGGATCTGCAGGGCCCATAGGAGGAGGAATTCGCCATGAACCGACGGGAGAGGCCGAAGTCGTGTTTTATGTTGAAGTCGAGGACCTTTCCGATGCCATCAAGCAAGCCCAAGCCCTCGGGGGCTCGGTTCGCATAGAACCAATCGATACCGGTGATGTGACCTTTGGCATGATTCGCGATCCTCAAGGAAACTCAATCGGTTTGATTCAACGACCTGATCAACTCTCGGAAGAAGATGAATAATAATCCCGTCGTAGTCCTTGGCTGTGGCCTTGTCGGAAGTGCCATCGTTAAAGATTTCGCGCTGGTAGAAAACCGGCATGTCGTGGCTGTCGATATTTCCCGCGAGAACCTGGATGCGCTCCCGGAATCCGATCGCATTACAGTTCGCCTCGAAGATGTCTCCCAACCGGGCAAGGTCGCTGAACTGGTCGCTGATGCGGCGCTCGTTATCTGTGCCGTACCGGGATTCATGGGGTATGAAACGCTTCGAAAGATCATCGAAGCGGGAAAACACGTGGTTGATATCTCCTTCTTTCCCGAGGACGCCATGGATCTGAATGACCTGGCGAGAGAGAAAGGGGTCACCGCAGTTGTTGATTGCGGTGTTGCTCCGGGTCTGTGCAATATCCAGGCTGGTTGGGTCCAAGAGCGCATGGAAAGTGTACAGTCCTATCTGTGCATGGTCGGTGGTCTTCCAACCGTACGTGTGCAGCCTTTCGAGTACCGTGCTGTCTTCTCACCCATTGACGTGATTGAAGAGTACACGCGCCCGGCTCGCTATGTGGAGCATGGCAAGGTGGTTGTCCGTCCAGCTCTAACAGACATCGAGCCAATCGTTTTGCCTGGCGCCGGATCGCTGGAAGCATTCAATACTGACGGCCTTCGGTCGCTCATCCACACATTGGATGCTCCATTCAAGAAGGAAAAGACGCTTCGCTACCCGGGTCATGCTGCCCTCATGCGCACCTTTCGTGATACCGGACTGTTCAGTGAAGAGGCGGTCTCTACGAAGTCGGGAGATGTCCGGCCCATCGATGTGACAAGTCGTCTGCTCTTCGATGCGTGGAAAATGACAAAAGAGGATCGGGATTTAACCGTAATGCGGGTGGAAATGGAAGGTGTTGAAGCGGGAGAGCAGGTTCGGTATACCTTCGACTTGCTTGATTTCTATGACGAAGAGACGGATATCCATTCCATGGCTCGAACCACAGGTTATACATGCACGGTAGTCTCTACGCTTCTGCTCGATGGGCATTTCGAACGTCCGGGAATCAATCCACCGGAATTCATTGGTGCGACGGCTGGCTGCTACGAGAAAGTTCTGGAGGGCTATGCAACGCGTCAGATCAGGGTTGATGTTGTTCGCGAGGTGATAACCTGATTCCTCCTTCTTGAGACTTTCAGGAGCCTTTGGGAAGGATCTTTCATTTTTTTGAGTATGACTCGAAGGGGTGTGACATTTCGATGTCACACCCCTTGCTGTATCATGCAATCAAGAGTTACGCAATCCATCCTGACGGGTCAGAATTATGACCCAGATTCACTCAAGAAGCCGGACCCGAGCGCTGCCAAAGACCATGAAAACCTCAAAGCACACTGTCTCCTCACCCATCCCTGTCGCATCGCCCCAGCCACTGTCGCGCAGAAAGGCGCTGGCAACTCCTGGCATGCTGAGTGCACATATCCTGGCAGGCATGAAAAAGCACGGATTCTATCTCAATATTGCCGGCCTCCGCCCCGAACTCATCTCGTCGAACGAGGCAATCCGCATACCTCTGGATGCGCTGCCTTTCTCTCAGCTCCAGGCCGTCAAGAACCTCGCCCATGACCAGTATGTGCGGGCCATGCTCAGTGGTGATCTGGAAATGGAGACGCACCGGGCAACCTTGAATTTCATCAGCCGCCAGCTTCAAAAAGCCGCACAGGCTCCCGTCACGGCATCGGTAGCCGAGAGTCGTGGCCCCCGCCGTCCCAATCGTTCTGCAAGTCGACAGAATGAGACCTCCGCAGCTTCCAAAGCAGCCTCCAAGGCAGCCTGACGCTACGAAAGGCAGGTCACTCGGGTCATCCCTCGAGATCCAATCGAAGTTGTTCGGGTGGAAGCCCGTCGGCAAGAGATCTAAGGTGGGAAAGGGAGATTCCCAGCAGCCGCACAGGTTTGTCTGGAGGACTTGGAGCGTGGTGTAAAAGGAGGTCTACTACCTCCAGAATATCCTCCCGGTCGTGAATGAGATGCGAGGTACTTGTCTGGCGCGTCGAAATCTGAAAATCAGACGTTTTGATTTTGAGTGTAACCGTCTGTCCCGCCAATTGAGCGTTTTGGAGCCGCTGCGAGACCTTATCTGCTATGCCGGATAGTCGCTCCATCATGGCCTTCGGGTCAGTCAGGTTGGCATCGAACGTACGTTCAGCGCCGAGCGACTTACGGCCGCGATGCATGCGGACCGGACGGTCATCTTGTCCTCTGCTGACACGGAAATAATAGCGACCTGCTTTGCCGAAGCGCTGCACAAGCTCATCTTCGTCAAACTGCCTAAGGTCGGCACCCGTTCGAATTCCCTGCTCGTGCATGCGCCTCGCCGTCACCGGCCCAACGCCGTGGAATTTCTCTACCGGCAAGGAAGCAATAAAGGCCAGAGCATCCCGTGGACGTATCACTGTGAGGCCATCCGGTTTGTTGTGATCGGACCCCACCTTGGCCAGAAACTTGTTGAACGACACGCCTGCCGAAGCCGTCAGGCTTACCTCTTCTTTGATGGCGCGCCGAATTCGGCGCGCCATTTCCGTAGCAGAAAGACCAACCTGAATTGGCGAGGTGACATCCAAGTAGGCCTCATCCAGGGATAACGGCTCCAACGTCTCCGTGAACCGGAGGAAAATATCCCGAATCTGCCGTGAGACGGTTCGATATACCTCGAATCGAGCTGGAACGAAGATGAGGCCCGGACACTTTCTTGCGGCAATAGCTGATGGCATGGCCGAGTGAACGCCGAATTGACGAGCCTCATAGGAAGCAGCCGAAACCACGCCCCGTTTGAAAGATCCCCCGACAGCGACTGGACGCCCTCTCAGTTCAGGAAAGTCGCGCTGCTCGACGGACGCATAAAACGCGTCCATATCTACATGGATGATTTTGCGTAGGTGGGCCATGCTCTCGTCGTGATTCCCCCCTTTATCGCGTTTCAATGGGTAGAGGATCCAAGCACGCCTCACGCTCTCAAAAACACGCTTCACGCCAGAAAAAGTCACCGCTTGAGACATCATCGCACATATCCCGGTAGCCTGATTCCGGTCTTGGTGCTCTTGATGCTCGGATGGGGATGTTCACCCACGATTGCGCCTTTTTCCAGCCGGGCCTACGAACTGGCGGTCGACCTGAAAGTGGATGCATTACGAACCATCCAACGGGCAGAAGATCCGTTTTCGCAACACGCCAACCGTGTCGAATCCTTGCAGACACGCCTGTTGAAAGCCGTGGAATATGCGCGGGGGCGTCCGAACAATTCCATCACTACCCGTCAGTGGGAAATCATGACGGATCCCGGTGGATATATGGTAGGAGGATTCCTCCAACGATGGGAGCAGGAGGACTCCTTGACGTGGGGCTTCATACGGGAAGCGTCCATTCAGATTGAAGCAGGATTCGATGCCATCATCGGTCTTGAAAGCGGAAAGGTGGGATCAAGCCAATGATCAACAGACCATGATTAACCGGGACCGTGATGATCAGGAGCATCACATTTCCAGAACCCGAATCCGAGATGCCAGAGCCATTCGTCGATACCTTAGTGAATGAAATCCGATACCAGCTGGAGGCTACATTGCCTCGACTCTCGGACCGGCTGCTTCCTGCAGGCGCTTCGTTAATTAGAGATTCCGCGGTTCAATTGGAATCATGGGCGAGCCAAGCAGCATCTGGAGAACTGACCGAATCAGACGTCCGTTGGCTGGTACGATCAAAACTCGATCTTCGCCGACTTGAGGCGCTGAGGGTAGCGGGGTTGACTCAGGTTGAAGTGGATCTTTTCCGACAGGCAATCACGAGAACAGTCATTGGCATGCTGGTTGGACGTTTGGCCGCTTGAAATCAAGCGGATATCGCCGTGGTAGTCAGAACCTGGAAGGTGAATCAGAGTACCTGAAAACACGGTTGCGATGCGTGCATATCGACGCTATGTTGACCGACCCCGAGCTCTGAATTCACGTGCATTTCCGGTTCTCCCATGTCTGAGTCGACCTATCTGGTCACGGCCCGCAAGTACAGACCTCTCCTTTTCAAGGAGGTCGTTGCGCAGGAACACGTTACGGAGACACTCAAGAATGCCATCCGGCTGGACCGTCTCGCTCACGCCTACCTTTTCACAGGTCCCAGAGGCGTTGGAAAAACCACGGCGGCCCGAATCCTTGCGAAGGCCATCAATTGCACGACTCCTATTGAAGATCGAGAAGATCGGTCCGAACCGTGCAGGCAATGTGTCTCCTGCCAGTCGTTCGAGGAAGGACGCAACCTGAACATCATTGAAATCGACGCAGCCTCAAACAACAAAGTCGACGACATTCGGGAGCTTCGGGATACGGTGCGGATTCCCCCGCAGAACAATCGCATGAAGGTCTACATCGTGGACGAGGTCCACATGCTGACCACATCGGCCTTCAACGCCTTGCTGAAAACGCTGGAAGAGCCGCCACCCCATGCGATGTTCATTTTCGCGACGACCGAGCCCCACAAGGTCCTTCCAACCATTCAGTCCCGCTGTCAGCGATTCGATTTCCGACGCATTTCGGTTCAGGAAACCATTGAACGACTGCGCCTGGTCTGTCACGAAGAATCCATAGCCGCAGACGATGCATCGCTGATGTTGATTGCACGCAAGGGCGACGGCGCTTTGCGTGATGCCCTCTCGGTTTTCGACCAGGCCGTTTCGCTGTGTGGAACAGATATCCAGCACGAAGCCCTGATCAAAGCGCTGGGGGTCGTGGACACCGATCTGTATTTCTCCGTCACGGACGCCGTCCTTGACCGCGATACATCGGTGATGCTCCATATCGTGGATCGCATCGTGCGGGCGGGCTATGACTTGCAGGAATTTGTCGACGGAATGGCCGAGCACTTGCGCAATTTCCTAGTGGCAAGCACGGTCGACGACCCTCGACTTATTGAAGCTACCGAAGCCGATCGGAAGCGAATTGCTGAACATGCCGCCCGTTTTTCCCAGTCCTTATTGTTGTCTCTGGTTCACATTGTCGGGACGCTTTCCTCTCAGCTTCGCACCTCTCGTCAGCCACGTTTGACCCTGGAGATGGGTCTGCTCCGCATGTCTTCCCTGCCTGACGCCGTTGACGTGAAGGCTGCGCTGGACACCTTGGATCGCCTTGAAAAGATGGCCACCACGGGTGAAGTGAAGATCATCGAAGAACGCGTGGTCCGTAAGCAAGTGCAGTCCTTACCTGAAACACCCAGCGTGACGGGTACCTCTCCCTCAGCAGCGACTCCTTTGCCAGCTCCAGTTTCAGCCCCGGCTCCACGTGCAGCCCAGTCTGCCGCCAAGCCGGCTGACCACGAGGATCCGGCCGATGATCCGCCCGCATCAGAAGACGTGCCAACGACGGCGGCACCCCCGCCCTCGCCTCCACACCCTGCAGAGCCGACACCTGTTCCGACCCCAAGCCCTTCGGGCGACCCATCACCAGTACACCAGCCAGATCCTGGACCGTCTCTGTTTGGTGAAGCGCCGGCTATTCGGAAACCACGTCCTCGTAAAGAGGAGCCTTCGAACGTCTTCGTACAAGATGAGGACGTGTTGGTAATGGAGCCGGAAGAAGACGAATCGCTCATTTCCACGCCGGCTGAATTACAGGAATTCCAACGCGTATGGGACGAGATCGTTGAGGAAGTCATGGCCAAGGAGAAGCAACTCTGGTCATTCCTTCGTCATGCACGGCTTACCGCTTTTGAAGCGAAAATACTCCTGGTTTCTGTCCCGGACGAATTCCATGCCAAGGCCCTTCGAAATGAGCGGGCCAAGCTGGCTCATCGTCTGACGGAAGGCACCAATCAGCATGTTGAGCGGATAGGGTTCAAAGTAGAGGCTCCTTCAAATTCCGATCCCGATCTGGCCGACGATGAGTTGAACGCGAAAGAAACCCTGGAAATGTTGTGTGAAGAGAATCCCGCCGTTCGCGCGCTTGTGGAGCGTTTCGGCGGAGAGATCGTATGGTGACAAGACTGGCTGGCAACCAAGAGGTTGTGCTGGCATGATTACGGCTTCAAGGGTTGGCTGCTTCGGTTCCAACCACCACTCGAATACGACCCAATAGACAACGAAGATGACTGACGGAATGAACATGGCCGATATGTTTGGCAAGATTGCCGACATGCAGAAGAAGATGGCCGAAACCCAGGAGAATCTCGGAGGCAAAACGGTCACCGCAGAAGCCGGTGGCGGGATGGTCAAAGTGACCGCAAACGGTTTGCAGCGTGTAACGTCTATCTCCATCGAGAAGGAAGTCATCGACCCAGACGATATCGAACTACTGGAAGACCTTGTGATGGCTGGGGTAAACAAAGCCCTTGAAGAGGCTTCTGGATTGGCCAAACAGGAAATGGCCAAAGCTGCCGGCGGTCTTATACCTCCTGGGACCGACCTGAGCCAATTCGGCCTCTGATGCAGTTCTCCTCTGAATCGGTTGAAACCCTGGTCGAGCAGTTTGCGACCCTCCCCGGAATCGGTCGCAAAACGGCGCGTCGACTCGCAGCCTTCATCTTGAAGCAGCCGCGCTCGTCGGTCGAAGAGATGGCCGCCGCCTTGATCGCTGTCAAGGACAATGTGCTGTTCTGCTCAATCTGCTTCAACGTGGCCGATCACGACCCGTGTCCGGTGTGCACCTCTGACCGACGCAACCAGCAAACGGTCTGCGTGGTGGAAGAGCCCAGTGATTTGATGGCCATTGAACGGACGGGTGGGTACTCCGGTGCTTACCACGTGCTCGGTGGGGCCATCTCCCCACTTGACGGCATCGGCCCTGAAGACCTCCGCATAAAAGAGCTGGTTGCGCGTGTCGCCGCACCCTCGGACCGCCCCGCGGTTGAAGAGATCATTCTTGCGGTGAACCCATCCGTCGAAGGGGATACAACAGCCTATTATATCACACAATTACTGGCCCCATTTGATGTCCGGGTTACCCGCCTGGCGCGCGGGATTCCAATCGGAAGCGACCTGGAGTTCACGGATGAAGCCACATTGACGCGCGCGCTCGAAGCACGCGAAACGGTGTAGGCAAACCATGTCCGCTCACCAGGAAAGCCGCCGGCGATTCAGACTGGTATCGCATACAGCCGGTGCTGCCACCACGGGAATTCTTTCGCCTCGAGCGGGATGGGGGGTCGCTGCGTTCAGCCTCCTGGTCCTGCTGGGCTACGTGCTTTGGCCGATGCTTCGCGTCTTCACGACAGGGCTTGATGCAGCCATCCTGTCTGATATTTTCCGCTCTCTGGATTCGGCCAACGCACGCGCGTTGTTCAACTCCGTTTGGATATCGGTCTGGACCGTAGTCGGAGCCGGTGTGCTCGGCACATCGATGGCCTGGCTTCTGTTTCGTTATGATTTCCCGCTGAAGCGATCCTTGACTGCGCTGGCTGCGCTTCCACTGGCCTTGCCGCCACTGGTTGGCGTGTTGGCTTTCCTCTTCCTTTACGGCGAGAGCGGCATTCTGCCTCGAGGCATACAGACCGTACTGGATCTGGAGGAGGTCCCGTTTTCTTTTTCAGGACTGTGGGCCGTTTGGCTGGTCCATGTCTACTCGATGTATGTCTTCTTCTACCTGTTCTGTTCTGCCTCCCTGAAAACAGTAGATCAGAGCCTGCTTGAAGCAGCAGCTGACATGGGAGCCAGCGCGTGGCGCTCATTCCGTACGGTCATTCTGCCTCATTTGAGACCGTCCATGGTCAGTGCATCGTTGCTGGTATTCATGATTTCGATGGCGTCATTCACGGCACCGCTGCTGTTCGCCGGGACGGAGAATTTCCTGACGCTCCAGATCTACAACTACAAGATGAACGGCAATCTGGAGTACTCCGCGGCCGTTTCGGTAGTCCTGACCGTGATCTGCCTGGTATTCCTGCTGTTAAGTGAATTGGAGCGTCGAACGGGACGCGTATCGACAGCGTCCAAGGGTTCAGCGCCGGCTCCCAGCCCGGTCACGTCAGGCCCAACCCGTATAGTGGCTTTGCTGGGAGCCGGCGCCATCATCGTCTTTCTCGCTCTTCCCGTACTGACGGTTATCCTGATTTCGTTCGTTAAAGAGGGAAGCTGGACCTATCAGGTGCTACCACAGGCCTACACCCTGGACAACTACCTGGACTTGCTCAGGCAGCCAGATGTGGCCAAACCAATCCTCAATTCGCTACAGATGGCGACAATGGCCTCTGTCGCAAACGTGCTTTTCGGCGTGATGGTGGCTCTGCTCATTGTGAAGGGACGTGTTCGTGGCCGTGGCCTGATACGGTTGCTTTCAGTGCTGCCGTTCGCCATTCCCGGAACCGTCATTGCCATCAACCTCATCATCACCTTCAGCGAGCCCACAGCCCTGTCAGGCGGTGCCATTCTGGTTGGGACCTTCTGGTTGCTCCCACTGGCCTATTTCATCCGGCACATTCCCCTGGTGGTTCGCTCGACCATAGCTGCCCTGGAGACCTACGACGATCGGCTGACTGATGCCTCGATTGACTTGGGAGCGTCACGTTGGCGCACATTCCGGCAGGTCATGCTTCCGTCCATCCTGCCCGGCATTCTGGCTGGCAGCCTGCTGACTTTCGTGACAGCACTGGGCGAATTCGTCTCGTCCATCCTGCTATACGTGTTTGACAACCGCCCTATTTCGGTTGAAATCCTGTCCCAGCTCCGCCTTTACGATTTCGGAGCTGCTGCCGCCTATTCGGTCTTCTTGATGATCCTGATCGGCATTGCAACCTGGCTCACCGGACGGTACTCAGGCGACCGCGCGGGCGCCCTTTCCATCTAGGAATCCCGTACGCCCTCCGTCCGGCGCTCAAACGTCCGAGGTCATGATGAATGTGGGGCGCTGTGCGAAGGAATGGTAGTAAGGCCGGAAGCGATCCACGTTGTAATACTTGGATACATCAACCACTTTCTTGGTACCAACAACGACATCCAACGGCACGTTGTCGTACGTACCGTTCCTGACGCTGACCAGACGGCCATTGGATCTGGTCAGGATCAGATCCAGTGCCAGGTTGCCAAATGCCATCGGAACGATCGAGTCCAGGGCGTCCGGGTCTCCGCATCGTACGAGATATCCCAATCGCTGATTGACCACGTTGATGCGCTTGCCGCTGTTGTATTTGGGCGAGAGACGCTTCAGATCGGCCGCGACCTTGTCCCCGATTCCGCCCAACTTTTTGTGCCCGTACTGATCGGCTTCTTCTCCTTCAAATGACATGCCATCGTGGTGCGCCATGGTCGCACCTTCAGAGACCAATACCACCGCATACTTACTGGGGTGACGATTGCGGTCATAGGTAAGGATTTCGGTCAAATGCTCCGGATCAAACGGGTATTCGGGAATCACACATCGATCTGCGGCACCGGCCATGGTGGGCAGCAGCGCGGAGAAACCCGCATAGCGGCCGAAAACCTCAATAACCAGGAAGCGCTCGTGAGAGCCAGCCGACGTCCGAAGTGTGTGAGCCAATTCGATGGTTCGGGTCACACAGGTACCGAAACCGATACAGTAGTCTGTTCCGGGTACATCATTGTCCATCGTTTTCGGAATGGCAATGACCTTGACGCCTTCCTTATACAGACGATGGCCGTAGCTGAGAGTGTCGTCGCCTCCAATCGGAATCAAGTAGTCCAACCCGATGAACTCGATATTCTTCAGGATGTCCGGCGTCATGTCATTGATTTCATCCGAGTACGTCTCCTTCAAATGCTCAGGTACCATGGCCTTCGGAAGATGACTGGGACGCGTGCGCGACGAATGCAGAAATGTACCTCCTGTACGTCCTGCACGGTTGACTACGTCTTCCGTCAGTACCAGGAAACAATGACTATTGTCTGCTTCCGGATCGGGTACGATTTCAACGAGACCCGCCCAGCCCCGACGTATGCCGATCACGCGATATCCCTCACGTATGGCGCGAATAGTCACGGCGCGAATGGCCGGGTTGAGACCGGGAACGTCGCCGCCACCCGTTAGAATGCCAATGGTACCTTTGTAGGAAGTCATGTGTGTTGTACTCAGGATGAATGTGCCGAGCGGACGCGACGAAGCCGTCCGAAGAAATCAAAACGCCCGGGTCACAGACCCGAAGGACGACGGAAATAAAGGCAGGAACAGGGTCAGGTCAACCGGTAATTCCCGACGTGCTCGTGGGGATTGCCCGGCAGCGGCGTCACAATCCATCTTGAAGACTCATTATCCGGCATCCTTCGCCTGGAATCATTGAATCAATAAGGTTCAATCGCCAAAGGCATGTAGGGTATCCCCATTCAAGCTGGCACCAGCTGGAGAGGCCAGATGCAGGAAGTGCTCCACCAGATCGTTGGCTGTCACCCCTTTGCCTTCATCACCATCGAACAGAATCATGGAGGGAGCGACGGCATGCGCCGTCAATCCGGTTCCTGCATACTCTGCTCCAATGGCTTCGACCAATCGCTTCACACCTGCTTTTGAGGCTGAATACGCCGCTTGCTGGGCAGTACCTCGAACGCTCCCTTGCTGTGAGCAGATGCCAATCAGGGTCCCTCCGGTTTCTTTCATCATGCGGACTCCCTCGCGGAAAATCAGAAAGGAACTCGTGAGGTTGACGTCCATCATCGTTTGCCAGGCATCAAGCTCCGTTTCAGCGAAAGGCTGCATGGCCCACATACCCACGGTATGAATGATCACCGAGGGCGTGCCGTAAGAAGTTCGTATCTCTTTAAATACCCGGGTGACCGAATCTTCGCTTGTAGCATCAACAGCCAAGACGGGGGTTGCATCCTGAGCGCCACTCGACCGATCCAGGCCGACTACGCGATACCCGGCTTGCAGAAATCCCTCAACGGCTACCGAACCAAGTCGGCCTGAAGCACCGGTAATAACAGCCAAAGGTGCAGATTCGGTCATGAGTCAGCTTGAGATGTATGATCGTAGAGAACTTTCCAGCCTTCTGTGCCGTGGTGCATCAGCAACGTGTACCGCCCACCTATGTCGGCATACGCTCCACCACGTTTGAGATGCCATGAGCCAAAGACAGTGGCCCATTCCTCAGAATGTACATCAATGGCCAGATCACTGAACGTCAACTGGCCCATGGCACCGCGATCTGGATAGGTGGTGTAGTATCGGTCGAGTGCCGCATCCCAGCCATAGCGTACCGTGGCTCCAGACGTGAATCTTAGCGTGTCGGATTTGACATAGTCGTCCATGAAAGCTTCAATATCTCCTGCATTCCAGGCGTCTTGCTGACGCATCAGGACCTCTTGAATAGCCGTGCGTTCAGCTGCCACATTCAAAGCGATTGTTTCGCCGTCGCCCGTTTCACACCCCGCCAACGTCAATCCAATCATTATCACGACCAGAATGGAACGAAAAATGCCCTTCATTTCGTTGGGTACCATAGTATGCTGCATCATATATCCAGTATCGTAGTTACACGGCATTTCCGCATGACCTTTTCGCCTCGCCGAAGGGAGACGCGGTTATCAATGGATGCCACCTGACAAGGTAGTAGAAAGACGCGAATAGGGAGAACCTATCGGCTCCTGCTGCATACGCCCCTCCCCCGGTCAGATACGACCCGTTTTCCCCGCAAAAAACAGCCCTCGCCGTCCTATACGCCTCATCGTTACGAATTCGAAAGTCGAACCTCGTGAATCCGTCCTGAGAGGGCGTATTTGCGACTGAGCCACAAGGAACGGTCCCGTCACTGTTTTGCGTCACGAACCGGAAAGGTCAACGGATATCCGCTTGGAAGAGCATGCCCCTTCCAGCCTGCAAAAGTGGTTTGCAGGTATTGTCGCACTGTTTGTGGTGTCGATGGTGTGGGTGAGCTCCGCAGCGACGGATCCTGAATTTGAATCGTGGAGAAGTCTGTCAGGCTATATCGCGCTGGCAGATACCGATTCCGTTGAGGCAGACTTGAGCGGCCTCGATACGCTGGAAGTGGACAGTCTGCTGGTCGATACCTTGTTCGTTCCCGATTCTGCCCTCGTCTGGGACTATATCCCCGCGTTTTCGCGCGATGCATGGAGTGCCAGTGTCACCCCTCGCGACCGCCTGGTCATGTCTCCGTCTCTCGGCCGCTGGTGGAAAAATGAAATCGAGTTCGACACCCTGGCCACAACCTATCTCGTCCGGGAAAAGGTTGGGGATTGGGATGCGCGTTATCCGGTTCAACTGAATTTCGACGACTACCGAGCCGCTCGCCTTGGCCAGGATCTGGATGAAAACTGGCGCGAACTCATTATCCAACGAGAACGGCAGGACGAACAGCGACGACGCGGTGGCCTCGGATTCAATATCGTCGTCCCCGGTGGACGCCAAAGCGCATTCCGAACCATCTTCGGAGCGAACGAGGTGGATCTTCGCGTCAATGGAACGGCTGATATTCACGCCGGCTTTGACTATCGAAAGAGCGATCAGCAGGTGTCAATTTCCGGAAAGCCATCCCAGCTCGACCCTGAGTTCAAGCAAGACCTGAGTCTTGGGATCACCGGAACGATTGGCGACAAATTGCGCATCAATGTCAATTATGACTCGCGAAACCAGTTTGATTTCCAGAACCAGCTCAAGCTTGAGTACACCGGATATGAAGACGAGATCATCCAGAAGATCGAAGCCGGTAACGTATTCCTGCAGACACCGTCTTCCTTGATTCGTGGCGGGCAGAGCCTGTTCGGGATAAAGAGCGAGTTTCAACTGGGCGGTATTCGCCTCACGACGGTCATGTCCCAGCAAGAGGGACAGTCCAACAGTCTGAATATCGAAGGCGGATCTGAGCAGACTGAATTCGATCTGCGTCCAACGGACTACGACGAAGCGACACACTTCTTCCTCGGCTACTATTTCCGAAATCGATTCGAGGAGGCTCTTTCCGATCCACCCAACATCCGGGTTGCCAACGGCTTTGAGCGCATCACGGAGATCGAGGTGTGGAAATTGATGCCGACGCGCCCGGAAGAAGAAAACGTGCGCCAGGTCGTCGCCATGGTGGACCTCGGGGAGTCCCAGGACATCTTGGCGCAGTCCAACCAGTACACGCAGGAACGCCTCCCTGCCAATGATATCGACCAGTATGACGACGCCGAGGGCGGCGAGGTTGACCTCGAACTCCGGGACGGAAATGCCGCGCCCGGTTCTTATCTGGAAACCGTCAAGGATCTCTCCTCCTCCGATTTCCAGGTCGGAAAGTTCAAGCGCCTGGAACGGGGGCGGGATTATGACGTGGACGAGGTTCTCGGCTACCTCTCGATGAACCAACGCATTCAAGAAAGCGAGGCTCTCGCCGTCGCTTTCCGATTCCGAGCGGCGGGGCGGACGTTTCAAGTCGGTGACTTCTCGACGGATACGGGTGGTTCCGATGGGGGCCAGAACGAGGACAAGATTGTTCTCAAGCTGATTCGTCCGGTACAGTTGCGCCAGCCGGCACCTGAGGCCGATTTCAATCCGGCCGCATGGTATTTGGAGATGCGCAATATCTATAGTTTGCCTGGACGCAGCATCCAGCCGAACGAGTTCGACCTGCAGGTCTTTTATGAGCCCCCAGGTAAAACAGCCTCCAAGACCCTTCCCGGGGTCGGAGGAACGAGCACCATTCTTCAGCTGACCGGACTGGACCGGGTGAATGAAGACCAGGCGCTGGTGGCTGATGACCAGTTCGACTTTCTGGTCAACTACACCATTTTGCCAGGCGAAGGAAGTCTCATATTTCCTTATCTGGAGCCCTTCGGAAGCCGGCTGACCAATGTAATCCTTTCAGGTGGCGGAACGCCCGATGCTCAAAACGGATTGCGGGAGTTGTATGTCTTTGAGAAGCTGTATAGCCAGAAGAAGGCGAACGCACGTCGCGACAGCCAGCACGATGTGTATCGAATCCGTGGTTCCTACCGAGGATCGGTTCAATCTTCCTATGATCTGAACGCTTTTTCTGGAGTTGTCCAAGGGTCAGTCCGCGTGACTTCCGGTGGGACGCCTCTCACGGAAGGCACTGACTTTGTGGTTGAATACTCGGGTACTGGTCTCGTCCAGATCATCAACCCGGCCTTCCTTACCCCCGGACGCGATATCGAGATCGAGTTCGAACAGAACAGCTTCTTCAATATCCAAAAGAAGACGCTGGTCGGGATGCGAGCTGATTACACGTTGGATGAACGTCTGTCGCTTGGCGCGACGGTCATGCGGATGAATCAGCAATCACCCATCGACAAATTCCGGATCGGGGAAGAACCGATTTCCAACACCATCTGGGGTATCGACGGGGCATTGAAGCTCGAACCTCGTTGGATGACGCGGGCCATTGATTTCGTTCCTCTTCTCCAAACGCGCGAACCCTCCAGCATCTCCTTGAGTGGCGAGTTCGCCCAATTGCGCCCCGGCAATACGCAGACGATTGCATTTGAACGCACGCGACGGGATCTGCAGGCTGCTGGCCGAGATTTTTCCCGTGATGAACTCGGAGGTACTTCCTACATCGATGACTTTGAGGGATTTGAAAATACCTTCACCATGATGCAGCCCGGCTCCTGGGGTCTGGCTTCGGCACCCGATTCAATCGGCGCTGTGGACCGCTTCGGCACTACTTTCGGGTTCCAATCCGACTCGCTGCGTACCAACTGGCGAGGCAACTTCGCGTGGTATCGTATCAACGCCAACATGCTGCGTGAAATACCGACCATCGCCTTCGATGCCGATGCCATCCGGATTTTCCGCATCGACGAGGTATTCCCGAACCGGGACACGCGAGCCGAGATCGACCCCACGCTCGAGACGTACGATATATACTTCAACCCGAACGAGCGAGGACCCTACAACTACACTCGCGACTTGAGGGGCTTTCTGGATAATCCCAAGTACGCCTGGGGCGGGATGACCCAGCGATTACCGGAAGGCTTCACCGACTTCAGCCTCAAGAACATCGATTTTGTCGAATTCGTCTTCCGCCCTTTCCCGGAAAACGCCCAAGGGGATGCCGGAGTCGATGCCAAGCTGCTCGTAGACCTGGGCTCCATCTCTGAGGACATTCTTCCGGATGAGAAGCTGAACAACGAGGATGGCCTTTCGACAGCAACCATCACCGAAGGAGGCATCTTGACCTGGGGGCGAAGTCCAACTGGCGCCCAGAACAGCGTGGTGGACATCGATGATGCGTCCCGTCGTACGGAAGATCTCGGCCTGGACGGTTTGGCCAGTGGTTCACTAGAGTATCCACCTTTTGCCACCGAAGAAATCCATTTTGCAGACTTTCTGAATAGTCTTGATCGAAATTCAAACGATCCGAGGTACCGCGCCGAGGTAGCCAAAGCTCTCGCGGATCCGTCTGGAGATGACTATCACTATTTTGGAAATAGTCAGTACTACGAGAATTCGGAGTTCTTCCCAGCTTCAGCCTCTTTCCAACAACATTTCAGTCGCTACTTCGCAGGGCATGAGCTGAATGCGTTCGAAACGCAGACCAAACTGGCGAACAACACGTCAGTCAAACGCGGTAATTCCCGATTCCCGGACTCGGAAGACCGCAACTTGAACTCCACGGTCGACACGGAGAACAGCTATTTCCAGTACGAAATCCCGCTCTCGAAGCGTGCACTGGACTCCTTGGCTGCGCCACAGCAGGTAGATGACTACATCGTTGGTGAGGTTGCTGACGCAGATGGAAATGGAACGGGATGGTACCAGGTGCGCATTCCGGTCCAACAGTATTCCCGTCGCGTAGGTGACATCCAGGATTTTTCCCTCATTGAATTCATCCGCCTTTGGACCACGGGGCACGAAGTGCCATTCACGGCCCGGTTCGCTTCGCTCGAGTTGGTGGGATCGCAATGGCAGAAGTCCGAAGCCATCACCTTGGAACGGGAGACACCATTCGACACGACGGGTACCGAAACGGTACTCACCATTTCGAGCATCAACAACGAAGAAAACGCGGAGACTTACCTGCCTCCAGTAGGCGCCGTAGTCAGTCAGTCCCGTCTCGCGTCAGGTCGCGTTCAGAATGCGCGAGAGCAGTCCCTTGTTATCCGTGCTGAGAACCTGGGCCCAGGCCAGCAGCGAGCCATTTTCAAGACGCAGAATTCCGGACTTGACCTGCTCAAGTATTCCAACCTGCGCATGTTTGTTCACGCCCACGGACAACTGGCTGACGGAACCGACTTGGCCTCATTGCCGCTGGAAGAAAGTCGTACGAAAGCCACCTTGTTCGTGCGCTTGGGGTCGAACGAGACCAATGATTACTACGAATACGAACAGCCGCTCACCCCCAGTTATGAGAATGCAGGCAACTCGGACGAATTGTGGCGGACGGCGGTTGATTATGATGGGGAATTCCGGGATCTCGGGTCGATGAACATCGAGTTGGGAGCGCTGAACCAGTTGAAAGTGGCACGTGATCGTGTTGCCTACCCCACCGATTCCACGTTCTGGAGTGTGACCAACGGGGAACTGACGACAGCGGATTCACCCGATGCTGCCGTATTTGCACCCCCGGGTACGCGTCTGGGTATCAGAGGGACGCCCTCTCTCGGCAAGGTCAACTCGGTCGTAATTGGTATCCGTAACCCGGCCGACTCCACGCTCTTCGGATCGGAATACATCCTCGAAGACATCACCATGTGGATCAACGAACTTCGGGTTGCCGGCTACGACTCCGAAAATGGTTGGGCCGCCCTGTCAAACATGGATATCAAGCTGGCTGATGTGGGAAGCATCAAAGCCAGTTTTCAGCGTCAAACGGACGGATTCGGTTCCCTCTCCTCAAGTCTCGGCGAGCGCGAGCAACTCAACATCAACAACTGGACCGTGACCACCGAGGTGAACGCAGACAAGCTGATCCCGGAACGCTTCGGATGGACGCTTCCCGTCAATATCCAGGTACAGTCCAACACAACCACTCCCCGCTTTTCGCCAACGCGTGGCGATATCCGACTGGAAGAGATCATCAGTCAGATCGATGATCGGGAAGATCTGACGGAGCAGGAAAAAGCCGAAGCCCGTTCGGAAGCAACAGAGGCTGCTCAAACGTACACGCTGTCGAGAAGTCTGTCGACACGAGTTGGCAAGACCGGATCTCGCAACAAGATCCTGCGCAACACGGTCGATGGTATTTCCCTCTCCTACTCCCAGGCAGATACGGATGGTCGAAGCCCAGCACAGGAATTGAACGATTCCTGGAGATGGGCCAGCGCCGCGGGATACCGCTTCCAGACGAGAAACCCGAAAACTGTTCGCCCATTCTTTTTCCTGGACAGCGTCCCGCTGTTACGTACGCTGGGTGGGCTGAACTTCAACTTCCTTCCTTCGCTGATCTCGACGTCTGGCACCTTCAATCGGCAGTTCTCCCAGACACGGGAACGTCCGATTGTCTCTGCAGGAGATACCACAGGTACACCACTCGATGTCCGCTTCCCACTTCGTGAAAAGCACGCCTTCACCCACGGACGAGACTTCCAGTTCCAGTACAATCCATTCAATTTCCTGAATCTCAGTTTCGACACCGACACGAATCAGAGTTTCAACACGGCCGGTGTTGACACGCTCTTTAATGTTGTGACGTCGGATACTACGTTTTTTGGCATGCGCCTCGATGAAGCTATTGCTGCAGGAATGATACCCGACAATCAGCTGAACAATGCGTTTGAAGTCAGTTCCCTGGATGTCATTCCCGGCACGAATGTACTCGGACGCTTTTTCTCCGGGGGAATCACCCCTCGCACTGAACGCCACAGTCAGGTGTTCAGGGCCTCATTCAGGCCTCAGCTACGCGCCATTGGGTTCCTGAACTGGATCCAGATCCAGGACATATCCTACAACGCCACGTTTGACTGGCAGAATGGCCCCGTAGGTAGAAACAACGGGGCAGCTATCCGAAACAACGTCGAACTGCGCGGCGGTGTATCGCTCCGTATCCAGGACTTTTGGCGCAAGTTTGGATTTTATGAGTCCATTGAGGTTGCGCAGGATGATTTCCAGCGTGAGAAAGACCGTGTGCGCCGCCAGAAGGAAACAGCCCGTGAGGCGCGCCGCAAAGCCAAAGAGGCGAGACGATTGGCAGAAGCAAGTGGTGTCGACATGCCGGACGAGCTGCCAGCAGAACAGCGCGCCAACGAGGCGGAAGAGGAAGGTGAATCCACTGGTCCGGGATTTGGAGGGCGACTGAAGTCGTACGCTCGTCAGCTTATTTTGGCAACAACCGGTATCCGCGACTTCAACCTGACCTACCAGGATTCCAGACAGTCAAACTCATCCAACGTCGGTACCGCCGTCCTGGATGAGAACGGCATTCTGCAGGATGTGGCCACTTACTACAGTATCCGCGACGCCATCAAGGGCAATGGAGCCTCTCTCGGCTACCGGTTCGGACTGGATCGCCAGTTCGACATCGAAGATCGTATTGTCGATCCGTCGTTGCAGGTCTCAGATCAATTGAGCGACGCCAAACGATTCCAGGGCCGTACAACATTGAGCCCATCGCAGGCGTTGAATGTCACCCTCAACTGGAATCTGGACCTGTCTGAAAGCGAGACGTTCACCTTCCGACCTGCTCTGGATGATCTGCAAAAAGTGATCGGAATCGACACTACCATCACGCAGAGTGGCAACAACAAAGCCTCTATCTGGGCCTTTGGTGCTTCGTACCTGGATCTATTCCAGAGTCAGCTCGACACGTACAACTCCGATCTGCTTGCTACGGGTGAAGAGGATCCCATCTTGATTCCTGACGCAGACGGCAACGGCCGTTCGCCACTTACCAACTCATCGGTGGTGGATGACTTCCGAAAGGCCTTTGTTCGCGGTGGAACGACGGTTGATGCCCTGGGCATTGCACCGCTCCCCAAACCTACCTGGCAGGTTACATATTCGGGTTTATCCGACTGGCCCATCATTCGTCGTCTGACCAATAATGTGTCGTTGCGTCACGCCTACTCGGGAGACTATGCCGCTGACTACAACACAAACACTGCATTTGCTGGTGCAGATTCTATCCGCACCGTCGACCTGGGCTCGAGACGTATCCAGTTCGCCGTCGAGGAATACCAGATCAATAACATTCGAATCAACGAAAGCTTCCGCCCGCTGATCGGGGTAGACGTAACCTGGAAAGGATCTATTTCGACCGGGATGACCTGGTCGACGAGCAACTCGTATTCCCTGAGTACCACCAACTTCGAAGTCAGCGAAAACAAGACGAAAGAGTTGGAAGTCACGATCAATTACCAGAAATCCGGTCTGAAACTGCCCTTCTTCCGCAAGCTGAACAACCGTGTAACGCTGGCCCTGAGCATCAAACGGAGCGAAACGCTCGATCAGCGTCTGCGCTTGCGCCGCGCCCTCGAGCAAGCCATCACGGACCCTGAATTCAAGCTGCACGACGCCCTGGAAGGCGACAATGTCTCGCTCGTCACCGCCCACACACGTCTGACCATGACACCACGTGTTGCGTACCAATTCTCCAACCGCGTTTCTGCCGACTTTACTCTCAAGTACGAAAAATTTGACTCGGAAGACTCTCGTCAGCCATCTTCCGTAAACATCAATGGTACGTTCAACATCCGCGTGAGTATCGCGAACTGATGGGGGAATCCCGACAACAGATTGTCTTCTGTCGCCTCGGAAAAGTCGATTATGTAGCCACCTGGGATTTGCAGAAGAGGCTGCAACAACACCTGGTAGCCAACAAGCGCTCTGAGTCACCGAGAGATATCCCGCATGTGGCGCTTCTTGTCGAGCATCCTCCCGTGTTCACATTGGGCAAGAGTGGAGATGAGAGCAACCTGTTGGCCAGTGAGCAGGATCTTGAACAGGCCGGTGCCACCTTTGTCCGCATCGACCGCGGTGGAGATATCACCTATCACGGCCCAGGGCAAATTGTTGGATATCCCATCCTGGATCTCGATCGATTCTACACCGATATCCATCGCTATTTACAAGACCTGGAAGAAGTCATAATCCGAACCTGCGCCGATCACGGAATCGAAACGATGAGATTCGATAAGGGTACTGGCGTCTGGGTGACACGCGAAGAAGGAGATGAGCGAAAGCTCTGTGCAATGGGCATTCGATGCAGCCGTTGGGTCACGATGCATGGATTTGCCTTGAACGTGTCTCCTGAACTCGATCATTTCAACATGATCGTTCCCTGCGGGATAACTGATCGGGGCGTCACCTCCATGGAAATGGAGCTTCTGGCAACACTTGATCGGGGCGCAGTCGAACACCGCATCATCGAACACTTCGGAGACGTGTTCAACGCAGATACGACGGTACTGGAAGGCAATGATGCACAGGCATGGTTGGAGACGTATCTTCAAGACGTAACCAATCAATGATCAGTCCGGACTTCCCGTGTCCGAACGGAGGGTGCGCGATGCCTGTTTTCGATACTGACCAATTCGTCCTTCGCCTCATTGCTGAGACGCTGTTTTATGACGAGGAGTATGAGGCACTCGGCAACCTGAGCTTGATCGATGCCGAAGAACAATGCGAGCGATACGTCGCTTCTTTCGCGCCGGAAGACGGCCTGTTTGTGCTGGAAGAAGCAACGGACTGGGAGGATTACGAGCCGGGAGAACCAGATGATATCGGATATGCCCTGGCGGTTGATTCGCGAGAGGTAGGCACGTTTGAATCAGCGGACGAAATCGCTGAAATGTTGCTTCAGCTGGCTCGTGAACATGGACTCGCACCGAGCATCACCTTGCTCTTCGAGGAAGAAGGCGATTAAGCGCTCATGCGATCTGTTTGGTACCCCACGCGGTAAGCAGCCAGGAGGCGATCAGCATCGTTCCACCGATTGGAGCAATCGCTCCAAGAATGGAAATACCGGTCAGCGCGAGTGCCATAAGGCTCCCGGAAAAAATCAGAATTCCCCCTAAACCGCATCGACGGGCCCAAGCGAACCAGACATTGTCATGGGTGTGGTTCATCCATGACAGTGCGAGAAGATAAACAGCATGCCACTGCAGGTAGGAAATGCCTGTCGAGTACGTTGAAAGATCTTTCGGAGACAACACATCGGATAGAATATGGCTGCCGAATGCGCCCGCAGCAACGCCGAGAGCCCCAAGCAGGGCCGCAAGTATGAGTGAGGATCGGGGTGTTGACATGGAGTTCATTTCTGTTCTGAAACATCCGGTCTCTTGTCCGTAAAGAAGAAACCGGAGCAGGAGTCGGAAGGAAATCGACCCGCGGACAGGGAGTTCCCAATCTTTCTCACAGGCCGATTTCTCACCCATTCCAAACCGCTTCCCGGACATCAGCCTTCATTGGATTTGGAAGAGGGAGCCGGTATCTTGCTCGACGCATCCGCATAGCTTTCGGACGACATTTGCCAGAGACCATGCAGTTTTCGTTTACAGACGCTGATATTGAACGCATCGAGACCATTCTGGGCGTAACCGCCAAGAAGGATGACTCCATGGCACGTTTCGAATTGTCTGATGAGGAAAGCGGGCGTCGTATAACGCTGGAAATACATCGCAAGGTGTCTTCACCAGGCCTGTCCGAAGGCGATTCCACCAATCTGGTTTCGGTCTATGCCCCAGCCTCCTTCCTTCAGTTGCAGGGATGCACTGGATTCAAGGGAAGTGAGGACCTCGGAGAAGTGCTTTTTGTGGCCCAAAGCGGTGATACAGCGAATGGATTGGTCGTAGAACGGCACGCAGGGTGCTCACTCTATGCAAATGTAGATACCAATCTGCTCTCCACTGACTTTACGCAGTTGGCCCCTGAGCTCATCATGAGCAGTGTTGCGCTGTCCATCACGGAAGATCTTTTCGGCGATCTGGGCTGAGGGACAGACGTGCTCACGCTGTCCATAGCCACCTCCTCACCCGATATCTCCCACCCTGGAGAAGAACGCCTTACCCACCTGGCCAACACCGTACTTGAAGGGGAAGGCCAATCCGCAAAGAGTATTGGAATCGTGTTTGCGGATCACCTTACGGTTCTGGAGTTGAACCGAAAGTGGCTCGACCATGACTGGCACACTGACGTGATCTCCTTTCTTCTGGAGTCGAATCCCATCGAGGGTGAAGTGTATATCGATGTAGAAACGGCGGCCGAACGGCACGAGGAATTCGGCACCACCCTGCACGGCGAACTGGAGCGATACGTCGTACACGGACTACTGCACCTGTGCGGTCACGACGACGCAACTGAGGCACAGCGCGACGCGATGCGTCTGCTTGAGGATCGCTATCTCACTACAGGAACGACCGATTGAGGATCGAATTCCGGGGCATCACGCCAGTTTGCGCAGTGACTTCACCACTTCCCGGACATGCTGGGGCGTCTGAATGATATAGAAGTGCAGGTTGCTGAATCCTGCTTCCATGAGTCCCTCACACTGCTTTAGGGCCCAGCGGATGCCTATTTCGGCCACCTCATCGTCCGTTTTGGCTGCCTCGCACTCTGCGGCCAGCGCCTCTGGAATCTGGAGGTGGAATCGGGCAGGGAGACTCTGAAGCTGCCGCTTCTTGGTCAATATTTTCAGACCAGGCACGATGGGCACCGTGATTCCTACCTCCCGGCATCGATTCACGAACGCGATGAACGAGTCATTGTCGAAGAACATCTGCGATGTGATGTAGTCCGCTCCGGCATCCACCTTTCGCTTCAGATTCAGAATATCCCACGTAATGTTGGGAGCCTCGAAGTGCTTCTCGGGGTACCCGGCTACGCCTACGCAAAATTCCGTTGGTGCCGCGTCGATCAACTCTTCCAGGTACTCGCCCTTGTTCATGGCTGAAATCTGCTGGACGAGATCGATGGCATATTCATTCCGAGTACGATCCACTGATACCGGCTTCTGAAACCCTGTATCATCGCCACGCAGGGCCATGACATTGTGGATTCCCAGGTAGTTGAGCTCTATCAAGGCGTCCTCGCTCTCCTCCCGCGTGAATCCCTTGCACAGCAGATGCGGGACGGTCTCAATACCGTAGCGGCCCTTGATGGCTGCACACATCCCCAGTGTACCGGGACGCTTGCGTTTGACATGACGCCGCCAGCTGCCATCATTCTGCTCTTCGTAGTACACCTGCGCACTGTGCGACGTTACATCTACGAATGGTGGATCAAATTCACTAAGCTGGCCCACAATCTCCAGAATCTCGGAAAGCGAGCTTCCTCGCTTGGGTGGAACGATCTCATATGAGACACTCGGGCTATCTCCGTCGTTGAGAAAATCGACAACTTTCATCCTGACGTACTTGTTCGTTTCTTACGGCGACCAACCGGTTCACACGGGACAGGTTGGCACGCTGTTCGCGTTTTTTTGAAGGGCGTGATACCCCGATCCCAACCTACTGTTCAATGACCGGAATTGTTTTTTCGACCGTAGAAGAGGCTCAGCCATTTCTCTCAACCTATGAAAGAGGTCGTTTTGACGGTCTCGGAGAAGGCGAGTCGTTTCATGACGATCATTTTCTGGTATCCATCCTGGGTATCGGAAAAATAAAGGCCGCACTGCGAACAGAGCGGCTACTCCGCTCTTACGATGTCACGTCCCTGGTCCATGCGGGCACGTGCACGGCGCTCGGAGAGACGCTGGATATCGGAGATCTGGTCAGTGTTGCCCAGGTGTTTGAAGGAGATCGCATCGAGCTGTCGGCGCCTACCTACCCTCGTATGCCCCTCAGTGTACCGTTCGAGGAATTAAAGCAGGTTACGCTGGTCACGCAGGACCACACGGTCCAGGGAGCCACGGAGCTCTCCTACTGGCAGCGAATTGCAGACATCAGTGATATGTCCGGGTACGCAGTAGCATACGTCGCGGCCACTCACGGGAAGTTGTGTCAGATGGTCAAGATCGTGACGGGACACATGGGTGTCGAAGACACGAACCTGAAGAAAACACTGGCTTCGGGCCATAAATCCTTGGCTGCTTTCCTGAATGGAAAAGTAGACGGGCTCCGAACGCTTTAACGCCCGGACGCCTCAGCGCCCCGGTATTTTGGCGCCCGGTATCTAGGTGCCCCGGTATTTTGGCGCCCCGGATCTCAGTTTCGTCTGCGGATCAGATCTTCTGACCACTCCTCCGGGCACCCGACGGAATATCCCTCTTCGTACAGATAATCCCCATCCCCCGGGACTGCCGCCATTCGTTCAGCTTCGCGTGCGCGAATATCCCGAAATCGCAAAGCAGGAGCTCCCCGGATAATGGTGACCGGGTGCACCCACGGCGCCCCGCCACCCCGTTGTTGATTGTTGTCTTCTTTAAGGATGCGGCTGGCCGCCCAGAACATCCAGGTCAGCAGAGCACCAAGAGACACGATACCGGTTATGAAAATCACGCTTTGCATACCCAGAGAACGTCCAAGACGTGGATCTTGTTACGTGGGTAGTAGGACAAAAAAATGCGGGGCGATCGAAGATCGCCCCGCATAGAATCAGTCCGTCCAGCTTCCGTTGTGAACCGGAAAAACCGGACCATGACCCGTACGGATTACTGGCGGTTGAACGAAATATCTGAGCGTTCTGGCTCCCGTCCTTCCATGGCCTGCTCCACGCGCTGCTGATCCATGATCGTTCCTTCCGTCGTGTTACTGAGATCACCACGGAATTCCGTATCGATCAGGATGAACGAAATAAAGATGAGCACGCAAAGGGCGCCGACGGCCAGAATGGAGGCATTGACTCTATTATCCCACTTCAACGCCATGAAGATCATGACGACGAAGCCTGCCTTGGTCAAGGCAATGGCCAACGCGACAGGTACCTCGAATACACCCAACTCTACCTGAGCCAGGGCGACCGTAAGGACGGTCAAGAAAACAAGTACCCCGATTACTGCATACAGCATTTTAACCGGGATGATGTGGTGTCCGTGATCTTGTGACATTGTGTCGTTCGGAATAGGGATCGAGCGGGTAGCGGTAAACGTCCAGTGAGAACGTTTTAGTAATGCGTTAAATCAGGTAGAGCAACGGGAAAAGGAAAATCCAGATGATGTCCACCAAGTGCCAGTACAGACCACAATTCTCAACAGGCGTGTAGTATTCGGCTGAAAAAGCACCATTCTTTGCCTTCCATGTAATCCATGCAAACAGTCCCATTCCGACCAAAACGTGGAATCCGTGGATACCCGTCATGACAAAGTAGATCGAAAAGAACTGTGGGCCGTAAGGCACATTGTACGTGGCATAGTCAAACCCATGCGAGATACCGTGAGGATCAAAAGCAGCTCCCGGAAGGAGACCGTGTTCGATCTTCGCCGAGTACTCGAAGTATTTGACCACGAGGAAGACACCCGCGAAAACAAATGTCAGGATCAGGTTCAGCAGTAGACCTTTTTGATTGCCCCGCTGAATCTGATTGATTCCCATGGCGACCGTAAACGAAGAGGCCAGCAGGACAAGTGTGTTCAAGCCGCCGAGCTTCCAGTCCAATGCTGTGGAAAGGGCCATCCACGTCTCGGGATGCCAAGAGCGATAGATGGTATAGGCAACGAACATGCCCGAGAAGAGCAAGATTTCGGTCACCAAGAACAGCCACATGCCCATTTTTGCGGCGTCAAACTGCTGCTCCGAGGACACGAAGTAGTGCTTGACGTGGGCTGGCTGATTTGTATGCGGGTTCGCCATGATGCTGTATTCAGTTCAGAGCTGTGGGGCCCGTTCAGGCTACAGGTTCGTTGGGTACAGGAGCCTCTTCAGGAGTGGCTGCAGAGCCATCCCCACCGAGATCCAATTCAGTCACTTCCCCGCCATGCTCAAAGAGATGCTTGGCAAGGTGGAAGTCATACGCACCGCGCGTGACAACCGGCGTGTCGTGGAAGTTGTGGTGATCTGGCGGCGTGGTTGTATGCGTCCACTCCAGTGTCAAAGCACCCCAAGGATTCAGGCCTGCCTTCTTGCCGTTGATCAGCGAGGCGATCATGTAAAACATGATCAAGAAAAGACCAGCTGCGAGCACCCACGATCCGTAGGTCGAAAGTGCGTGATAGAACTCGTACTGTGGCAGGTAATCATAGTAGCGACGCGGCATGCCCTGCGCTCCCATGATGAACTGGGGAAAGAAAGTCAGATTGAATCCGAAGAAGACGAGGAACGCGGCAATTTTGGCCAACGTCTCGTTGTACATCTTACCAAACATCTTCGGCCACCAGTAGTGAAGGCCACCCAGTGCGGCAATCACGTTACCTCCCATCATCACATAGTGGAAGTGAGCTACCACGAAGTACGTGTCATGCAGGTGGACATCGATAGCCAGAACGCCCAGAATGATCCCCGTGAAGCCACCTATCGAGAAGGTGAAGAGGAACATGATCGCGTAGAGCATCGGACTCTTGAGTTGAACCGAGCCCTTGTACATGGTCTGCACCCAGTTTATCACCTTCACGCCGGTTGGAATACCGATCAAATAGGTGATCAGGGAAAAGACGACCGAGCTGACCGCCGACTGTCCGGAGACGAACATGTGGTGTCCCCATACCAGGAAGCCGAGGAAAGCAATGGCAACAGAGGACAGCGCAACGAATTTGTATCCGGATACCTGATGACGTGAGAACGTTCCCATCAAGTCGGAAATGACCCCGAAGGCCGGCAGAATCATGATGTAAACGGCCGGGTGGGAGTAGAACCAGAAGAAGTGCTGGAAAAGCACCGGATCGCCTCCCAAAGCCGGGTCAAAAATGCCAATCGAGAATGCTTTCTCGAGGAACAGCAACAGAACCGTGATACCGATTACCGGCGTAGCCAGTACCTGAACGATGGACGTCGCATAAATGGACCAAATGAACAGCGGTAAACGATTCCAGGTCAGACCCGGGGCACGCATCTTGTGGACAGTCACAATGAAGTTCAGCCCCGTCAATATGGACGAGAAACCCATCACGAACACGCCCGCTGTTACGAAGAGGATTCCGTTCCCGATACTCGTCGAGTAGGGTGCGTAAAACGTCCAGCCTCCGTCAATTCGACCATTAACCAGTGCCATCATCGCGATGACAGCTCCGATCAAATAGATGTACAGGGAGGCCAGGTTCAGCCTTGGAAACGCCACATCCTTGGCTCCCAGCTGAATGGGAAGCACGAAGTTTCCCATGACGGCAGGAATAGCCGGAATGATGAACGCAAACACCATCAGCACGGCATGAAGCGTGAATGATTGGTTGTAGGCGTCTGGCCCCATGATCGTCTCACCGGGGCCGAGTAGCTCCAGGCGGACCAGGATGGCAAGGATACCGCCGGCCAGGAATGCCAGTGATACCGCCACCATATACATGATGCCGATGCGTTTGTGATCCAGCGTGAGGGCCCACGACTTGAAGCCCTTCGAGTGGTTCAGATAATTAAGCCCAGGTGCAGAATGACTCATGGGGTTGTGCGCTTGTCGATTCCTTGAATACGTCCGTGAAAGGGATTACTCGAGCGTCTTGATATACGCTATGAGACCATCCAACTGCTTCTGCGAGAGCGCAGAGAATCCGGCGGGCATTACGGGTTGATACCCCTCGGCGATTTTCGCCATCGGGTTGATTATGGACTCCAGGAGGTAGTCTTCGTCTGCAACGACGGTCGAACCGTCAGCCAGCGGACGCTCCATTCCATAAAGTCCTTGCATGGTCGGACCGATGCCGGGCGAACCGTCAACGGAGTGGCATGCCTGGCATTGTGCGAAAACCTGCTGACCAAGAATGGCAGGTGGCAGGTCCTGGCTTTGCTCAGCGATCCATGTGGCAAAATCCTCTTCGGAGACGGCCACTACGGTGGCGTTCATCCCGGAGTGCTGGGTACCACAATACTCCGTACAGTGGATGGTGTACTCTCCCGCTTCTTCTGCCTGAAACCAGACCGAGGTGTACCGATTCGGAATGATGTCATGCTTGACGCGAAACGCGGGTACAAAGAAGGAGTGGAGCACGTCAGCAGACGTCATGTTCAGCTTGACCGGACGACCAACAGGCACGTAGAGCTCGGTATAGGATGTCGCACCCTCATTGTAGGAGAACTCCCACGACCACTGCTGAGCCCGCACATTGATCTCATACGAGTCAGGCGGTGCAGAATAGAGCTTGACGAACACGTCAAACCCCCACGTGAACACAATCAGCACCAGGATGGTCGGCACAACTATCCATACTGCTTCGAGTACTTTGCTTTCCTCTACCGGCTCCGGCACATCCGATTCGTTGGCACGCTTGTACTTCACCATGAAGTACACCTTGGCCAGGACAACCATCGCAAACATGATGGTACTTGCCCAAAACACGAACCAAAACAGGGAGTCGACCTCTCCGGCGAGGGTCGTACCGGGGTCTGGCAACCAGACAGATCCGTTTTCGCCCATTGGGGAATCTTCCTCTTACTTGGAATATCAACCTGATGCTGGGCGGGGGATCCCGACCGATTGGCCATCGGACTCCCTTCGCCAAAAGACGAAGAGACCGATTCCAAGTACGATCAGGGTTAACATCCCACCGAACTTCATCAGATTTGTTGCATGAATGACGTAGGAATTTGAGTCGGGATCATACTGGTAGCAGTACATCAGAATCTGATCCACAGCTGATCCAACCGTTCCTTCGGAGGCCTCGACCAACGCCTTGCGAACATCGTCCGCGGGCAAGTCCAGGCCGTGCAAATACCGAGTGACCTTTCCGTCATCTCCGGTGAATATCAAAGCGGCAGGGTGGGCATATTCCTGGGTTGAGGCAACCCACTTGAAGGAATAGCCTACCGACTGCGTTAGCAGCGCAATATTGGTGGAATCGCCTACAAGGAAATGCCATCCTTCGGCAGCTCCTTCGCGATCGAGTTTCGCAAGCATCCGCTCTTTGGCGCGAGCCGCCATCTCGGGCGTCTCCCCTGCCCCGAAACTCACTGACACAACATCAAACTCTTGACCCGGCGTCCATTGCATGTCGGAAAGGGTCATACCGAGCGCTTCAAGCGTGATGCTGCACAGCATCGGGCAATTGTGGTATATAAAATTGACCAGTAGCGGGCGGCCATTATCCAGGTAGTCTCCAATCGTCACTTCCTGTCCCTGTGAATCCAGGAACTGGGCGTCGCGTGGAAGAAAATCACCCAGCTGTTCATCCACGCCAACACCACGCAATGCACCCGGAAGATCTGGATCATTGGTCTCCGTATCTGCCTGGGCCATAACCGGCAACTGACCGATACCGGTCAGCAGCAGGATCAGGAGCATATATCGAATGAAGTGTGCGATAACGTGCGTGCTTTACAGGTGCTTTTTAATCAGTCTGGACTATTGGGCCTCTTGAGCTTCCATCTCCATGGCACGCTCGATCGGAATACGGTAGGTACCGTCTTCCTGGGCTTCGTAGCGATTCATCTTCGCCTCGCCCATCATCTGCGTCTCGTGAAGATCCGGATACCCGGTCATCTCAGTCATCTCCAGGGAGATATCCTTGAACTTCTTCATGGACAGATTGAATCCGATCGCCACCAGGATGATGATGATGACGCTCGAGACAGCTATCACGCTGAAAAGCGTGCCCGTATTGATATCCTCCGGCTCAACACCGGGATTATGTGGTACGACTCCCATGGGATCGATACGAATCAGGTATTGGTGAAGGACAGGGACTTATGAAGACGCGGATCGCGCTGAGGTACGAGCGGGTGCCGGCTGAGTCGATACATGAAGGCACCAGCAAAGACACCAAACAAACCGAGCCAGGCTGCAATGTCATACAAGCTCATGGCAGCATGATCTCCATGCAGTACAGGAGCGGCTACCCAGAAGTAGTCGAACCAATGCATCACGATCATCCATACGCACATGACGGCCAACAGGGGCAGCAAGCGCTTGGCCCAGCGACCAATCAGGATCATGAATGGCAGAATGAAGTGCCCCAGCAACAGGATTGCTGAGTACGTCTCCCATCCGTGCTCCAGGCGATGGCGGTAGAAAAGGGTTTCTTCGGGCAAGTTGCCATACCAGATCAGCATGTACTGGCTGAACCCGATGTAAGCCCAAAAGACCGTGAAGCCAAAAAGGAATTTGCCGAGATCCTGATAGTGATCCACTCTGATCACGCCTTGAAGCATTCCGAATCGCTGCAGAATCATGCTCGTCAAGGCCATCACAGCCATGATGACCATGAAGGAGCCCGCAAAGAAATAGATACCAAAGATGGTGGAGAACCAATGCGGGTCAAGCGACATCAGGATATCCATGCCAGCAAACGCCGTGCTGATAGCACCCAATACAAGGCCAATGGCGCTGTACTTGCGAAGCTTCTGCGGGATCGAAGCATCCGGATCTACATCTTGGCGCAAGCTTAAGGAATAGAGCTTGTGCGAAATGAACGTCCAGACGATGAAATAGAACGCCAGACGCGCCAAGAAGAATGGTGTATTGAGGTAACTCGCTTTACCAGCAATGAGCGGATCGTACGTCGGGCTGGCAGGATCGAGCAGATCTTCGTGCGTCCAATGATAGAGGTCATGCATACCCAGAATAACCGGGATGCTGAGCACAGCCAACAGCGGGAATGACCAGATAAGGGCTTCCGGGATGCGGCGTATGACCACGCTCCAGCGAGCCTTGGTCAGATGCTGGATGACAACAAAGAAAAAGGCCCCCAGAGCAATCGACAGGCAGAAAGACCAGCCGATGAGGTAGGAGAAGTAGAACTGATGGGAATCCGTTGCCCATCCGATGGCGCTTACGACGAGGCCAACGATACCAATGGCCAACGGCAAGAGCCATGCAATCCGGGACCAGGAAAAGCGGTAGGCGGGATCGGCATGGCCAGCCGTCGACATCATCGGGTCGATCAGCCAGATCAGCGGGTTACTACGTTTGACGGTCTCTGACATGCGCTTTCGCTTCTTGCGTACCCGAAAAACGGGTCACTTGGTGGCAACAGGGTGCGTTGTAAGGTCTATCGTTCGCTTTCCGGAACGTCTTCGACAGAAGCTGCCTGGCTTCTCTGAAGGGCCCGAATGTAGGCCACAATGGCCCAGCGGTCGTCTACTTTGACCTGGGTTCCGTACCCAGGCATACTCCGGACACCCCAGGACAAAGCGTCGAAGTAGTAGCCGTCCGGTTGAGCACGAAGCAGATCACTGTGATAGGTAGGAGCCGGGACATAGCCGTATCCTCCCGTCATGATGATTCCTTGGCCATCACCGGCAAGACCGTGGCACATGGAGCAGAAAATCTCGTACTGCTCACGTCCACGCTCGAGCAAGGCCATGTCGACAGTCAGCGGGTTGTCCGAAAACGCCCCGCTCTCGTCGCGACCCGTCCAGTAGACCGTGTCATCTTTCAGGAAGCCGCGAGCGACGGTCCCTCGAATGGGTTCACGCATGGCGCGTCCATCGGCAAAGAACGCATTGGCTTCCTGAGGATCGAATCGCTCCTGAAAGTCCATGTTCTGATTCAAGTGCACCGGCGGCTTTTCGGAAAGTGATCCCTGACAGCCTGTCCCAAACAGGATGGCTGCGATCAGAAGAGCCGGAATGCTGTGTCGTGTTCGTTTCATCATGATCGTGATCGTGACGACGGGTTGGACGCCCCTCAGTCGTTTTCCTCCGTGCCGTGATCGTGGATGGTCTCAACAGCACTGGCACCGAGCTCTTGGAGCATTTTGGCCGTGGCTTCTTGATCAAACTTGTCGTCCGATGCTGCAATGTGCAGGAAGAACGCATCATCCGTCACGCGGCTGAAGTTCTTCGAATAGAACAGCGGATTGTAGGGACGAGGGAGACCATTCAAGGCAAACATGCCTGCAGCCGTAGCCAGAGACGCCAAAAGCACCGTGAGCTCGAACATGATCGGAATCGAAGGCTCGACGGCGAAGAACGGCTTACCTGAAATGTTGATCGGGTACGCAACGGCTCCCATCCACCACTGCATCAGGGTCGCGAGTCCGAGACCCGTAATGCCACCTACGAGCGTGATCCATCCAACTGTGGAATTACCAAGACCCATGGCCTTGTCCATTCCGTGGATGGGAAACGGGCTGTGCGTATCGAAGTGACGGAATCCCGCCCCATGAACCGCTTCAGCGGCATGGAGAAGCTCTCCCGGATGGGCGAACTCAGCGAGCAGGCCGTAGACCTTGTCATCGCCGGCATCATAGATGCTCATGCTCGCCTTGACGTCACGTGCCAGAGAATTCAGCATGGCTGCGTGTATTGATACTCGTGTAGTTGATTCACCCGGTGCGGGTTACTGCTGCGTCGAAGGCTCGACCGCATGCTCAGCATGATGGCCATCCCCTTCGTGATCGTAAAAGTGTGGGTCTGCCTCCGGCATGACTCCTTTCACCTCTGCAATGGCCACCATCGGCATGAAGCGGAGGAACAGCAGGAAGAGCGTGAAAAAGAGGCCGAACGTTCCGACAAACGTCAGGACATCGACAATCGTAGGCGTGTAGTAGTCCCAGGAGCTCGGTAGATAATCGCGGTGCAACGACGTGACCGTGATCACGAAGCGTTCAAACCACATCCCGATGTTCACAAAGATCGAAATGACGAACATGAACGTGATGTTGCGCCGCAGTTTTTTGAACCAGAAGAACTGTGGGAAGAACAGGTTGCACGACATCATCGTCCAGTAGGCCCAGGCATAAGGACCAAACATGCGGTTTACGAAGGCATACTGCTCGTACTGGACGCCTGAGTACCATGCGATGAAGAACTCGGTGATGTAGGCGAAACCGACCATCGTACCGGTCAAGAGGATGATGATATTCATCTTCTCGAGGTGCTCCACGGTGATGATGTTCTCGATGCCGTAGATCTTGCGCGCAATGACCAACAAGGTCACTACCATCGCGAAGCCAGAGAAGATGGCCCCCGCGACGAAGTAGGGCGGGAAGATGGTGGTATGCCACCCGGGGACAATCGAGACGGCAAAGTCGAAGGAAACGACGGAGTGAACCGAGAGGACCAGTGGTGTGGCGAGCGCAGCGAGAAGCAGGTATGCTTTCTCGTAGTTGCGCCAGTGGCGGTTGGCACCAGTCCAGCCCATCGAGGCCACGCCGAGAACGAGGCGACGAATCTTACCCTTGGCGCGGTCACGCATGGTGGCCAGATCAGGCACCAGGCCGATGTACCAGAAGACCAGCGAAACCGTGAAATAGGTCGAAACGGCGAACACGTCCCAGAGCAGCGGGCTCTTGAACTGCGGCCACATGCCCATCTGGTTCGGCAGCGGGAGCGTCCAGTAAATAGCCCAAACCCGTCCAACGTGAATGGTCGGGAAGACCAAAGCACAGATGACGGCGAAAATGGTCATGGCCTCAGCCGAGCGGTTGATAGCCGTTCGCCATTGCTGTCTGAACAGGAAAAGGATGGCTGAAATCAGCGTTCCAGCGTGACCGATACCAACCCAGAAAACGAAGTTGACGATGGCGTAGCCCCATCCAACCGGGTTATTCAGCCCCCAGACACCCGTTCCATTCCAGAACAGATAGGCAATCATGCCCACGAGCAACATCAGTCCGGCAAGCGCCAAGCTGAAGGCACCATACCAGGCTAAGGGGGTCTTCTTCTCGGTGTGGGAAGAGACGATCTCGGTAATGTCGTGGAACTTCAAATTCCCCTTCACCAGCGGCGCTTCATCGTGGAAGTCCGCCAGATGGGCGAGATTCTTGTCCGTGCTTGCCGTACTCACAGGCGTGGCGTGTTTCTGTTGCGTTTGAGGGCGGGTGATCAGGCCAGGTTCGGATTCGGGTTGCGGACCCGACCCAGGTAACTGACGCGCGGTTTGACATTGAGCTCGGCGAGCAGCTCGTAGCGACGATCCGATTCGCGACGGCGCGAAACAGCGCTATCGGGATTGGAAAGGTCACCAAAGGTGATGGCATTCGCCGGACAGACCTGCTGGCAGGCTGTTACGACTTCCCCATCTTCAATCGCTCTGTTCTCCACATTGGCGACCTTGTTGACGCCACGAATACGCTGGATGCAGAACGAGCACTTCTCCATGACCCCACGAGAACGAACCGTGACGTTGGGGTTGGAAGCCATGTGAAGCGTTTCCGGGAGTGTCTTCGTCCAGTTGAAGAAGTTGAACCGGCGCACTTTGAACGGGCAGTTGTTTGCGCAATAGCGCGTCCCGATGCAACGGTTGTAGATCATCTGGTTGGTGCCATCTGGCGAATGCACCGTAGCTGCAACTGGACATACCTGCTCACAAGGAGCGTTCTCACAGTGCTGACACGGCATAGGCTGGATGACCATCTGAGGGTCTTCATAGGAAGAACCATCCCCAGAGACGAAGTATCGATCAAGTCGCAGCCAGTGCATTTCGCGACCCCGGGATACTTCCTCCTTACCGACGACCTGTATGTTGTTTTCTGCCTGACAGGCAACAACACAGGCATTACAACCCGTGCAGGTATTGAGGTCAATGACCATCCCCCACTGGTTGTCGTGGTAATTCGAGGAGGTCATCTCCTCTGAGCCCTTCGGGTGATTGGCCTCCCACAACGTGGGGTAATCTTCCCAATCTTCCTTCAGCGGCGCAGGATCGCCTCCTTTGACAAAGTCCGGGTTGGAGCGATACTCCTCTACTGTCGCCATTCGGAACAGGCCGCGGCTTTTCACTTCTTCCCCAACATGCGGGGCATCGATAGCGCCGTGATCCTGCGTTGAGGCAACCATGTACCCTTCGCCGGATTTGCTCGCTGTTGCCGACACGATATATCCGCCAACAGCCAATGCTGCTGAATTGGCTCCGACTCCGGTAGAAATGGCGCCCTTCCCGTAGACGTCCGTGTAGTCGTCGAGATCAAAGAAATTCGTGGAACGCTCTTCGCGCTCGCTAACGATCTCACGACCGTATCCGAGCGAAACGTGCACCGAATCATCGGCCATACCCGGCTGAATCCAGACGGGAAGCTCGACAGAGTAGCCAGCTGCTTCAATATTGACGACGTCGGCGTAGTACTTGCCGGCGTTGAGTTTGGCGCTTACGCCAAGCTTCTCAGCTGTGGCCGGGTTCATCAAGGCCACGTTGTCCCAAACCACTTTTGTGGTAGGATCCGGCAGCTCCTGTAACCAGGCATTGTTGGCGTATCGACCATCAAATACTTTGGTGTCGGGCGTTACAACCACCTCAATGCCATCTGTACCTGAGAAATTGGCACCGTCCAATGCCGCACGTACACCTGCGGCAGAGACCGAAACCCGGGCAGTCGAAAATCCGCCGCCAGAGCCAAATCCGTCGTGAACGACGCGGCGCCATGCGCTTTCGAATGACCCGCCCAGCTGGGAGCGCCACGTAGCACGAACCATCTCATAGCCGGGCATCTCGGTTCCGGTGGCAAACAGTCCTACCACCTCGATGTCGGAGTGGGCGTCTGCATACAGCGGAGCAATCAGTGGCTGGATGACACCTGGGATGCCGCTATGGCTCGTTCCATCGCCCCAAGCTTCCAGATAGTGAGTCTGAGGTACTACCCAAGATGCTGCAACCGCGGTCTCATCGAGGTACATCCCCTGATGGATTCGGGTTGGGACGCCCGCATAGGCTTCACCGAAAGCGGGGTGGTCATAAACGGGGTTGACGCCAAGCGTCAGGACGATATCGACATTACCGGCAGCCATGTCGGCAACCGCTGCTTCGAGCGCTGCAGATGCATCGTCCGAAGAATCATCGTTGTCCAGATAGGTAATGGTTGTACCAACGGCCCCAAGCGCACTGTTCATTGCGGCGGCCAGCGCGTGGACGCCTGCAGGCTGGTGATCACCCGCTACAACCAGCGCGTTGCTTCCGGCTGACTGCAGATCGGCGGCTACCGCAGAAACCCACTCGTGGGAGGCGTGCAAACCCGCATCGCCTGACCAGGCACCGAGCTCAGCGGCCAAAGCCGCTGCGAACGAAGTGACTTCAGACGACTTGAGGCGAAGGCGATGATCCGCCATACCTCCTGTGATGGAATAGCCACTCTCCACGACATACAGACGGTTCATACCCATATCCGATTCTGGATCGCGACCGGCGGCAAAACCAGCGGCTGCTGACACCGAATCCATGGCAGCAGAGCCAAACAGATCTGCATCGAGGCTGACAATCACGCGGGCAGCTGCAAGATTATGCTTGGCCCGAACCGAGCGGCCGAGTGCCGCGCGAAGTCCCTGTGCCGCGTTGTTACCTACCGTTCCGTGGTAGTCGACCCACCGCACGGAATTGAATCGCCGTTCCATTTGACGACGGACAACCGCCATCGTCATGGAAGAAGAAGGCTCTGCAATGACGGTTACGCTGGCAGAGGTCGGGAGGTTGGATACGGCCTCACGAAAGGCTCTCCAGTCGGAGACAGCACCATCATGACGAACGGTACCCAGTCGATCCGGGTCGTAAAGGGAAAGAACGGACGCCTGCTCAAAAAGGTGTGTTGCGCCGGAGCTGTCAGGATGCTCAGAGTTGCCTTCTACTTTCGTTGGACGACCATCGAAACTTTCAACGAGGAGCGGGCGGAGCGTGCCGCGAAACGGCATGGACGTGGCATACTGTACGGGGACGCCCTCCACGCGGTCTTCGGGCTGCCGGACGTAAGGGACAATCGTCTCAACCGGTTTACGACACGCCGTAAGACCGGCCATGGCCATCGACGCACCCATCAACTGGATGAATTGACGGCGTGTTGCTCCTCCGTTTCCTTCGGTGGCAGGGCCATTGGATGCTCCGGGGAGAAACTCCCCAGCGTTCATCTCACTGAAATCCTGGGATCCTTCCAGGTGGCTGATGCTGCGCCAGAACCGGTTGCGGGGTTTGTCACCCTGTTCCGGGCTGTCGTCAAGTACAGGAAGCTCGATCATGATAATGTATTTCGGTGTGCAGTCGCTTCAGGCGATCACGCCGATCAATAGTGACAGGCTGAGCAGTTGGTGGGAGGCTGAATGTCTTCAGCGTTGATACGCTCAAGGTTCTGCTCTACGAAGTCATTCGGGTATTCATACCCCATGGTGGTGATCTCGTCATTCGGACGCAGATACTGTTCTGGGGCACGATGACACTCCAGACACCAGCCCATCGAGAGCGGTTCGGCCTGGAAGACTACTTCCATTTGGTCGATACGACCGTGGCAGCTCTCACAACCCACGCCATTGTTGGTATGGACAGCATGGCTGAACTGGGCGTAGTCCGGGAGCTTGTGCACCTTGACCCACTCAATGGAATTACCGGTCGCCCAGCTTTCCCGTACCGGTAGAAGCTTCAGCGACTCGGTACGGATCTGGCTGTGGCAGTTCATACACGTCTGCGTAGCCGGGACATTGGAGTGAGCCGCGTCTTTGACGTTCGTGTGGCAATATTGGCAACTGATGCCCAGTTCGCCCGCATGAAGCCGGTGACTGTACTCAACCGGCTGTTCAGGAGCGTATCCGACGTCCGTGTATTCTGGCGAAAAGAAGTACCAGATGAAAAATATGGCGAAGACACCGCCCGCCAGTGACCCGGCTAGGGTAAGATGGGGCAGTACGTTCGCCTTTCGGGGGAATATCTGAGGCATCCCGGGAAAGGTCTGTCAATGGTGTGGAATCACAGAACTCCGAAACTTAACGATCCGCGCATCGCCATAGAAGTTCAGACCTGTTGAATTTAGGAGGAATAGGCTGGAAAGTTTTCAACTAGAAGGCCCTTTTATACCAATGTGTGTAGGGGACTCCCCGTAAGGGTCGGTCCAGAAGTGTCTGCACTGGATTGGGTTATGAGGTCTTTGTTCTGCTCAACCGGGTAAACCGGATCATCAGAAGGACCGCCGCGCAGGCCAAACCCAGAACCAGTCCGATCCAGAGACCCTTCTCCGCAAGACCGGCCTTGAAGGCCAGCAGATACCCTGAAATCAAACCGACTCCCCAGTAGGAAAGAACCGACAGGATCATCGGCTGATACGTGTCCTTCATTCCGCGCAGAGCCCCCATCACGGCCACCTGGACCCCATCGACTACCTGAAAGACCGCTGCAAAAAAGAGCAGTTGGACAGCCATCGTGATAACCTCCAGGTTGGCCGGTTCGGACAGGTCCAGATATAATCCGACAATCTGCCGCGGAAACGTCAAGAAGAGCAGGGCGGTGATGGCCATGAAGCTGGCGGACAATCCAATACCTGTCAACCCGGCTCGCCAGGCGCCTTCAGCCTCACGCTTGCCAACTGCCTGTCCGACTCGGACAGACGACGCCATCCCAATTCCAAGCGGCACCATGAATGTGAAAGCTGCACATTGAATAGCCACCTGATGTGCCGCAAGCTCCGTGGTTCCGATCCAACCCATCATCACAACCGTCAGCATGAACAAAGACATCTCGATGCCCATGGAGGCCCCGATCGGGTATCCAATGCGAAACAGCTCCTTGAACATTTGGGGATCCGGCCGGGACAGTCGCGAAAAAATGTGATACCGGGCAAAATCAGGCTGCTTGAGCACCCAGCCAGCCAGCAAAAGAAAATTAAAGGTGTATACACCGGTAGAAGCCCATCCCGTACCCACCAGACCGAGTTCGGGAAAACCGAGCTTTCCGAACATCAGGACCCAGTTGAGGGCAATGTTGACAAGAACGCCACTCAGTACGATCGCAGTGACGGCTCGCGGCCGGGAAACGGCCTCGGCAAACGATCGCAGGGCAACCATGCCGAGAAATGGGAAAATACCCCAAGCGATGGCTCTCAGATACGCTCCCGCACGCTGGACATTGGCCTCCGACTGCCCCAACCAGCGCAGAATGGTCTCGCCGTTATAAACGACGAGGAAAGCGACAAGCCCCAATATGCCCGAAAGCCAGAGTCCCTGACGGACACTTCGTCCGATTGCATCATCATCTTCTGCACCAAAGGCCTGTGACACCAAGGGCCCAACGGCCATCAACATGCCCATGCAAAAAATCAGGGCATTGAAAAAAATGGTGTTCCCCAGTGCAACCCCTGCCAGGGATTCGGGTCCCAGGCGACCCACCATAACGGTATCAACGAACCCAAGGGAAATATGGGCCAACTGCGTCACGACGATGGGCAGCGCCAAGACCAACGTAGCACGGGCTTCTTTCCGGTATGATAGAATCAGGGACAAGTCTGCAGGGCATTTCGGGATCAGGGCCCGGGATGATAGGGGGTGTGGGTCAGGCCGCCAAGCGGATTTCACGTATCTTTGCGGCCCGATCCGCAGTTCTCTTGAAAGGTGACCTTGCTGCGGCTTCTTCTCTCCACTGCTGTGACGACCTCGCTGTCATTTCATGACTCGTCCTTTGCAAGATGAAATAGCATCCTCCGATGCCCCGGCATCCGCAGCTCCGGCCGTGGACGTCTCTGTGGTCATCGTGAACTATAACGTTTGCGAATTCCTGGTACAGGCCATTCGCTCGGTGCAGCAAGCGTCGCGCAACCTGACCTGCGAAATCTGGGTCGTGGACAACAACTCGATCGATGATTCGGTGGAGACGCTTCGGAGAGACTTTCCGGATGTTCGCCTGATTGCCAATGAGAATAATGCAGGATTTGGTACCGCCAACAATCAGGCAATTCGGCAGAGCAAGGGTGAATTTGTGTTCATTCTGAATCCGGATACCATTGTCCAGGAGGATACCCTGGATCACATGGTGGCGTTCATGCGAACGCGTCCGGACTGTGGCGCGTTGGGCTGCCAGATCCTGAACCCGGACGGCACATTTGCCCCCGAGAGCCGGCGCGCTTTCCCAACTCCTCAGATTGCCTTCTGGCGCATGACTGGCCTGGGCAGGCTGTTTCCATCGAGTCGGCGATTTGGCGGATACAATATGACGTATCTGCCCGTGGATGAAGCCAACGAAGTGGATGCACTGAGCGGATCGTGCATGATGACGCGCCGCGAGGCCCTGATCGGCCCTCGCGGCGCCGGAATGTTCGACGAGGACTTCTTCATGTACGGAGAAGATCTGGACCTGTGCTTCCGAATCCAGCAGGCAGGGTGGTCCATTTGGTATACGCCGGACACCCGCATCATTCATTACAAGGGAGAAAGCACTAAGAAGGGAGAAATCCGGTATGTCCGCCTCTTTTACGGTGCCATGCTCCTTTTCATCGAGAAGCACCTCCAGGAGCAGCACTCCACATTCCTGGCCTCTGCGCTGCGCCTTGCCATCATGTTCAGGGCCTTTCTTACGCTGGTTGGCAATGTCTTCCGACGCGTACTTCCCCCGGTGGTGGACCTGGCCGGTATTTTCGGCGCTACCGCCCTGATGGGAGTTCTGCGCTATGCCCAGACGGGAGGCACATTCACTACGTTTTTTCTGGCAACCGTCGCACCGGCCTTTGCCATTCTGAGCGTGGTCGGCATAGCAGCCAGCGGCGGATACGACAGAGCCCGCAGGCATCCCCTGCTTCCCGTCTTCACTGGACTGCTGACCGGCTTTTTCCTGGTCGCCGCCTTGTCCTTTTTCGTCCAGCAGATCGCTTTTTCCCGATTCGCATTGCTGACCAGCCTTCCGCTTTCTGCACTGGTTCTGTCGCTCTGGCGATTCCTGTCCACCCGCGAGCGTCTCGCAGGACGCACCGCTCTTCTGGTGGGAAGTGCCCAGGAAGCTGACCGGCTGCGTCGACTGATGGCCTCGCATCCGCGTCCGGAATTCCAGTTGAAAGGATTTGTTGGAAATGAGGAGTCCCACGAAAACGACGCGTCGCTTCCGCACATTGGCCGACCTTCAGGGCTTCGGGACCTGGTTCGTATCCGCGGTTACGACGATATCGTGTTCGCCGCCCGGGATGTCAGCAATCAGGACATCATGAATCATATGGAAGTCCTCCGGGATTTGAATGTGCAGTTCCGGATCCTGAGTATCGGGGGCGACCACATTATTGGAAAGGCAACCATCAACCACCTCACAGCAGGGACGCTGGACGGAAAGCCGCCAGAGGTCATTCAACTGCGCTCGCCCTTCGCTCGGAAGGCTTTTGATGTGACCGGTGCCTGTCTGCTTACCCTGTTGCTCCCGTTCCTCTGGTTGGTCAGCCGAGGTACCCGGCGCACTTCCGGCCTGCGACGAGGGGTCGCTCTGTTGACGGGGCTGCCCGCAGTATTTGCGGGGACCCGATCCCTGGTCGGCGCCTCGGAACACATGAGCCAATTGATTCCGGCCAACTGGGGTATGCCCCTGGGTCTTTTCCCAGTCTCGAACTCCCTTTCCGCTGAGGAGTTGGAGGACGAGGACTTGCTCAGGACGGCTTGGCAGTATCTTACCCACCAGGGCCCGACCCTCGATATTGCCATCATTCTGGCTGGATTCACGGCACCCCGTATTCCGTAAGCTGGCCAGCGACGTTCCGTCGGACCTTCCACCAACTCACCCACGCGCATGCCGGCGTCTCCCAAATCGCAATTGCTTGACTTCGAAAAGCCTCTTTTCGAGCTGGAATCAAAGCTCGAAGAGATGCGCTCCATCCGGAACGAAGACACGGGAAAGGATCTGGAGAACTCCATCCGTGACCTGGAAAAGCGGGTCGAGGAGCTTCGTACTTCGATCTATCAAAACCTGACCCGCTGGCAGCGTGTGCAGATCGCTCGGCATCCTGATCGTCCTTACACGCTCGATCACATTGAGAATATGACGGAGGGTTTCGTGGAGTTGCATGGCGATCGTCTCTTTGGCGACGATCCGGCCATTGTCGGTGGATTCGCAACCTTCAAAGGATCCCGCTACGGCGGAAAGGATCAATCGGTCATGATCCTTGGGCATCAGAAAGGACGCGACACCAAAAGCCGAAAGTATCGCCGGTTTGGTATGCCAAATCCTGAGGGATACCGCAAGGCCTTGAGGATGATGCAGATGGCTGCACGGTTCAACAAGCCCATCATCACGTTGTTGGATACCCCTGGTGCTTTCCCGGGTCAGGAAGCCGAAGAACGGGGTCAAGCCGAGGCAATTGCAAAGAACCTGCTGGAAATGGCACGCATGCCCGTCCCGATCATCGTCGTAGTGATTGGCGAAGGTGCCTCGGGCGGTGCGCTTGGAATTGGCGTGGGAGACCGACTACTCATGCTCGAAAATGCCTGGTACTCGGTGATTTCCCCCGAAAACTGTTCAGCTATTCTTTGGCGGTCCTGGGACTTCAAGGAAGAAGCCGCAAGGGCCCTCAAGCTAACGGCTCCAGACCTGGTTGAGCAGGGTATCGTCGATGACATCATCAGTGAACCACGTGGCGGAGCACACCATGACTCGAAGGCCTCATCGGACGCTATGGGCACCGCCATCATGACGCACCTGAAACAGTTGCAAAAGCTTTCGGCTCAGGAGCTGATGGACGGTCGTTTGGCGAAATATGATGCTATGGGGCCGTTTGAAACGGTCTGAAGCATCAATTGACGATCTATGGCTCTTACACCGCATCGATTCCGGCATCGTGTCCGTTTCAGGGAATGTGACCCCATGGGGATCGCCTATCATGTCCACTACCTGGACTGGTTCGAGTACGCCCGAACCGAGGCGCTTCGCGATGCAGGCGTACCTTACAAGGAAATTGAAGAGAGCGGCATTAGCCTGCCGGTAACACACCTGGAGATTGACTACAAACATCCAGCCAGGTACGATGAGGAGATCATCGTCGAAACCATTCCCGAACTCTCCGCATCGACGGTGCGCATCAGTTGCCACTACCGGATATTGCGTGAAAGAGACGAACATGTATTGGCTACGGGGCGGGTCGACCTGGCTTTTCTCGATCCGGTAAGGGGCCGTCCCGTTCGGGCGCCTGAGAAAGTCACCAAACTGCTTCTATGAGGCGAGGGAGCGGAACCTTCCGCGCCCTCATTCTTCCCACTGCCTCCTCCCACCAATCCAACTGCTCCCCGAACACGGTTACCACGTTTCCCATCTTATCGTAACCCACTATGCTGCAGGAGCAGAGCCGACTTTTCCAACGACTTCTATTCTTTGCGGATGCATTGATCGTTGTCGTCAGTTGGATTTTGGCCTATTACACGCGGTTCGAGCTGTTTCCCCTGCTCGACATTTTTCCGCTTCCAGAGTGGCTGCCGCTTTCGATGTACACCCGGTTCTTGCCATGGGTGATCATTCTATCCATGCTGGTCTTCTGGGCTTCAGGCCTTTACGTGCCAGATCGAGCCCAGCGCATGTCCACGCTCATTTACACCGTGGGCAAGGCCATCGCCATCGGAATCCTGTTTGCTGCGGCTGCCACCTCCTTCTACAGGGCTTTCTACTTCTCCCGCTTGCACATGCTGCTCTTCGGCTTGTACATGCCGTTGTTGCTGGTCCTGCTGCGATTGGCCATTTTGGCCTTCTTGAAACGGGGTCGAAGCCAGGGCAGATTCATGCGCCGCGTTCTGATTATCGGTGCCGGGCGCATCGGCCGGAGGCTGGAAGACTCGTTTCGACAGTATCCCTGGATGGGATTCGATACGGTTGGATTCCTGGATGATGCCAAGGCAGACGATCCGGAGGTAATCGGAACGACGAAGGATCTTGGGCAGGTACTCGATCGGTTCGAAGAAGAAGGCACGCCCGTGCAGTACGTGTATATCGCTTTGCCGATATCGGCGACCGGGCGCATTACGGAATTGGCCAACGAAATGTCCACCCGACTGGCGCACGTTTGCCTGGTACCCGACCTGTTCCACCTGAATATTCTGAACAGTCGGATCACCGACATAGGTGGACTTCCGGTCATCCACATGATCGACGAAGCTCCGCTCGATTTTCGCCGAGCTGTGAAGCGCATGATGGATGTGGCCTTTTCCACCGTCTTCTTGCTCGTCACGTCCCCCCTCCTTCTTCTCATCGCGCTGGCTGTCAAATTATCTTCCCGCGGACCCGTCTTTTACCGACAGGAGCGCATGGGTTTGAATGGTCAGACGTTCGATATGTTGAAATTCCGTTCCATGCCGGTTGGCACGGAAAAATCTACAGGGGCGGTCTGGGCAAAAGCCGGTGAGAACAGAGCCACGCGCGTCGGAGCCTTCCTGCGCAAGACATCGCTGGATGAGCTTCCTCAGTTCATCAATGTGTTGAAAGGTGACATGTCCGTCGTGGGTCCGCGTCCGGAGCGCCCGGTATTCATTGATCAGTTCCGGGGACAGATTCCGAAATACATGCTTCGACACAAGATGAAGGCAGGGATTACAGGTTGGGCCCAGGTCAATGGCTGGCGGGGCAACACGTCCATCGAGAAGCGGATTGAGTTCGATCTGTACTACATCCAGAATTGGTCGCTCAGGCTAGATTTGAAAATCATGCTCATAACCGTGTGGAAAGGGTTCGTCAACGAGAATGCCTATTGAAGTGCGCAGACCTGAAGGATAGCGGACTTTCCACTCATGATTCAGATTCAAAACATATCGCTGGCTTTTGGCTCCCAGGTCATCCTGGACAGAACCTCGTGGGGGCTTCGAATCGGCAAGCGGTTTGGCCTTGTCGGGCCCAACGGAGCAGGAAAATCGACGCTCCTGAAGCTGATTTCTGGTGAGCTGTCGGCCGATGACGGCAGCATTGTCTTTGCAGGACAGACCGTCGGCTACCTCCGCCAGGAAACGGAAGAAGTATCGATTGGAACGACGGTCTTGGAAGAAGCCATCAAAGCCTTTCAGGATACGCTTGATCTGGAGAAGGAAGAACAGCGCCTGATTGCTGCCATGGAGTCGCACGAGGACCATACGTCAGAGACGTATCAGCAGCTGATGCGCCAATTCGATGCGGTACACCAACAGCTGTTGACCCGAGAGATCCACCTCATCACACCCCGCACCCAGTCGGTACTGAGCGGGCTGGGATTCGAGGCGGACGACTTTGACCGGGATCTGTCTACGTTCTCGGGCGGCTGGCGCATGCGTGTAGCTCTGGCCAAACTGCTTCTTCGCCAACCGGATGTCCTCCTGCTTGACGAGCCGACAAACCACTTGGACATCGACTCCATTGACTGGCTGGAGACGTATCTCAAGTCCTACCCGGGGACGGTCGTCCTGGTCTCTCACGATCGCTACTTTCTGGACCGGATGGTGGATACGACGGTAGAGCTGATTCAGGGAAAGTTGACCGAATATGCTGGAAACTACAGTTTCTACTTGCAGGACCGGGTTGAGCGGCGCGAGTTGCAGCGCTCGGCATGGATTAATCAGCAAAAGATGATTGCCGACAATGAGCGATTCATCGAACGCTTCCGCTACAAGAATACCAAGGCCACCCAGGTCCAGTCCCGAGTCAAGATGCTCGAGAAGTTGGAGAGGGTGCCCGAACCTCCCTCAGACGAAGCAACCATTTCGTTTCGTTTTCCCGAACCGCCCAGGTCTGGAAAAGTGGTTATGGAATTGGAATCATTTTCCAAGACCTATCCCTCAGACCATGGACCGGACGTGGAAGTCTTCCGCAAGGCCGGTCCGATCCACATTGAGCGGGGCGACAAAATCGCTCTAATTGGGCGGAATGGGGCCGGCAAGTCGACCCTGGCCCGCATGCTGCTTGGTACTGAATCCTTTGACGGAGAGCGCAAAGAGGGCTACAACGCGGAAATCACGTTTTTCGCGCAGCACCAGGCGGAAACGCTTGATCGGAATCAGACGGCGCTGGAAGCATTGCGTTCGGCGGCACCGGATCGTTCTGAAACAGAATTGCGCACCCTGCTGGGTGCCTTCCTATTCCGTGGCGATGACGTATTCAAACCAGTAAAGGTGCTTTCGGGAGGGGAACGCAGCCGCGTCGCCCTGGCGCGGACATTGGCCTCGCCGGCCAACCTGCTCATCCTGGACGAACCCACCAACCACCTCGATATCCAGTCCATCGCCGTACTGGCCGAAGCGCTGCGCCAGTACACTGGGACGTTCCTGGTGGTATCTCACAACCGACACTTCCTCGACGAGATCGTTACCAAGGTGTGGCGCGCCGGCGCGGGTGAGGTTCAGCAGTTTGAAGGCAATTACAGTGACTATCTCTGGCAGGTCGAGCACGGTACCGCCCGCGCCGACGCGCCAAAGGAATCTGCCAAACTTGCTCCCAGACCAGATATCGCCTCTTCGAAAGGATCTGGCTCCCGTTCAAATGGCTCGTCCAGTAGCGGTCCCAAGACCAAGGAGCAGAAACGTCGCGAGGCGGAAGAACGCGCTCGCAAGCGTAAGCAGCAGATCAAGGCAAGCTCTTCCAGGACCGCTGGACTGAACGATTACCAAGTGAAAAAAGAGTTTGAACAGGCCTCAACCGAGGTGGAGGAGCTCGAGTCCAAAGTCGCCAAGATGGAAGGTAAACTGGCAGACCCCTCGCTGTTCTCCGACCCGGTCCAGGGCAAAAAGCTCATGACGTCCTACGAGTCAGCCAAATCCAAACTGGATGAAAAGACGGCCTGGTGGGAGGAACTGGCAGAGGCTGTCACGGAACGGGAGCTGAGCCTCTAGCCGACTCACGGACCGGAAGTGACGATTCGCTGCGTCATAGCGGCACACCAGTAAAAAAGCGCTCATTCTCCGCAACCGGGGTCATTCCGAGTGGTTTTACGATCTGTGATTCGTCTTCTCCTCATAGCGTCTTTCCTGTCCTCCGGAATCTTCATTCCCGAAGCCAACGGGCAGCTAGCCAAACTGCCCAGACCTGACTCCTTGGGTTCCGTGTTTTTTGGAGGGGCCGTCGCGATAGACGGAGATTGGGCTATTGTCGGTGCTACAGGAGATGATCGCTGTGGATTGAATGCAGGATCCGCATGGGTGTATCGTCGTGACGGATCTTCCTGGAAGGCGACTCAACGCCTCGAACCTTCTGTATGTGAGGAAGGCGCGTTCTTCGGAAAGGCCGTTGCGCTGGATGGTAAGCGCATTGCCGTTTCGGCATTCCGGACTTTCATCGGACGCGCTGTCTCCAACCACGTGTATGTCTTCGAACTGGAAGACGACGTTTGGACGCAAACCGCCAGGCTGTCGAGTCCAGATCGGGACGCGTCAGGTCCATTTGCATCGTCCATCGATCTGGATGGAGATCGTCTTCTGATCACTTCCGCCGGGGATGCTTCAGGCAGCGGTGCCAATGGCAAAGGATTCGTATTTCGTGCATCTGACGACGAATGGTCCCTGGAATCCACGCTTGTAAGTCCCCTGCCCCTTGGATCCGGCACGCTGGGAACGTCCGCAGCCATGGATGGGCGATGGGCAGTGGTGTCCGGTTCAACCTATTCGAGGCAGCAGCCGGGATTCGTGGCCGTGTACCGACGCGATGGTGATGCGTGGTCCCATCATACCACCGTACGCGGCGTCGACGGGTTCTTCATTGATGTCGATATCCGGGATGACCTTCTTTTGATTGGTGAGTCGCGAGGCGGGTCCCAGGGATCGGGCAGTGCCAACCTGCTTCGTTTCCGCGATGACGAATGGCAACGCCTGGTTACGCTGCGCCCAAAATCACCCTATGCAGCGGGAGCGTTTGGAACCCGTGTGGCACTCGGCAACGACGTCGTCTTGGTCTCCGGGTTCGACGAACAGCTCGAGCTGGACTTCAACGTAGACCAGGTTGTGTACGTATTCGAATCGTCGCGAGACGGTTGGCGTCAACGCCGTGTCATTGATGTAGGTGAATCCGCGTTCGGGGCAGCCATCGCGCTGGACCACGACAAAGCACTGATTGGCCAAGCGGCCGAAGGAATCCGTGGCCACGTTTACATGGCCACGATCAAATAGCTGTTGTCTCGTCGATCCGCTCAGTCGCTGCTCGGAAATCGAGGGATGTACGTGTGGCAGTATGGTGAGCCACCCGTCTTGGCGTAATAGTCTTGATGGTACTCCTCGGCCTCGTATACCGGACCGGCAGCCGTGACTTCCGTGGCCACATCCAGTCCTTGCTCGATCAGGATTCCAATCAGTTTTTCGGCAACCTCACGCTGATGCTCATCCAGGTAGTAGATGGCGGATCGGTACTGGGTACCGACATCGGGACCCTGACGATTGACTTGAGTCGGATCGTGCGTTTCAAAAAAGAGCCGCGCCAGCGTCTCGTAATCGGTTTGGGTCGGATCCCAGGTTACCTCAACCACTTCGGCGTGACCAGTCGTTCCCCGGCATACTTCCCGGTACGCAGGGTTCTTGACGTGGCCGCCTGAAAAACCAACCCGAGTAGTCAGTACGCCTTGGGCGCGTTGCATGAAATGCTCTGTACCCCAGAAGCAGCCGGAAGCGAAAATGGCGCGATTCGTCATGGTTTCAATACTCGTGCTTTGCGGCAATAGGTTTACCGGTAGTGAGATTACTGGTCGCTTTTGAAAACAAGCGAAATGGAATTCACACAGTGGCGGGTGTTCTTTGCGGAAAAACGCTCTCCGATGAACACGTGCCCAAGATGCCCGTCACACTGTGCGCAGATGATTTCGGTGCGACGGCCATCGGCATCCGCTACCCGTCTTACCGCTCCCGGGACTTCCTCGTCAAAGCTGGGCCATCCGCAACCGGATGAAAATTTATCAGCACTTTGATACAAAGCAGCATCGCACTGTCTGCAGTGATACGTTCCAGACTCGTAGAAATTGTCGTACTCGCCGGAATAGGGAGCTTCCGTGCCTTTATGGAGGATGACTCGAGCTTCTTCAGGGGTCAGCGATCGCATGGTAGATGGGTCAGGAAGGAGAGCACTATCGTACAAGACTTGTGTTGCCCGAACCGTTCCAGCGTTTCTCCGTTTTTAAGGATTGGTCGAACCGGCTCAGTACTTTTGAAGCCGAAAGCTTTTTTGAGGACTTTCAATCATGAGGTCAGCCTGAAATTGGACTAATTTTTGCCCCGTTGAAAGGCATCTGATACCCATTCACCCTCTTTTTGCCGTTGTCGGGCTTTTCATGACGTATGTGGTACGCCGAACGCCCACCAGGTTGGTATGAATCGCATGCACCGTCTCAGTTTCTTTTCTCTTTTCGCATTTCTGGGTCTCTCCCTTGGACTGCCTTTCGTTACGGAAAGCCACGCTCAACGCGTGGAGCTCAGACACCAACCCCACGAGGTCCAAGTCACCCCTGAAGGAGCCCACTCAGACGGGCTGAACGTGATACACCGAACGCCTGAGCTGTTGAATTCCCCGGAAGGCCGTGCAGCACTTGCCGAACTACATCGTTTGAAGAATTCAGGGCAGTTACCTAAAAATGATGGGAGTACTTCACCCTTCACTCCGGGAGATGAACGCACCTTCCAGTTACTGGACTTCAGGACGTGCACGACCAGTAGCGGATGCCAGTACTTCAGCGAGACGTTTACCCTGATGGTTAGCGAGTCCCGATTCAACCTGTGGATTGCCAACCCCGACTTGGCGTCAAACGGCGGGCGGCTGGTAGAGTCCGACTGGCTGGAGTTTGCAGTGGCTCTTGGCACATCGACCCCGCAGGACTCGTGGGATCCAAGCTTGGGAATCATCGAAATCGATGAATCTGTTTTCGGCCCACCGTCCGACATTGACGGCAATGGCAAAGTGGATGTACTGGTTCACGACATCAAGGACAATTTCGACCCGGGATCGGGTAATATCACATTTACCGCCGGATACTACTCCCCAGCTGACCTGACCAACGGTAACGGCGCGGATATCATCCACCTGGACACCTATCCCTCCATTTATCGATCAGATGGCTCCCGACGCGGATCTGAATTTGTTCTACAAACGATTGCGCACGAATACCAGCACCTGATTTTCGCTGTTCAGCACGGCGGTGGAGACTTGACGTTCATCGATGAAGGACTGGCTGAATGGGCTGAAGTGGTAAATGGTTACACACCTCGATCCATCACTTACCTCGGGGAGGCAAGTGAGCTGACACGCTCGATGCTCGATTGGCGCGATGCAAACAGCGAGCCGTACGGAGGGCCCATGGGTCAGGACTATCAACGCGGCGGGCTATTCCATCACTACCTGGCAGAACGTCTGGGCACGGACTTAGTCGGAGCGATAGCACGCAGCGATGGGTCGGGCGTGGGAAATTATACCAAACTGATGACGGACAATTTCCTGGACGTTTCCTTCCTTCGGGACCTTGTTCAAGGGTTTCATGCGGCTAATCTGATCAATGATCAGTCGCTGAACCCCGCATTCGGATACGAGAGCTCCTTCAGATCCTCTATCGGAGCCACCGGGTTCCAGACCATCGACGGATCCCTGGCGTCAACGTCCTCCACCAACGGAAACTTGAATCCTGGAGCTGTCCGATACCTTCGCTGGACGCAGGTGGGTGACTTCACGCTCAACATCGGAGCGTCCTCAGGCGCGGATCGGATGATGCCGCTGTTGTTCTACCGCCCAGCGTTTGGCACAATGCGGCAAGTCACCCCCGAAGTCGCGGGCGAACCAACTACCGTCACAGGCAATTTTGAAGAGGTCTACCTGGTATTGCCGCATGTCGATCTTTTGACATCCGCCCCAGCCTCATTCAGCGTCAACGCTTCCTGGGCAACGTTTTCAGGTTCAGCCCAATTCGAAGAAATCAGTTACGATAACGGTCAAGCGGCTACTTCCAGCGGAAACCTTATCGGATACGGCCTCGGAGGCAGCTTGCAGGCCTCGCTGCCCGCCAGTACCGAGTTCGCCAATGTGTTTGATGTGCCCGAGGGTGGGGCGCTCTCCTCAGTCGATATATCGATGCTTTTCTTCGAGAACCTCAGTGGGGTCACCGTCACTTCGAGCGTAAAAGATTTCACGCTGAAAGTATACGACGACCTCGCTGGAGAGCCGGGTAACCTCATCCTTGAGAAGGAACTCGCCTGGTCCGCAGGTGCCAGCACACCTCAGCTCACCTTTCAGACCATAGATTTGAGCGGAGACATAGGTGTTCTTCAGAATTACCAGGGGCGGGTATATGTGAGTGTATCTGACGCGGGATCAGACGACAATCACATTTTCCTCCCCTTTTCCAATCTGCAAGTCACGGACACGCCCAGCTTCATGTACTTCGATTTCTCGAATACGGGATTGGGATGGGCCTCTTTCGATGGAATCACCAGTGGAGACGGTTCCAGTGTCTTCGACGGCTTAGTGGTACCAATCCGGGCAAAGATCAATCTGGTTGGGGGCGCTACAGATACCGAAACAGATGCGACGCTGCCCCGAACCCTCGCTCTTCAACAGAACTATCCCAACCCGTTCAATCCGAGCACGCAAATCCGTTTCAGTCTTCCACAGACATCTGACGTGAGGCTTCAGGTGTTCGATTTGCTCGGTCGAAATGTTGCTACGCTGGTCAACGGCCCCATGAGCGCAGGGCAACATGAGGTCACCTTCGATGCCGTAGACCTGACATCGGGGCTGTACCTCTACACGATCACGGCTGGAGCACAACGAATTTCGCGGACGATGACGCTCATCAAGTAGGGCCGTCCCACGCGACGAACCCTTGCTGGGAGCGAAAACCAATTACGGAGTATCTGGACCGGCTAATTGTCGAGAACCAGATCCTGGACCGTTAAACGGGTGAAGGGTCGGCCATTCCATTCGCCCAATCGGACCACTCCGGTAACCCGGGCCCGGGCAGGCGTCATCAGGGTTGCCTGATCCTGTTCCGACAGGTCCAGCAAGTACCAATTGTTGTCGTCCGTGATCAGCACAACCTCCTGGAAGGGAACGTTTCCGCGCACCGTAATGTCGCCGAATACCGAAATCGGCTCCGTCTGAAAGGTGTTTACTGGGGCGGAGCAACCCGCTGTACTCATGAGCAGGAGCACGCAAGCAGCGGCAAGAACACCGTATCGCAACCTCGTCCGGTAACATGCTGGACATTGGGTAACGGTGGAAGAATATGAGAAACCCATGACACGACCTCATGGTTAGGAGCGTTGTTAACGGGGGACATTACAGAAAACATGCCACGTCAGCTACTCATCACATCCCATGCGTTCTGCACAACGCTGCTGGCGGCATTATTCGCATTCATGACGCCTGGAGCAGCTTTGTCCCACACGAGCGTAGAGAACGAAAATGTAGACTCCACTGGACGGCATGTCCACTCGGAAACGATTCTCAATGACGGATCGAACCTGACCTTCTCGCATGGAGACCATGTCCACCACGGCGATTCCTCATGGTGTGGCACCGACCTTTCAAGTCCTGAATCTCTTCGCATTTTGGAACAGGTGCGAAAGGATCGGCTAGCCGGTCGCTATCCAATCCTTCGGAAGGGCAGCCTAGACCCGGAGATTGGCGAAAGACAATCGTTCAACGTCAGTGAAGGAGGTGTGACATCCCTCGAATTTGAACTGGTGGACAAGACTACGCTGTATCACCTCTGGGTGGAAGTAAGCGAACTAGCCAATGAAAACGTGGACCAGGGCAAAGTTGACCAACTGAGGGAATCCGTCCTCGAGAGTACTCCTGCTCGCTCCATCAATCCGAACCAAGGTACATTTGCCAATAACCACGATGTGTTTGGACTTCCGCCCAATGTGGATGGAGACGGAATTGTGGACATTCTCATGTACGATATCGGTCGAGGTACTGGGAGCACGCTGGGCTATTTCTGGCCGGCTGATCAGCTTGTCGACTCACCGTCCGGGAATGGGCGGGATATCCTGTACCTGGATTCAAACGAAGGAACCCGCAATTTCTCCACGCTCGCAGTTATCGCTGCGCACGAGTATGCTCATTTGATCCACTTTGCCTTCGGCTCGGATCAGACCTTCGTTTCGGAGGGTCTGGCAGAGTATGCCATGGTCATGAACGGCTTCTACTGGAGGGGTGTCAACTTTACCTCCAGCGTCACCGAGCTGTCGTTGCCTCTCTTCACGTGGCGATCGGATCAGGGTTCGGTGGGTGCGCGCGGCTATGAACGCAGCGGCCTGTTTTTTACGTATGTCGGTGAGCAGATGGGGGCGGATGTTGTCGGTCAGATGATGCGCATGGGGAGGAAAGGGCCCACTGGCGTGGACTCCATTCTGGCGCTGCAAGGGTCTTCATTGCTGGAAGTCATTCTGGATTATCATACCGCCAATCGAATCAATGACCGTTCCGTAGACTCAAGATTCGGATACGTAGAACCGGAGCGATCGGCACACCGCTCACCGCTCATGTCCCCACCTGTTAACGGTGAGGTACCCTCCTCAACAGGCGAAGGAGGCTTCACGGTTCAATTCGACGAGAAGATCAATGGAGGTTCAGTTCATTATTTCCAGCTGACAAAAGCAGCCGACCTATCAGTTACTTACGATACGCCTGATCCGACCGGGCTTTTCTATGACCTGAAAGTGCTGCGCCATCGGGCCCGGCTGATCCTTGAAGCTGCAGACGGGACGATAAGCTACCGAGACGTGAGCCCGTCGAAGGACCCGTTTACCGTGGATGGTCAGTATGACGCCATCACCATTGTATTCGCGCATGGAGATCCTCGCATCCCCGCGGCTGAGAGAAGCACCATGTTTGCGCAGTGGACCCCGTTATCGATGGCCACGGACGTGGTCGATCAGGAAGTCCTGCCGGCCCAGCTTTCCCTTCATTCTGTTTATCCGAATCCGTTCTCAGGAACGGCGCATGCGTCGTTCGAACTGGACCGAACACAAGCAGTCACCCTTGAACTGGTCGACCTGATGGGACGTGTTCGACTTACGACAGAGCTTGGCATTCTGCCCGCTGGGGTGCACGAAACCGCTTTGAACGGTCGAGGCATCGCTTCAGGGACGTATTTGCTGCGCATTATCGGGCAGTCATCGGCGGAAGCGCGCAGCGTGACCGTTATTCGCTGAAGCCTAACCTGTCGGCTAGGCCGTACGGACCCTGAGGTTGACCATGACCTCTGCCTCGGACGTGCCAATCAGCTACTCCAGGCGGTGCTAGTCGGGCCGGTAGATACGGTAGATACGGTCGCCTGCATCATCGGAAACCAGAAGCGATCCGTCGGACAAGTATTCCAGATCTACCGGCCGTCCCCACGACTCTTCTCCTTGCAGCCATCCTTCAGCGAAGGGCTCGTAGGAAACCGCGCTGCCTGCGCTATCCAGGGTCACTTGCGTCACCCGGTATCCAATCTTCTCGCTTCGATTCCAGGAACCGTGTTCTGCAATCAGGATGCGATCCGGAAGGGCCTCCCCGTCTTCCTGCATGAATTCCATACCCAGCGGGGCTACATGCGGGCCCAACTCCTGCACGGGAGGCGTGAAGTCCGCTGCCACAAAGCCCTCGCCAAATTCAGGGTCGGGAATATCGGCTCCATGGATATGGGGAAACCCAAAGTCCATACCCGCTTCGGGCGCATGATTCAATTCGCAGGGTGGGATGTCATCGCCCATATTGTCCCGACCATTATCGGTAAACCACATCTCTGCGGTTTCCGGATGCCAGGTGAAACCGACCGTATTGCGTACACCGCTCGCAAACACCTCCTGGTCCGTCCCGTCCGGGTTCATGCGAAGGATAGCCGCATACGGATCCCCTCGGTCACACACGTTGCACGGGGCTCCAACCGGGACATAGAGCTTGTCGTCCGGCCCGAAAGCGATGTACTTCCACCCATGATGTCGGTCCGTGGGCAACTCTTCGGTAACCACGACCGGCTCCGGTGGATTGTCGAGCCGGCTTTCTATGTCGTCATACCGGAGGATCCGGCTGACCTCTGCAACAAAAAGGGCGCCGTCGCGGAAGGCTACACCATTCGGCATCTGCAGATCTTCGGCCAACACGTAACGCTCCTCGGCAACTCCGTCACCGTCCAAGTCACGAAGGGCATGAACTTTCCCTGCACCCCGCGTGCCCACGAAAAGAGTGCCGGATGGAGAAAGGTCCATGGAGCGCGCGTTGTCCACGCTATCGGCGAAGACGCTGATCTCATACCCTTCCGGGAGATTGATCAGATCGAGCGTGGCGTCGTTGGGATCTTGAGGCTCCGGCAAACAGCCTGTCATGATCAGAGCAAAAAAGCCGACAAGAAAACCGGTGTGTATGAGAATCGGTTTGTTGCTGAATTCGTGGGACTGATCGACCATCATTCATCACCCGTTTGAAGCTGAGAAGGAAAGGCACCCTGAATCACCATGCTCACATCGAGTGCTTGTTTTTCATTGTAGCCACCAGTGAGGGATTTGTAGTTGAAGATGTCGACGATGGTGCCGATCAGGCAGAATCCTGCAGTAAACAAGTAGGCGATTCCCATGCCGGCTTGACCTAAATAGAACCGGTTCACACCGGCAATTCCGACGAAAGCCAGCAGCGTGGTGAGGAGTACCGTGGTTTCATCCTTGCGACGTTCCCGATACACCCGGGCAAACTGCTCTGCCTGCTCTTCAGACATCTCCGTCATGATGCGGGCAATCGTCAGCTGCTCGTCCCCTTGCAGCTCGGGCATGTATTTGATGACTTTCGACATGGGAGATTTCGATTATTTCAAGGAAGGGACCGCTCCGAAAATGCGTGACGAAGCAGCGAGGTGATACGCGTAATCAAAATGCCAAGTACAACGGGGGAGAACCAGTGGGTCTGAACGGCAAGCAGCCATTCTCCGCGGAAAAGATAACCCATGGCATGGCCCAGTCCGCAGCCGGGGCAACCCGGTAGACCAACCGCCTTGAACAGGCAGAGATCAATAGCAGACGGCAGCGTGGGATCTGCGGAACCGACGGCAGCCAATCCCACCATCCAAAGAACAGCCTCCATCAACGCCTGTGGTGAGGAACGCATGCGAATCCCGAACACGGCATGACTGTCCAACGTTGCGTTCGGGTCAATCGCCTGCGACATAACGGCAACGTGCGACGAGTCAACGTATGAAGGGAGCTTCATTTAACCGGAAGACGGGGTACGGAAATAACAATCGTTGTACTATCTTGATCGAAGGCGAAGCTGACCACATTGGGGTGCAGTGCCTCGCGCCGATGCCCCCATCATACGGAATTGACCAAAGCGGGATTCGCCGCCCGCCCATTCAGCGTAATAGAATCATGCCGTACGTTGTTACCGAAGCCTGCATCAACTGCAAGCACACCGATTGTGTTGAAGTATGTCCCGTGGACTGTTTCTATGAGGGACCCAACTTCTTGGTCATCCATCCGGATGAGTGCATCGATTGCAACGCGTGTGTGCCAGTATGCCCTGTTGAGGCCATCTATGCAGATGATGAGCTTCCGGAAGAGCTGGCCCACTACGCCGAGTGGAATACGTACTTGGCCAACCAGTGGCAGACGCTCGGATACAACATCACCGAGAAAAAAGACCCGTTGCCGGACGCTGAAGAGTGGGCCAACAAAGAGAAAACCGAACAGGACATCCTGACCTGGGAAGCCGACGCATAAATCGTTGGCCTTACGCGTGGATGGAATGATCCATCCCGCCGACTGAGCAGTACATGAAGGGCGGGGCGCCTCTGGCGCCCCGCCCTTTGTCTATTCTGTCTCTCGAAGAACCCTTAGGCCATACTTGTTACCGTGCCTGCCTGGCAGAGATATCTAGTTTACTACCAGAGTCTTCGTAGCCGTGCGTCCTGCGGATTGCAACCGAAGGAAATAAACACCTGAAGGCACATTGAACGTATCCCAAGTCAGGGAATGTGCACCCGCGTTCTGTTGGGAATCAACGATGGTGGCGACTCTGCGACCCAGTCCGTCGAAAACGTGCAGACGAACGGCTCCTGCCTCCTCAAGGGACCATGATAGCCTTACCAGACCATCGGTTGGATTGGGAAATGCATCATTGAGTCCAAATTCTGATTCGATCGTGAAGGCATCTGTTTCGGTTTGCGACCTGAATTCGATCGAGAATAATCGCCATGTGTCTGAGAATCCGCCCTCCCCATCGGATGCCGCCTGGACGCGAATCTGCACTTCGTCGCCCGCATACCCCGACACGTCGAATCGGGCCTGCTCGCGCATGATCGAGCCGACAAATGCTCGGCGGCCGTTGATAGGTGCTGCCCCATCGAGACGTGCAGTGCCCGGGTATCCTCCTTCTGGCGTCAGATCAGACCACGTGCGTCCACCGTCGTTTGATATCTCAAGCAGACCCGCAGACACTCCATCAAAAGAGGCCTCATGATCCAGAACGAGCAACTGTTCAAGTGCGTTGGTCTCCGTGAACCGAGGCTCAAGGACCAACGCTGAACTGGCCGTTGGTATGGACATGGGAAAATACCACTCGCCCGCTTCCTCATGCCAGCTTCCGGTTGACCACACCGAGGTCAAGGCTTCGTTCGCTGCAAACAGTCGGAATCGCACTTCGAATGGCCCAGCCGTCGTCTCATTGCCGTTCGGATCTGAAGCGCGCACGGAGTACGTGAGCACGTCGCCTGCCAGCGGGGCGTTTACGAATTCGGCGACCGAGACGAACGTCCCTAGATCCCCCTGCGCTTGCGTCATCCGAGCGCTCGCGCTCGATGTGCTGGCGCGTGATGTCATTGTCCAATCCACCCAGACATCCTGTACCCCAGAGATGTCAAAGGCCATGATTTCAATGTGCGGAGGTGCCGTCTGGGTTGATGAGATTCTGGTTTGTGCCGGCACCGAAGTGAACTCTGGAGCAGCAGACTCCTCATTCAACTGGGTGACCAGCCTGATCCCATCGAGCAACCAGCCGGCAAACCGGTCGGCTTGCCCATCGTTTCCATTATCCGAACCAAAGACAAATTGGATCTCGAGTCCATCCTCAGATGGCAACGACATCGTAGCACGCCGCCACCCGTAGCTGAAACCGCCAAATGCAGCGTGACCAGCCAACGGATTTCCTCGCCCGGACTCAATCGATGCCGGATATCCACCTTGAGGCGTCAGTGCCGTCCAAGAGGGGGTTGAAAGACTTCGGTACTGAACCACGCCTCCATCTAGAATGCTTCCCCCAGACCCCGAAGGATCCATCGAGCCGCTGAATTCCGTGTCGTAATAGTGCCAAAATTCGAGGTAGGCATCGGAAATCCGACCCAGATTGATGGGCACCATCCTCACAGCCGTACTGCCTGCCGACTCGGAATATGAACCCCCCGGGGCCGTACCAACCACCGGGCCTGCACCAGGAGAGGTCAGTGTTCCATACGTCGGCACCTCTACTGACCACCCTGTTTCCAGGAGTAGATCAGATCCTGCCGAGACGTCGATGGCGCGCAAAAGCGCTCCGGCCTGAACCACACGCTCCACGACTCCAGAAACAGGATAACGAGCAACATTTCCACTGCTGGATGCATCCTGGGCTTCCAGCCAGTAACGAATGCGACTTCCGTTTTCAATCACAACCAACGCGGCCGGGAAAGCGATATCAAACGATCCATTCCCGTCAGCAATGAGCTCCTCGCCCGAAGCCACTTCGATGCCATCCGGATCAAGAACAGACCAGAACAGCCGCACCGATGCAATTCCGAAATTATCCTGGGCAGATCCCGAAATATGGATTGGCCACCCTTCAAATGTCACTTCAATCGGAGGAGCATGATCCAAGTCAGGCGCTTCCGTATCCGTGCCTACCTGGAAAAAGTGAGGCGCTTCCGGAGCCGTTTCGGGCTCGTAGGTTAAGTTGCCAAGTTGGTCTTCGGCGCGAACATAATAGTAGACCGTGTCGAGCTCGGTGGGAAGCACAAGGGGAGCTGAAAACCGATTTGGATCATTGGTGTCCCGCTCCATAGCAACGCTGACTTCGCTGAATGTACGTCCCCGATAGACCAGCTCGACCGAACTAAGAGCCGAGGAAACACCTGCCACCGTCGCTCCAACTGAAATCGTTTCACCTGTTGTTTCGGTACTTAGCAGTGGAACGTGTTCAATGACAGGGCCATACGCGGAAGCATCAATCAGGCCCCTGGTTGAGAACACCTCGATCAACACCTCCAGATGTGCTCCTCCATAATAATCCGTATCTGCCTGAATGACGGCTTGCGCCGCATCCATGAACGTAACCGGCGATCCCAGATAATAGTGCGACAGCAGAACCAGATGATCCGTCAAGTCCCTACCCAGCTGATCCCATACTTGCATGAGTGTAGCCGCCCAGAGCATGCCGTCACTGTAGATGAAGCTACCGCAGGAGTTGCTGGTCGCCGTACAAACGTCGGCGGGATACGTCCCATTGTTCTCCAGGTATCGGCCGGACCAGATGGCCCCCTCTCCCGAATCCCACAAGAATACCCAGCGCCAATCATTCCGTAAGGACTGACCCGATTCGACCAGATTCCTGTAGTAGGAGCCCTGCCAGTAGTCGGCAAATCCCTCATGGAGGGCGCTTCCCTCCTGTGTAGCCAATAGATTTGGTGCGGCACCATTGAGCAATGCATGCCCGTATTCGTGAATGACCACCGACGGGTCCTCTGCGTCATCAACTCCCCCCGTGCCAAAACCAATCATGTTCTGTGCAGGATAATAGAACGAGTTGTCGCTGGTCAGTGCTTGAGGATTGACGTCCACGCCGTTGTTCTGCACATCAAGGATACCCAGACTCTGAACGTAACGCTGATTCAGGTCGATGTGATAGTAGGCGTTGACCGCTTCGAATCGATCGTCCGAGCGATCAAAAAAGAAGTCATCCGGCCCGTCCATCGCCGGAGGAGTGTATACCGTCGTGCCGGCTCGATTGCGGCCCATAATTCGAACGTGTGGCCCTTCCAGAACCCACTTGCCATCCGCATCTTGCGTAATGTCACGCAACGTTACCGTCTTTCGCACAGCATCCAGAGCTGTATTCGTCGCATCATTGTTATCGACATACGGAGCCCCGTAGGACTGACCCGACTCGAACAACGGATCCGGATCATACACGTAGCCTGAGCCATCCGAGCGCAAGGACCCTATGGAATGCTCTGGGTGGGCATGATCCTCAGCGGGATGATGAGCCAGCGCCTGATTATACCAGGACAACACGATCCCATCGCGTGCATCAACCCACACCTTCAGCTCAGCCGGCTCGTCCTCGGGCCAAACGACCATCTCCCAGGCCAGCCTGGGGGCTGCGGGGTCGTGGATCACCAACCGTGGATCAGATACGGCACCCCTTCCTGATGCCAGAGCCAGTACTGCAGCTTGGGAAGCCGCGCCAGGAGTAATCCCGGGATTGACGTCAAAGAGGTGTTCATCCGCCTCGACGCGCTCGAACGCACTGGTCACCATACTGACCCGGCCAGCATGGTCCATATTCACACGGACTGACCTGCCGGCCACTGGAAGACCACCAAAGGTCTGCTGATACGTCAGGTGGCGGCTACGAGACCTGCGCTCGTCACGCACGAGCTTCAGCTCCGCTTCGGGTGCATCCCAACCAAATCGTTCACGCTCTGCACGAAGAAATGCATCTGGATTCCCGAATACCTTCCGTTCCGCCTGTCGGTATGCAGCTCGGACCACCCCGGAACGCGTGTCAATCCGGACCGGACCCATGGTCTCGGTCTCGAAAGCAGGTATTCCTTGTCGGTTGGCAGCGCGTTCGTCTTGTCGCGCCGATGCGTCCAACGGAATGAGCAGTAATACACCGCAAAATGCGGCAGCCAATGGGGACAGCCTGAAAACGGGCATGTGATACGATTCCAAAAATGAAAAGCGAGTGCTCAAGTACGTGATGGTCAGGTGATATGCGCTCAAGAGCACCCCTCACGCACAAATCGTATCAGTTCTTATGCCAAAGTAGATGCGGCTGATTTCAGGGCGTCCACGTGATCCAAGGCTTCCCACGAGAATTCGTTCCGGCCGAAATGACCGTACGCCGCAGTATTCACGTAGCCGGGTTTCAGAAGATCCAATCGCTCAATGATGGCCTTGGGACGCAAATCGAATACATCCTTTACTACCCTCACGAGCCGATCGTCACCCAACCGGCCGGTACCGTAGGTGTCGACATGAATGGAGATGGGGTCTGCAACGCCAATAGCATAGGCAACCTGAACGAGGACCTCATCGGCCAAATCTGCCCCAATGAGGTTTTTGGCCACATGGCGTGCAGCGTAGGCCGCACTTCGATCCACTTTCGAAGGATCCTTGCCAGAGAATGCGCCTCCGCCGTGTGCGCCCTTTCCGCCGTATGTATCCACGATGATCTTGCGGCCCGTCAGCCCTGTGTCTCCATGGGGTCCTCCAATCACGAACTGACCGGTCGGGTTCACGTGCAAAATCAGATCGTCATCGATCAAGTCGGAAGGAATCACCCTTGGTATGAGGTGGGAGCGAACATCACGCTTGATCGTCTCCAACTCGACCCCTGGGCCGTGCTGGGTGGAAACCACGACCGTGTGCACGCGCTTGACGGTGCGACCATCCTCCTCATACTCCACGGTGACCTGCGCCTTCGAATCGGGACGCAGATACGGCATGATCTTCTCATTCTTACGGATCGAGGCCAACTCGCGCATCAATCCATGGGAGAAGCTCAGCGCCATGGGCATGAACTCAGCTGTTTCCTTCGAAGCATAGCCGAACATCATTCCCTGGTCACCAGCACCTTGATCCAGATGAAGACCTTTGTCATCATCCACACCTTGTGCGATATCAGCACTTTGCTCGTGAATCGTCGTCAGCACTCCGCAAGAATCGCCATCGAAGCGAAGAGCTGGATCCACATAACCAATGTTGCGAATGACGTCGCGCGCAACGTCCTGAACATCCACATACGCCTGTGTAGTCACTTCGCCCGACAAAACAACCAGGCCAGTGGTCACCATGGTCTCCACAGCGACGCGACTGTTCGGGTCTTGTGCCAGCATGGCATCAAGGATAGCATCAGAAATCTGATCCGCGACCTTGTCGGGATGGCCCTCAGAGACGGATTCGGAAGAAAACAGGTAGGACATGAGCTCGCGTGAAGTGAAGTAGTCGGGTAAAACGCTGGTTCACAAGGGATGATTCAGCCATTTTGCGAAGGTTGGATCAAGCGATCCGTCCCAAATTGCTTCTGCCTCTGACGAGGCGTAGTTTTCGTGCTTGCGTGCCTCTTACTGTCCCCCAACGGGCTGTTTCAAGGCATGTTACGGGCGCATTGCCCGCGGTTTTTCATCCACATTCAGGAGAACACGTTATGTCCGATATCGCAGCCAAGGTACAGTCGATCATCGTTGAGAAGCTGGGCGTTGACGAAGCAGATATTTCTGATGATGCATCCTTCACCAACGACTTGGGAGCCGACTCCCTTGACACGGTAGAGCTCATCATGGAGTTCGAAAAAGAATTCGACATCACGATCCCAGATGAAGACGCAGAAAAAATCGCCACCGTTGGTGACGCTGTGTCCTATCTGACCGAGAAGTCTGCCTGATCAGGCGGGACTTCCTTTCCCCTTCCCACCCCAGATCCTTAATCTCGCATGAGTCGATCTACCCGCAGGGTTGTCGTAACGGGAATGGGCGCACTGACGCCGATTGGAAACGATCCAGAGACGTTCTGGTCCTCCATGATGGCGGGCAAAAGCGGTGCTGCCCCCATTACCTACTTCGACACCGAGCCCTACGCGACGAAGTTCGCTTGTGAACTGAAGGATTTTGATGCAACGGCCCTTCTCGGTCGGAAGATTGCACGTCGGCTTGATCCGTTCAGTCAGTATGCCATGGTCGTCGCCGATCAGGCCCTTGCCGATGCCGGAATCAAATCTGATGAGTTGACAAGGGAAGAGCAAGAGCGGATTGGGGTCATCTACGGCTCTGGTATTGGAGGCCTGCAGAGTCTCTTTTCCCAGGCAGGAATTCTGAAAGATGACGGACCTCGTCGAGTGTCCCCGTTTTTCATCCCGATGATGATCCCGGATATCGCCGCCGGCCATATTTCAATCCGTCACGGATTACGAGGCCCGAACTACTCGTGTGTTTCAGCTTGCGCTACCGGCAACAACAACATCGGCGACGCCTTCATGCTGATCCAGCTTGGACACATGGAAGCAGCTGTCACCGGCGGTAGCGAAGCCAGCGTTTCTGAAATGGGGGTAGGTGGTTTCAATGCGCTCAAGGCGTTGTCCACCCGCAATGAGGAGCCAGAAAAGGCCTCCCGCCCATTCGATGCAACCCGTGATGGCTTCGTGCTCGGAGAGGGCGCTGGTGCACTGTTCATAGAAGAGCTGGAGCATGCGAAAGCCCGCGGTGCGCGTATTTATGCCGAGATCAAGGGTGTAGGTATGAGCGGTGATGCGCATCACATCACGGCCCCGGATCCGAACGGCCTGGGAGCTCGCAACGCGATGCTTGCCTCCCTCCGCGATGGAAATCTGAAACCAGAGGAAGTCGACTACCTCAACATGCACGGTACGTCGACCGGTCTGGGTGATGTGGCGGAAACGGCGGCCATCAAAGGCGTATTCGGCGACCACGCATATAAAATGAATGTGTCGTCTACGAAGAGCATGACGGGGCACCTGCTGGGAGCAGCCGGTGCCGTCGAAGCCATCGCAGCCATCGGTGCGATCACGCATCAGACGATCCCCCCAACCATCAACTTCGAGCATCCCGATCCAGACTGTGACCTGAACTACACGTTCAACGAGCCAGTTCAGCGGGAGGTGAATGTCGCCATGTCGAACGCCTTCGGCTTCGGTGGTCACAACACCAGCATCGTGTTTGCCAAGTACGAAGAGTAATCCTGCTTCGACTTGACGCTAGTACGCTGAACGGGGCGCGGACGAAAGTCCGCGCCCCGTTTTTCATTCATGTCCCGCGAGCGGTTTGTATTCTGAAGACACAACTCCGCTTCGCTTCCTATGAATGGTTGGGCTCGACCCATCTGGCCAGTAATGACATCACTCCGCCCGTTTGCAACCTTCCTCCTTCTCGGACTCATCCTTCAAGCCTGCCAATCGGTGGAGCCCGTTGTGCAGCAACCTCTGCCGGGCTTCCATGAACGCAGTCTGATTCATAACGGCGAATCCCGTGTGTACCAGATTTACGTTCCGCCAGGATATACCAGTCAGCAATCATGGCCCGTGGTCATGTTTCTGCACGGAGCAGGGGAACGTGGGTCAGACGGCATCATGCAGACCCGGGTTGGACTGGGGCCGGCCATGCTGATGTATCCCGAGCGCTTTCCAGTCATCGGAATCTTTCCCCAACTTCCGAACGACACATCGTGGCGCCCGGAGACGGAGTCCATTGCCTTGACGGCTCTCGATCAAACGATCAAGGAGTTGTCCGTCGATGAGGACCGTGTCATATTGACTGGATTATCCATGGGTGGCCACGGTAGCCTGTACCTGGGCACGCGTCATACCGACTTGTTCGCCGCGATAGCTCCTGTTTGCCCTACGGTAGGCGATTCGGTTGGGTACCCCTTCCTGGGGGGTAGCAGTTATGAGGAATCCATCGCTACAGCCGCCTCGTCGTTGACCGATGTACCTGTCTGGTTATTCCATGGCGATGAAGATCAAGTATTCTCAGCTCAGATCTCCCGAGATCTCTCCCTCGCTCTGCAGGAAGCGGGAGGTGACGTGCGATACACCGAATTCCAGGGAGTCGGACACAATTCATGGGACCCGGCATACAGCATGCTCGACTTTGCCGAATGGGTACTCATGGCCGAACGGCCCAAGCCAGAATCAAACCCGGCCCAATAACAGGCTCACCTCCTACCTTCGTCATCATTATTCCATCAGCTTGATGCCCGAACTTATCCTCTCACCGACACTGATCGAAGCCCCTGGACAGCCCCCAAAAGTCATCCGCGAGATTGCCGGTCTCGTAAACACAGGAGAGCATCGCTTGAGCTTGGCTCACATGACGAGTCCTCAAGGATGGTCCGAACCGGGCCAGCGACCAGAATTTGACGAGTACACCTACGTTCTTCGCGGATCGCTGTACGTTGAAACAGAAGGAGATCCGGTTCGCGTAGACGCCGGTCAAGCGATTCTATGCCGAGCCGGCGAATGGATTCGATATTCTTCCCCTTTTGCACAAGGCGCAGATTATATCGCTGTCTGCCTGCCTGCATTCTCGCCTGACTCGGTCCACCGGGACCCGTGATATCTCTGCTCTCGGCTTATCGGAATACGATTTCTTCGATCAGATCGCTACCCACTTCTTCATTCAAGCGTTGACGCCACTCTTCTCGTCTCAGGTGTAATTCTTGTCTCCAGGCCGACGAGGTAACGGATACAAACAGCTTGTTTCCTCGAATCCAAGTGCGTCCGATATGCTGCTCCATCTGGGGTCCAATCATGGACTGCCAAGCAGCGATGATGCGTCCACGGGCCAACGGCCCCTGTAATCCGCTCGAACGGATCCATTGATCAAGGGCATCTTTGAGTGACTGTGCGCGGCGAGCCCGCATGAGGTCTTGGATTCTGACTGAGGAGGTGGATCAACATAGCATCCCGTCATGGTCCAATCCAGCAGAGATTCAATCAACAACGTCTCATTCAACACGTTGAATCCCGGAACAGCTCAAAAATGGTCAGGGGGCGCCGGCGATCGGCAGTAAACTGCCCATTGCTGACACCCCCAGACCACTCATCGGAAGACGCACTGTGCACTACGGCCGCATTTGGCCGTAGTTACAGAGCAGACACCATCTTTTTGGAAAAGTCGACGTCTTCGATGCACCTTTCCGCAAAACACCCGAAAAAAATCGGATTGAAGCCTGTTTTAAGCGGGGCATTCCCGAGTGCATGCACACATATATGACCTGGAATCTCGACACCATCCTGGCCCGAATCGGTACCGAACCCGATCCCGAAACCGGAGCTCTCGCCCCTCCCATCCATACGGCAACTACTTATGTTCGCAATTCAGACGGACAACCTGGTGAGTTCGTATACAGTCGACTTGGAAACCCGACAAGGCAACGATTGGAGCACGCATTGTCCGAAAGCGAAGCAGGCACGGGTGCTGTAGCCTTTTCCTCTGGAATGACGGCAGCCATGACGCTGTGCCAGAGCTTGAGCCCTGGTGACCATGTGCTTCTTCCGCATGATATCTATTTTGGTGTACGCACGCTTCTGATGGAGCACTTCACACGATGGGGTCTTCAGGTCAGTGATGTCGATCAGCGTGACCTTGACGCAGTTGCTCGGGCTATGACGCCAAAAACACGGCTGGTTTGGGCAGAGACGCCCTCGAACCCTCAGCTGAATGTAACTGACATCCGAGCGATTGCTGACCTGGCTCATGAAGCAGGAGTCGCTCTCGTGGTTGATAATACCTGGGCAACACCACTGATTACGCGCCCGATCGAGCTCGGTGCAGACATCGTTTTGCATTCGGTCACCAAGTACCTGGGCGGTCATTCCGACGTTCTTGGTGGTGCACTGATATTTGCTCGTGACGATGCCTGGTATCAAGGTGCGGTTCGTCTGGCAAGCGAAGGCGGCGCTGTCCTCGATCCATTCGGGTCCTGGTTGGTCTTGCGAGGAATGCGCTCCCTGGCTCCACGACTGCGTCAGCAGAGCGCAACAGCATCCGAGCTCGCCCATTGGTTGGAATCACATCCCGGAGTAGAGTCCGTAAACTATCCTGGATTAACCTCCCACTCTGGACATCCAATTGCCTGCAAACAGATGTCCATGTTCGGGGGCATGCTGTCATTCTGCGTTCGAGGTGGTGCAGATCAGGCACTTCGGGTGGTCCATCGGAGCCAGTTGTTCGCCAATGCCACCAGTCTCGGTGGAACGGAAAGCCTGATGGAGCATCGGGCGTCTATTGAAGGTCCCGATACCCCAACACCACCTAACCTGTTACGGGTGTCCGTCGGTTTGGAGCACGGGAATGATCTGAAATCCGACTTGGATCAGGCGCTAGGTTCGTAAGAATCAATCCTCCTTCGATACATCCTTTTCCTTCAAGGAATCAGGAATCAAGGACCTGAACCTTCCATCCGCCCTGGACCTGTCGTAGATTCTTCGGCCTCGAATTCAGACTGACCCCGGAGCCGAATTGATTCTCGCACCGGACCACAAGGATGTTTTGAACACCGTTCGAGTGCCACTGGTTTTTTTCTGTCCTGATGATCGACTCCACTCCTTCGTCCCGACCGCGCTTTCATGAAACTCCCTTTCTTTCTTGCACGCAAGTTCGTCGCAGCTGAAACGCTGGAAGCAGCGCTTCCAGTCGTCGAAAGTATCAATGCCAACGGACTTCGTACTACGTTCGACAAACTGGGTGAGTACGTTTCAGACCGCGGTGTCGCGACGAGTGCCAAGGAAGAATATATCACGCTCATTCGCACCCTCGATGCAGCAGAGGGTCGTATCGATCGTAATATTTCGATCAAGCTTTCCATGCTGGGTCAGAAAATCGACGAAGCCTTCTGTGTCGACAACTTGCACGAAGTGCTGACAGCCGCCAAGGAAACGGGCACTTTCGTACGACTGGATATGGAGGGCACGGACATAACGGAGTCCACCTTGACCATTTTTGAGCGAGTCTATCCCGAGTACCGGGATCATGTCGGTGTGGTGCTGCAAGCCTATCTGAAGCGGACACGGGAGGATATCGACCGCATGTGTGAGCTTCAGGCCCGCGTCCGACTCTGCAAAGGTGCTTACTCCGAACCTGAGGCGCTCGCCTGGCAAGACATGTCCACCATTCGGGATCGATTTCTCGAATACATGGAGGTCCTCGTCTCCAAAGGCCGTTTTCCCGGCATAGCTACACACGACGACATTTTGATCGACGCCACGAGGAAATACGTCGCAGAAAACGGGGTATCCACCGATAGATTCGAATTCCAAATGCTTTACGGACTGCGCTCGGAAACGCAGGAATCGCTGGCAAAAGAAGGCTTTGGAATGCGGGTCTACGTCCCGTACGGAGATCAGTGGTTCCCTTACTACTCCCGCCGCCTTCGAGAGCGTAAGGAAAACGTTTGGTTCATCCTGTCGACCATGTTCAAACGATAGCCGGGTAGACCCTCATGGTCTTGCAACGTGACTTCATCATGCGACAGATTCAGCAGCTGGTTCAAGTGCTGCTGCAGGTCCTGTTCAACAAGCAACAGGGAAATCACGATGAGGCCCGCTCCATCCTCGACGAGGGCTTGAAATCAACCTTTGACGCGGATCTGGATGACTTGCTCTCCATGAATCGCGACACCTTCATGGATTTGTGCAGCCCATCAAGTGCTTTCCACGCCGGATTGGCGGTGGCTCTAGCAGATCTTCTGCGAGAAGAAGGCACGTTCCCGGCGCTGCAGCGCGCTCGCTGGCTCTACCAGGCTTCGATTTCTACGGGTGCTGCAGTATCTCTCGATACACTTGAATGGCTATCAGGGCCAGAGGGTTTGGATCACGCTTCCTGATCCGCAAGCCAACGTTCAGCATCTATAGCCGCCATGCATCCCGTTCCGGCAGCTGTAATGGCTTGGCGGTAAACGTGATCTTGGGCATCGCCGCAAGCAAATACGCCCTCCACATTCGTGTAGGTTGAGTCTGGCTTGGTGATGATGTAGCCCGTCTCGTCCCTGTCGAGCCATTCATCAAAGATATCTGTGTTCGGCTTGTGGCCGATAGCCACAAAAAAGCCCGTAACAGCCAGATTCCTTGATTCCCCGGAGTCAGTGTCCTTGATGACCAGTCCCTCAACGAGGTCCCCACCGAGCACATCCTCGACGGTGGTATTCCACAACACCTCGATCTTCTCATGATTCAGGACGCGGTCCTGCATGATCTGCGAAGCCCGAAACTCGTTACGACGATGGATTACGTACACCTTGGATGCAAAGCGGGTAAGGAAAAGCGCCTCTTCCATGGCCGTATCCCCACCACCAACGATGGCCAGCTCTTGTTCGCGGAAAAACGCACCATCGCAGGTAGCACACGCAGAAACACCCTTCCCAAGAAGGCGAGACTCGTTTTCCAGTCCCAGATATTTAGCTGAGGCGCCCGTAGAAATGATAACGGTCTCAGCTAAAATCGGCTTCTCTTCGTCCACAATCAGTTTGTAGGGACGCTCCGAGAAGTCTACCGAGGTAACCATCCCCCATCGCAGGTCCGCACCAAACCGCTCGGCTTGGGCTTCAAACTTCTGCATCATATCCGGTCCCATGACACCGTCTGGGAAACCGGGGTAATTCTCGACATCGGTCGTCGTAATCAACTGGCCACCGGGCTGTGGGCCCTGAATGACTACAGGCGAGAGGTTGGCTCGCGCGGCGTAAATGGCAGCGGTGAGACCGGCCGGTCCCGTTCCTACAATTACAACTTTGTGGCGCTCAGCAGCGCTGAAATCTATCCCTTCCATGACTTGCGGGTTGGGGCCCCTTTTCTGCAGGGACCTTTTGAAGAGCTATGTAAAAACCAGTGTGGCCCGGCCGGCTCACCGGCCGGGCCACATCCGGACAAAAAATTACCTCTGGTCGACGTGATCAGGCTGGCTGGCCGGCGAGGTTTTCGAGACGCTCTGCCAGAACACGCTTTGGCGCGGTTCCTACCAACTGATCGACGACCTGGCCGTTCTTGAAGAACAGCAGCGTCGGAATGGAGCGAATGCCGAAATTCATTGCGACCTGTGGATTGTGATCTACATCCACTTTGCCAACGATCGCCTTGCCTTCAAAGTCGGCAGCCAGTTCTTCGATGACTGGTGCAATAATACGGCACGGACCGCACCATGTCGCCCAGAAATCAACCAAAACCGGCTTGTCTGAGTCGAGTACTTCCGCCTGGAAGTTTGTGTCGGTGAGGGTCACATACTTTGCGTCCTGTGCCATGGATTTTCCTCTTGGTATCGTCTTTGTAAAGTTGGTTAACGGTTCGCTGAAGGACCCTTGGGTATCGCTTCAGAGAGGGATGTTACATGCCTCGGAGGCAGGCACACCCATGTATGCCCAAAGTTATTAGTTACAGTGGCTTGGCCATTCGTTCTGGGATGGCATTCTCATAGACGGTCTTCATCGCTGCAGGGTCTGCTTCCACAAGGATTTCCGAATTCATCTGGACTACAAAGGCATCTGAAGTGACCCGGCCAAGTCGGGTTACCGCGACATTGCTTCCAGCCAGCTCCCGCTCAATACGAGCCGCGTGATCGGGTGCTGCGGATAACAAAATTCGTGACTGCGCCTCGCTGAACAGCGTGGCGTCCAACCGGTCTCCTTCATTCGTTGGCAACTCGATATCCGCGCCCAGTCCGTTGGAAGCGAGCGACATTTCAGCAAGTGCAATCAGCAAGCCACCATCGGAAATATCGTGCGCACTCCGAACCCACCCTTTTCGGATCGCCATCAGACAAGCCTGCTGCACCGCAGCCTCCTCGTCAAGATCAAATAGCGGGGCGTCGCCCGCGGTCGTGCCGTGCATATGAGATAAATACTCAGATGCCTCAAGCCCTCCATGGCGTCGGGACGACGGATGCAGCTCCAGAATCACATCACCTTCCTCTTCGAAAGGAAACCTCGTTGCTTGGGTAGCAACATGATCGATGACGCCCAGCATGCCGATGGTAGGCGTCGGAAAGACAGCTCCTTCCGGGTTTTCGTTGTAGAACGATACGTTTCCGCCGGTTACCGGGGTATTGAAATGACGGCACGCATCTCCCATTCCACCAACGGCCTCTTTGAATACCCAGTAGACCTCCGGCTTATAGGGATTGCCGAAGTTTAGGCAATTCGTAATAGCCACCGGACTGCCGCCAGCGCACACTACATTTCGCGCCGCTTCAGCAACCGCAATCTGTCCACCTTTACGCGGATTCAGGTAGACATAACGCCCATTGCAATCGGTCTTGACCGCCAGACCTTTGTCTGAATCTTTCAGACGGATGACGGCCGCATCACTCGGGCCTGGCCCAACCACGGTGTTGGTGCGCACCATGGTGTCATATTGTTCGAAGACCCACCGCTTGGAAGCTATGTTCGGTGAGGAGAGCATGTGCTGCAGGGCATCTTCGACCTCTTCAGGCTTGAGATCATCAAACACGTCATCGTCGAAAGCGATGGTCTCGTCGAGGTAACCCGGGCGCTGCGTTTCCCGGTAATAGACCGGAGCTCCCCCACCCAGAGCAAGGTGCTCTGCTGGAACGTCAGCAACCAGCTCACCATGCCAGTACACTTTTACCCGTCCATCACCCGTAACCTCTCCAATGTGCTCGGCGTGCAGGTCCCATTTCTCGAAAATGGCCTCCAGCATATCCTCTTTCCCTTTCTCACACACAATCAGCATGCGCTCCTGACTTTCGGAAAGCATGATTTCATAGGGGGTCATTCCCTCTTCCCGAACAGGCACCCGGTCAACATGGACAATCATGCCCGAATCCCCCTTCTCGCTCATTTCGCAAGTGGAGCACGTAATTCCTGCTGCACCCATATCCTGAATCCCCACTACCGCTCCAGATCGAATTACTTCGAGGGTAGCCTCGAGAAGCAATTTTTCTGTGAACGGATCCCCCACCTGAACACTGGGACGCTTCGCTTCTGACGCTTCTGAAATTTCTTCCGAAGCAAAAGTGGCACCGTGGATGCCATCTCGGCCCGTAGATGATCCAACGATATAAACCGGATTGCCAACGCCTTCCGCAATGGCAGAAGCAGTCTGTCCGACCTCCACCACTCCGACACTCATGGCATTGACAAGTGGATTGCCCTCGTACGAGGGGTCGAAATAGACCTCTCCCCCTACTGTCGGGACTCCGAACGAGTTACCATAGTCCCCGATTCCCCTAACGACACCATCAAACAGATAGCGTACCCGCGGATTTTCGAGGGAGCCGAACCGCAATGAGTTCAACGACGCAATGGGTCGAGCACCCATGGTAAAAATGTCTCTCTGGATACCGCCCACACCCGTCGCTGCGCCTTGGTAAGGCTCCACCGCTGAGGGGTGGTTGTGAGATTCAATCTTGAACGCGACGGCCTGACCATCGCCAATATCCACCAGACCAGCATTCTCTTCCCCTGCCCCGACCAGAAGCGCTTCACCATCTCGGGGCAGTTTCTTCAGCTCTGCGATGGAGTTCTTGTATGAGCAGTGCTCACTCCACATCACGGAGTAGATACCGAGCTCAACAAAGGTCGGAATGCGACCCAGTTTTTCTACGATCCAACCGTATTCCTCTTCCGTCAGCCCATGATCCAGGGCCAGTTCGAGGTTGACTTCGGGCTCATTCAACGGGTCGGCCGACATGGGAATGACGAGAGACTGAGGATTAGAAGGAAGGAGTCGGGAAAATACTGATCCGGGAAAGCATCAACCGAGAAGATTCCATCCGGACAACCCGGGAGTTTTCCACATGCGTCGGATATAACAGAGCCTCGCCGCGCAAAGCGCTTCCATATAATTCATTTCCTAATGCTTCAAGCGTTCTATAGTTTGTTAAATAAGGTTGCTTGCCATTTTGACATAACTAATCATGCTTAAGTCATCGGGTGCTATTGCTCTTTTCCTACTTCTATACGTCGGCCTGGCCGTTGGTTCGCCTCAAGCTGAAGCCAACCAAGCCATGGATACAGCCATTGCAGCGGCCGAGTTTGCAGCGACTGAAGTTGCCGCGACAGTAATCCACTCCACACCAGCTGTACCAGCCAATCAGATTGCCGATACCCAGGCAAACCTGAACCTGATCTGGACGATGATCGCGGCCATCCTCGTATTCCTGATGCAGGCGGGATTTGCCTTGGTCGAGACCGGACTGACCCGTTCCAAGAATGCGGTCAACATCATCATGAAGAACATCATGGACGTCTCTGCCGGCTGCCTTGTGTTTTTCACGCTTGGATTCGGTCTCATGTTTGGAACGTCCCCAACAGGATGGTTCGGAACGGACGGATTTCTACTGAGCGGACTGCCACAAGAACCCTGGACATGGGCCTTTTTCGTTTTTCAAGCTGTTTTTGCCGCTACGGCTGCAACCATTGTTTCAGGTGCGGTGGCGGAAAGGACGCGATTTACGGGATACCTGGTCTTCTCAATCATCATCACCGGCCTCATATATCCAGTGTTCGGGTCATGGGCTTGGGGTGGACTATTCAACGGCTCAGGCTGGCTGGAAAATCTCGGCTTCATTGATTTTGCCGGTTCGACTGTTGTTCACTCTGTTGGCGGATGGGCTGCTTTGGCAGGCGCCCTGATCGTTGGCCCACGCGTAGGCAAGTACAATGAAGATGGAAAACCAAAGCATATTCCCGGTCACAGCCTACCGCTAGCTGCATTAGGCGTCTTCATTCTCTGGTTTGGGTGGTTCGGCTTCAACGCAGGTTCAACCACAACCGGAGACGGTTCCGTTGCGCTTATCATGATCAACACGCTACTCGCATCAGCTGCTGGAGCCAGCATGGCCATGGTGGTGACCTGGATTCGCAACGGCAAGCCGGATGCGCCGATCACACTGAACGGCGTTCTTGCCGGCCTGGTCGGTATTACCGCCGGATGTGCCAATCTGGATCCTGGTTTTGCCATCCTGACCGGCGCTATTGCGGGTATCCTGGTCGTTTACGCCATGGAAATGATTGACAAGAAGGTGGACGATCCAGTGGGCGCTATCGCTGTCCACGGTGTGTGCGGTGCCTGGGGTACGCTTGCGGCTGGGCTATTCAATTCAGGAGACATGTTCAATCCCTCCATAATTGGCGTCCAGCTACTCGGCATCGTAGTAGCGTTTGTCTGGACGTTTTCTGTGAGCTTTGGACTGTTCCACCTCGTGGGGCGCACAGTCGGTCTGCGCGTTGAATCCGACTTCGAAAAACACGGCCTCGATCGTACCGAACATGCCAACAACGCCTATCCCGAGTTCATTCCCACAGATACGCTTGAGCTGGCAGAACTATAGGTTGGCGACCCTATCAGCCAATCCTGTCTGTGGGACGGGCCGGATCCGAAAGGATCCGGCCCTTTCTTTTTGCCTATCCCCTCAGCCGGTGCCCTGGCTCGAATCGGGACAGCCCATGTCTCTGCGCCCCGACTAAAAAGAGAAAGGGTCCTGCCTCAAATGAGACAGGACCCTTTGTAATAAAATCTTGGCGATGACCTACTCTCCCACCATTGGCAGTACCATCGGCGCTACAGGGCTTAACTTCTCTGTTCGGAATGGGAAGAGGTGGACCCCCTGTGCAATAATCACCAAGAAACTTGTGGCAGCAGATGGACTGTTCGACCAGCAGGTCGGCCATCTACTACCATGACGTAGTGAGTGTTCCGTAGCGCAGGTGCGATAAAAGGCTAATTTGCTAGGCGTATCAAGCCAGAAGAGAGTCTGGCACGAGGCAAAACATGTACAAAAGCAGAATGTTAAGCCTCACGGGTAATTAGTACGACTCAGCTGAACGTGTCACCACGCTTACACTTATCGCCTATCAACGTCATAATCTATAACGACCCGTAG